>Ga0180222_1000164_pt1 | contig 119161 bp, 111 predicted proteins | sample eDN5th37CKraftOP_FD_151336 | JGI IMG/M metagenome (GOLD analysis project Ga0180222, IMG submission 151336) | Enriched Organic Plus compost microbial communities from Emeryville, California, USA - eDNA 5th pass 37_C Kraft OP (version 2) (version 2) ... | reverse complement strand
GGCGCAGCCCGCTGACGAGAAGGCCGACACCGACCAGTGCGAGCGGGACACCCAGCGGCCAGAACGAGACGTACGCGGGTCCACCCACCCCCTCCGGTCCATCGATGCCGCCATTCGCGAGGGGAAAGAAACAGGCACCGGCCACCAAGACCAGCACCGCGGCCAGCAGTATGCGCCCTTTTCGCATCGAAGCCCCCTTCGCCGGTACCGGATACGCGCGCACTCGACCGGACCGCTGACGCACGTCGCACCCAAGTCGGGGACGAGATGCCGAGGCCAACTGTAGCTCGGCGCGCGTAGGACGGCAGTCTCTTCACGATCCGGTATCGGTGAGCTGCAGCACCTGCTCGCGCGAATATTCTGTGCCCGTGACCCAACGCAGAGCACCCCGCACTGCTGCGGCGGTCGCCGCCTTTGGAGCGCTCGCGGTGGCACTGAGCGCCTGCACACCTGGTATCCGCAGCGCAGTTCGCATAAACGCCGACGGAACTGTTGACTTCGCTGCCTGTGTTCCCGTGGAGGACGTCGAAGAGCTCCAGGCCGCGGCCTACCTGCATGGCGGCGAAGATGATGACATCGACTATTCGACCGAGTTCCAGCTAGCGGCTCCCGAGGATGTCACTAGTCTCGCGGTGGGCGAGGTCATCAGCTTCAGCCCGCTACCCGACGCGTGGGATGAGCTTGAAATCCAGATCACGGGCGAGCAGGTCGGCGTTTTGAAGGGCGTCAGTGAAGACGAGGCGACCGTGGGCGAGTGGTTCTGGGATGACGCACCAGTCTTCGGGATCTTTCACTTCCCAATGGTGCCCGACCAGCGTTGCGAGTTGGTGGAGTAGCAATCGGTCCGTGCCGCTGGTGCTCGTCGGCGAGGCATCGCTATGCGCGTCCTCTGGATCCCGTGGAGAAGATTTCGGGAGTTACCTCGTCCAGTCAGTCAGAGACGTAACACCAGGAAGACCACGATCCCGACGAGAATTGCCGCCGAACAAACTCGCATGAGTCGCGCCCCGCCGGACGTCAGGTCCGGCGGCCGATACTCCTGGGGCACAAGTCGACCGGTGACGCGCCGCACACCGTTCGGACTGATGAGCCCGCCGAGCGCGAGAACGCCGCCGATCGTGAAGATCACCGCGAGGCCCCATGGCATGGGCACTTTTATATCAGCGAATGACCGAGGCCAGCCCTCCGGAAAACCCGGGGGTTTCAATCTGTAGCAGGAGCGGGGCTTGAACCCGCGACCTCACGATTATGAGTCGCGCTCTCCCCTTCCCCCGAAGAACGCAAATGCCCACCCCCAGCGGCAATTGTCATCTCTACGAGCATCATCAGCAATCATCCGTTGCCTGGGTTTGTGCGGAGTTTATGCGGGGCGCCGGCACCAAACTTGACGTAGCCGCAGCCTCTCGCCGCCTCGCTTCACGCTGGACCACCGCGGGCATCGGATCTCTACGAGCCGCGGCCAGACTCGCACCCAGCGAATGTTTGAGTTATCCAGATGGATCAGCTATCCTTTACAGCGACGAACACATCACGTCTTCGTCAAAACACGATCGTCTGCCCGAAAGGGCTTGGCACAACCCCAGGCGAGTCAGCCCGGCCGGAAGCGAATCCGGTCGACGCTCATTCGTCGAGGATCGCAAGGCTGAAAGTACAACGGCTACGTGATTCTCGTGAACCTACGGGGGTCCTCCAGAGCTTGCGATGGGGGGCGGGGTTACTCCGATGATTCGCAGACGGTTCTCAAGTTTTGGGATAGCCTTCACCGCTCGGTGAGGGCTATCTCCGTATGAAACGAAGGGAATCGCCTCTTGACTGAAAATCCAGTCCTCGACGAAGTTCTTGATGCGCTCCGCACGCTGACCGAGGACGCCGCGAGCCGTGGAGCCGTCCTCTACGGCGCTAGCGCTAAGAAGCAACTGACTCGCATCTTCCCCGGCTTCTCGGAACGCACCTTAGGATTCAGGAAGTTCATCGAACTCCTGCAGATCGGAGCAGAGCAGGGTTGGTTTGCGCTCGAGATCATTGACGGACATCCGCGGCTCAGGGCCGCAAATGCCAAGACCGATGATTTGAGTCCGGCTGTCTGGCTGAAACCCGACTTGTGGAGTTCCTTCCTCACATGGGAGTCCGGGGAGCGCCGCTGGGATCGCAAGCGCGGCCGCGCCATCTTCATCCCGACGGACGACGAGGGCGCTCCACTTTGGTCTAAAGCGCCGGAGGACTTCGTCGACATCGAGCCGGTGTCAATGGGACGACACCTCGAATGGATGCGCCAGTTCGCTGCGGAACAACGCGATGACGCCCGCGTTGCCCTTGAGAGCGCGCTCGACGATGAGACCCCCGGCGCATTCAAGCGGGCGCTCGCAAACGTCCGTCTGCAGCAAGACTGGAACGCCTACCTGCGCCACAAGGTCGGCGAGCACGCGGCATCTTGGGCCACGCGCAATGAAGTCGCGTTCGGAAGCCTCGTTGAGGTAAGGGCGAAGGCGAGAAGCGGTGCGCCGTCGCGCTCCCGCACGGATGCCCCTTCCGTCCCGGCTACAGGCAAAGCGAGCCCCACTGCAGAAGACGAGCTGCGCACGCGACTGCACCAAGTCATTGACCGAATGAGCCTCGCAGAACTGGCCGCGATGTCCGTGCCGGCAAGTTACCTGATCTTCCACTAAACCCCTATGGCGAAACCGACGGCGCGCTCACGGCGCGATATCCACGGCTTGCTCGACGCTCACGAGCTTCGGCTGCTGTCGGGCGAACTGGCCGAGGAGTGCGCGAAGGACAAGCCCTCTACCGCGCTCGTACGTGACGCCCTGGACCGACATTCCGACTTTTCGTTCGTGAACGAAATACGGGAGACGGTGTCCGTATGGCTCGATGCGGAGGGCTTCCCGGCCGAACATGCGGCAGCGATTTGCGCGGAAGTCCTCCGGGCGCCCTCCTTCGCTGTCTCAAGAGATGAAGACGGGAGGACGCTGGTGCGCCAAGCCGTTGTCATTGCTCGCCGAAACCCAGACCTTCCGCTCGAGATACTCGTCGTAATGGACGCGCGGATTGCCCGCCGCCACGTTCCTCTCGGCGAGAAGGCAGCGGTCCCTGGCGAAGTGCGAGATGTCGAAGTCTCGCTCAGCATGCTTGACCTGGAAGACGATTCGTCTACCGTCGATCTATTGGAGAACTACCTCGGCTGGCTTGACCTGTTTCCGGCGCCCGCCGCAACCGAACGCCAGTTCTCCGACTCGGTTGTCTTTCTCGGCTCTCCCGCCGGGCTAGGCTGCCCTGGGACTCCCCCGGATTGGCGGCGCCTCCTGACCCGCCTTTCCCACGGGCTCAGACTCATCCCCCGCTTCGAGGAGGGTCCAGCGTTCAAAGGGTCCGTAGGGGCGAAGGTACGCCAGGTTGTCCGATTCGAGCCGTATCGCGGTGACCCTCCGGCCGCCTCGGATGGAACCGAATTGCCGAGCGTGGGGATCGATGCGCGCACAACGCCGTTTGGTGAAGTCTTTGGCACTGTCGCTATGACGCTGATACAGATGGCGGAAGCGTCACAGGAGGTGTCCCCCTTCACAAAAAGGGACCTGGAGCCGGGCGAGAAAGTGTTCCATCGCAAAGTGGGCAACAACCGAAAGTTTGACAACTTCGACGCAGGGTCGCCGAAACCCTGCTCACACGGCGTCGACTCGTTTGAGCGCTTTCACGGCGACAAATCGTTGAAGGGTATGGCGCGGCGGTACGGCAACTTCCAGAAGGAGTGGTTGCGCCACTGCGGAAAATACCCGGACTGCAACGTCTACGCAGTCTTTAGCCCGGCTGCACGATCATGAGGCCGCCCACACGCGGCTCTTGCGGCGAGCTCACACCGCAGGGGTTGCCAGCCGAAACCGCGCGCACTGCGCGTTGCAGAACACTTGCGGGACCACGGCACGGGAGGGCCGGGTTCCGCCCTGGTTTGGCGCGACTCGCGACTGACGCGAGAGCGACTCGGTTGGCGCGATTTGAAGCCTCCACGACTGCACACTCCGCCATCGGGTGTTAGATACGCCGTCGCCATCCGCCTGATTTGACTCCGTTTTGCCCGTCAAGCCGAGCGATCTCTTCTCGAAGAGATGCCCCCCCTCCCCACGGGCTGTACACGCTTTGATCCGCAGCTTTGTTGGTGATCCGGCCGGGAGCCTGTGAGGCACCCCTTCGCTCTCACGTTGCTGTCGAGGCGCCTTATGCGAAGGTTGGACTGCAACTGGGCCGTGCAGGGCCCTCAGTTGTCCGCCCGGTAGTCATCGCTATCCCGGTCACGTCGCCTGATCCTCGGCAGCCCACAACAGGTGCAAAGATCTCGATCTTCGTTTAACAAGGTTGCGCTCATGTCCGCCCGCTCCTCAGAACCCACCAGGCACGATTCTCACAGCGGGGCAAATAGGCGTCTATGGCGACATGTTCGGCGGCATTCCGCTCTCAACGTGGTGTCGCGCCGCGAACGACGGACTGCCATTTGCGCGGTGCCCTTTCCGGTTGCGCGGATGTAAAAGACTCGCCCGCGGGAGTCATGAGGGCGAAAGCGGCTACGAGTTCGGCGATCGCGGTAACGATCGGAGACTCTGCGATTTCGTCAAGGTGCTCTTGCCTGATCCGGTTCGGCGTGGTCGACTCGATGATGAGTACGCCAACCGAACGCTCCCCCACCTCGAGACGGTAGCCTCCTAGACCGAGCGACCGCATCGTCAATCCTGCGATAGTCTCATCGCTCATACCCTGCCTACGCGCGGCCCGATCCCAGGCGTCCTTACCGGCAGACATCTTGACGAGCGCCTGACCCTGCTCCGCATTCCAGGCGGTTCCGATCGCTCCTTCACCAGCAGGGTAGCTCTTCCTACGGCGCACATCGTATGTAGGGTTCCTCGCGTAGCGAGCCACCATAAAGAACCTGTCGTCGTGGAAGTAGTAGACGCTCATTCGGTCTGAGTGCCCGTCCAGCTTGCAGACCCTCGCGAGACGCACCAGCATGATCCGTACGGCGTTCTCGAGCGCATCAGCCTTCTTGCTTGCCCTTCGTTCGGCTTCCTCCCTGAGCTGTGAAAGCTTCATGTAGCTGGGTCTCTGGACGGCAAATTCAGCAAAGAACGCCATCAGCGCAAGACTGCCGCCGACGATAAGAAGCCAAAGGCCTGACTTCCAAGCGGCCCCGCCCAATGCCCCCCAGATGACGAACACGAGCGAAGCTGCGCCACCCAGCATCCGGGGCAACCAGCCCTTCAGGAACCTGAAGAACCAGAGGACCCCACGTGCGACGCGATCGACTGTCGCGTGGCGCCAGTCCTTCATCGAGCGAGAGTGAGGACCGACTCCTCGCGCTCGGCTTCAAGAAGGTCGCCGCCGTCCGATTCGGCGATGATCTCAACTGCCTTCTCTAGGATCTCATTGGCCATGTCGTCTGCGAAAGCTGGATCGACGGCTTTGAATCGGAGTCCATAGTTGATGTCGCCGGCAGTCTGTCCAGGTTCGACAAGGAACGCTTCGACCGCAGGATAATCCGAAACCGCTTCCCTAACCGCGCCAGCGAGTCGATGCACGAAAGACTCGAAGATTGCCAACGGAAGATCGTGGAACGTCACCGTGGTCACGAGCTCGAATGTCCGTGTGCTCAGAGCAGTCATGCTTCCCCTCCAGCGCCCTCTAGGGCGACTGTACAACTAATCCACCGACACTGAGAGCAGCGCGGTCAGATGCTTCCGCACTGATATGCCCATCCCATATTGGCGTACTGCAAAGGGACCAGCTCCTCGCCCTCCCGGCGCGATGCTCTAACTCGGCGCGATCGCCCAAGGGCATCTCGAGGCAATCGCATGACCGCCCGTGAAACCAGGACTCACCACCCCCTGAACCCGCGCGCACGGCGAGTGGCAGAACGCTTGCGGGAACGAAACCAGGCAGGGGGGCGGGGGTCCGGCCCCCTGATCACAAACCGAGTCTCGATCCTCGACCACTCACCAGTCCGGCATGGCATCCAGGCGGCCGACCGTGTCCTCAGACGCCTCGCTCGTGACCGCGACGGCCAGGCGGACGACCGACGTCAACGAAACGCCGAGTACCCACCCCACGCAAACCGATGGCGCGCCGTCCACTGCCGAGAAGCGCAGCGCGATCGCGACTAACCCGTCGAGATGAGACGCCACCCGACAGCGCTCTAGAGTGCCTGACATGGACGTACACGAACTAGTGGATAGAGTCGTCGGCTTCGGAGAGCGTCGAGACTGGGGACAGTTTCACTCTGTTCGAAACCTCATGCTTGCGCTCGCGGGCGAGGTCGGCGAGCTCGCAGAAACTGTGCAGTGGGTGCCTGACGCAGCAGCACAGGCGTACGAATCGGCGAGGCGTGCGCACTGACGTGGGCGGATGTCGACCTCGCTACCGGGGTCGTGCACATCCGCGCGAATGTCGTGCGGGCCACTGGACGCGGTCTGATCCGCCAGCAACACACAAAGACAAGCGCGGGCACCCGACGCATTCAGGTGCCCGGGGCGCTGATCGGCGTTCTCGGTGACCGCCGAGTTAGGGCGGACGCGAACGCGCACGACTTGGTGTTTCCGACCGTGCTGGGCCACATCCGCGACCCGCGCAATACCTCGCGTGACTGGGCACACGCTCGTGAGCGCCTCGGGCTCGGCCCGTATACGTTCCACTCATTCCGGAAGACCGTCGCTACCGCGCTCGATCAGGCCGGGCTGTCACCTCGCGATATCGCTGAATACCTCGGACACAGCGACCCGTCCCTCACGATGGGCGTGTACATGTCGAAGACCGTTGGCGGCAGCCGCGCTGCGGAGGCCCTTACCGACCTGATGAGCGCGTGATAATGCGGGGTTTGTGCGGGGAGGACTTCTGACCGCGCATTTGCAGAAAAGAGAAAACCCCGGATAAACCGGGGGTTTCAATCTGTAGCAGGAGCGGGGCTTGAACCCGCGACCTCACGATTATGAGTCGTGCGCTCTCACCAACTGAGCTACCCTGCCGCGATCCACCTGATGGTGTCTTGCGAGCCCCGAGTCAGGATTGAACTGACGACCCCTTCCTTACCATGGAAGTGCTCTGCCACTGAGCTATCGGGGCGTGCTGCCCGTGAGCGGGCAACCAGAAAAGAATACCAGAGCGCCGAAGCCACTCTGAACCAAGTCAGTCCTGAGTGTGCTGCTCCATCCACTCCATCGGATTGACGTGGGTCTCGCCGCCGAGCAGCACCTCGAAGTGCAGATGAGGGCCGGTGGCCTTGCCGGTCGAGCCGACGCGGCCGAGCACGTCGCCGGCCTTGACCTTGTCTCCCACCGACACGCGCAGCGAGCCGTAGATCATGTGCGCGTAGCGGGTGGAGACGATCTGGCCGTCGATGATGTGGTCGACCACCACGTTGACGCCGTAGTCGCCGCCCGCCTCGGTCGCGATGCGCACGGTGCCGTCGGCGATCACGTGCACCTCGGCACCGACGCCGGGCGTGAGGTCGACGCCGCGGTGCGGCGAGGAGAACTTGGAGAGGTAGGTCTGGGAGCCGTATGAGGCGGAGATCGGAACGCCGACCGGGAACGGCCACTGAATGTCGGCCGTGGGGTCGCTGACCCACGTGCCGGCGAACTGGGTGACCCCCGAGTCTGCGGCGATGTCGGCCATCGACGCGACGTCGAAGTCGAGCGAGCGCTCGAGGTGGGAGTCGCCGTCGACCGAAGAGACGTATGCCTGGATGTCTTCGGTCTCGGCGGGAGCGGGAGTGGCCGCACGGAAGTCGGCGGTGATGTTCGACGCCGCGGCGACCGTGGCGGGCATCGTGGTGCCGACCGCGAGGAGCCCGACGACCGACATCACTCCGACCGAGAAGGATGCCGCCGCCATGCGCTTCAGACCGGCGCGACGACGACGGGGAGTGACGACGTCGGAGATGACCACGGCGCCTGTGGACGCGGCGGGCGCCGACTGCACGGGGGTCTCGCCCGTGAAGCTCAGCACGCGGGCGGCCCGCTCGAACTCGTCGACGGTGCACGGCGCCGCTGCGGCGACGAACGAGAGCGGGATCGCGTCGGTCGTGATCGTGTCGTCCAAAGCGGAGACGCCGGGTTCCGCGTTCTCGCGGGCCCGGCGTCGGAGTGCTGCTGCGGTGGCCGCCGCCTCGGCGACGACGCTCTCCGCGAGGGAGAGAGTCGGCCCGGCGACGGGCGCGTCAGCAGAGAGCTCTTCGTGCGACGGAAGCTGCGCGCCGGGCTCCACTGCGGGCTCGGCGAGGGTCTGGACGACCCGCTCGGGCGCAGTCTGCTCCTCCGCTGCCTCGGCCTGGACTGCCCGCTCCGCCTGAAGTCGGCGCCACTCGGCGCGCGTCATCGGCACCTGCGGAGAAGCAGGCGCAGTGACACGGCGTGACCGGCGCGTGAGCGCAGCGTCGGTCGAGACGGCGTCGAGGGTCAAAGCGGGGGAACTCTCGGGTCGGGGCGCTCGGGTGCGCGGGCTTTTCGGGGGCTTCTGACCGTTTCCTATCGGGCTGGAAAGGTAACGATCGGGTAAACACTACCCCTCCTGGCCTGAGAAAGCCATGGACGGCTACTGATATACCGCGCTTGTAATCTGATCGAAAAGAGCGCTCCCAGCGGCGATCGTCATCTCTCGTCCGGGAGCACCGTCAGGCTGTCCGCCGAGCTTGCCACCGGCCTCGAGCACGAGCAGCCCGCCGGCCGCGTGGTCCCACGGGTGCAGGCCGCGCTCGAAGTAGCCGTCGAGCCTGCCCGCGGCGACGTAGGCGAGGTCGAGCGACGCCGCTCCCGCCCGCCGGATGTCGCGCGCATACGGCATCACCTTGCGAAGCCGGGCGAAGTCGCCATCGTGCGTCGCCGGGTCGTAGCCGAAGCCGGTCGCCACGAGCGCCCCCGCCTCCGATGGCTCCGAGACCGCCAGCCGCTGATCGCCGAGCCACGCACCGCGCCCGCGGACGGCATGGAAGAGCTCTCCGTTCGCCGGGTTGAAGACCACGCCCACCAGCTGCTGCCATTCCGCTGCCCTCGGCTCGCCGGCCACGACGGCGATGCTGACCGCGTAGTGAGGGATGCCGTAGAGGTAATTGACCGTGCCGTCGATCGGATCGACGACCCACGTGAGTCCGCTCGCGCCTCGATCGGCGCCGGTCTCCTCGCCGTAGAACCCGTCGTCGGGGCGAGCCGCGGAGATCCGGTCGCGGATGAGACGCTCGACCTCGCGGTCCGCCTCGGTCACGACATCCGCGATGGCGCTCTTCGTCGCGGCGACGGTGACGCCCTCCGCCCGCCGCGTGCGGGCGAGCTCTCCCGCCTCCCGCGCGATCGAGACGGCGAGCGCCGTCAGCTCATCAAGGTCGAAACGATCGTGGGAGTCGTCGGTGGGCATGTGCTCCACGCTACGCCGCTAGCGTGGGCCCATGAGCACAGCCGCCCATGATGTCGTCATCGTCGGCGGGGGCCACAACGCCCTCGTCGCCGCCGCCTATCTCGCCCGAGCGGGACGCCGCGTGGCGGTGCTCGAACGCCAGGACCACTTCGGCGGCGCGGCCGTGTCGGAGCGTCCGTGGGCGGGGGTCGACGCGCGACTCTCCCGCTACTCGTATCTCGTGAGCCTGCTCCCCCGGCAGATCATCGACGATCTCGACCTGAAGCTCGACCTGCGGCGCCGCCGCTACTCGTCGTACACGCCCGACCCCGCCGACCCCGCGCGCGGCATCCTTGTGGACAACCCGGATGCCGCCGCCACCGCGCAGAGTTTCGTGCGCACGACGGGAGATGCGGGCGAGGCGGAGCGCTTCGCGGCCTTCTACGACCGACTGCTGCCGATGGCCCGGCGCGTCTTCCCCACCGTCACGTCGCCGCTGGCCCGCGCCCGCGACGTGCGTGCCCTGTTCGGCGATGACGCACTCTGGGATGCCGTCGTCGAGCAGCCGCTGGGAGGGCTCCTGCGCGGCAGTCTCCGCACCGACATCGCCCGCGGCATCGCCCTCACCGATGGCCTGATCGGCACGTTCGCGACCGCCGACGACGCCTCGCTGCGACAGAACCGCTGCTTCCTGTATCACGTGATCGGCGGGGGCACCGGCGACTGGGACGTCCCCGTCGGCGGCATGGGCTCCGTGACGAGCGAGCTGGAGCGCGCAGCACGCGCGGCCGGCGCGGAACTGCACGCGAACGCCGACGTCGTCGCGATCACCCCCGACGGCGAAGTGTCACTCGGCGACGGATCCGCCTTCGCGGGCCGGCTCGTCCTCAGCGGCGTCGGCCCTTCCGTGCTTGAGCGGCTGCTTGCTGCCGGAGGTGGCGGGACCCCCGGTGCGGGTGCGCCGCCCGAGGGCGCGCAGGTGAAGGTCAACATGCTCCTGCGGCGTCTCCCGCGCCTGCGCGACGAATCGGTCACGCCAGAGGCAGCTTTCGCCGGCACGTTCCACATCAACGAGACGCTCAGCCAGCTCGACGCCGCCCACGCGACGGCCGCCGCGGGCGGCATCCCCGATCCTCTGCCCGCTGAGATCTACTGCCACTCGCTCACCGACCCGTCGATCCTCGGCGCCGACCTCCAGGCTTCGGGAGCTCAGACGCTGACGCTGTTCGGGCTCCAGGTGCCGCATCGACTGACGACGGATGCCGAACCTGACGCTCTCCGCGAGGAGCTGCTCGCCGCGGCGCAGCGCTCGCTCGACTCGGTGCTCGCCGAGCCGATCGCCGACGTCATCTATGCCGCCCCCGACGGAACGCCGTGCGTCGAAGCGCGCACGACGCGCGACCTGGAAGACACCCTCGGCATGATGGGCGGCGACATCTTCCACGGTTCGCTCGACTGGCCGTGGGCGGAAGACGACGAACCGCTCGAGTCGCCCGCGCAGCGCTGGGGCGTCGCAACGGCGCACGACCGCGTGCTCCTGTGCGGCTCGGGGGCGCGTCGCGGCGGAGCGGTCAGCGGCATCGGCGGGCACAACGCCGCCATGGCCGCGCTGCAGCTGCTCGACGCGAGCTGACGTTCCGGACTCGGGAACGAGCTGACGCCCGAGCGCCGAAGCGGCTCGGGCGTCAGTCGACGCGTCTGCGACGTCACGCTCCCGGCGGCGGGGGCGGCGGCGGGTATCCCTGGTAGCCGCTCGGCGTCGACGGAGGCGCGGGCTGGCCGCTCGCCGCGGCGGCACGCTGCGACGGGTCGGTGTCGTCTGCCGGCACGGCGGCCGGGTCGCTGATGGGAGCCGCGGCATCCGTCGCCGGCTGCACGGGCGGGACGGCGTAGCCGTGCGGGTAGGTGGGCTGGCCCGTGTAGTACGCGTTCCAGTCGGGCGACCCGTCGGGCATCACCGGCAGCGGCGTGGCACCGTCGGCGTACGTCGGCCACTGCTGCACGGGCGCCGGGTAGTAGGCCGTGGGAGCCGCGGGGCGCTGCTTCCTGGGCGCGAAGAGCGCATTGACGAGCGGGACCAGCGCAGTGCCGACGGCCGCCAGGATCGCCAGCGCGACGACCACACGCCAGTAGAACGGACGGAAGTCGACGTACTCCTCGATCAGCAGCGGCAGCACCAGCATCAGGGCGAGGATCACGACGAGGCTCATCGTGACGTACGCGACGATCGACGTGAACGTCGTGCGGTGCCGTTCGTACGCCTTCGCGTAGAGGCGGATGTGGAGCAGCGCGCCTTGCAGGATCAGCACGATCAGCAGGAACTTCATGAACCGCTCGAAGCCGACGCCGAAGTAGTCGTCGTTCTCCGGCATCCAGATGAGGAATGCGCCTATCAGCAGGATCGCCACCCAGATGACCATGCTCGTCAGCGCAAACCACGCCGGTCGGCGCGCGGCCAGGTTGGCTTCAAGGATCGCCACTCCGGCGAACGCCGCCAGCAGGATGATCGTGAGGAAGGCCTTGCCGATCATCCCGTTCGCATCGCCGGCGAGCACCCACACGACGCAGACGAGGGCCGCGGCGATCAGGGCGCCTATGGCCACCCAGATGGATGCGCGAAGGATCTTGCTGGATTTCGGATGCGTGATGGGTTCGCTCACGGCTGCTCCCTCCGGTCTGGGCCTGGGTCTGCCCCATCCTCGCACGTCGTCGTTCGAGGACAGAGGACGCTTGTGGACAGGCCGTTCACCTGTCAGGCGCCGACCGCCGCGCCCCCGACATCGGTCAGCGCCGCCGTCACGAGCGACACCGGCCGTTCTCCGCGTCCGTCGTCCAGCCGCTTCGCCATGATGCGGATCGCCTCCGGGTTGCTGTCGACGAGCACGAACCGGCGGCCGAGCTCGCGCGCCGCAGCCCCGGTCGTGCCGCTCCCGGCGAAGTAGTCGAGCACCCAGTCACCGGGGTGGCTGCTGGCCTGGATCATCCGCCGCACGATGCCCACAGGCTTCTGCGTCGCGTAGCCCGTGCGCTCCTTGCTTCCGGTGGGAACGATCGTGTGCCACCACACGTCCGTGGGGAGCTTGCCCAGGGCGACCTTCTCGGCCGTCACCCGGCTCGGCGCCATGTACGGCTCGCGGTCGACGTCCTTGCCGTTCCAGACATAGTTCGCGGGGTCTTTCACGTAGACGAGGATGTTGTCGTGCTTGGCGGGCCAGCGGGTCGTCGATCGGGCGCCGTAGTCGTACGCCCAGATGATCTCGTTCAGGAAACTGTCGCGCCCGAACATCGCGTCGAGCATGACCTTCGCGTAGTGCACCTCGCGATAGTCGAGGTGCAGGTAGAGAGTGCCGTCGGGCGTCAGCAGCCGCCACGCTTCGAACAGCCGCGGCTCGAGGAACCCCCAATAGTCGGTGAAGGCGTCGTCGTAATGATGCAGCGTGCTCCGGACGGTCTCGTACCGCTGGCCCTTGAAGCCAACGCGTGTGCCGTTCTCCGACCGACGGGTCTTGAGCGACTGCAGCCGCTGCGTGCGCCCGGTGTTGAACGGCGGGTCGATGTAGACGACACGGAAACTCTCATCGGGCAGCGTGCGCAGGTAGTCGAGGTTGTCGGCTTCGACGATGAGATCGGGGCCGTCCGGGTTCCAGACGGCCGAAGCGCGCACGTTCGAGCCCGAGGTCACCCTATGAACGTTACCCGCGCCTGCACTGACCTGCCTGCCGTACCCATCGGCGACGGCGGATGCAAGCCCTTGCCCGAAGCGCAAGGAGCCGGAAGCCTCATGTCATGCGAGTTCGGCTGGCGCGCGGCGCCCTCAGCGCCCTGGTGGCATCCGGCATCCTGCTGCTTGCCGGATGCGGGCTGACCATCCCCAGCGACCCCGAAGGCACTCTCGACCGCGTGAGCGGAGACACGCTCCACGTGGGGGTCAGCCCGAACAGCACCTTCACTCAGGTCGACGGAGGCGCCGTCTCGGGCTCTGAGGTCGACCTTGTGGAGGACTTCGCCGAGACCATCGATGCAGAGATCGTCTGGCAGGTCGGGTCGGAAGAGGCCCTCGTGCGCGATCTCGAGCACCACGAGCTCGACATCATCATCGGCGGCCTCACCGATGAGACCCCGTGGACCGACAAGGCCGGCATGACACGGCCCTACGACGAGGTCACCGACGGCCGCGGAAAGACGCACAAGCTCGTCATGCTCGTGCCGGCCGGGGAGAACGCGTTCCTCGCCTCGCTCGAGACGTTCCTGACCGAAGCGGGTGCCCGATGAGCGTCCGGTTCGGCAACACCGAGCTGCCTGAGAAGCAGGTCGAGACGCTGCGTCGCGCGATCCGCCTGGAGTGGATCACCATCGGCTTCCTCGTCGTCACCGTGGTGCTCGTCTTCCTCGTGCTGGGGAACTCTCAGGCGATGAAGGCGGCATGGATCGAAGACCTGCTCTCGTTCATCCCGCCGATCGCGTTCCTGATCGCCGTCAAGGTGAACCGCAAGGCGCCGACGCTCGACCACCCGTACGGCTTCCACCGCTCCGTGGGCGTCGGGCACCTCGTCTCCGCCGTCGCGCTGACCTCGATGGGGACGTTCCTGGTCATCGACTCCGGCTCCGGTCTTCTCAGCGGCGAGCACCCCACGATCGGCACCGTCGAGATCTTCGGCCAGGTGATCTGGCTCGGCTGGCTCATGATCGGCGTCATGGCGCTCATCGCCGCGCCGCCCGTGTTCATCGGCCGGGCCAAGATCAAGCTCGCGCGCGACCTCCACAACAAGGTGCTCTACGCGGATGCCGACATGAACAAGGCCGACTGGATGACCGCCGTCGGCTCGATCGTCGGCGTCGCGGGTGTCGGCATCGGACTGTGGTGGCTCGACTACGCTGCGGCGCTCTTCATCGCCGGCGGCATCCTGTACGACGGGCTGCGCAACATGCGCGCGGCGATCCTCGACCTGATGGACGAGCGCGCCACCACGTTCGACGACCGCAAGCCCCACCCGGTCGGCCAGGAAGTCGAAGAGCTCCTGCGCAGCTTCAGGTGGGTGGAGGCTGCCGGATGCCGTGTGCGCGACGAAGGCCACGTGTTCCACATCGAGGCGTTCATCGTGCCCCGCCACCGCCGCACTCCGTCACTGCGGCGGCTGCGCGAAGCCCAGGACGCGTGCATCGACGTCGACTGGAAGGTGCAGGACATCGTGCTCGTGCTCGTCGACGAGCTGCCCGGCTTCGTCGAACAGCGTTCGAAGTGACGGGAGCGCCCGATCAGTAGGGGCGCTTCAGGTAGTCGATGGCCACCCAGCCGCGCAGCGAACCGTACCTCACCGAATACCACGTCGTGGGCGTACGCGAGTAGTTCGCATAGATGCCGCCGGTGTGCACGACCCTCGCGCCCTTCGGAATCACCGTGATGACCTTGCCCGTCCAGGGTGTCTTCCTCAGGTTGACCGCCGTCTTGGTCACGCGGATGTCGGCGTCGATCACGTACTTGGTGGCCGTCCAGCCGCTGGTGGTCGCGGGGCGCGAAGCGTAGTCGCCCCACTTGACGCTGCTCCAGGCGCCGCGTGTTCCGAGGACGTGCACCTTGGTTCCCTTCTTGAGAGTCGTCACGACACCAGTGCTGCCGGAGGCGCTCGCCCGCACATTCAGTGCTTTCGTGACGGCATACGCCTTGTTTCCGGCAGTGACCTTTTCGAGGACGGATGCGGGCGCCCACCCCGTTCCGTTCGCCGCGACGATCTTGCGCCAGGTGCCGGCGGCAGCGGTCGCCGTGACGTAAGAGTGGCCCAACACGGTGACGCCGGCGGCGGCTTTCTCCCCGGGCTGCGCGCGAAGCGTCACATCGGCCGCGAGCTCACGGGGAACGCGATTGAACGTGCGAGGAACCTCCTGGGTCACCGAGTACGGCACCCAGCCCTCGACGCCCTCAACTGTGACCTTGCGCCATGCGGGCACTTGCGCCGACACGGAGATCTCGTCGCCCGCCGACAGCGAGGCCACGGCATCCGCGCCGTGCGACGGCTCGGCCCGCACAGTGGTGTCCACCACCACGATCCGCAGGACCGCCGGCGAGATCGTCACTTCATCGACCGCCACTGCGGCTGGTGCCCCCGGCCCGCTCAGCACCCCGACCGTGAGGGCGAGGGCGGCGGCGGCGATGATGCCGACGAAGGAACGGAAGCGACGACGCTGTGACCACATGCGGCTCATTGTGACAGAGGCGCCGACAAAAGAAGCCCCCGCATCGCGGAGGCTTCAATCGTGGCGAGTGAGGGATTCGAACCCCCGAAGGCTATGCCGGCTGATTTACAGTCAGATCCCTTTGGCCGCTTGGGTAACTCGCCAGGTGCGCACCCGCCCGGCTTGTACAGTCGACCGGAGGCGCGATCCACTATCTTACCTGGCTCTCGCCGTAGCGAAAAATCCTCCGCTCGCGCGCCGGGATCACGCTGGTCAGACGGATGTCGTCACCCGCTCGACGAACGATTCGACCCGGTGGCGGGTGCCGTCGATGCGCCGGTCGACGCTCGCCCGCACCTCGTTGGGCGCAAGCGGTGCGGCCAGTCTCACGTTCTCGTGGCACGACAGATCAGCGCACACATAGGTGCCGACGCTGTCGCCGCGCGAGCCGGCATCCCCCACCCGGCGAGCAGTGAACAGGGCGACCTGGTCGCCCGGCTGCATCGTGTGGCACAGGTTGCACATGGCGGGTCGCCCGCGCGACGAGCCGTCGGTCGCGCGCAGAACGACACCGGTCGGGGTGCCGCTGAGCTCAGCGATCACGTAGCCGCGGCCCTTCATGCGCGGGTCGCGCCAGGCGAAGAAGTCGAGATGGTCCCAGTCGAGCAGGATGAAGTCGAGCGGAAGCGCGAGCCGTTCGACTTCGTCTGGCGCGGCGTTCACGAACGCGGCGCGCACCTGCTCCTCCGTCAGCGGCTGCATCCCCCCAGTCTAGAAAGCCCGTCGTGAGCCCGGACGACCACCGGGGGTCCTCTCGTGTGATTGGCCGGGTGTCGAGCGTGACTCGACGTTCTGGTGATCGACCGCGCGGCCTGTGAACCAGATCCACGCGCTGACAGCCCGAATACCGGCTCGGTAGACTCTGGCGCATGGCTGACTCTTCGTTCGACATCGTGTCCAAGATCGACCGTCAGGAGGCGGACAACGCCCTCAACCAGGCCCGCAAAGAGGTCGAGCAGCGTTATGACTTCAAGGGGACGGGCGCCTCGATCGAGTGGAGCGGCGAAGCCATCCTCATCAAGGCGAACAGCGAGGAGCGCGCGAAGGCGGTGCTCGACGTCTTCCAGTCGAAGCTCATCAAGCGCGGCATCTCACTGAAGTCGCTCGAGTCGGGCGACCCGGTCGCCAGCGGCAAGGAGTACCGCATCACCTCGACGCTCAAGGAAGGCATCTCCTCGGAGAACGCCAAGAAGATCAGCAAGCTGATCCGGGACGAGGGCCCCAAGTCGGTCAAGGCGCAGATCCAGGGCGACGAGCTGCGCGTGCAGTCGAAGTCGCGCGACGACCTGCAGGAGGTCCAGCGGATGCTGAAGGCAGCCGACCTCGACGTCGACCTCCAGTTCGTCAACTACCGCTGACGCGCGCCCGTCAGCCGTCGAAGGCCTCGTGACCGGCGCCGGAGTCGAGGCCGCCCAAGGGCGGCTCGGGCACGACGTAGAGCCCCTGCGGCGAGTTGGCCGCGAGAGCGAGTGCCTCCAGCCATTCTCGGTTGAGGGGCGGCGTCCGACTGCCGAAGTAGTGGAAGCTCATCAGGCACTGAGGGTGCATCCACACCGTTCGGCGCCCGTCGCCGAGGCTCGGGTCCTCCTTCCATGTGAAGAAGAACGACTCGCCGCGCCTCAGCTTGTTTCCGATCACGAACTGCAGGTGCGCCAGCAGACGGTCTTCGAGATCGACCTTCGTGAGGCTGTCGTAGTGAAACCGGCCCATAGCCATACCTCCTATGGGGACACCGGGTGTTCGGCCTGGCCTCCGGTATGCACCGGGCTTGTCGCAGTCGGACCAGCCCCTGTGACCTCGACGCCATTATCGGCCGCGAACAGTGCTGATGTAAGGGCAGTGGCCTGCGGAGCGAGTCGGTCAGCCGGCGCGGAGCCCCCCTGCGTCCGGTCGCGGATGTCGGGGGCAGGTGCGACGATCCCCTGGTCGGTGATCCGGGAGGCGGGGATGCGTGGCGAGGCGACCGTGCTGCACGCCGACCTCGACGCCTTCTTCGCGTCGGTCGAGCAGCGTGACGCGCCGGAGCTGCGTGGCCGACCGGTGATCGTCGGCGCTGGCGTGGTGGTCGCCGCGAGCTACGAGGCGAAGGCGCGCGGGGTGCGCACCGCCATGGGCGGCCGGCAGGCCCTCGCGCTGTGTCCGGATGCCGTCGTCGTGCAGCCCCGATTCGATGCGTACGTCGCTGCGAGCCGCGAGGTGTTCGACATCTTTCGCGACACGACTCCGCTGGTCGAGGGCATCTCGATCGACGAGGCGTTCCTCGAAGTCGGCGGGCTGCGGCGCACGGCAGGGACGCCCGAGGAGATCGCCATGCGGCTGCGTCAGCGCGTGCGGAAGGAGGCGGGGCTGGCGATCTCGGTCGGCATCGCCCGCACGAAGTTCCTCGCCAAGGTCGCGAGCGCCGTCAGCAAACCCGACGGCCTGCTCATCGTCGAACCGGATGAGGAAGAGGCGTTCCTCCTTCCGCTCCCCGTCGAACGCCTGTGGGGTGTCGGCAAGGTCACGGCCGACAGGCTGCACCGCCTCGGCATCCGCACGGTCGGTCAGCTCGCCGAGCTGGAAGCCGCGACTGCCGAGCGACTGCTCGGCAGAGCCGCCGGAGCACACCTGCACGCCCTCGCCCGCCTGCGCGATCCACGACCCGTCGACACCACCCGTCGGCGCGGCTCGATCGGATCGCAGCGCGCGCTCGGAAACAAGCCCCGCTCGCCCGAAGAGCTCGACGTCATCCTCACGCAGATCGTCGACCGCATCGCCCGCCGCCTCCGCGACCACGACCGCGTGTGCCGCACCGTCGTGCTGCGCCTGCGGTTCGGCGACTACGCCCGGGCCACGCGGTCCCGCTCGCTGCGCACCCCCACGGGACGCACGATCGTGCTGCTGACGCTGGCACGCGCCCTGCTCGCCTCCGTGCTCCCCGACGTCGAACGCCGCGGAATCACGCTCATCGGCGTCTCGCTGAGCGGCCTCGACCGCGCCGACAGCGCACCCGCCGAACTCGCCTTCGACGGGGAGGAGGACGGCCGGCTCGACTCCGTGCTCGACGCCGTGCGCGACCGCTTCGGGGCGCAGTCGGTGTCGCGCGCCACCCAGCTCGGCCGCGACCCCGGATGGTCCGCACCTCTGCTTCCCGAGCACGAATAGCGCCTGAGACGGGGCTCGCCGCCCGACCCCCGATACGGGGTGCGACCGTTCGAAGTCAACCCCCATCGGAGGTATCGTGACCCGCACATACGCTGGGGCTTCAATCTGGGGATACCCGGAGAGGGCGGATGCGGAAAGCAAGGAAACTCATCGTCGGCTGGTGCGCGATCGGCGCGCTCATCGTCTCGCTCGTGCCGCTCCACGCGGCCGTGGCCGAGACCGTCGATCCCCTCGACGCTCCCGGCGTGGAGGTGACTCCGACCCCCGAACCGGATGCCGCGACGCCCGAGCCCGAAGACCCGGCCGACCCCGAACCAGACCCCGACCCCGAGCCCGAGCCCGATCCGACGGCGACCCCGGAGCCGGCGCCCACCCAGAAGCCGCTGCCGACCGAGACCCCCACCCCCGAGCCGACCGACGGGGCCGAGCCGATCGACCCCGAGGACGACGTCCACGAGTACGACGGCCCCACAATGGAGCTCACGCGCGAGCTTCCCGAGCGGCCCATGGCGGCCACACAGCGCCTCGCCGCCAGCTACGGCCCCCAGCCCGTGTTCCACTTCCCGTGGCAGCCGGGAAAGCGCTGGGGCGCGAGCGGCTCGCACGCCGACAGCGACGGCATCCACCGCGGCGCCATCGACTTCGCCCCGCTCAGCTCGAGCGCGAAGGCCGTCCGCGCGGTCGCTGCGGGCACGGTGTACCGGGTGCGGTGCGCGAACGGCTGGTTCCTCGGCGTCGACCACGGCGGCGGCTGGATGTCGGAGTACTACCACCTGCGCGGCGCGAAGTCGGGGCTCATCGGCAAGTGGGTCGAGGCGGGCACGGTGCTCGGCTACGCCGGGCAGACCCTTCCCTGCGGCGGCACTCCCGGCAGCAGCCCCCACGTGCACCTGTCGATCCTCAACGAGGCGGTCGACGTCCCGAGCGGCAAGCGCAAGTACATCCCCGTGAGCGGCATCCAGTTCGACCGGTTCGTCCTGCGCGACCTCAGCACCTACTACTACGGCGTGTGGCGTGACATGGCCGGCAAGAAGGTCCTCACCTCGAAGCGCGTCACCTGCTGCCTGACGGCGTCGACCCGCGTGGGACCGTCGAAACCGAAGGCCAGCCGTCCCGACTGGAACGGCAATGGCATCGACGACCGCACAGAAATCGTCGCCTGGGACACCGACCTCAACTCCGACGGCCGGCCCGACATCGTCGGCTTCGGAGCCAAAGGAGTCCAGACCTCGCTGAGCCGAGGAAGCTCCTACAGCTCGGCGGTGTCGGCCGTGTCAGGCTTCGGCACGTCCACGGGCTGGTCGACGTCGAAGTCTCTGCGCATGGTGATCGACGTCACGGGCGACGGAGACCCGGACATCATCGGATTCCGCGAGAGCGCCGTCATGGTGGCGAAAGGCAACGGCGCAGGCAAGTTCTCCAAGGCCACCCGCTGGGCGTCAGGGTGGGGCTACGGCGACGGATGGACATTGAGCAACCACATCCGCACACTCGCCGATGTGAACGGCGACGGGCGGCTCGACATCGTCGGCATCGGCAAAGCGGGCGTGAAGGTCGCCCTCAATCGCGGCTCATCGTTCGGGCCGGCCTCCTACTGGCTCAGAGGCGACTTCGGGTCGGCTGAGGGATGGACCACGACACGGCACGTACGCCTCGTCGACGACGTCAACGGCGACGGGCGCGCCGACCTGATCGGGTTCAGCAAGGCCGGTGTCAAGGTCGCCCTCAGCACGGGCAGCGCGTTCCGCTCGCCGACTCGCTGGACGTCCGCGTTCAGCGGCAGCCGCGGATGGCGCGCCGACATCACCCCGCGGACGCTCGCCGACATGAACGGAGACGGGCGACCCGACATCGTGGGCTTCGGCCGCAACGGCGTGCACGTGGCCCTCAACACCGGGTCGTCGTTCGCGACCGCCAAGAAGTGGTCGGGCAGCTTCGGGTACAACACATCGTCGAGCGGCTGGCGCGTCAAGCGCGACCCGCGCACGCTCGCCGACGTCAACGGCGACGGCCGACTGGACGTGGTCGGCCTGCGCTCCGGGGGCGCGTACGTCGCCCGCAATACCGGCTCGTCATTCACCTCCCCCGCGCTGTGGACCAAGGACTACGGCTCACGCGAATGGACCCTCGGGCTCATGCCCCGCGCCGTCGTCGACGCGAACGGCGACGGGCGCGCCGACATCGTCGGGTTCGCCCGGCACGGCGTTCACGTCGCTCTGAGCTCCGGCAGCAGGTTCGGCGCGGCCGCGCACTGGAACGCGGCATACGGCTGGGGCAAATCGACCGGCAACTGGCGGGTGACGACGAAGCCCCGGGGCCTCAGCGCCGGGTGAGCCGGTCCCAGTCGGCCTCGAAGACCTCGGGGTCCGACCGGGAGACGCGTGCGGGCACGACATCGCCCACGCGCGGCCACGTCTTGCGAGGGAACACGAGCTGCTGGCGCACGCGGGTCGGCGGGATGCCGTCGGCCTCCACGAGCAGGTCGAGATCACACTCCTGATACCGGCCGCGCGCCGCAGGCTCCGACACGGCGACCACTCGCACCCGGCCACGCACGGCATCCGCGAGGGGGTCCCGTGTGAGCCGCTCAAGCCAGGCGGCCGCCTTGTCGAGCTCGCTGGGCTCCGGCCCGGAAGAAGGGGTCATGTCAGACAAGGGCGCCTCCGGAGATCCAGCGGTCGAGGATCGCATAAGCCTGTGCGCGTGGTTCGGCGCGCGAGAGGAACACGTCGTGGATCGCGTCGGGGATGCGCGCGATCGTCACGAGCGAGCCGATGCGCGTCGACGCGCGGGCGATGTCGTCGACGTCGAGCACCGAATCGGTGGAGGTCATGGCATCCGACCACTGCAGCGGCGGCGTCCACGCCGACGACAGCATCACGAGCGTGGGGCACCCCACCTCGACGCCGGCCGCGACCCGGGCGTGACCGGCGAGGATCGCCGCCAGCCAGCCGGGGTGCGTCGAGAATCCGCGCTCAGGACGCCATGCCTCAGCGCCCGGAACGTGCGGCAGCGTGCCGAGCTCGCGCTGCGCGCGCGTGTAGAAGCCGAGATCCACCTCCGGATGCCGGCCGAGCGGATCGATCTTCGCGGCAGCGCGCACGAGAGGCGTGAGCGCCTGACGCCCGAACTGCCCGAGCTGCAACTCCAGCCACGGACTGTTGAGCACGAGCGCCGACGCCGCACGCGGATGCCGTGCCGCCCACAGCGTCAGAATCAGCCCGCCCGTCGAATGCCCGAGAAGCACCAGGCGGCGCGGACCGCCCTCCCGCATGACCCTGAGCGCCGCGGCGATGTCTGCGTCGTAGTCGTCGAGCGACGAGATGTAGCCCGGCGTCTGACCCTCCCGGAAGCTGCGGCCGTACTTGCGCAAGTCGAGCGCATAGAACCGGGCGCCTCGGTCGGTCCAGAAGCGCGCGAGCTCTGTCTGGAAGAAGTAGTCGGACCAGCCGTGGACGTACAGGACGTCGACGCCGCGCAGGGGGCCGAAGCCGCCCCGCAGCGGGTCAGGGAGCCGGCGCACGAGCGTCGCGACGACGTCGCCTTCGGCATCCGGCTCGAGCTGAAGGGTGCGCTGCGCGAACCCCTTCCCCAGCACGTCGGGGCGCCAGAGGGCGTCACGGCGTCGGGCGTCGGCCATGGCCCCACCCTATCTGCGGCGACACGCGGTCACCGGCCGAACCGAGGGCGTCGGGGGTCACTCGCCGCGGGAGACGACGACCATCTCCTCACGCTCGACGACCTTGATGCGCGCACGGTCCTGAGCGGCGCCGAGCGCCATCTCGTGCTCGTCGAGACGGTGCCAGCCGTCGAGGTCGGTCCAGCGCACACCGCGCTCGGCCAGGAGCGCCGGGATCGCCTCGTCGGACGGGTCTTCCGGCGTCCACCACGAGCCCTGGTCGTTGATCAGGTGCCGGATCGTCTCCATGGCATCCGACTTCGTGTGGCCGATCAGGCCCACCGGGCCGCGCTTGATCCAGCCCGTCGCGTACACGCCCGGAACGCGCTCGTTCGAGTCTTTGCGCAGCACCTGACCCTCGTGATTGGGGATGACGCCGTGGCGCTTGTCGAACGGGACGCCCGGAAGCGGCGAGCCGAAGTAGCCGACCGCACGGTAGATCTGCTGCACCGGGACCTCACGCAGCTCGCCCGTGCCGACGACGCCGCCCTGCCCGTCGGGCCGCGTGCGCTCATAGACGAATGCCGAAACGCGACCGTTCTCGTCCTTCTTCACCTCGACGGGCTTGGCGTAGAAGTGCAGGTGGAGACGGCGGCTCGCCTCGCCGCCCGCGTTGTTGACGCTGGGACGCTGGCGCCACGACTGCAGCACGCGGTCGATCACCATGACCTGCTTGTTGCTGGCGATGGCGGCGCGGCTGGCCTCGTCGTAGTCGAAGTCCTCGTCGTAGACGACCATGTCGACATCACGCAGCTCGCCGAGCTCGCGAAGCTCCAGCGGCGTGAACTTCACCTGCGCGGGACCGCGGCGGCCGAACACGTGCACATCGGTGACCTTCGACGCCTCGAGGCCGGCCTGCACATTGGCCGGGATCTCGGTGACCAGCAGGTCTTCGGCATGCTTGGCCAGCACACGGGCAACATCGAGTGCGACGTTTCCATTGCCGATGACGGCGACCGACGACGCGTCCAGCGGCCACTCTCGCGGGAAGTCGGGGTGGCCGTCGTACCAGCTGACGAAGTCGGCCGCGCCGAACGACCCCTCGGCGTCGACGCCGGGGATGTCGAGGTCGGCATCGCGGATGGCGCCCGTCGCGAAGATGACCGCGTTGTAGTGACGCTTGAGGTCCTCGAGGTGGAGGTCGTGTCCGAAGCGGACATTGCCGAAGATGCGGATGTCGCCGCGGTCGAGCACGTCACGCAGCGCCGTGATGATGCCCTTGATGCGCGGGTGGTCGGGAGCGACGCCATAGCGGACGAGGCCGTACGGCGCAGGCAGCTGGTCGAACAGATCGATCGACACGTCGAACTTCCGCTCGGCCTTGAGCAGGATGTCCGCGGCATAGATGCCGGCGGGTCCGGCTCCGACGATGGCCAGCCTGAGCTTGGTCATTCTGTTTCCTTTCCGGGGCATCCCGGTTCGTTGTGCGGGCGAGGCCGCGCGGCGCCCCGCACGTTCGCCGGGCGTTCAGCTGGAGCGGTCGACCATCGCCTGCGCGAAGCGCGTGAGCGCATCGCGGACGGGGCCGGACGGAAGCGGCTCGAGAGCCGCGATGGCGCTCTCCGACCATTCGGTCGCGAGGGCGCGCGTGGCCTCGGTGGCCGGGTGCTCGCGCAGCCGGGCCAGCTCAGCGTCGAGAATCGACGGGTCGGCGCCGTCGGCGATACGGGCCACGCCGTCGTCGATCGTCGTCTTGAGGGCCTTCGAGGCCGGGTCAGCGGCGCGCCCCAGCAGCAGGTAGGGCATCGTCGGAACGCCGGCTCGCAGGTCGGTGCCGGGCACCTTGCCGGTCTCATCGGCATCCGCCGACAGATCGATCACGTCGTCGAGCAGCTGGAAGGCGATCCCCACCCGCTCGCCGAACTGGAGCATCGGCTGCTCGTACTCGGCCGGGGCGTCGGAGAACAGGACGCCCACCTGACCGGCGGCCGCGATGAGCGAGCCGGTCTTGTCGGCGAGCACCTGGAGGTAGAACTCGACGGGGTCGTCGTCGGCCTGGGCGCCGACCGTCTCGTGCATCTGCCCGAGAACGAGGCGCTCGAACGTGTCGGCCTGGAGGCGGATGGCGCGCTCGCCCACCTTCGCCATGAGCTGGCTGGCGCGCGAGAAGAGGAGGTCCCCTGTGAGGATGGCGACGTTGTTGCCCCACACGGCATGGGCGCTCGGAACGCCGCGGCGCACATCGGCGCCGTCCATGACGTCGTCGTGATACAGCGATCCAAGGTGCGTCATCTCGAGCGCCGTCGCCCCGGCGATGACGTCGTCGGTCGCGCCGGCGCCCAGCTGGGCGGTCAGCAGCGACAGCATGGGGCGCAGGCGCTTTCCGCCCGCCTCGTACAGATAGCGGCTGGTGACGTCGGCGAGCGCATCGCCCACCTGCAGCTCAGAGGCCAGCTTCTGCTCGACCGTCGCGAGCCCTTCTTCGACCGTCGCCGCGAGGCGACGCATCTTGGGGCCCACGAAGATCCGCTCGGTCAGGCCGAGGTTGCTCGTCAGATGCGAGCCGGGCGCGGTGGGGCTCGGTGTCACCCTCCCAGCCTACCGGCGGTCGGTGGTGGCCGGTTCTCCCCGACGGGCGATCAGGATGCCGATGCGGCGTGGGGCTTGTATGCGCGGTGGAGCGCCACGATCCCGAACGTGAGGTTGCGGTAGGCGACGTCGGTCCAGCCGGCGTCGCGGATGCGCGCGGCGAGCGCCGCCTGGTCTGGCCAGTCCTGAATGGACTCGTTCAGGTAGTCGTACGCCTCGGCGTTGGAGCTGACGGCCCGGGCCACGGCCGGGAGGATGCGGTCGTTGTAGAAGCGGTACAGCCCCGCGAACGCCTTCGCCGGCGGGTGCGAGAACTCACAGACCACCAGCTTGCCGCCCGGCGCCGTCACGCGCAGCATCTCGGCGAGCGCGAGCGACGGGTCTTTGACGTTGCGCAGACCGAACGAGATCGTCACGGTGTCGAACTCGTCGTCGTCGAACGGCAGCGCCATGGCGTCGGCCTCGACGAACGACAGGTTCGGGATGTGCCCGTGGCGGCGACGGCCCTCGGCAAGCATGCCGGGCGAGAAGTCGGCCGCGACCACATCGGCGCCGCTGCGAGCGAGCGAGACCGAGCTGGCCGCGGTGCCGGCGGCGAGGTCGAGGATGCGCTGGCCCGCCTTCGGGGCGACGGCGCGCGTGGTGGCGACCCGCCACAGACGATCGTTGCCGAGGCTCAGGATCGTGTTGCTGCGGTCGTACGCCGGTGCGACCTCGTCGAACATCCCGCTGACCTGAGCGGGGTCCTTGCCCAGATCGGCGCGGTGCTCCTTCTCGGATGCCTCGTCGCGATCGGGATGCTGCGGCTGGTCGGTCACCGTTCGATCCTACGTCGTGGCATCCGGGCCCCCGAGGCCCCGCAGCACCCGCGCCCAGCGCGCCGCCGTCATGTCGTCGTACGGGGCGACGCCGCCTCGCACCTGACGCTCGAGGTCCTCCGCGACATGCTCCAGCCGCTCGACGATCTCGGCCGGATAGGCCATCGCGACGCGATGGTCGTCCCACTCGTCGCGATCGTCGATCCAGATGCCCCTCTCGTCGAGGGCTTTGACGACGTCGAGGTCCATGTCGATGCCGACCGGGTCGCCGGTCACCGCATCCCAGCCCACATTCCAGGCGAGGTCGATGTAGATGCGCACCCGCGGGTGATCGACGTTGATGGTGCTGGCGAACTCGCCGCCGGGCGGCAGGAGGGTGACGCTGTCGCCGAGGGCGATGAGCTCCCGCCCCGGCCGGGCGCTGCGCCACCCGGCCCGCTGGCCGACCCAGTCGCCCCAGTGGTCGCTGCCGAGGTACACGCACTCGTGCACCCAGTGGGGCGAGCCGTCCCACTTGCGCCATCGGAACCGCAGTCGGGTGCCGGGTGCAGGTCTTGTGCTCACGCTCGGGAGTCTAGGCGGTTCACAACTCCGGAGACGCTGTGCCGTCCTCGCGGCTGAGGGGCCGTCGCGGCCGTCGGGGCACGTATTCTCCGGAGTTGTGAACCGGCAGCCGCGTGACCGGCGAGGACGGGCGGCGGATTAGGCTGGCGGTGTGAGTCCCGCCCCCGCCCGCAGCCCCCGGCTGCATGCGGTGACCCGCGAGATCGATGCGATCGAAGACCTCCTCGAGTACGCCGACGCGACCGATCCCACCGTCTGGACGCGGCGCGGCGACATCCTCGTCGGAACGGGCGGGAGCGTCCTGACGGCCCGCCTGCCGCACGCTACCGGCGAGGACGCGTCGGCGCGGTGGCGCGCCGTGTCCGAGGCCGCCGTGGTCGATGACCCCGTGCGACTTCCGGGCACGGGGCTCGTCGCGTTCGGCGCTCTGCCGTTCGACGCCCGCTCGGCGAGCGACGGGGTCTTCCACGTTCCGCGGGTCGTGCTCGGCCGCCGCGGCGGCCGCTCGTGGATCACCCACATCACGACCGACGATGACGCCGATGCGCAGCTCGCGGCGCCCTCCCCGTACGGCCCTCACTGGTCGGCGACCCTCGGCCCCGGCGCGCTGACGCCCGACGGCTATCAGGATGCCGTGCGCTCCGGTCTCGACGCGATCGCCTCTGGCGAGGTCGCGAAGGTCGTGCTGGCGCGCGACCTGGCCGGCTCGGTGCCGGCGGGCGCCGACCTGCGCCGCCTCGTGCGGGCGCTCGCGACCGCCTACCCCGACACGTGGACCTTCGCCGTCGACGGGCTGATCGGAGCGAGCCCCGAGACCCTCGTGACGGTCTCGGGCGGGACGGTGACGGCGCGCGTGCTCGCGGGCACGATCGCCCGCGGCGCAGACGCGGATGCCGACACCGCCGCGTCGGTCACGCTCGCCACGAGCGCGAAGGATCTCGACGAGCACCAGTTCGCCGTGCAGAGCGTGCTGACGGCGCTGCGGCCGCACACGAGCGCCCTCGTGTCTGAGGAGCAGCCGTTCATGCTGAAGCTGCCGAACGTGTGGCACCTCGCGACGGATGTCGAGGGCTCGCTCGCCGGCGCCGCCTCCTCCCTCGATCTCGTGGGCGCGCTCCATCCGACGGCGGCCGTCGCGGGCACGCCGACGGCGGCGGCGATCGAGGTCATCCGCCGCCTCGAGCCCTTCGACCGCGGGCGCTACGCGGGCCCGGTCGGCTGGATAGATGCGAACGGCGACGGTGAGTGGGCCATCGCACTGCGGTGCGCGCAATTCGACCTGGATGCCGCTCCCCCGGCATCCGGATCGCCGGTGCCGCTCACGGCCTATGCGGGTGCCGGCATCGTCGCGGGGAGCGACCCCGAGGCCGAGATGCTCGAGACGCGCGTGAAGTTCCGTCCGATCGTCGACGCCCTCGCCTGATCCGCGCAGCCGCGGGCGCTGACGCGGCGCGATGCCGGGCGTAGACTCCGCCGCATGTCGTTCACCGACGCGGGTGCCTACGACCTCTTCATGGGGCGCTTCTCGAGCCGTCTCGCGGTGGCCTTCGCCGACTTCGCCCTGCCGCGGCGGGTCGGGCGCGTGCTCGATGTGGGCTGTGGTCCGGGCGCCCTGACGACGGTGCTCGCCGCGCGGCTGGGGCATGAGGCGGTGTCGGCGATCGATCCGTCGGAGCCGTTCGTGGATGCCGTGCGCGCTCGGCTTCCCGGGGTGTCCGTGAGGCAGGGCGCCGCCGAGGAGCTTCCGTTCGCGGATGCCGTGTTCGATGCGGCGCTCAGTCAGCTCGTCGTGCATTTCATGGCGGACCCTTCGGCGGGCATCGGGGAGATGGTGCGGGTGACGCGAGCGGGCGGGGCGGTCGCCGCCTGCGTGTGGGACATGGAGAACGGCCGCGCACCGCATTCCGTCTTCCTGCGCGTGCTGTCGGAGGTGACCGGGCGGTCGGACGGTCGTGAGCGCGTGGGCTCGCGTCAGGGCGAGCTGGTGCGGCTGCTGCACGAGGCCGGATGCCACGACGTCGCCGAGACCGAGCTGACGGTCGAGAGCGACTACGCGACCTTCGAGGAGTGGTGGGAGGTGCACTCGCTCGGGGTGGGGCCGACGGCGGGCGTGCTCGACGGCATCCCTGCCGATGACGTCGACGAGCTCCGCCGCCGCTGCCGCGCACTCGTCGGCGACGACGAGATCACGGTGCAGGCCACGGCGTGGGCGGCACGCGGGACGGCCCCCTGATCAGGTCGCCGCGAGCCGCGCCTTCTCCGCCTCGACGTCGAAGGTCGCCTTCGGCCACTGCGGGTCGATGCGCTCCAGGGCGTCGAGGAGGAGCGCCTGCACGGCCAGTCGCGCGTACCACTTGGCGTTCGCCGGCACCACGTGCCAGGGCGCGATGTCCGTCGAGGTCCGTTCGAACACGATCTGGTACGCGTCCATGTACGCCGGCCACAGTTCGCGCTCGTCGACGTCGCCGGGGTTGTACTTCCAGTGCTTGTCGGGGCGTTCGAGTCGCTCCATGAGCCGCGCCTTCTGCTCCTCGGGGGAGATGTGGAGCATGACCTTGACGATGTGCACCCCGGCATCCGTCACGCGCTTCTCGAAGTCCCCGATGGCGCCGTAGCGGCGTTCGATCTCCTCGGGCGGCGCGAGCTGACGCACCCGGCCGATCAGCACGTCCTCGTAGTGCGACCGGTCGAACACCCCGATGTACCCGGGTTCGGGCACCTCCTTCTCGATGCGCCACAGGAAGTCGTGCGCGAGCTCCTCTTCGGTCGGCTTCTTGAACGCCTTGAGTCGCACTCCCTGCGGATCGGTCGCGCCGATGACGTGGCGGACGATCCCTCCTTTGCCCGCCGAGTCCATCGCCTGCAGCACGAGCAGCAGGGCGGGCGCCGAGTCGTCTTCGCGGCTCTGCGCGAAAAGGCGCTCCTGCAGCTCGTCGAACTGGGCGGCTCCGCGCTCGAGGTCGTCGGCGGCGTGCTTTTTGCCGCCGTCGTAGCCGGGGGTCGCGTCGGGGTCGACGTCGCTCAGCCGGAAGCCGTCGGTGACGCGCAGGAGGGCCGTGGGGTCGCCGGTCCAGTTGTGCTGACTCTTGGCTGTCATGCCCTCATCATGTCGGAGCGCCGTCGCCGCCGCGACCGCCCGTCAGCGCTCGAGCGGGACCTCGATGATCTGCGGACCCGTGACGGGAGACGTGAGGGCCTGGTCGAGTGCGGCGCGCGTGTCGACGCGGATGTGCTCCCACCCGTACGCGGCGGCGAGCTGTGCGACGCCGACCTCGTGCGGCGTGTAGAGCACCCGGTCCATCGCCTCGGCGCCGGCGACGGATGCCACTTCCAGTCCGTCGAAGATCGTGCCGCCGCCGTCGTTGCCGACGATGACCTGCACGCGGGGGCGCTGCTCGCCGGGCGGCAGCAGCAGGGAGCCGACGTCGTGAAGGAGAGCGAGGTCGCCCAGCAGCACGCGGGTGACGCCCGGAGCGCCCGAGGCCTGACTCGCGAGCGCGATGCCGATGCCGGTCGCGATCGTCCCGTCGATCCCCGCCAGGCCGCGGTTGGCGTGAACGGGGACCTTCTTGCCGCCGAGCACCGCGTCGGCCACGCGCACGAGGCGTGAGGATCCGAACATCAGGCGGTCGTGCGGCCAGGTCGCGCGCCACACCGCGTCGACAAGGGTCTCGCGGTCGATCCGCGCGCGGAGGGCGCCGAGCTCTGCGGCGATCGCGCCGAGGCGCTCCTTCGGCACGGCCGACTGGAGCCCTTCGACGTCGGGCGCCGGCGGGCTGAGGTCGACGATCGCATCGCGCGATGCCCGCATCCACAGGCCCAGCCAGTCGCGGTCGGCGTCGCCCGCGGCGACCCCGATGGCGCCCACCGAACGCGTGGCGCCGTTGAGATTGAGAGGCTCCCCCGGCCCTCGCACCGCGACCACGTCGACGTCGGCGCGCGCGAGCAGCGCGACGACCTCGCGGCTGAGCGTGGGGTGGCCGAAGACCACGGCACGCTCGACGCGACCGCCCAGGTCGGGGTCGGCCAGGATGCCGCGGTAGCCGTGCACGAGGTGGCGTCCGTAGCGCGAGCCGCTCACGATCTCGGCCACAAGCGGCCACCCGCCCAGGTGTGCGAGCTCCTCGGCGTCGGGGCCCGCGTCGCTTCCCGCGATGACGATCGTGCGAGGCCCGCGTTCGAGCACCCACGGCGCATCGGCATCGCCGTCCGGGTGATCGACCTCGCCTATGCCGCCGCCGCCCTGGTAGAGCGCGCCGAAGGGCTCGTCGTCGACGCCGGCCGCATCGCCTGACGCGGCGGGATCGACGGCCGGCGGCTGCGGGAACCACGACGGCAGGGCGCCGGCGAGCGGCTCGCGCATGGGGACGTTGAGGTGCACGGGGCCGGCGGGGCGGGCGCCCGTGCCGAGCGCGGCCGCCATGGCGTCGTCGGCGACGCGACGAAGCATCGCCGTCTGCGGACCGGTGCCCGCGTCGTCGAGCTCGTCGGGCACGGGAAGGTCGGCCTCGAACCGCACGTTCGGACTGTACATGCCGGGCTGGCGCGTGGTCTGGTTGGCGCCGACGCCCCGCAGCTCGGGCGGGCGATCCGCCGTCAGCAGGAGCAGGGGCACGCCGGAGTGGTGCGCCTCGAGCACGGCAGGCAGGTAGTTCGCGGCGGCGGTGCCCGACGTGCAGATCACGGCAGCCGGCATCCGCGTCTCCCGCCCGACGCCGAGTGCCGTGAATCCACCGACGCGTTCGTCGATGCGCACGTGCAGCTTCACGAGCCCGCGGGACTCGAGCTCGGCGGCGGCGAGGGCGAGCGCCTGCGACCTCGAACCGGGGCTCACGACGAAGTGCGTGACGCCGCGCTCGACGAGCCGGCCGAGCAGCGCGGCCGCGGCATCCGTCGCCGGCGCGCGGCCGGCGGGAGAGCGCTCCCCCATGTCAGCCGAGTGTTCCGCGCGGTCCGGCCTTGCCGTCGGAGTCGCCGTCGGCGGCGGGCGGCGTGTCGTGGGGCTCGTCGTCTTCGGAGTCGAGGGCGGCGAGCTCCTCCTCGAGGCGCCGGATGCGCTCGTCCTGGTCGCTGGTCAGTGCGATGCGTCCGAGGAACTCGGGGTCGTCGTCAGGGGCGCGGAACAGGGGCGCGGTGCGGCCGCGCGAGCGTCCGATGGCGAACCACAGGATGCCGCCGACCACCGGGAACACGACGACGATGACGATCCACAGGGGCTTGCTCACGCCGCGGTGGCGGGTGGGCGGCTGAAGCGCGCAGTCGACGATGCTGTAGACCCAGAAGGTGATCGCCAGCAACGCCAGGATGAGGTACACGCGCGCCACACCTCCATCCTAGGCTCGCAACGGCTCGACGGCCCCGGAGAAAGCCTGGGAGGGTGCCCGCGTAGACTGGGAGCATGCGTCTTCGGTCCGCCCTGGTGTTCAGCGTGCTGCGACTGGCGGCTTTCTTCGTCCCGTTCGGGATCATGATGCTGTTCCCGATCATGCGGGAGTACTACTGGCTCTCGGCGATCTTCGCCGCGATCATCGGACTCAGCCTGTCGATGCTGTTCCTGCGTCGCCCGCTGGAGGACATGACCTCCGACCTCGAGTCGCGCCGCACGCGCCGTGAGCGTCCCGTCAGCGACGAGGAAGCCGAAGACGCCGCCGCCGGCGACTGATCCGGCGCCGCCGCTCAGCCGGTGAACGCCCAGTACAGGAAGCCGGCGTAGGCGAGCGACGTGATCGACGTCACGCTGAGAGCCACGACGAGCTCGCGGGGGTCGCGGTAGGTCCACACGATGAGCACGGCGGCGAGCGCGGGGATGAGTCCCAGCAGCGAGAGCCAGGCGATCGGGTAGAGCAGCGCCAGCACGGCGGCGATCAGGAACGGCACGAGGATCAGCGTCGTGAACAGCACCTGCGTCCAGCGGCGGCCGATGAGCACCGTGAGGGTGCGCTTGCCGGCGACACGGTCCTGGTCGATGTCACGCAGGTTGTTGGCCAGCAGCACCGCGCACGCGAGCATTCCGACGCCCACTGCCCCGAACCACGCCTCGTCAGGAACAGCGCCGGCCTGCACGAACGTCGTGCCGAGCGTCGCGACGAGCCCGAAGAACACGAAGACGGCCGCCTCACCGAAGCCGTAGTAGCCGTAGGGGCGCTTGCCGCCCGTGTAGAACCACGCCGCGACGATGCACACCGCTCCGACGAGGAGAATCCACCAGTGCTGCGTGCGCACGACGATCGCGATGCCTGCGACGGCTGCGATGCCGAAGAACACCAGTGCGGCGGTCAGCACCTGCCGGGGCGACGCCTTGCGCGATGCCGTCAGGCGCGCGGGACCCACGCGGTGGTCGTCGGTGCCGCGGATGCCGTCGCTGTAGTCGTTGGCATAGTTGACGCCGATCTGCAGCGCGAGCGCCACGGCGAGGCAGCACAGCGCGATGACCCAGTGGAACCGGTGCTCGAGGATCTGCGCGGCGCCCGTGCCGACCACGACCGGGGCGATCGCGAGCGGGAGCGTGCGCAGCCGGGCGGCCGCGATCCAGTCGCCGAGGGTCGCGGGCTCCACCTTGCGGGGGTCTCCGACGACACGCGCCTTCTGCGGGTTCCCGCGCGGCTGCTGCTTCTTCGCAGCGCTGCTCTTCTTCTTGCGGGACGAACTCTTATGGGTGCTGGCTGCCACGAAGGGACATTCTATTCGTCGGGCGTCTGGAGCCCACCCGCAGTCCCTTCGCGCCGCGTCGCCTCCTCCGCCGCCTGCGCGGCGATCGCCGCGAGTCGCCGTCTGTCGGGCTTGCCGCTCGACAGCAGCGGGATCTTCGGCAGCGCCAGGATGCCGCGGGGACGTGCGGGCGCCCCGAGCGCGGCGCCCACGGCATCCCGCACCCGCTGACGCAGGTCATCGACCTCTCCTGCGGTCAGCTCCGCCGCCACCGCGACGACGGACGCCTCCCCCCAGCGCTCATCCGAGACGGGCACGACGACCGCCTCCGTGAGCCCCGGCAGGGCGCGCACGACCTGCTCGACGCAGTCGAGCGACACATTGACGCCGCCCGAGATGATCACGTTGTCGAGGCGGCCGGTCACCCGCAGCACCCCGTCGAACGAACCCGCGTCGCCGGTGCGATACCAGCGGATGCCGCCGCCATCGCGGACGAACGCCTCATCGGTGCGCCCGGGCTCCCCCAGATAGCCGTCGGCGAGCGTCGGCCCGCTCACCTGCACCTCGCCCCCGACGATGCGGATGCCGACGCCGTCGAGCGGGATGCCGTCGTACACGCAGCCGCCGCTCGTCTCCGACGAGCCGTACGTGCGCACCACCCGCACCCCAGCGGCCGCGGCACGCTCGGCGAGCACCGGCGGCAGCGACTGCCCGCCCACCAGCACCGCCTCGAACGACGAGAGCCCGGTCGCGAGGCCGGCGTCTTCGGCATCGAGGAGCGTCTGCAGCTGCGCCGGCACCAGCGACGTGTACGTCGGAACACGGAGGCCGTGCTCGCTGGAGGCCATCGCCCCCGCCGCGGCCGCGAACGCCGGCGCGCTGAACGAGCCTGCCAGGATCGCCGGCTCGCGTCCCGTGACGAGCGCCCGCACGAGCACCTGTACGCCGGCGATGTAGCCCGCCGGGAGCGCCAGCAGCCATGCGCCGGCCCCGATGCGGTCGGCCGTCGCCAGGGCGCTCGCCGTGAGCGCCGAGCGGCTGATCGCGACCGACTTCGGGCGCCCCGTCGACCCTGACGTCGTCACGACGACGGCCGTGCCCGCCGGCACCTCCTGAGGGAGGCCCACGGCGGAGCCCAGGACGATCGCCGGCCCGGCCCCGAGCACGGCGCCGCGCAGACCGCGCAGCACGGCGCGGGCGTCGGATCCGTCGACCGGCTGGAGTCTCATGGCATTCGCGAGGCGGATCAGAAGTGGTAGGGGAAGGCCGACCAGTCCGGGTCGCGCTTCTCGAGGAACGCGTCGCGGCCTTCGACCGCCTCGTCGGTGCCGTAGGCCAGGCGTGTCGCCTCGCCCGCGAACACCTGCTGGCCGACAAGGCCGTCGTCGACCGCATTGAACGCGAACTTCAGCATGCGGACGGCCGTAGGCGACTTCGTGAGGATCGTGCGGGCCATCGCGACCGCCTCGCGCTCCAGGTCGGCGTGCGGCACGACCCGGTTGACGGCGCCCATCTCATACGCGCGCTGCGCCGAGTACTCCTCCGCGAGGAAGAACACCTCGCGCGCGATCTTCTGACCCACCTGACGCGCCATGTACGCCGAGCCGTAGCCCGCGTCGAACGACCCGACGTCGGCATCCGTCTGCTTGAAGCGCCCGTGCTCGGCCGACGCGATCGACAGGTCGCACACGACGTGCAGCGAGTGCCCGCCGCCGGCCGCCCACCCCGGGATCACGGCGATGACGACCTTGGGCATGAAGCGGATGAGGCGCTGCACCTCGAGGATGTGCAGCCGGCCGGCGCGGGCGGGGTCGGTCACGGCATCCGTCTCGGAGTACTTGTAGCCGTCGCGTCCGCGGATGCGCTGATCGCCGCCCGAGCAGAACGCCCAGCCGCCGTCCTTGGGACTCGGGCCGTTGCCTGTCAGGAGGACGGCGCCGATCCGCGGGTCCTGCCGCGCGATGTCGAGGGCGCGATACAGCTCGTCGACCGTGTGCGGGCGGAACGCGTTGCGCACCTCCGGGCGGTCGAACGCGATGCGCGCGATGCGCCCGTCGCGCGACACGTGCGCCGTGATGTCGGTGTACGCGTCGGCGCCGGGAGCCGGCATCCACTCGGCTGGGTCGAACAGCTCGGAAACGCGGGAAACCTCGGAGTCGCTCACCTCACCAGCCTACGCGGACGTCATACCGCGAAACGGACGCCGGGAAGAGCGGATGCCACGCCCTACCCTTGTTCGGTGACCTTCAAGAGCCCCTCTCTCGCCCTGGCCTCCGCGGCCGCCCTCCTCTTCACGCTGGCCGGCTGCGCCTCGAGCCCCGAGCCTGCAGCGACGGAGTCGGTGCCGCCCGCGTCCGCCGCGATCATCGGCGAAGCATGCGAAGGCGACGAGGGCGTCACGCTCGTCGTCGACTCGTCGGCGCTCGCCGACGGATCGCTGCGGGAGTGGTGCCGCCCCACCGACGGCGCGATCGCCGTCGCCGACATCCTCGACGAGGCGGGCATCGCCGTCGAAGGCACCGACGAGTACGGCGACCAGGTGGTCTGCCGCGTCGACGGCCTGCCCTCCGCGACCGAGCCGGTCGGGTCGGCGGAGGACCCCGCCTATGTCGAGGAGTGCGCCTCGATGCCCGCCGCGTTCGCCTACTGGTCGCTGTGGACGCAGCCCGCGGGCGGCGAATGGGGCTACGCCGAGGAGGGCCTCTCGACCCTGCAGGCCGAGCCCGGGCAGAGCGTCGCCCTCCTGTTCACCCTCGACGGCGCACCGGCGGCCCCGACCTCGTGACCGCACGCCCCGCTCGCCGCCTCCGGCCGGGAGCGTTCCGGCCGGGGCCCCTCCGCGCCGCCGTCGCGCTCGCGGTGGGCTTCGTGGCGGTGCGGGTCGTGTATCGCGTGCTGTTCCACGGGGTCGACGGCGACGGCATCCTGCTGCTCGACCTGCCGGTGCTACGGCTGCCGCCGCCGCTGGGTCACGTGCAGCTGCTCGGCCCGATCACGGCCGGAGGCCTCTGGACGGCGGCGCTGTCGGCGGTGCCGGTCGCCGCCGTCATCGTGGCGTTCGGACTGCTCAACGCGACGGTCGACGTTCCCCGGCTGATCGGCCGGGGCGCCCGGTCGGGACCCTTCCGCGGCATCGCGCGAGCGCTGTCGATCGCGTGGGCGACCCTCCCCGCCCTCGTCGACGCCGCCCGCGCCGCCCGGTTCGCGCAGCGGCTGCGCGGCGATCGCGCGGGCGTCGGCGTCCTGGCGCCGGTGCTGGAGCGCACGCTCGAGCGAGCGACGTCGGTGGCGGCGGCTCTCGAGCTGCGCGGCTACGCGGGCCGCGGCCTCGACGGCGCGTGCGAGCGCCCCGTCGACCTGCACGGCGTCACGGCGGGCTTCGGCGCGCGCGACGTCGTGCGGATCGACGGCCTGTCGCTCGCTCCGGGACAGCTCACCGTGCTGTCGGGCCCGACCGGTTCCGGCAAGTCGACGCTTCTTCGCACCCTCAGCGGCCTGCACCCTCATGTCGACGGCGGATCGGTGCGCGGCGAGATCGTCGTGGTCGGTCGCGACCGCATCGCCACACCGCCCCGCGACACCTCTCGCACCGTCGGCGTCGTGCTGCAGCATCCGCGGGAGGCTTTCGCCACCGAGCGGGTGGCCGATGAGATCGGGCTGAGCCTCGAGCTGCGGGGCGTGGCATCCGTCATCCGCGCGGCGCGCGTGCGCGAGATCGCCGAGCGCGTCGGCATCACCCGCCTGCTCGGCCGCCGCCTGCGCGAGCTGTCGGCCGGGGAGGCGACCCTCGTCGCCATCGCCGCGGCGATCGTCGAGCATCCGATCCTGCTGGTGGTCGACGAGCCGCTCGCCGACCTCGACGCGATCTCCCGCGCCCGCATCGTCGCCCTGCTCGGGGCGCTGGCCCATGAGGCCGGCGTGTGCGTCGTGGTGGCCGAGCATCGGGCGGCGGAGTTCGCGGGCGTCGCCGACCGGTGGCTGCGGGTCGCGGCCGGCACGGTCGACGAGGCCGATGCCGCGACCCTGGGGCACGACGCGGCCGCCGGCGCCCTCGGCCGCGGCGCGCCAGGGAGGCCGACCGGCGACCTCGGTGAAGCGGCTCTCCGGGGCCGTCTGCCGCGACCGGCGCTCACTGCGACCGGGATCACGGTGCGTCACGGGGCACGGGTCGCCGTGGCGGATGCCGACGTGGCGCTTGCGGCGGGTGAGATCGTCGCGATCACGGGCCCGAACGGCGCCGGGAAATCGAGCCTGCTCGTCGCACTCAGCCGCGAGCCGGGAACGGCGCTCGTCCCCGATGCCTCCGATGACCTGTTCGTGCGGTCGAGCGTCGCCGCCGAATGCCGCCGTGCCGACCGCCGCGCCAGCGCCCCGAAGGGCACCACCGCGCAGCGCTTCGTCGCCCTCCTCGGGCGGGAGCCGTCGACGCCGGACTCCCGGCGCCTCCTGGCGATGCACCCGCGTGACCTGTCGGCCGGTGAGCGCCGCTGCCTCGCGATCGCACTCCAGACAGCAGCACGTCCCGCCGCGCTGCTCATCGACGAGCCGACCCGGGGCCTCGACCCCTCCGCCCGTGCCCTCGTGCTGTCGACGATCGCGGCGCAGGCGGATGCCGGGACCGCGGTGCTGTTCGCGACCCACGACGCGGAGTTCGCCCACGCCCTCGCCCACCGTGCCCTCACGATGACGGACGGCGTCCTCGACGAGGCCCTCTCCGTCGCCGCTCCCGTCGCCGCCTCTGCGACCCTCGCTCCCGCCGGCACAGGGCTGGCCGCTCCCGCTCCGGCCGCCGACCCCGCGCCGCCGCCGCTGACGGCATCCGACGCCGGCGGGCCGGCCAGCACACACCGCCGCCCTGCCTCCGCACCGCCGCGCACGGCGAAGCGCCGCCGCCACGTGCTCGCCATGACCCTCGCGAACCTCGCCGCGGCCGCTGCGTTCTTCTGGCCACTCGTCGCGACCGCGGTGCCCGCCCAGGCACAGGCCGCGGTGCCGTACATCGCGCTCGCTCTCGCTCCGCTGGCGATCGCCGTCGTGCTCGCGACGCTCGACGACTCGGTGCGGTCGGCGCACACCCTCGCGCTCCTCGCGGTGCTCGCGGCGCTCGGGGCGGCGATCCGCGTGGCCAGCACGGGCGTCGGCGGCGTCGAGGCGCTGTTCGTCCTGCTGATCCTCGCCGGTCGTGCCTACGGTCCCCGGTTCGGGCTGCTGCTGGGCGCGGCGTCCGTCGCTGTCTCGGCGCTCATGTGGGGCGGGGTGGGGCCGTGGCTGCCGTTCCAGATGTTCGCCTGCGGCTGGGTGGGCGCGGGCGCGGGACTCCTCCCCCGACGCGCGCGCGGCTGGGCCGAAGTCGTGATGCTGTGCCTCTACGGAGTCGCCGCGTCGTACGTGTTCGGACTCATCATGAACATGTGGTTCTGGCCCTTCGCGGTCGGCGCCGACACGAGCATCTCGTACGTGCCCGGCGGCTGGGTCGGCGAGAACCTCGCGAACTTCCTCGTGTACTCACTCCTCACGTCGACCGCCACGTGGGACACCCTCCGGGCGGTCACGACCGTGCTCGGGCTCGTCGTGGTGGGCAGGGCCGTGCTCTCGGCGCTTCGCCGCGCCAAGCCGGTCACCTCCTGACCCTCTCCCCTCGGCAGCCGCCAGCGGTTAGCGTGGCGAGCAGGGAGGCTTCATGCTGATCGTCGGATCGATCGTCATCCGCGTCGACGACCTCGACGCCCAGATCGGGTTCTGGACCGCTGCGCTCGACTACGTGGTGCGCGAGCCGGCCGACGTCGACTTCGCCGTGCTCCGCCCGCGCTCCGGTCCGGGAGTGAGCGTGTCGCTCGACGCCGTGCCCGCGCCACGCACCCTTCCGCCCCGCATCCATCTCGATCTGTACGCCGAGGATCAGGGTGCCGAGGTCGCGCGGCTCGCAGCCCTCGGCGCCCGCGAGGTGCACTGGGACAAGAAGCCCGCCGATGCCGACTACGTGATCATGGAGGATCCGGAGGGCAATCGGTTCTGCGTCGTGGATGCCGCGGACTGGTCGGGGTGGGCTCCGCACCGTGCGGACGACACACCCCCCACGCCGTGAGACCCTGGAAGGGTCATGAAGATCCGCAACTCCTCCGACTGGCGCGACGCGCTCCCGTTCGACACCGCGCTGCGCGCCTCGGAGGCCCTGCCCGGAGACCCGACGCGCTGCGCCACCTGCGGCCCCGCCTCGGAGCTGCGTGAGCGCGAGGACCTGTGGGTCGTCAAGCACCGGCATCCGAACAACCCGGCCGGCTTCGTGCGCCTCTACTGCCTCGCCCACAGGCCGGCGATCGCACCGCGAGCCGAGCCGGTCGCCGCGTCCGCGAGGGCCCGGTCCCCGCGCGCCCCGCGCTCGACGAAGCTCGCCTCCCCGACCATCCCGGAGCGCGCGCTCGTCATGTGCCCCGACTGCTTCGTCGAAGTGCCGGCGACGGGCATCTGCGGCATGTGCGGTCAGCGCGTCGGCTGACGCGAGCAGGCGGCCGACCGACGGATCGACGGAGGCCTGCGGGCCCGCCGCCGGCTCACACCGAGAAGTACTTCGCTTCCGGGTGGTGGAACACGAACGCGTCGGTCGACTGCTCGGGGTGCAGCTGCAGCTCCTCGCTGAGCTCGACGCCCATGCGCTCGGGGCGCAGCAGCTCGACGACCTTGCGGCGGTCCTCCATGTCGGGGCACGCGGGGTAGCCGAGTGAGAAGCGGGCGCCGCGGTACTCGAGCCTGAAGAGCCCTGCCGGGTCGGCGGGGTCTTCTGCCGCGAAGCCGAGCTCGGAGCGGATGCGGGCGTGCCAGAACTCCGCGAGCGCCTCGGTGAGCTGCATCACGAGGCCGTTGAGCTCGTAGTAGTCGCGGTACCTGTCTTCCGCGAACAGCTTCGCCGTGACCTCGTCGATGCGCGCACCGGCGGTCACGAGCTGCACCGGCATGACGTCGACCACCCCCGACTCCCGCGAGCGGACGAAGTCGGCCAGGCACAGGTGGCGGTCCCGTCGCTGGCGCGGGAAGTGGAAGCGCAGCCGCTCCTGGCCGGGCGTCCCGCCGGAGCCGCCGTCGGGCGCGAGCAGGCCCGCTGCGCCGAGCACGCCCGCGGGATCGTCGCCATGGTGCAGCACGACCACGTCGTCGCCTTCCGACACGACCGGGAAGTAGCCGTAGGCGACCGAGGCGTCGAGCATCCCCTCGGCCAGAATGCGGTCGAGCCAGTAGCGCAGGCGCGGCCGCCCCTCTGTCTCGACCAGCTGCTCGTACGATAGCCCGCCCTCGCCGCGGCCGGGCTTGAGACCCCACTGGCCCATGAAGGTGGCGCGCTCGTCGAGGTAGGCCGCGTAGTCGGCCAGCGCGATGCCACGCACGATGCGGGTCCCCCAGAACGGCGGAGCGGGCACGGGGTTGTCGGATGCCACGTCGGAGCGCGTCGGCATCGCCTCGGGCTCGGTCAGGGTCAGGAGCGAGCCTTCTCGGTGGATGCGCTTCTTCAGCGGCGGGAGGCCGACGGCATCCGGGGCTTCGCCGCGAGCGATGCGCACGAGCGGCTCCATGAGCGCGAGGCCCTCGAAGGCGTCCTTCGCATAGCGCACCTCGCCGTCGAACATGCTCGCGAGATCGTCTTCGACGTAGGCGCGGGTGAGGGCTGCGCCGCCCAGCAGCACCGGCCAGCGCTTGGCGAGGCCGCGGGCCTGGAGCTCCTGGAGGTTCTCCTTCATGACGACGGTCGACTTCACGAGAAGCCCCGACATGCCGATGACGTCGGCGCCGTGCTCCTCGGCGGCCGCGATGATGTCGGCGATCGGCTGCTTGATGCCCAGGTTGACGACGTCGTAGCCGTTGTTGGTGAGGATGATGTCGACGAGGTTCTTGCCGATGTCGTGCACGTCGCCGCGGACGGTCGCCAGCACGATGCGGCCCTTGCCCGACGCGCCCGTCTTCTCCATGTGGGGCTCGAGCAGGGCGACGGCGGTCTTCATCACCTCAGCCGACTGCAGCACGAACGGCAGCTGCATCTGCCCGGCGCCGAATCGCTCGCCGACGACCTTCATGCCCTCGAGCAGATGGTCGTTGATGATCTCGAGCGGCGTGAGGGCTGGAGTGTCGGCGGTGCCGGCGCGGGCGAGATCGAGGTCGGCTTCGAGACCCTTGAGCTCGCCGTCGATGATCCGCCGCTGAAGTCGCTCGCCCACGGGCAGGGCGGCCAGCTCGGCGGCTCGCTGATCGCGCAGAGCGGCCGTGTCGACGCCGGCGAACAGGTCGAGCATGACCGCGAGCGGGTCATAGGCGAGGCTGCCGTCGGAGTCGTACTCGCGACGGTCCCACACGAGGTCGAGCGCCACCTTGCGCTGGTCTTCGGGGAGAGAGGCGAGCGGCACGATCTTCGCCGCGTCGATGATGCCCGAGGTGAGCCCCGCCTGCGTCGCCTCGTGCAGGAACACGGAGTTGAGCACGGAGCGGGCCGCCGGGTTCAGGCCGAACGACACGTTCGAGACGCCGAGCGTCGTCTGGATGCCGGGGTACTTGGCGACGAGTGCGCGGATCGCCTCGATCGTCTCGATCGCGTCTCGCCGCGTCTCCTCCTGGCCGGTCGCGATCGGGAACGTGAGGCAGTCGACGATGATGTCCTCGACCCGCATTCCCCATTCGCCGACGAGCGCGTCGACGAGGCGCGAGGCGATGCGCAGCTTGTCGTCTTTCGTGCGGGCCTGACCCTGCTCGTCGATCGTGAGGGCGATGACGGCGGTGCCGTGCTCCTTGACGAGCGGCATGATGCGACCGAAGCGCGAGTCCGGCCCGTCGCCGTCTTCGTAGTTCACGGAGTTGACGACCGGACGGCCGCCGATGAGCTCCAGCCCTGCCTTGATGACGGCCGGCTCGGTCGAGTCGATCACGAGCGGCAGCGTCGAGGCCGACGCGAACCGCGACACGACCTCGCGGATGTCGGCGACGCCGTCGCGGCCGACGTAGTCGACGCACACGTCGAGCAGATGCGCACCGACGCGGATCTGGTTGCGGGCGATCTCGACGCAGTCGTCCCACCGGCCCTCGAGCATCGCCACGCGGAACGCCTTCGACCCGTTCGCGTTGGTGCGCTCGCCGATCGCGAGGTACGACGCGTCCTGGTGGAACGGCACGTGCTGGTAGAGAGACGCGACCCCCGGCTCCCTCAGGGGCGCCGCCGCCGCCGCGCCGACGATGCGGGTGCGGGAACGCGACGCGAGCGACGTGTACTCCACGGCGCCGTCGGCAGGAAGGTCGTCGCGGAGCTCACGCGACGCCACGGGAACGTCGCGCAGCCGCTCGACGACCGCCGCGAGGTGCTCGGGAGTCGTGCCGCAGCATCCGCCGACGAGCCCGATGCCGAACTCGCGCACGAACTGCTCGTGCGCCGTCGCGAGCTCGGCGGGCGTCAGCGGGTAGTACGCGCCGTCGGCGGTCAGCACGGGAAGCCCCGCGTTCGGCATGCAGGCGATCGTGACTGGCGAGTGCTTCGACAGGTGCCGCAGGTGCTCGCTCATCTCCGCCGGACCCGTCGCGCAGTTGAGGCCGATGGCATCCACGCCCAGCGGCTCGAGCGCCGTGAGCGCGGCGCCGATCTCCGAGCCCATGAGCATCGTGCCGGTGGTCTCGACGGTCACCTCGACGAAGATCGGCAGACGGATGCCGCGGGCGGCGATCGCCTGCTTGCACGCGTTGACGGCGGCCTTCGTCTGCAGGAGGTCCTGCGAGGTCTCGATGAGGAACGCGTCGGCGCCGCCGTCGATGAGGCCCTCGGCCTGCAGCGCGAAGGTCTGCTTGAGGTGCTCGTACGTCGTGTGACCGAGCGACGGGAGCTTCGTGCCGGGGCCCATCGATCCGAGCACCCAGCGCATGCGGCCGTCGGAGGCCTCAGCCGCCTCGACGCGCTCGCGCGCGATGCGGGCTCCCGCCGCCGCCAGCTCGTGTATGCGGTCGTCGATGCCGTAGTCCGAGAGGTTCGACCAGTTGGCGCCGAAGGTGTTCGTCTCGATCGCGTCGATGCCGACGGCCAGATAGTCGTCGTGGATGCGGGCGACGATGTCGGGCCGCGACACGTTGAGGATCTCGTTGCAGCCCTCAAGCTGCTGGTAGTCGTCGAGCGTCGGCTCGTAGCGCTGCAGCATCGTGCCCATCGCGCCGTCGGCGATCACGACACGCGAGACGAGCGCGTCGAGCAGCGCCTGCGACCTGTCCGGACGCGGGATGCCATCGATGTCGAGCGGGTGGAGAAGCGGCGCCACGGGTGTCACCGCCCGATTCTCCCACGCGCGATCACCTCGAACGTCGTGCTTTAAGGAATGAGTCGACGGTGTCCCATGCGGCGATGCCGATGATGGCGACGCACACCCCCGGTCCACCCAGCGACGCGGCAGGATGGACACCATGAGCACCCCGCCGCTGTCCGACCTGCTCGCCACGGCGCACGTCGTCGCGCTGCCTCTGGCCACTCGCTTCCGCGGCGTGGACGTGCGCGAGGCGCTCCTGTTCGAAGGCCCCGAGGGCTGGAGCGAGTTCTCGCCGTTCGTCGAATACGACGACCAGGAGGCGGCGACGTGGCTCACCGCCGCGATCGACTACGCCTGGAGCCCCGCCCCCGCGCCGGTGCGGCAGGCCGTGCCCGTCAACGCGACGGTGCCGGCCGTCGCGGCGGAAGCCGTGGCATCCGTCCTCGCCCGCTACGACGGATGCCGCACGGCCAAGGTGAAGGTCGCCGAGCGCGGGCAGACGCTCGCGGACGACGTCGCCCGTGTCGCCGCGACCCGTGCGGCCCTCGGCCCGGAAGGGCGCGTGCGGATCGACGCGAACGGCGGCTGGAACCTCGACGAGGCCGAGCACGCCCTCCACGCGCTCGCCGAGTTCGACCTCGAGTACGCCGAGCAGCCCTGCCCGACGCTCGAGGAGCTCGCCGAGCTGCGGCGCCGCCTCACCGACTGGGACATCCCCCTCGCCGCCGATGAGAGCGTGCGCAAGGCGACCGATCCGCTCGCGGTCGCGCGGGCGGGAGCCGCCGACATCCTGGTGGTCAAGGCGCAGCCGCTCGGCGGCATCCGTCGCGCCCTCGACATCGTCGCCGAGGCGGGGCTGCCCGCGGTCGTCTCCAGCGCCCTCGACACGAGCGTGGGCCTGTCGATGGGCGTCGCTCTCGCGGCCTCCCTGCCCGAACTGGAGTTCGACTGCGGACTGGGGACCGCCTCGCTGTTCACGGCTGACGTGACGGCGACGCCGCTGCGCCCCGCACACGGCGCGCTGCCGGCGGGACGCGTGACGCCGGATCCCGAGCTCCTCACCCGGCACGCCGCCCCAGAAGAACGGCGCCGCTGGTGGCTCGACCGCCTCGAGCGGTGCCACGCCCTCCTCTGACTCGGGTCAGTCCTCCGCGGTCGGCACGACGAGCACCGTGACGAGGCGCTCCAGCCGGTCGTTGAGCACATCTGTCACGCCCGCCTGATCGCGGCCCTGCAGGGTCGCGCGCGTGCACGTGTCTTCCACGGCGTCGAGCAGGAGCTGGGCCGTCTCATCGAGGGGCAGCCGCAGTCGCAGTCCGAAGCTCTCCACGACGTGGGCGATGATCCCCTCGACGCGCTCGCGCATCGTCTCCTGCCACGTGAGGTAGGCCGCAGCCAGCCGCGGATCGCGCAGGGCCTGCGTGCGGATCTCGCTGAGCAGCTGCGGCTCCATGTGCTCGCCGAGCGACGCACCCACCACCTGGCGCACGAGGGTCGACGGATCGACGCCCGCACCGGTGGGACCCGGGCCGAGCTCCCGCACGCGGCCGGCAACCTCTTCGAGCTTCGACTCGGTCATCTGGGTGATGAGCGCGAGGAAGAGCTCCTCTTTCGACTCGAAGTTCGAGTAGAACGCTCCGCGAGTGAACCCGGCGCGCTCGCAGATCATCTCGACGGATGCCGCGCCCATCCCGACCTCGGCGAACACCTCGTGCGCGGCGGCCAGCAGCCGCGCGCGGGTCTGGGTGCGACGGCGCGAGGCGGGGCGCTCCGTGACATCGGTCATGGGCTGCCTCCTCTCCGCCGTCGACGGGTCCGTCTGGTCCGATACTCCCACCATCTGCACAGGCTTGCGGGAGCGTACACGATTAGGATACACATATGTATCGGATACAACGCTGTATCGCCCTTGCTCACGCGGGGTGGTCGGCGCGCCGGCCCCTCGATGTCTCCTTCTGAACCGGAGCGCCCGTGTCCACACTCCTGTACTCCCTCGGCCGCTGGTCGTACCGCCACTCCTGGCGCGTGCTGATCTCCTGGCTCGTCCTCCTCGGCGTCGTGGGCGGCGTCGTGGGCGCAGGCCTCGCGACCGGCTTCGTCAAGGGCACCGACAACTCGTTCACGATCCCCGGCACCGAGGCCCAGGAGGGCATTCAGCTGCTGGAGCGCACCTTCCCGCAGGCGAGCGGCACGAGCGCCCAGCTCGTGATCGTCGCCCCTGACGGCGAGCGCGTCGACGACGACCGCGTCTCCGACGTCATCGCCGGCACGATCGACGAGCTCGAAGAGGTCGAGGGCGTCATCACCGTGACCGATCCGTTCGACAAGACGGTCGAAGGCCTCGTCTCGGACGACGCGCAGGCGGCGATCATCCGCCTGCAGTTCGACGGCCAGTCGACCGACGTCACCGACGAGACGAAAGACGCGCTCACGGCCGTCGCCGACGACGCCCGCAGCGCCATGCCCGACGGCTCGAAGGTCGCAATGGGCGGCGACCTGTTCTCGACCTCGGTGCCGGCCATCTCGCTCGTGGAGGCCGTCGGCGTGCTCATCGCGCTGTTCGTGCTCATCGTGACTTTCCGCTCGATCGCCGTCGCCTGGTTCCCCCTCGCGAGCGCCCTGATCGGCGTGGGCCTGTCGATCGTGCTGATCTACCTGGCATCCGCCTTCACCTCGATCTCCTCGACGACGCCGATGCTCGCCCTCATGCTGGGCCTCGCGGTCGGCATCGACTACGCCCTGTTCATCGTCGCCCGCCACCAGGACCAGGTGCGCAGCGGCGTCGACACTGAGGAGTCGGCCGCCCGCGCCACCGGCACAGCGGGCTCGGCGGTCGTCTTCGCCGGCGTCACCGTGCTCATCGCGCTCATCGGCCTCGGCTTCGCCGGCATCCCGTTCCTGACGACGATGGGCATCGCCGCCGCCGTCGCCGTCGCCGTCGCCGTCGCCGTCGCGCTCACCCTCACGCCCGCGCTCCTCGGCTTCATCAAGGGCCGCGTCGCCGGGCGCCCCCGCCGCGAGCGCACGACGCGCGCACAGAAGGCGGCGGGCAGGACACGGCCCACGACTCCCCGCACGGGCTTCGCCACCCGCTGGGTCGCCCTCGTCACGCGTCGCCCCGTCATCACGACCCTGGCGGTCATCGTCGGCCTCGGCCTCGTCGCCGTCCCCGCCGCAAGCCTCCACCTGGCCCTGCCCAACGCCGGCATCCAGCCCAAGGAGAGCCAGGCGCGCCAGGCGTACGACCTCACCGCCGAGCACTTCGGCGCAGGCACCAACGGACCGCTCATCATGACCGGCACGATCGTCACGTCCGACGACCCGCTCGGCCTCATGGAAGACCTCGAAGCCGAGATCAAGACCTTCCCCGGTGTCGAGTCCATCGCCCTGTCGACCCCGAACGAGACCGCCGACACCGGCCTCATCCAGATCGTGCCCGAGACCGCGCCCGACGACCCGGCCACCGCCGACCTCGTCCGCGAGCTGCGCGCCGCGCACGACCGTCTGCTCGAGGACTACGGCGTCGACCTCAAGGTCACGGGCCACACCGCCGTCGGCATCGACATCTCCGACCGCCTCGGCGCGGCTCTCCTCCCGTTCGGCCTCTTCGTCGTAGGCCTCTCGCTCGTGCTCCTCATGATCGTCTTCCGCTCGATCTGGGTGCCCGTCAAGGCCGCCGTCGGCTACCTGCTGTCGATCCTCGCCGCCTTCGGCGTGGTCGCGGCCGTGTTCGAGTGGGGCTGGTTCGCCGAGCTGCTGCACGTCACGCGCACCGGCCCGGTCATCAGCTTCATGCCGATCATTCTCATGGGCGTCCTGTTCGGGCTCGCGATGGACTACGAGGTGTTCCTCGTGTCCCGCATGCGAGAGGACTTCGTCCACGCCCGCGCCCGCACCGGCCGCGGCGACCGAGAGACCGCGGTCGGGGCCGTCCGCAGCGGCTTCTCGGCATCCGCCCGCGTCGTCACGGCGGCCGCCGTGATCATGTTCGCCGTGTTCGCGGCCTTCGTCCCCGAAGGCGACACGTCCATCAAGCCCATCGCCCTGGGGCTCGCCGTCGGCATCGCCGTCGACGCTTTCCTCGTGCGCATGACGCTCGTCCCGGCCGTCATGGCGCTCCTGGGCGACAAGGCATGGTGGATGCCGGCCTGGCTCGAGCGCCGCCTCCCGCACTTCGACATCGAGGGCGAGGCCGTCGAGCGCGAGCTCGCACTGACCGGCTGGCCCGAGGATGCCGCCTCGACCCCGCTCGCCGGCGAAGGACTCGCGCTGCGCGCCGACCTCGGCGGCGACGAAGACGAAGTCACGGTGTTCGACGGCGTCGGCTTCCGCATCGGCCACGGCGGCACCCTCGTCGCCACAGCGGAAGACCCCCGCGCCACGCGCGCCTTCGCCCTCATGGTCGCCGGACGCGTCAGCCCCACCGAAGGGCGCCTGCGCGTCGCCGGACACCTGCTGCCGGGGCGCGCAGCCTGGGTGCGCGCCCACGTGGGCGTCGCCCTGCTGAACGACCCAGACGGCGCCGCCGACCCCGTGCGAGAGGTGCGCCGCGCCCTCGCCGGCGGCACGCGCCTCGTCGTCATCGACGGACTCGACACGCTCGCCGGCGCCGAGCGCGACCAGGCAGCCGCGCTGCTGCGAGACGCCGCAGCCGACCTCGACCGCCGCGGCGACGACCCCGTCGCCCTCACTGTCGTCGCCACCGGCCGTCGCGACGCCGCGATCCTCGACATCCTCTCCGAAGCGCACCGCCCGAACGTCACGTCGCTCGCGCTGACCGCCGCGCCGGCCGCTTCCCTCCTCGACACGCAGGTGATCTCATGACCCTCCCCCTCGAACGCGCACGCACCCGCAAGCCGGTCACCTGGCTGACCGTCGTCGGCATCCTGCTGCTGCCCGTCGTCATCGGCGGCATCCTCATCGCCGCGCTCTACAACCCCGTCGAGCGCCTCGACAGCATGCGCGCCGCCATCGTCAACAACGACGAGGCGATCACCGTCGACGGCCAGTACATCCCCCTCGGACGCCAGCTCACCGCAGGCCTCGTCGAAGGCAGCGACACTTTCGACAGCAACCTCGACTGGACGATCTCCAACAGCGACGACGCCCACGACGGACTCGAAGACGGCACCTACGACGCCGTCATCACCATCCCGGAGAACTTCTCGACCGCGGCGATGTCGACCTCGCAGAGCGACGAGCCGGAACAGGCGACGATCTCTGTCGAGACCGCCGCTGACAGCCTCATCGTCGACGACGCCATCACCGCCCAGGTCACACAGGCGGCCGCCGCCCTCATGGGCGAGCAGCTGTCCACCGTCTACCTCGAGAACGTGTTCCTCGGCTTCACGACCCTCGGCGACCAGCTCGGCGACGCCGCTGACGGCGCAGCCCAGCTCGCCGACGGCGCCATCCAGCTGTCCGACGGAGTCGCACAGCTCGCCGACGGCGCGAACGCAGCCGCAGACGGCGCGGGAGCGCTTCCCGACGGCGCGCGGAAGCTCGCCGACGGCGCGTCCGAGCTCGGCAGCGGCGCGGCGCAGCTCGCCGGAGGCGCCGACAGCCTCGCGGGCGGCGCGAAGGACCTCGCCGACGGCGCCACGCAGCTCGAAAGCGGTCTCACCACCATCGCCGACAAGACGCGCGACGCCGCCTCCGGCGCTACACAGCTCGCCGCAGGCGTCGCCGACGGCGCAGACGACCTGCGCGCCGACGGCCTCGTCCCCGCCGACCTGACGGGCGCCGCATCCCAGGCCGCCACCCTCTCGACACAGACCGCCGACGCCACCGCCGGCATCGCCACCGGGCTGGGCGGACTGTCAGCGCAGTGCGCGGCATCCGGCGCGGCGCCCGAGTTCTGCTCCACGCTCGCCACGCTCGCCGCCAACGCGGGCGACGCGGCCGCCGCCGCCGGCGGAGCGCAGGCGTACGCGGTCGGCACACGCGACGGCCTCGCGACCTTCGCGACCGAAGCCCCGAAGGAGCTCGCCGGGCAGCTCACGACGATCTCGACCAACATCAGCAAGCTCGCAGGCGGTCTCGGTCAGCTCGCCGACGGCGTCGACCAGTCGGCAGACGGAGCGGGGAGCCTCGCCGACGGCGCAAGCCAGCTCGCAGGCGGGGCGTCCGGCATCGCGGACGGCGCCGGCGCCCTCTCCTCCGGCGCAGGACAGCTCAGCAGCGGCGCCGGAAGCCTCGCCGACGGCGCAGCGCAGCTTGCCGACGGCGTGACGCAGCTGGCCGACGGCACGAGCGAGCTCGCCGACGGCTCGAGCGAGCTGGCCGACGGCACCGGAGAGCTGGCGAACGGCCTCCAGACCGCGGTCGAGAACATCCCCGCCTACACCGACGATGAGGCCACCGACCTCGCGACCGTCCTGGCAGACCCGGTCGGGGCCGAAGGCGTCGGCACGTCGCTGTTCGGTGCATCGGCAGTGCCGCTCCTCGCCGTGCTGGCCCTCTGGTTCGGCGGCCTCGGATCGTTCATCGTGCTGCAGGCCGTGCCGCGCGACGCCCTCAGCTCGCGCCGCCCCTCGGCTCTGCTCGCGTTGCGCAGCCTCGCCCCCGCCGCCGGCATCGGCGCCGTTCAGGGCCTGCTCGTGGCCGCCGTCGTGCAGGCCGCCGCCGGCTACGACTGGGGCGACTGGTCGGTGTTCGCCGTGCTGGCGATTGGCGCAGGCGTCTCGTTCGCCGCCGTCAACCAGGCGCTCGTGGCTGTCTTCGGCGGCACCGGCCGTTGGATCGCCGCCCTCGTGGGCGTGCTCGCAGTCGCGACCGGCGTGGTGTCGACCGTTCCCGGCATCCTGACGTCCATCGCCGGCCTCATGCCGACCACGCCGGCCTACACGGCCATGCTCGCCGCGCTCACGCCCGCGGGCGGCGTAGCCGCGGGACTCGTCGGAATGATCGTCTGGGCCCTCCTGGCGCTCCTCGTGACGGTCGTCGCCGTCGCCCGCCGCCGCACCACGAGCGCCCGCGCGATCCTGGCGACGGCGCCCGCCGCCTGACCGGCATCCGGGCCGGGCACCGCACCCCTGACCGGCACCGCACCCCTGACCGGCACCGCACCCCTGACCGGCACCGCACCCATGACCGGCACCGCACCCTGCGGGGTCCCTGCGGAGGGTCCTGCCGGGCCCCTGCGGAGGGTCCCGCCGGGCGCCGGCGGGTGCGTCCGCGGGTCACAACTCCGGAGAAACCGCCGCCAGCAGCGACCTCACCCGCGGAATCATGCGGCGCGCCGCGCCCCGACCCCAGAAACTCCGGAGTTGTGAACCAGACGGTCAGCAGCCCGACCCGCAAGCCCCACCGCCGCCGGCAGGCGGCGACCAGATCCGTAACGGCGACCGCCGGAGTCCCCGCGGAGGGCCCCCCACGGGCGCCGGTCACAACTCCGGAAGAACTGACACCAGCAGCGACCTCGACCGCGGAATCACGCGGCGCGCGACGCCCCGGTCACAGAAACTCCGGAGTTATGAACCAGACGCGCCGCAGCCCACGGCCCGCAAGCCCCACCGCCGCCGGAGGGCGTCAGTTCAGGCCGCTGTAGACGTGCAGGCCCTTGAAGAACTGGTTGACGATCGTGAAGTTGAAGATGACGGCGGTGAAGCCGACGATCGACAGCCACGCTGATCGAGTGCCGCGCCAGCCGCGCGTCGCGCGCGCGTGGATGTAGCCGGCGTAGAGCACCCAGATGACGAAGGTCCAGACTTCCTTCGTGTCGAAGCCCCAGTAGCGGCCCCACGCGTCGTTCGCCCAGATGGAACCGGCGATGAGGGTGAAGGTCCACAGGATGAACCCGATGATCGTGAATCGGTAGGCGAGCGATTCGAGCGCGTCGGAGCCGGGCAGCGTGCGCAGGAAGCGCAGGCCGCCACGAGCCTGGTCGGCGTCGCGCTGCGCGGCGATGCGCTCACGGCGCGTCTGCAGCAGCTGCAGCACCGAGAGGGCGAACGCGAGCGCGAAGAACGCCGTGGAGAGGGATGCCACGAACACGTGGATGACGAGCCAGATGCTCTTGAGCGGGTCGGCGAGCGGCACGACCTGCACGTAGTAGGCGAGCGTCGCGCCGCCCAGCAGCACGACGGTGAGGCCGGTCACGAACGAGCCGAGGAACCGGAGATCGTAGCGGAACAGCACACCCAGGAACACCGCGATGATGAGCATCGTGCCGGTGAGGGCGAACTCGTACATGTTCGACCACGGCACCCGCCCGGCGGCGAGGCCGCGCAGCACGTCGCCGCCGACATGGAAGACGAACCCGAGCACGGTGAGTGCCGTGCCGATGCGCGCCCACAGGTAGCGCCGGCGGGAGCCGAGCGGCGCCTCGAGCTCGCTCTGCGACGCCTTCTGCTGCGCCCGAACCTCGTCGATGGCGGTCGTGCCGCCTGCGCTTCCGGCCGCGACCGCGCCGACGAGCACGCGGGTGCCGGCCGCGTCCTTCGCCTTGACGGCGTCGTCGGAGCGGCGTGCGAGGTCGATCGCGTACGCGGCGAACGCCAGCGTGTAGATGGCGACCGCCGTCCACACCAGGAGCTTGGAGATCTCGTCGAGCGAGGTGGCGTCGAGCATGGGATCAGTCTACTTTCGGGGTCTGCGGAAGCGTCTCGGCGAGGGCGGCGCCGTGCTCGGCGGCGAGCCGCTCTACGGCGTCGGCGATGGCAGGGTCCTCGCCTCGGGCGAGGCCCGCGTACTCGAGCGTGAGCGCGTCGCCGTCGGGCGCCGCCTTCACCCACATGCGGCGGCGCGGCACGAACAGTCCGGCGAGCAGGCCGAGCACGGCGAGCACGGCGAAGGCGAGCACCCACGGTGCGCCGACGTCGCGGTGGATCGACAGGGACACGTAGCGCTTGACGGGCGCTGCGGCGCCGTCTTCCGTCGCGTCTTCGAACGTCACGGTGCCGAGGCCGTTCGGCAGGTCGACGGTGTCGCCGGGGGCGAGCTCGAGCGACTCGACGTCGATGGCGCGGCCCGTCAGCTGCTCCATGTCGGCGACGTCGAGCGCGTACACCGAGCGGGGCGTGCCGTCGTCGATGCCGAGGTCGCCGACGTAGACGTCGAGCGTCAGCACGGGGTTGAGCAGGTCTCCGAACGCCGACGTGAGCGCGCCGGTGTGGAGGTTCGCGGCGGTCGGGTAGAAGAAGCCGACGAGGCCCATCTGCTGGGGCAGGCCGTCTGCGACCTTCACGACGCCGAGCGATGTCATGTTGCTGTCCTGTGGGAGGAACTCGACGTCCTCACGGAAGACGACCTCTCCGTCGGCGTCGCGCACCGTGATGGTCGGCGCGTAGCCGTTGCCCATCAGGTAGACGCGGTCGCCGGCGAGCTCGACGGGGTGGTTGACGCGCACGGCATCCTGTCGCGGGTCTTCTCCTGGTCGCGTGATCGTGACGTTCGCGGCGAAGTCGCCCGCCTGCCCCTGACCGGCCTGCCCGATCGGCGTGTAGGTGACGTCGAAGCTGTCGAGCGTGACGGCGTAGGGCGGAAGGTCGTCGACGTCGACGAAGCGGCCGGGGTTGAAGCTCGTGTAGCCGAGGCCGAGCGAGTTGACGAAGCTGTCCCCTTCGGTGATGACCGTCTGACCCGTGTAGGTGAGACCGCCTCCGATGCCGACCGACAGCAGCACGCCCACGAGCGCGCCGTGGAAGACGAGGTTGCCGGTCTCGCGGAGGTAGCCGCGCTCGGCCGAGACGGATGCCGTGCCGCGCCCGTCATAGCGCTCGACACGGTAGCCGGCTCTGCGCAGCTGCGCTTCGGCGATCGACACGGCCGCAGCGGCGGCGGCCTCGGCATCCGTGCCGGGGGCGAGCTCGACGGTGCGCTCGGCGTGGTCGTCGAGACGCGACAGGCGCGCGGGCGTGCGCGGCGGACGCGACCGCATCGCCTTCCAGTGGTGCTTGGTGCGCGGGATGACGCAGCCGATGAGCGACACGAACAGCAGGATGTAGATCGCGGAGAACCACGCCGACGTGTACACGTCGAACATCTGCAGCGCGTCGAGCACGGGGAACAGGTCAGGATTGTCGGTGCGCCACTGCGTCACGCCGTTGGGGTCGGCGGAGCGCTGCGGCACGATCGAGCCCGGGATCGCGGCGATCGCGAGCAGCAGGAGCAGCACGAGGGCGGTGCGCATGCTGGTGAGCTGCCGCCAGCCCCAGCGCAGCCACCCCGTGAACCCGAGCTTCGGCTGGGCCACGCCGGTCCCGAGGTCGTCGGCGTCGGCGTGGTCGCGCGGACGGAGCGGATCGGCGGTGCGCGCTTCGCGGGCCTCGCGGGCGTCGGCGGTCTCGGTGGCGTCAGAGCGGGAGTTCGACACTGCCGATCACCCCCGTCAGCGACGACATGAGCAGGGTCCACACACCCGTGACCATCAGCACACCGAGCACGATCAGCAGCACTCCTCCGACGAGGTTGACGGCGCGGATGTGGCGGCGGAAGAACGCCACCGACCGCGAGGCCCAGCCGAAGCCGAGCGCGATGAGCAGGAACGGGATGCCGAGGCCCAGCGAGTACACGACGGCGAGCACGACGGCGCGCCACGGGTCGGCCTGCGTGAACGAGATCGACAGGATCGCCGTGTAGGTGGGGCCGATGCAAGGGGCCCAGCCGACGCCCATCGCGACGCCGAGGAGGGGCGCCCCGATGAGGCCGAGTCCGTTCCGCACCTGCGGCTTGACGGTGCGCTGGGCGATGCCGAACACCCCGACGAACACGAGGCCGAGGAGGATCACGACCACGCCGAGCACACGCGTGATGACGTCGCCGTACTGCACGAAGAAGCGCCCCATCGTGCCGGCGAGCACTCCCATCGCGACGAAGACGAGAGTGAAGCCGGCGATGAACAGCAGCACGCCCACGACGAGCCGGCTGCGGGTCGCCGCGGCGGTCGTGCCGGTGCTCGCTCCGCCGGATGCCAGGCCGCCGGATGCCGCGCCACGCGATCCCGTGACGGCGCCGCCGAGGAAGCCGAGGTAGCCGGGCACGAGCGGCAGCACGCACGGGGACAGGAACGACACGAGCCCCGCCAGCAGCGCGACGGGGATCGCGAGCCAGAGGGAGCCGTCGAGGACGATCTGGCCGGGGTTCACAGCTCCTCCGCGAGCACGTCGCCGACGATCGTGGGCAGCGACGTGTCGTCGCGGACGGCGCCGATGAAGCGCGCGGCGACGCGGCCCTGGCGGTCGAGCACGAGCGTGATCGGCACGGCGCTCAGGGGCGTCCACGACGCGAAGGCGAGCTTCAGCTCGGCGTCTTCGCGCGCGAGCAGCGACGGGTAGGTGATGCCGAACTTCTCCTCGAAGGAGGTCGCCTGCTCGGGGCCGTCGTAGATGTTCACGCCGAGGAAGTGCGCGCCCTCGTCGGCGTAGCGGGTGAAGGTCTCCTGGAGGATCGGCGCTTCGACGCGGCACGGGCCGCACCCGGCGTACCAGAAGTTGAGCACGAGCACGTCGCCAGCGAAGTCGGCGCTCGACAGCGTCGAGCCGTCGACGGCGGTGCCGGTGAACTCGATCGACTCGCCGCGCTCGTGGGCGGGGATCTCCTGCACGCGGCCGTCGCCCGACACGAAGCCCTGGTTGGTGCCCTGCTTGTATTCGTCGGAGATCCCGGCGCTGACGTCGCTGCACGCGACGAGAGAGACGGCGAGCGCGGCAGCGACGACGGATGCCGCCCCGCGCCGCAGAGTGGACAGGCCCATCACACCGCCCCCACGTCGATCGCTCCGGCCACGTGCGCGGGCTCCGCGTAGGCGACCTCGCTCCAGCCGATGCCGTCGCGCTCGAAGCTCGTGACCGACGACAGCGCGCACCGCCGCTGGCGCGGGTCGTGGCGCAGCGGCGCCTTCGCGACGGCGAGGTGCGTGATCCAGATCGGAAGCTGGTGCGACACGAGCACGACGTCGCCGGAGTCGACGGCATCCCACGCGTCGCGCATCGCGCCGTCCATGCGGGCGACGACGTCGAGATAGGCCTCGCCCCAGCTGGGCATCGACGGCGAGCGCAGGTGATACCAGTTGACGGGGTTCATGAGCGCGCGTCTCATGCGGCGTCCTTCGAACACGTTCGTCGGCTCGATGATGCGCTCCTCGATCACCGGCTCGATGCCGAACAGCTCGGCGAACGGCTCGGCTGACTCGCGCGTGCGCTGCAGGGGCGACGCGTAGAGCGCTGTGACGGGACGACCCAGGTCGCGGATGTGCTCGGCGGCCGATCGCGCCATGCGCCGTCCGTCGTCGCTGAGGCGGAAGTTCGGCAGCCGTCCATACAGCACGCGCTGGGGGTTGTAGACCTCCCCATGGCGCACGAGATGGAGGCGATCGGCGGGCACGGCTCAAGTCTACGTGGGAGGTGTCTATGGGAGTCCTGAAAGCCCCCTGCGGCGACGGCGAGCGCGTCGCGGTGCGAGGGGGCGGGATGCCGGCGCGGGCCCACGTAGACTTGCCGACTGTGAGTGAACGCGTTCTCGTGAGCCAGCTGCAGTCCCGCGCCGACGGGCCCGTCTCCGTCTCGGGGTGGGTGGAGACCGTCCGCGACCAGAAGAAGGTGCAGTTCGTCATCCTCCGCGACGAGACCGGCGCGGTCCAGCTGGTCAACCCGGCGACGCGTCCCGACCCGGAGGGGGCCGAGCAGGATGCCGCGGCCCTCGCCCTCACGTCGCTCATCTCGGAGCTGACCACCGGCACGTTCCTCACCGTGAACGGCGAACTCAAGCACGACGAGCGCGTCAAGCTCGGCGGCGTCGAGATCAAGATCGGCGCGCTCGACATCGCGGCGGCGGCCCTGCCGGAGACGCCGATCGCGGCCGACAGCGGGCTCGACAAGCGCATGGACTGGCGCTTCCTCGACCTGCGCCAGCGCCGCAACAACCTCATCTTCCGCGTGCAGACGACGCTCGAGCACGCGATGCGCACCTACTGGATCGAGCGCGACTATATCGAGATCCACTCCCCCAAGTTGATGGCGTCGGCATCCGAGTCGAACGCCGAGCTGTTCGAGGTGCCGTACTTCGAGGACAAGACGGCGTACCTCGCCCAGTCGCCCCAGTTCTTCAAGCAGATGGCGCAGTCGGCGGGCTTCGGCAAGATCTTCGAGATCGGCGACGTCTACCGCGCCGACCCTTCGTTCACGAGCCGCCACGCGACGGAGTTCACGTCGGTGGATGCCGAGATCAGCTGGATCGACTCGCACGAAGACGTCGCGGCGATGCAGGAGGAGCTGCTCCAGACGGCGCTGCAGGCGGTCAAGGACAGGCACGGCGACGAGATCAAGGAGCTGTTCGACATCGACGTCGTCGTGCCGAGCCTCCCGTTCCCCCGCATCCCGCTCTCCGAGGCGCGCGAGATCGTCAAGGCCCGCGGCTACGAGATCCCCCGCACCGACGGCGACCTCGACCCGGAGGGCGAGCGCCAGATCTCGGCCCACGTGCTGGAGACCTACGGCCACGAGTTCGTCTACATCACCGACTACCACCCCGAGATCCGCGCGTTCTACCACATGCGCGATCCTGAGACGGGACTCACGAAGTCGTACGACCTGCTCTACAAAGGCGTCGAGATCACGACCGGCGCGCAGCGCGAGCACCGCGTCGACATCCTCGAGGCGCAGGCGCGCGAGAAGGGCCTCGACCCGGAGCACCTGGGCTTCTACCTCGACTTCTTCCGCTACGGCGCCCCGCCGCACGGCGGGTTCGGCATGGGCCTGGCTCGCGTGCTGATGCTGCTGCTCGGGCAGGACTCGATCCGCGAGGTCACGTACCTCTTCCGCGGCCCGACGCGTCTCGCTCCCTGATCGGGGTCACACTTCGAAGTCGACGGACATGCGTCCGCTCACGACGCTGCGGATGTACGCGCCGACCTCCGTGTGGGCGGGGTGCGACTGGTACTCGTCGAGGCCGGCGATGTCGTCGAAGTCCATCACGACGGCGACGTCGACGTTCTGGTGCGCATAGGCGACGTTGGGGCCCACCGACAGCTCGCGGATCGAGGGCACGACGCCGACGAGGCTGCGGAGTCGACGCGACACCTCGGCGGCGTGCTCGGCGCGGGTCTCGGCGTCTTCGGACGCGAGCTTCCAGGCGACGACGTGGCGGATCATCGGGCTCCTTCGGATTCGGTGAGGGCGCTGCGCAGCCGGTCGGCTGAGACTCGCCAGTGTGCGTGGAACGTGCCGTCGATGAGCACGACCGGGATCTTCTCCCACCACTGCTGATAGAGGGCGGGGTCTTCGAGGATAGACAGCTCCTCGACCTGGACCTCGTCGCCATCGGGCAGGTCGGCGACGACGCTCTCGATGATCTCCCGCGCGACGTCGCACAGGTGGCAGTCGGGCTTGGAGATGATCGTCACGTTCGTCACGGTTCCATCCTGCCGCACCCGTGCGGATGCCACGGTCAACACGAAGCGCCCCTCGACGATCTCCGGCCGGAGGGCCGGAGTGCCTGGGGCGCTCGGTGTCTTTTGCCGCGACTTACTTCTTGTTGCGGCGCTGGTGGCGAGTCTTGCGAAGCAGCTTGCGGTGCTTCTTCTTCGCCATGCGCTTGCGGCGCTTCTTAATGACAGAACCCACGGAAAACCTCACTAAGTCAGGGGTCTGGACGCGATCGATTCGCGTCCGGGATCAGGCACGTCGAAAAATGCCTCAGGACAGTCTAGCCGACGTCGGCAACCGGCATTTGCAGGGCCGCCGTGACGGCGGTCTCGGGAACGCGGTAGCTGCGACCGAAGCGCACAGCGGGGAGCTCGCCGGCGTGCACCAGGCGGTACACGGTCATCTTTGAGACGCGCATCAGCTCCGCCACCTCGGCGACGGTCAGAAAGCGCACGTCCGACAACTCCGGCATCCCATCTCCCCAGATCGATTCCCAAAAATGAATGCTCCCCCCAGCCTATTGGCTTGAGTGAACCGGTGTAAACCTCTGTGGCCTATGAGGTCCGCGTGAATACCCCTGACATCAGGTGTGGGAGTTGGAGGCATCGTCGCGACCCGCGCGCTCACGGGCCTCACGCGCCGCCTGCCGCTCGGCGCGCCGGGCCTCGCGAAGCAGCTTCTCGGCCTCGCGCACGCGCTTGCGGGCCTCGCGGTAGCGCCGGTCGGAGGCGATGTCGAGGTCATCGGCCGCGTGCACGGCGAGCGCCGCCGGCGGCTCGGCGGCCGCTCCCGCCCGGCGCGCCTCGATGTACGCGGCGACTCCGTCGAGCGAGCGGCGGAGTCCGAAGGCGAACGGATCGGTGTCGTCGAGGAAGACGCCCGCGTCGATCGCGGCCCGCAGGTCTGGGTAGGCGTCGGCGCTGATGAGCTCGCGGTAGAGCGCGTCTTCGCGCTTCGCGACCTCCGCGTCCATCAGCCCGGACGCGTCCTGCGCGCGGGCGTAGCCGGCCAGCACGGTGCCCGTCCAGCGGGCGTGACCCGTGACGAGCAGGACGACCGCCAGCCGCTCGGCGTGCGAGAGCGGCGTGCGGGAGAGGAGGTGAAGGCCGACGTCCATCCAGGCGGAGCTGTGCGGAGTGGCCGGCGAGCCGCTGATGGGGATGTCGAGCATCCATGGGTGCGCCACGTAGCTCTGCAGCTGCTCCCGGCACAGCGCCTCGAGTCCCTCCCGCCAGTCTGCCTGCGCGCGCAGCTCGTCGGACGGAAGCCCCGTGGCCTCCTCCTGCATGAGCAGCACGAGGTCGTCCTTCGCGTTGACGTAGCGGTACAGCGACATGGGCGTGTAGCCGAGGCGCGCCGCGACGGCGGCCATCGAGACAGCGCCAAGCCCCTCCGCGTCGGCGATCTCGATCGCCGCCTCGACGATGCGCTCGACCGACATCTCGCGCTTGGGGCCGCGCTGCGGCGTGGCCGCGACGCCCCACGCCAGGGCCAGACCGCGAGGGAGCTCGACATCACCGGACATGATCACATCGTAGGTTGTGTACGCCGTATACCGTATGTTACCGTCATAAACCGTTTACGGCGTATACGCGTGGCTCCCCGCCGCGCGGCAAGAGAGGACGGATGCCATGACGACACCGGCGATCGAAGTGCGCAGCCTGCGCAAGGCCTACCGAGGCACGGTCGTGCTCGACGACGTCACCTTCCGGGTGGCGCCCGGCGAGGTGTTCGCACTGCTGGGACCGAACGGCGCCGGCAAGACCACAACGATCGGCATCCTGACGACGCTGCTCTCCTCCGACGGCGGCTCGGCACGCATCGCAGGGTTCGACGTCGGCGAGCGCCCTTCGGAGGTGACACGACGCATCGCGCTGACCGGGCAGTACGCCGCAGTCGACGATGTGCTGACGGGGCGCGAGAACCTCGTCATGCTCGGACGCCTGCGCGGACTCCCCCGCACCGCCGCCCGGCAGCGGGCCGCCGAGCTGCTCGAGAGCTTCGACCTGACGGGCGCCAGCGACCGGCGCGTGGCGACCTACTCCGGCGGCATGCGCCGACGCCTCGACCTCGCGCTGAGCTTCGTCACGACGCCCGACGTGCTCTTCCTCGACGAGCCGACGACCGGCCTCGACACCCGCAGCCGCCGCGCGCTGTGGGGCGTCATCCGCTCGCTCGCCGAGCGGGGCGTCACCGTGCTTCTCACGACCCAGTACCTCGAGGAGGCGCACGAGCTCGCCGACCGGGTCGCCGTGCTCGACGGCGGCCGCATCGTCGCCGAGGGCACACCCGCCGAGCTCACGGCCCGCGCGGGCAGCGTCACGGTGGTGCTGCTCGACGAAGCCGGCGGGGTGCGCGCCGAGGCGCCCGCCGACGGATCGCTCGCCGGCATCCGGCGCGTGCTCGCCGACTGGGACACGCAGGGCCTCAGCGGAGAGGTCGCTGTGCGCCGTCCGACGCTCGACGACGTCTTCCACCGCCTCACCACCGCGTCCGCCGAGCGAGAGCTCGCGACGCCCGTCCGTCAGGAGATCGCATGACCGCCGCCGCCACGCTTCCCGCCCGCTCCGACGCCCACCGCCCCGGGCCGCTCACCGCCGAAGCCGTCTTCATCGGACGCAGCCTGCGGCATTCCCTGCGCGACGCCGAAGCGCTCGTCATGGCGATCCTGCTGCCGGTGCTGCTGATGACGCTGTTCACGCAGGTGTTCGGCGGGGCGATCGCGCCTGACGGCGGGTACGTCGACTACATCGTGCCCGGCATCATCCTGCTCTGCGCCGGCTTCGGCGCCTCCTCGACCGCTGTCTCGGTCGCTCGCGACGGCAGCACAGGGTTCCTCGACCGCCTCCGCACGATGCCGCTGCGGGCAGGAGCGGTGCTCACCGGCCACGTCGTCGCCAGCCTGCTGCGCAATCTCGTGGCGACGGCCGTCGTCATCGCCGCCGCCGTCGGGCTCGGCTTCCGTCCCGCTGCGGGTGTGCTGGAGTGGCTCGGCATCGCGGCGCTCGTGTCGCTGTACATCCTCGCGATCACCTACCTGTTCGCCGCGATCGGGCTGGCGGCCGGCTCCCCCGAGGCAGCGAGCGGCTACGGGTTCATCCTGCTGTTCGTGCCGTATCTGTCGAGCGCGTTCGTGCCGCTTGACACGCTGCCGGGCTGGCTCGAGCCGATCGCGCGGCATCAGCCGGTCACGCCCCTGACCGAGGCGCTGCGGGCGCTCCTGGATGGACGCGCTCCCGGCGGCGATGCCGTCGTGGCGCTCGCGTGGTGCGTCGGCATCGTCACCGTCGCCGCCGTCTGGGGCGCCGCCCTGTTCCGCCGCCGCGCCCGCCGCTGAACCGCGGCGGTCAGCGGCCGGGGATGCGCTTGAGGACGTTCTCGAGCGCGTGCTTGGTGGAGGCCGCGGCCCGGCCCACGAGGTCGGCGGCCGCGACGGCCGACTCAGGGAGCGTGACCGCCGGCGTCGCCGACTCGTCGATGACGAACGGCATGAGCCACTCGTCGACCTCGTCGAGCGGCGCCGGCGACAGGCTGTAGTAGCGGTGCTGCCCCTCCTCGCGCACCGACACGAGCTCCGCGTCGCGCAGCACCTTCAGGTGCTTCGACACGGTGGGCTGGCTGACGCCGAGCTCCGCGACGATCTGCGACACGCTCGTCCCCCGTCCATCGGCGCCGCGCTCGCGCAGCAGCTGGAGGATGTCCCGACGGGTGCCGTCGGCGATCACGTCGAAGATGTCCGCCATGCCCTTAGGTTAGCCCGCGCGCGCGTCGGAGTACCATGACAACGATTCTTCCGAGAGAGGGGCGCACGTGATGGCGGGCGACACCGTCGGCGCCCGTGCGTGGCGCCGGTTCTCGGGCAGTGCGAGAGGTCTGTGGCAGCGTTTCCGTGACCTCACGACGACGTCGCCGGCCCGCTACGCCGTGCTCGTGTTCACGGCGCTCGTGCTGCTGTTCACCGCGCTGTTCTCACTGCCGGCGGCCGCCGCCGACGGCCGTCCGACGCCGCTGGCCGACGCCCTGTTCACCGCCGTGTCGACGATCTGCGTCACGGGGCTGTCGACCGTCGACATGGGCACGCACTGGTCGCCGCTGGGGCACGTGCTCGTCTTCATCGGCGTCAACGTCGGCGCGCTCGGCGTGCTGACCCTGGCATCCATCCTCGGCGTCATCATCTCGAAGCGCCTGGGCCTGCGCGCCAAGCTGATCGCGGCGGGCGACTCCAACCCTCTGCGCATCCATGGCGGGCCCGTCAACGAGGGTCAGACGGTTCGCCTGGGCGACGTCGGCCAGCTGCTGTCGACCGTCGCCCTCTCGACCCTCGTGATCGAGCTGGTCATCGCGATCCTGCTGTACCCCTCGCTCATCGTCAACGGCGTCGACCCGCTGACCGCGCTGTGGGAGGCGCCCTACTACTCGGCGATGGCGTTCACGAACACCGGCTTCTCTCCCAACCCCGAGGGCCTGACGCCGTTCGCGAAGGACTACGTCATGCTTACGGTGCTCATGACGGGCGTCTTCCTCGGGTCGATCGGCTTCCCCGTCATCTTCACCCTGTGGCGGCACCAGTGGCACGTGCGTCGCTGGTCGCTGCACGCGAAGCTCACGATCATCACGACCATCCTGCTGTTCTTCGTCGGCGCGGGCGTCTTCGTGCTCCTCGAGTACGGCAACCCCAAGACGTTCGGCACCCTCGACGCGTGGGACACGACGTTCCAGGCGCTGTTCCTGTCGGCCATGACGCGCTCGGGCGGCTTCTCGATCATCGACATCGGCGACCTTGAAGGCTCGTCGCTCGTCGTGGGATCGATGCTGATGTTCGTGGGCGGCGGCTCGGCATCCACCGCGGGCGGCATCAAGGTGACGACCCTCGCCGTCCTCGCCCTCGCCGTGTGGTCGGAGGCGAAAGGCCGCCAGAGCGTGCAGGTATTCGGCCGCCGCATCCCGAGCGACGTGCAGCGCGTCGCCCTCTCGGTCGTCGCGTGGGGCGCCACCATCGTCGCGCTCTCCACGATCACGATCGCGCAGATCACCAAAGCGCCCGTCGAGATGGTGCTGTTCGACGTCATCTCGGGCTTCGCTACCGTGGGTCTGTCGACCGGTCTGACCGCCGGGCTCCCCGACTCCGCCTCGTATGTGCTGGCACTGACGATGTTCATGGGCCGCGTTGGTACAGTGACACTCGCTGCGGCCGTGGCCGCGACAAGCCGATCGCAGCACTACTCGCTGCCCGTCGAAAGGCCGATCGTTGGTTGAGCAGATCAGAACCGACGCCCCTGTGCTCGTGATCGGCCTCGGGCGCTTCGGCGCCGCGTGCGCCGGCGAACTCGACCGGCTCGACCGAGAGGTGCTCGCGATCGACGCGAACCTCGAGCTCGTGCAGAAGTGGTCGGAGCGGGTGACCCACACCGTGCAGGCCGACGCACGCAACATCGAAGCGCTCAAGCAGATCGGCGCGCAGGACTTCCAGGTCGCGATCGTCGCGACCGGCTCGTCGATCGAGGCCTCGGTGCTCATCACCGCCAACCTCGTCGACCTCAAGGTGCCGCAGATCTGGGCGAAGGCGGTGTCGCAGTCGCACGGCAAGATCCTCGCCCGGGTCGGCGCGAACCACGTCATCTACCCCGAGCGCGAGGCCGGCGAGCGCGTCGCGCACCTCGTCAGCGGACGCATGCTCGACTTCATCCGCTTCGACGACGACTTCGTGCTCGCCAAGATGTACCCGCCCAAGTTCATCCGCGGCGTGGGCCTGAATGAGTCGGGCGTGCGCACGAAGTACAACGTCACCGTCGTCGGGGTGAAGAGCCCCGGCAAGCCGTTCCGCTACGCCGAGGCGACGACGGTCGTCACCAACCACGACCTCATCATCGTCTCGGGCACCAACTCCGACATCGAGCGCTTCGCCGCGCTCGACCGCTGAGCTTCACTCACGCGCCGCCCCGCGACGACACAGGCGTCGGATGCCGTGGCTCAGGAGCCTGCGGCGAGCTCGCGTGCGCGGGCCAGCGCGGCATCCGTCGCCTCGGCGAACAGGCCGGCGAGGTTCGCGCCCTGCAGCACGGCGATCGCGCGCTCGGTCGTGCCCTTGGGGCTCGTGACGCGTCGGCGCAGCTCAGCCGGGTCTTCTCGCGTCGCGTCGAGCAGCGCAGCGGCGCCGATGAAGGTCTGCTCCGCCATGAGGCGGGCGTCGTCCTCCGAGAAGCCCTTTCCGCGCGCGGCCTCGGTGAGCTCCTCGATCAGCAGGAACACGTACGCCGGCCCGGAGCCCGAGATCGTCGACAGCGCGTCGATGCGGTCTTCGGCGAGGTCGATGACCGACCCGCACGTCTCGAACAGGCGCCGGACGACGGCGACGTCGTCCGCGGATGCCGTGGTGCCCGCGGCGATGCCCGTGACGGCCTTGCCGACGACCGCAGGCGTGTTCGGCATCGACCGGACGACGGGGACGGCGTCGCCGACGATCGACTCGAAGGTCGCGATCGTGACGCCGGCGGCGAGACTCACGACGATCGTGCCGGGTCGCAGCGCGGGCGCGATCTCGCGCAGGAGGTCAGGCACCATGACGGGCTTGACGCCGATCAGGACGATGTCGGCGGATTCCGCCGCCGTGAGGTTGCCGTCGGGCGCGTCCTCGAGCGCGATGCTCGTGACGCCCGGCAGGGCGACGGCCGCGGCGCTCGCGGCGGTGCGGTTGGTCACCGTGAGGCGAGATGCCTCGCCCGAGCGAACGAGTCCCTGGAGGATCGCACCGCCCATCGAACCGGCACCGAGGATCGCGATCGGAGGCAGCGCTGTCATGTGCTCCATCCTACGGAGCGCCGCAGACGGGGCCTCCTCCCTCGCGCGGGTGAGAGGACGCCGTGAGGGCCCGTATGCGACACGCGCCCGGGGATATAGTCGAGACGACGGCGGTCTGCGCCTCACCTCACCGCACCGCAGCGCACCGCCCGTGATACTGCGAAGGACGTGTCATGACCCTGTTCGACGGCATCACATCCCGAGTGATCGAGACCGACCGCATCGTCGTCGGGCTGCTGGAGCGCACCGGCGACGACCCGAGCACTCCCGCCGACCGCACGATCGTGCTGATCCACGACAACGTCTCCTCGAGCCTGTTCTGGCAGGAGCTCATGCAGGATCTCCCGAGCGACCTGCGCGTGATCGCGATCGACCTGCGAGGCTTCGGCAACAGCGAGCACGCCCCCATCGACGCGACGCGTGGAGTGCGTGACTTCAGCGACGACGTGCATGCGGCGCTCACGGCACTCGGCATCGAGACGGCGCACTTCGTCGGCTGGTCGCTGGGCGCGGGCGTCGTCATGCAGTACGCGCTCGAGCACCCGGTGCTCTCGCTCACTCTCGAGGCGCCTGTCTCGCCCTATGGCTTCGGCGGCACGCGCCGCGACGGGTCGAGGCTCACCGACGACGACGCGGGTGTCGGCGGCGGCGCGGCGAACCCCGACTTCGTGCAGCGCCTCACCGACCACGACACGACCGACGAGGCGCAGACCTCGCCCCGCAGCGTGTTCCGCTCGGGCTATGTGGCCCCGGACTACGAGTCTCCCTACGAGGACGTCTGGGTCGAGTCGATGCTCTCGACCTCGACGGCGACCGGCAACTACCCGGGCGACTCCGTCGACAGCGTGAACTGGCCCGGGTTCGCCGCCGGCACGACGGGCGTGCTCAACACGATGGCGCCCCAGCACTTCAACGTGTCCGGCATCGTCGACCTCGACCCGAAGCCCCCGGTGCTCTGGGTGCACGGCACGGAGGATGCCATCGTGTCGGACGAGTCGTTCTACGACGTCAACCACTGGGGTGCGACGGGCGCGATCCCGGGGTGGCCAGGCGAGGACGTCGCACCCGCACAGCCGATGGTGTCGCAGACGCGCGACGTGCTCGAGCTCTACCGGCAGCGCGGCGGCAAGGTCACCGAGCTCGAGCTCGAGGGCGTGGGTCACTCGCCGCACCTGGAGCGTCCGGCGCAGTTCCGCCACGCTCTTCTGTCGGTGATCGGGTACCTCGGCAGCCCTGCCTCTCCGGCACCGCCGACCGAGGCGATCATCATCAGCTCGTCAGACTGACGCCGCAGCAGCCGGCATACTGACCTCCCGCGCGGCGTCCGCGGCTCAGGGGTCGCGCCGCGCGAGGAAGAACTCGCGCAGCAGCGCGGCCGCCTCCTCGGCTTCGATGCCGCCGACGACCTCGCTGCGGTGGGGGAGGCGCCGATCGCGAAGCACGTCGAAGACCGATCCGGCAGCGCCGGCCTTGTCGTCCCACGCACCGAACACGACGCGCCCGACACGCGCCTGCGAGATCGCGCCGGCGCACATGATGCACGGCTCGAGCGTGACGACGAGCGTGCAGTGCTCGAGATTCCATGACTCGAGCGCCTCGGCGGCGGCCCGGAGCGCGACCACTTCGGCGTGGGCGAGCGGATCGTGGGTGACCTCACGGAGATTGCGCCCCTCGGCGATGATCTCGCCCGCCAGGTCTGTCACGACTGCACCGACGGGGATGTCACCGTGGGCTGCTGCTTCGGCGGCCAGTTCACGTGCGCGCTTCATCGCGACCAGATCGGTGCGCCGGGCAGGGAGACTCACAGGCCCAGCGTATGCCCAGGTAACCTGGTGGTCATGCGTGTTCACGTCGCCGACCACCCTCTCATCACCCACAAGCTGACGGTGCTGCGCGACGCGCGCACCACCTCGCCTGTGTTCCGTCAGTTGACGGAGGAGCTTGTCACGCTGCTCGCCTATGAGGCGACCCGCGGAGTCCGCGTCGAGGACGTGGAGATCACCACTCCCGTGACGACGACGATCGGCGTGCGCATCAGCGAGCCCCGGCCGCTCGTCGTGCCGATCCTCCGGGCAGGCCTGGGCATGCTCGACGGCATGGTCAAGCTGCTCCCGACGGCGGAGGTCGGCTTCCTCGGCATGGCCCGCAACGAGGAGACTCTCGAGCCCACGACCTACGCCGAGCGCCTCCCCACCGATCTGAGCGACCGACAGTGCTTCGTGCTCGACCCGATGCTGGCTACCGGCGGCTCGCTGGGCGCAGCGATCGACTTCCTCTTCGCGCGCGGCGCGCAGGACGTGACCGCGATCTGCATCCTTGCAGCCCCAGAGGGCCTCGCAGCGATCGAGAAGCAGGTCGGTGACCGCGATGTGACGCTCGTGCTGGGGGCGGTCGACGAGCGCCTGAACGAGAAGGGCTACATCGTGCCCGGTCTCGGGGACGCCGGAGACCGCCTGTACGGCACGGTCTGACAGCCGTCCCGAGTCAGAGCCCGTCGTTCGACGACGGGCGGCGCCCGTTCTCCTGCTCCCAGAACTCGAGCTGCTGCGTGAGCGCCTTGGCGAGCTCGAAGACCTGCTCAGGGGGAATGCGAACGCGCTGCACGACGCGTCCGGGGACGAGGGTGACGGGGTTGCCGTCGGCGTCGGTCGCGTCGTGCGGCGGCCGCACGAGCGAGACGAAGTCCATCACGAAGACGTCGGGCGTGTGCCAGACGTTGGCGAAGTCGGCGTAGACGCCGGTGACGGCATCCGGCGGCATCTCGATCTCGAACTGGCGGGGAGCCTCATCGACCATGTGGCCTCCTTCGGTGTCAGGTGGGTCTACGGTCGCGCGTCGGCGCCGACCAGGCGGGCGAAGGCGCTGAGTCGTACGACGCCGTCGGGCGTGCGCGGCAGGTCGTCGAGGAGTCCCGTCGAGTAGACGATGTACGCCGTATGCATGGCGCGCGAGACGGCGACGTTGAGCCTGTTCTGCAGCAGCAGGAACTCGAGCCCGCGCGGCGCATCCCGCCCCGACGACGCGGCGAGCGACACGATGGCGACGGCGGCTTCCTGACCCTGGAAGCGGTCGACGGTGCCGACGGGCGTCTCGCCGAACCCGGCGGCGGCGAGCGCCTCCTCGACCATGACCTGCTGCGCGTTGTACGGGGTGACGACGATGATGTCGGAGGCCCGCAGGGGCCGCGGCGCTCCCCCGTCGCCTCCGGGCGTCCATTCCCGGCCGACCAGGTCGCGGACGATGTCGACGACGGCGCCCGCCTCTTCGGGCGACTGCGTGGCGTTGCCGGTGTGGCTGAGCGGCACGGGGATGACGCCGGGGGCGATGCCGTCGAGGCGACGCTGCAAGGTGTCGGCGTGGGCTTCGAGCCTGCCTTCGTACGACAGCTGCGAGACCGGTTCGGCGACCTCCGGACGCATGCGACGGGACTGTGCGAGGAAGAACCCGCGGTCGGCGGGGATGACGGAGGCTCCGTCCATGAGCCACCCGAGCGCCGACGTGTCGACGGGCTCGGGATGCGTCCCCTGGCTGACCTGCGGCAGCTGCTGCGGGTCGCCCAGCAGCAGGAGTCGCTGCGCCGAGGCGGCGACGGCGATCGTGGAGGCGAGGGAGAACTGGCCGGCTTCGTCGATGACGAGCAGGTCGAGCCCGCGGCGGGCGACGCGTCCGGTATGGGTGAAGTCCCACGTGGTGCCGCCGACGACGAATCCGCCCTGCTGCTCGGCGATGAAGGCCGCCATGCCGTTCTTCGCGATGGGCGTGAAGGACGGGTCTCCCGCGGGTGTTCCCTTGAGTGCCTTCGCGACCTGTGAGCGGGGCACGCCGGCCTCGACGATGCGGTCGAGCATGTGCTCGACGACGGCGTGCGATTGCGCGACGACACCGACGCGGAACCCGTGCTCGCGCACGAGGCAGGCGACGACGTGGGAGCCGACGTAGGTCTTGCCCGTTCCCGGAGGACCCTGCACGGCGACGTAGCTGTGGTCGAGGTCGACGAGGGTCGCGGTGATGTCGGACACCTCGGTGCCGGTGCCGCGCGTGAGCTCGCCTCGACCCGTGCGCGGTCGGCGGCGCAGCAGGAGGTCGGTGGCCGGGTCGGCGGGGAGCACGTCGGCGGTCGCCAGCACCGCGTCGGCCCATTCGTCGATCGCCGCCTGCTGACTGCCGGCGGTGGGCGGGGCGACCGGCGTGATCGCGAGCGGGAGCTCCTGCCAGGTGAAGCCCTGCACGGAGGTCTCCTCGACGACCGCACCGTCGTCGAGGACGTCGACGACCTTGACGGTGCGCGCGGCGTGAATCCACCGCGGGTTGGTCTCGGCGGGGAACGGAGCGGGCAGTTCGTAAACGACGAACGGCGTGCTGTCCACCGTGAGTCGCGTGCCCGGAGCGAGACTCCCCCGCAGCTCCACGATGCGGCGGAGCACGCGCGCACCCTCGGGCTGGTGCCAGTCGGTGAGCACCCGGCACCGGTCGGCGTCGATGACGACGACGTCGCGGGTGTCCTCCCACACCGACACCGGTTCGCGCAAGCGGAGGAAGTGGGTGGCCCAGAAGGTCTTGACCTCGCGCGGGTAGTAGTCGATCGCGGCCGCGCCCAGTCGCAGCGCCTCGGCCACGACCTCCGGCTGATCCGCTGCGGGTTCGGCGAGGACAGAGGCGGCGGGCGCTCCCACGAGCGCCGCCGCGGACATGGCGACGCCGGCCGCCGCGGGCACGGCGGCAGGCGAGAGCACGGACGCCGTGGCGGTGGCGGCGACCGACTCGGCCCGGCGCAGGAGCGCCTCGGCGCGCACCGAAGGCGCATAGGCGAACTCGCTGGCCTCTTCGTCGATCGAGGGCCGCAGGCCGGCCTCGCGGGCACGGTCGACGAGCCAGTCGCGCAGCCGCAGCGTCGAGACGCAGTCGTAGCGGTTGTAGTCGGCCAGGTCGTCGAGGATCGCGGCGGCGGCCGCCTCGTCGCCCGCGTCTGCGTGGGCCCGCGCTTCGACGTAGCGGACGATGGAGTCGTCGCCGCGCTGCACGTCGCTCGTGCGCACCTGGTCGCCCATATAGAGCGGCTCCAGCTTCTTGATCGAGTACGACCGCGACCCGACGCGCAGAGCGCGCCGCACGATCGGGTAGAGATCGACGAACACGCCCTCGCGCAGCAGCCGGTCGACGGCAGCCTCACCGACGCCGTGGCGCGCCGCCATCGCGAGCAGGTGGGTCGGCTCGTAGGGCGCGTAGTGGTAGATGTGCAGTCTGGGGTGCGTCCGACGGCGCAGCTCGACGAACGCGAGGAACCTCTCGAGCGCCTCCCGCTCCTCCGCGAACGTGTGCGCCCACAGCGGCGTGTACTGGCCGGCGGTGTCTACCCAGCCGAACAGGTAGTCGATGCCCCACTGGGTCGGCGCGCCCGGCGGCGGCGTCTCGGTGTAGAGCGGGTCGCCCTCGAAGTCGAAGAACAGGTCGCCGTGATCGGGGCGCGGCAGCGCACCCAGAGCCTTCGGGAAGACGACCTCGTAGGTCGGGACGGCGGGGGCGGTCGTGGCCGGTCTCGTGACCGCCGCGGCGTCTTCGACGCCTCCCGCGGGGCTCGTCAGCTGGAGTCTGGCCTGCGTGCGCAGGTTGCGGAAGGTGTCCCACGACATCCGCTCCGGCGCTTCGCGCGCGGCGGCGAGATCGTCGACGGTCAGGATGCCGGCGGCCCGCAGCCGCTCGCGCTGCACCGGGCGCATTCCGGCGACCAGGAGAAGGTCGCGGCTGCCGACGACCTCCAGGTCGCACGTGGGGCACCGACCGCACGCGATGACGCGCAGCGCGCCGCGGTCGTCTCCCCACGGGATCGCCGCCCCCGCCGCACCCGAGGCGAGGTCGCGGTCGGCGATGAGGGCCCGCAGGCGGTCGCGGCGCAGCGAGAAGACCGGCAGGAGGTCGCGCACGAGATGGATCGACACCGATCCGTCGCCCAGCAGCAGCTCGACGCGGGCGGCGTGCGGGACGCCCAGCAGGTCGAGCTGGTCGACGTATGCGGCCAGCTGCATGAGCGCCGTGACCCGTGCGTGGCGGGCGAGCTTGGTGTCCTGAACGACCCACGCGCCCGCCTCATCCAGCTCGTCGCGCACGAGGAAGTCTGCGAAGCCGACGAACTCGTGGGTCGAGAATGCGGCCTGATAGATGACCGACACGTCGGGGTCGGCGAGCGCGCGCCGCGTCAGCTGGACGGCGGCGGCGAGGCCGTCGGAATCCGACGACCGGGTCTCGGGGATCTCGACGACGCGCCCCGGGAAGCGGGAGCGATACGCGTCCAGCACCCGCAGCTCGTGCTGCGTGCCCAGCCTGCCGGCGCGCTCGAGCGTCGCGTCTTCGGGGTCTTCGACCGCCGGCACCCTCCCCAGCTTCGCGTCGATCGCGCGCAGCCACGCGAACTCGCATTCTGCGGCGGCTTTGAGGTCGCTCGCGCTCCAGACGATCCGGCCTTCGTCTTCGATGTATCGCATGTCTTCCCTTCACCCTCGAAGGTATCGGCAGGCTCCGACAGCGGGCGCGCGGCATCCCGCCGCTACCCGAGTCGCGCATGCGCCACAAGGGGCTTCGCGCCGAGCCGGAGCGCAGTGCCAGACTGGACGGGTGAGCGAGACCCTTCCGTTCGAAAGCGCCTACCGCCACGGCTATGCGCGCGTGGCCGCCTGCACGACCCCGATCGCGATCGCCGATCCGCTCGCCAACGCCGACGCGGTGCTGTCGGCCGCCCGCGAGTGCCACGACGATGCCGTCGCCGTCGCGGTGTTCCCCGAGCTGTGCCTCACGGGCTACGCGATCGAGGACCTCGTGATGCAGGACGCCGTGATCGATGCGGTCGTCGCCGGCATCGAGCGGATCGTGCGCGAGTCGGCGGAGCTCCGGCCGCTGCTGGTCGTGGGCGCGCCGTTGCGCCTGGGCTCGCGCCTCTACAACTGCGCCGTCGTCATCCACCGCGGGGCCGTGCTGGGCGTGGCCCCGAAGAGCTACCTCCCCACCTACCGGGAGTTCTACGAGCACCGCTGGTTCGCCCAGGGCACGGAGGCGCCCGAGACCGTCGAACTGGCGGGCGCGGAGGTGCCCGTCGGCGCCGATCTGCTGTTCGAGGCGACCGACGTGCCGGGCCTCGTCGTGCACGCCGAGATCTGCGAGGACTTCTGGGTGCCGGTGCCGCCGTCGTCGGAGGCGGCGCTCGCCGGGGCCACCGTGCTCCTCAACCTCTCAGGAAGCCCCATCACGATCGCCCGCGCCGAAGACCGTCACGTCCTCGCCCGGTCGCAGTCGCTGCGGTGCCTCGCGGCATACGCCTACGCCGCGGCGGGCCAGGGCGAGTCGACCAACGACGTGTCGTGGGACGGCCAGACGATGATCTACGAGGGCGGCACGCTGCTGGCCGAGACCGAGCGGTTCCCCGACGGGCCGCGGCGCGCGGTCGCCGACGTCGACCTCGACCGCCTCCGCCAGGACCGTCTGCGCCAGGGCACATTCGACGACAACCGCGCCTCGCGCTGGGCGCAGGGCCAGCGGATCCCGTTCACGGTGGCGCCTCCGGCATCCGACATCGGCCTGCGCCGCACCCTCGACCGCTTCCCGTTCGTGCCCGACGACCCGGCGCGTCTCGACCAGGACTGCTACGAGGCGTTCAACATCCAGGTGTCCGGGCTCGAGCAGCGCATGCGCGCCATCGGCTCCCCCAAGCCGGTCATCGGCGTCTCGGGAGGACTCGACTCGACTCACGCCCTGCTGGTGGTCGCCCGGGCCATGGACCGCATGGGACGGCCGCGGAGCGACATCCTCGCCTACACGATGCCCGGGTTCGCGACGAGCGACCACACCAAGTCGAACGCGATCGCCCTCGCCGAGGCGATGGGGGCGACGATCGAGACGATCGACATCCGCCCCATGGCCACTGAGATCCTCAAGGGCATCGGACACCCGTTCGCGGGAGGCGAGCCGATCTACGACGTCACGTTCGAGAACGTGCAGGCCGGTGCGCGCACCGACTTCCTGTTCCGCCTCGCCAACCAGAACAACGGCTTCGTCGTCGGCACGTCCGACCTGTCGGAGCTCGCGCTCGGCTGGGCGACCTACGGCGTCGGCGACCACATGAGCCACTACGCCGTCAACGCGGGCGTGCCCAAGACGCTCATCCAGCACCTCATCCGCTGGGTCGTCGCGCACCGCGAGGGAGTGTCCGACGAGGCGATCTCCGTGCTGCAGTCCGTGCTCGACACCGAGATCAGCCCCGAGCTCGTGCCCGCCGGGCAGGACGGAAAGGTGCAGTCGACGCAGGACACGATCGGCCCCTACGCCCTGCACGACTTCACCCTCTTCCACGTGCTGCGCTACGGCCTGCGGCCGTCGAAGATCGCGTTCCTCGCCGAACGCGCGTGGCGGGACGCGGATGCCGGGGCATGGCCTCCCGGATTCCCGGAGGACGAGCGCTACGCCTACGACCTTCCGACCATCGCCGCCTGGCTGCAGGTGTTCCTGAAGCGCTACTTCGGGTTCGCGCAGTTCAAGCGCTCGGCGATCCCGAACGGGCCCAAGGTGTCGCCCGCCGGATCGCTGTCGCCGCGGGGAGACTGGCGCGCCCCCTCGGACGGCAACGCGACCGTGTGGCTCGCCGAGCTGAAGGCGGCGCTGCCCGGCCTCGTCGACTGACCCCGCCGGCGGGCCGGGGGCGTCGCGTCAGCCGCGGGGAAGGACGCCGCTCGCGATCGTGATCACCCAGCCATCGCGCGACGCATCGACGAGCGAGTACTGCATCTTGCGATCGGGCAGCCACCCCTTGCGTCGCGTCGCGTCGAGGCGCACGTGGTCGGGGGCGACGCGCACGCCGCGCCCGTCGGCTTCGAGCACCGCCTGCACGCGGGTCCAGTGCCGGAGCAGGTCGGGCACGTCAGCCTCGTCGAACAGGTGCGAGTGCTTCCGCATCCGGTGCAGCTCGGCCGGCTCGGGCTCGTGGTCGCGGATGTCGACGCCGACGGGGAGACCGGGGTCGCAGACCGCGACGACCGTGGCGGCGCGGAAGCTCGCCGTCGCGATCGCGATCGGCAGCGCCTCGCCGTCCTTCGACGCGATGAGGCGCGTGTGGTAGCCGAACCCTCGCGGCTCTTCGCGCACGATCACGATGTCGGACGTCTCGCAGCCGAGCTGCTCGGCGATGAGCTCCTTCGCGAGGATGCGGCGTCGGTCATGAACCGACGTACCCGGGTCCCAGCCGAGCTTCGCCGTGATGCCTGCGGGGGTGTCGAGCGGAACCGTGGTGAGTGACATGTCGCTCCTTCGGACGTGCGTGCCCCCATCATGCCCCGCCGTGGTCGCGGCGGCACCCCCTCCCGGCCGTATCTACGAGGCGGACGCGCGGGTTGCCGTGCTGGTTGCAGGAGAGACGCTCCATTAGCCTGGAGTCCGCTTCGCCGACGCGGAGCCCAATCACAGCGAGGAGCGCTATGTCCACTCCCACCGATCCCGCCGGCTCCGGATCGTCCGAGCCGATCGAGACCCCTGACGCCAGCGGTGCCGAAACCAGCGTCCCGGAGACCGTCGCGCCTGACGCCGCGCCGACCGAGGCATATCCCCCGGTCCCGCCGGCGCCCGAGACTCCGGCAGCGGATGCCACGGCCGCCTACGCCGCACCGGCGCCCGACGGCGCCTACGGCCAGGCGCCCTACGGACAGGCGCCCTACGGACAGGCGCCGTACGGTCAGGCGCCGTATGCGGCGGCTGCGCCCGCCGACCCCGACACACGCCCCAAGACCGTCGCCTGGGTCTCGCTCGGCCTCGCGATCGCCGGGCTGCTGCTGTCGCTCGTCGGCTTCATCCCGCTCGGCTGGGGCTCCCTCGTCTCGGTCGTCATCGGCGGTCTGCTGCTGCTCGCGGCGTTCGTCGTGTCGATCATCGCGCTCGTGAGCCGGAAGCAGGGCGGCAAGCCCCTCGGCATCACGGCCCTCGTGCTGTCGGTCATCGGCGGCATCGTGTGGTCGGTCGCTCTCGTCGTCTCGATCGCGTTCGCGTTCGTGTCGACGGCGGTCACGTCCGACGGCCAGCTGGCGCCCGAGATCACCGACATGATCGAGGAAGAGACCGGCATCGATCTCGGCGACAGCGACGGCGAGGTCTCGGCCGACTACGACGAGGCGGCGTTCGTCGCCGAGGCGCGCCCCGCGTTCATCGAGCTGTTCGCCAGCATGGACTCGGGCCTGAGCGAGGACATGATCGACGAGTTCTTCACCGACGAGGACATCGTCGCGATGGGCCAGGCGATGCTGTACGTCGGCGATGAGGGCCGTGAGGCGATGATCCAGTCGTTCATGGCCGGAGCCGACGGCGCCTTCGACGAGGCGGCGGCCACCGAGTTCGCCGACGCGATCTACGAGGCCGCTCAGAAGCACCTGCAGTAGGCGCCGCACGGCGCGAAAGAGGCCCCCGGACGAACCGGGGGCCTCTTGTCGTGAGGGCGTCGGGCGTGCCGCCACCGTCGCGTCGTCAGTTGGACGGCGCCGAGGCGACCGAAGCCGGCGATGCGGGCGTCGCCGGGGAGGCCGCCGACACGGGCGACGCGGGGGTCGCGGGCGAGACAGGCGACGGCGGCGTCACGGGCGAGGCCGGCGAAGCCGGCGTCGGCGGCGTGTTCGGCGTCACGGGCGACGGGGATGTCGTCGGGCTCGGCGCGGTGGCCGGCGTCGCCGCGGAGGCCGGCGTCACGACGGTCGGCGTCGCGGCGGAGACGACGGTGACCGAGGTGTCGCTGACACTGAGCGTCACGGGGCGGTCGAGCACCGAGCCGTTCTTGCCGGTGATCGCACCGCCCGGGACGACGGTGCCGTCGGTCGTGCGGAGGTCCATGGCCGAGGCCATCGCCGAGGCGCCGCCGGCGACGAGGCCCAGGCCGACCGCGCCGGTCACGCCGTAGGCGATCCACTTCTTATTCATGTCGAGTCCTCTCAGAGTGCGGGCCAGCCGGGGGGGCTGGAGGCGGCCTCTCTCGGCCGATGAATCCATCGTCCCCGTCCCCGGTAAGCGCGTTCCAAGGCGACGATGAGACGGCTCTTAGGTTTCGGTCGCCGCTGACGGCGCCGTCTCGGCCGCGTGGTCCAGCAGCGACTGCGCCCGCTGCGGGTCGCCTCCGGACGCCGCGCCCAAGGCGTGGCCCAGGAGGTGCACCGCCGTCAGCGCACGCGTGAGCGAATCGGCCGCCCACCGCTCGCGGGCGGCGGCCGCGAGCGCCCACACGCGAGCGGCGTCGCGCCCCTGGACCTCAGTGAGCAGCGCACTCGAGATCGCGTGTCCGAGGAAGGCCGCGGCATCCTCGCTCGGGTGTCCGGCGCCGGCCGTGTCGACGTCGATGATGCCCGTGAGTCTTCCGTCGGAGTCCAAGAAGAGCTGCCCCAGGTGCAGATCTCCGTGGATGGTGGCGAGAGCGCCGGGTCGTGCCGCAAGGCCCGCCTGCACACGGCGGGCGATGTCCTTCACGAGCGCCGCGTGCGCGGGCAGAGCGGCGCGCAGGCGGTCGAGGTACCACGGCAGGCGCGCCGCGAGCGAGGTGCGCGCGGGCCACTCCAGCGCGGCCGTCGCGAGCCGCGCGCGCAGGGCGTCGACCTCGCGGAGCAGCGCCGCCGGCTCCCACTGCGCCGACGTGGCCGGGATGCCGCTGGCCGACTCGAGCACGAGCAGCCCCTCGGGCGACCAGCCGCGCACGGCCGGGACGGGAACGCCGTGCTCGTGGAGGCGGGCGTGCGCGGCGACGACGCGCTCGATGCGGCTCGGGCGCACGACCTTCACCCACAGGTCGCCGTCGGTCGTCGGGGCGCGCAGCACGGCGCGGCGGCCGGGCCGGTATCCCACGATCTGCGGCGGGCCCGCGGCATCCGCCCCGAGCCGTGCGAGGAGCACGGCCGCCGCATCGCCGTACGCCGCGGGCGCCAGTGCGGGAAGGTGTGGATCGGCGGGGTGGAACCACACGCGCGCGACGCCTTCGAGCGCGAGGCCGGTCTCCTTCGCGACAGGCAGCCTCGAGGTGTCGACATAGGCGACGGTCCCGTCGGGGAAGCCGGGACGATCAGGGGACGGCGGGAGCGCCGATGCCCCCTGAAGCTCGAAGCCGGTGACGCTCCCCTCCCCCAGCGGCTCGCGCGAGAAGGGACGGAGCACGGATGCCGGCACTCCGAGGGCCTCGCTCAGCAGCGCCGCGTCGCCCGCACCCCCGTGGCCGGGGGTCTGGCTCGGCTCGGTGTGCACCGTTCGATTCCAGCAGACTCGGCGTGCGTTGGCGAGGAAGGGGCATGAGACATTCCTTAGGCTCCCTGTCGGCGGGTGGGGCAGTCGTGATACTGAGAGGGTGACCGATTCCCCCGCCGACCGGACGCCGCGCGCCGCGCTGCCGACCCGCTTCTCGGTGCGCACGCGGATCGTCGCCGTGATCACCCTCGTCGCCGCCCTGGGCCTGACCCTCGTGGGCGCGACCGTGTACTTCGTCGAGCGCGCCGTGTCGCTGGAGGCGATCGAGGGCCGGCTCAAGGACAACCTCGAGTCCGCGCGGTTCATCGTGGCGAACGGCGCCGACTCGACGGGGTCGTGGAAGAGCGCCGACGAGGCGCTGCGGGCGGTCGTGCAGCGCATGAGCCCGGACGACAACACGGGTGCGGTCGGCATCATCGACGGCCGCGCCGTGCTGCGCTCGGGCATCGACCTCGATCTCGACCTCACGAGCGCGCCGGGCTTCGTCCCGCATGTGGCCGAGCAGATCGACAGCGACGACGCGATCATCGGCACCTATGCCGAGGAGGGCGTCGTGTGGCGCTATCTGGCGGCGCCGATCGCGACCGAGGGAGGCGCGGACGGCGAAGAGGTCATCTTCGCCCTCGCCTACGACGTGCGGGCGGAGCTCGCTGAGATCGACAGCACCGCCCGGGCGTACGTGATCGCGGCCGCCATCGCACTGCTCGTGATCGCTGCGGTCGCGACGATCGTGTCGACGCGCCTGCTGCGGCCGCTGCGCCAGATGCGCGAGACGGCCGAGCGGGTGTCGGCGCAGGCGCTGAGCGAGCGACTGCCCGTGCAGGGGCGCGACGACGTGTCGGAGCTCGCCGCCACGATGAACGACATGCTCGACCGGCTCGACCGGGCGCTCGACTCCCAGCGCCAGCTGCTGAGCGATGTCGGCCACGAGCTGAAGACCCCCATCACCATCGTGCGCGGCAACCTCGAGGTGATGGACCCCGACGATCCCGACGACGTGCGCGACACGCGCGCGCTCGCGATCGACGAGCTCGAGCGCATGGCGGCGCTCGTGCAGGATCTCGCCGCGAGCGCCGCCCTGCACGGCCCGTCCCCCGTCAAGAAGACCGAGGTGGGGACGCCGCGGAGCTCGTCGAGCAGATCATCCGCAAGGCGCAGGGCATCGAGGGCGCCGCCGTCACCGCCGGCCCCGTGGCCGACGTCGTCGTCGGCATCGATCCGGCACGGATCACGCAGGCGATGCTGCAGCTTGCGCAGAACGGCGTGACCCATGGCGGCGGCCGCATCGATATCGGCAGCCGCGTGGAAGGCGACATGCTCGAGCTGTGGGTGCGTGACCACGGCCCAGGCGTGCCCGATGCCGACAAGGCGACGGTGTTCGAGCGCTTCCACCGGGGCGACGAGGAGCATGCGGGCAGCGGCCTCGGGCTCAACATCGTGCAGGTCATCGCGCGCGCTCATGGCGGGGCCGCCCGGGTGGAGGATGCCACGGGCGGTGGCGCGCTCTTCATCATCGCGGTGCCGTTGACGGCCGTGCCGACGACGAACGACGCCGCGATTCCGCCGCAGCCGCCGCTGCCGGACATGGCCGAGACCACGGGAGCATGACATTGGCGTCCATACTGATCGCGGAGGATGAGGCCCGGATCTCCGGCTTCATCGAGAAGGGGCTGCGCGCCGCTGGGTTCGCGACTCGCGTCGCCGCGACGGGGCCGCTCGCGCTCGAACTGGCGCAGACCGATGAGTTCGACCTCATGGTGCTCGACGTCAACCTGCCCGGCATGGACGGATTCCAGGTGCTCGAGCAGCTGCGGGGCGGCGGCTCACGGATGCCGGTGATCATGCTGACGGCTCGCGTCGAGCTGCATGACACGGTGGCGGGGCTCGAGGGCGGAGCCGACGACTACCTCGGCAAGCCGTTCCGGTTCGACGAGCTGCTGGCGCGCATCCGGCTGCGGATGCGCAGAGACGACGACACGGGGAGTCTGTCGGCGCTGTCGCACCGTGACCTGTCGCTCGACGTGCGGACGCGGGAGGCGCGGGTCGGAGGGCGTCGGGTGGAGCTGTCGTCTCGCGAGTTCGCCCTCGCGGAGGAGTTCATCCGCAACGCCGGCCAGGTGCTGAGCCGCGAGCAGCTGCTGAGCCGCGTGTGGGGCTACGACTTCGATCCGGGTTCGAACGTCGCGGATGTGTACGTGGGATACCTGCGGCAGAAGCTCGGTGCCGAGCGCATCGAGACCGTGCGCGGCATGGGATACCGCCTCGTCTGACGCTTCGGCGGCGCCTCGTCAGGAGGCGGCGACGGGCACGGCGTCCTGCCGGATGACGCTCGGCCCTTCGCCGGAAGCCTCGACGATCAGCTGAGCGGGGATCTGGTCTTTCATGGCCTCTACGTGGCTGATGACGCCGACGGTGCGCCCACCCGCGCGCAGCTCGTCGAGGGTGCGCATCGCCAGGTCGAGGGTCTCGGGGTCGAGCGAGCCGAAGCCTTCGTCGATGAAGAGCGTGTCGAGACGCAGCCCGCCGGCCCGGTTGGTGACGACTTCGGCGAGCCCGAGGGCAAGGGAGAGGGAGGCGAGGAACGTCTCGCCGCCCGACAGCGACTGCGGGGAGCGCCGCTGGCCGGTGTAGGCGTCGAGCACGTCGATGCCGAGGCCCGAGGCGCGGCCGTGGGAGGCCTTGGCGTCGCTGTGGTGGAGGGTGTAGCGGCCCGACGACATCTCTGCGAGCCGCAGGTTGGCGGCGGCGACGATCTCTTCGAGTTCGGCGGCGAGCACGAACGTCTCGAGGTCCATCTTCATCGTGTTGGGCGCACGCCCGGCGACCGAGTCGGCCAGCCGCGTGACGACGGCGGCCTCGTCGGCGAGCGCGGCGACGTCGCCGTACGCCTCGTCGATGCGCAGGAGGAGATCGCGCAGCCGGGCCGCGGTGTCGCGTGCCGCCGTCTCCGCCTCGATGCTCGCCTGGTGTGCGGCTTCGGCCGCTTCTCGGGCGGCGCTCGCGCCCTCGAGGTCGACGTCGGTGACGTCGACGGTCTCGAGCTCGAGCTCGAGCAGGCGAGCGCGCACGGCCCCGAGGCGCTGGGCGTGGGTCGTGATGCGCTCCTCGAGGGCGTCGCGCTCTCCCGCGCTCAGCAGGGCCGCCACAGCGTCGACGACAGAGTCGATGTCGGATGCTGCGATCCGCTCGTCTCGATCGCGTGTCGCGTCGGCGAGGGCGCGGTCGCGTTCCCCGAGCTGCTCACGGGCGGACAGGAGGTCACGCGCGAGGGTGCGGCGCTGCTCGGCCCCGGCGATGCGTTCGGCGACGGTGGCGTGATCGCCGCGGGCTTCGGAGACCTGGGCCTCGAGGGCGTCAGCGGTCGCCTGCAACGCGGCGATCCGTCGATCATCGTCGGCCAGCTGCGCCGCCAGGGCGTCGCGTGCGGCCGCTGCCGCGGCGGCGAGCTCGTCGAGCTCTTGTCGCTGCGCCTCGAGTGCGGACGCGTCGCGAGCCGCTTCCTCGGCGGCCAGCACGTCGGCGGATGCGGCGCGAAGCTCCTCCTCGAGTTGGGCGAGCTCCCGCGCCCCCGCGGCGGCGACCGCTTCGGCGTGAGCGGCCGACACGGTCCGCAGCACGTCGGCGGCCGTCCGCTCGGCGGCGGCGGCCTCATCGCGCGCGCGTTCGGCGGCGGACAGGTCGTCGTCGGTGACGCTGTCGGGCTCGGCGGGCGCCGGGTGAGGATGACTCGTGGAGCCGCAGACGGCGCACGGCTCGCCGTCTGCGAGTCCTGCGGCGAGTTCTCCCGCGATGCCCGCGAGTCGCCGCTGCAGGAGCCCGGTGACGGCGGCAGCGGTGTCGACTGCGGCGCGGTTCGCGGCACGGTAGACCTGTTCCGCCTGCTCTTTCTCGACGGCCAGCTCGCCCGCCCGGCGCGCGGCGCTGAGGCGCTGTTCGAGGTCGTCCCGGCGCTGTGGCGCGTCGTGGTGGCGAGCAGCCCGCGCCCGCGCGTCGGCGAGCGCCGCATCGAGACGCTGGCGCTCGGCGGGCACGAGGGCGCCGTTCGCGTCGAGCTCGGTCAGCTGCTCGCGCCGCTGGGCGGTCTCGTCGCGCGCCGAGGCGAGCTCGGTGCGACGCTCTTCGAGCTCTCGCTCCTTGGCCGCTCCGGCCGTCCAGACGGCGATGTCGCTCGTGATCGTGTCGGCGATCGCGGCGAGGTCGTCGTCCGCACCGCCTCCGGCGCGCGTCCAGACGCCGAGTGCGGCCTCGACGGCGTCGAGGGCGGCGGAGCGGGCCGCCGTGGCCCGGTCGACGGCTTCCATCGGGGCGCGCAGCGCCTCGGCGGCGCGGGCCTGGTCGAGCCGTGCGCGGGCGGCGGCGATGTCGTCGGTCTCGCCCTCCAGCGCGGCGAGCTCGGCACGCGCCGTCCGCAGGGCGGCAAGGCGTTCGGCCCGCGCGGTGGCGGCGGCCAGCGCCTCCCGCGCCGTCGTGACCGCCTCGGCGGCTCGCTCGCGTTCGCTCGAGGCGATCTCGTGCCGATACGCCGCGCGCTGGAGCGCGACGGCCGCGGCGTCGCGCCGCGCGGGCAGGTCGGCTACGGGCACGTCGACGTCGCCGCCGAGCTCGTGCTGGGAGATGAGCCGCTCCGTGACCTCCAGCAGTGTGCGCGCACGCTCCCCTGAAGCCTCGAGCTTCTTCTGGGCGTCGCGTCGACGGATCTCCAGCTCGTCTTTGTACTGCTCGAAGCGGCGTGTGCCGAACAGCGTGCGCAGCAGTGACTGCCGTTCGGCGGCGGTGGCGAGGAGGAAGCGCGAGAACTTGTTCTGCGCGAGCAGGATGACCTGCTGGAACTGCTGGGCATTCAGGCCGAGGATCTCGTCGAGCTCGTGCGCGACTTCGCGCGGCTTGGCGGCGCGGCCGATCCACACGCCGTCGACCCGCTCTTCGAGCTCGGCCCGCTGCGGCTCGGTCGTCGTGCCGCCGCCGCGCTTGGCGGGGCGGTCGTACTCGGGCGCCCGGGTCACGCGCCACCGCCGGTCGCCGACCGTGAACTCGAGGCGCACCTCGGTCGGATCGCCGAGGAAGCAGTGGTCGCTGCGCAGGCGGCGCTCTCCGCCGTCGTACCGGGGAACGCTGCCGTAGAGCGCGAAGCTCACTCCGTCGAGGATGCTCGACTTGCCGGAGCCCGTGCGACCGGAGATGAGGAAGACGCCGTCACCGTCGAACGCGTCGAAGTCGACCGCCTGCGTCTCGCGGAACGGCCCGAAGCCCGTGAGCTCGAGACGATGCAGCTTCACGCCGTCGCCTCCACGCGCACGCGGGCTGCCAGCACGTCGTCGATGATCTCCTGCTCGCGCTCGGTGGCGCCCTGGCCCTCGCGGACATGCACGAGGAAAGCCTCGATCTTGTCGCGATCGGTGGGGGCCTGGCGCACGCGCTGCGCGTACGTGCGCACGTCGTGCTCGGCGACGGCGACCGGCGCGTGCACGACCTTCGCGCAGTGCGGGAAGCGCTGCTGCAGTCGCCGCAGCGGGTCGCGCTGCGGCAGGTCGTCGGTGTACTCGGCGCACACCCACGCGTCTTCGGCGTGCGCGTGACGGGAGTCTTCGAGCAGTTCGTCGAGGGGCGCCGTGAGCGTCACGACGCGACGCGGCACGGGCAGGTCGAGCCACGTGATCTCACCGAGGCCGGTCGCGTCGAGTTCCACGAGCCATGAGCCGCGCGGCTTGTGCCCCTCGCCGAAGCTGTAGTGGAGCGGTGCCCCCGCGTAGCGGATGTGGGGCGCGAGCTGCTGACGCCCGTGGATGTGCCCGAGCGCGGCATAGTCGACGCCTTCGAACGTGGCGATCGGCACGACGTCGAGCCCGCCCTGCTGGATGTCGCGCTCGAGGTGCGGCGTGGGCTCGACGCCCGCCGCGAAGCAGTGCGCGATCGCGACGGCGCGGCCGCCCTCGATCGCGCGGCGCTGCGACAGGTCGGCCCGCACGATGTCCATCGCCCGCGTGAGCGCGGCCTCCTGCGTGCGAACGCCCTCCCAGACGTGCCGCAGCAGCGCCGGCTCGAGGAACGGGATGCCGTAGAAGTGCACGGGGCCGTGCTCGTCGGCGATCGTGACGGGGTCGCCGATCGCGAGCGGGTCGGTGAGCACGTGGATGCCATCGCGCAGGAGCCCCGCCTGGAAGCCGAGGCGCGCGGCGGAGTCGTGGTTGCCGCTCGTAACGATGACCCGGGCGCCCGTGTCGGCGAGCTGGCGAAGCGTGTCGGTCAGGAGCGTGTAGCAGTCGGCCGCGGGCGCTGCCGAGTCGAAGACGTCGCCCGCGACGATGACGACGTCCACCCCGTGCGCGCGCACCTGCTCCGTGAGCGCTTCGAGCACACCGCGAAGCGCATCGAGCGTCGCGTGACCGTGGAAGGTCCGCCCGATGTGCCAGTCGGAGGTGTGCAGGATGCGCATGCGATCACGCTACGAGCGACCCCCGACATCCGGACTCAGGCATGCCGCGGCCGGGGGACTTCACAGCTTCTCTGCGCGGAGAGACGGCGTCGCACACGCACGCCCCGACCACAGAGCACGTGGCCCGCGGCGGGTCGTCGATTCAGGAGGCGACGCGCGGCGCGTAACGTCCGGAGCGCTCCGCTCGGGCGCGCGCCTTCGCCGCCTCCTCCTCGCGGTTCTTCGGCGGCACGACCGCCACGAGGTCGTCGAGGAGGTGCTGCGTCGCGTGAGCGATCTCGGCCACCGCTCGATCGAAGGCAGCCTGATTCGCCTTCGAGGGCTTCGTCGTGCCGGCGATCTTGCGCACGTACTGCAGCGCCGCGGCGTGCACCTCGTCACTCGTCGCGGCGGGCTCGAAGTTGTGGAGAGTGTGGATGTTGCGGCACATGGCCATACGCTACGTCCGCCGCCGGCGCGACGACACCCCTCTCCTACACTCGGAGGATGACCGCCGACGACCCCCTCGACGCCGTCTCCGACGCCATCGACGACGCGATCGACGACCTGACGGGCGTGCCGACCGACGACGGTGAGATCGAGGACTTCGCGGCGCACGGGCTCGTGCTGAGGGCCGAGGCTCGCGGGTCCGACGCGAGTCCACGCACGTTCGTGCTCCTCCACGGCATCGGCATGGGCCGCAAGGTGTTCGCCGATCTCGTGCAGCGCCTCGAGCCGCACGGGCGGGTCATCGCCGCCGATCTCCCCGGATACGGCGAGGCGCCCGAGCCGCCCCGCATCCCCACGATCGAGCGCATGGCCGACCTGGTGGCCGCCTACCTGCGCAAGATCGGCCGCGGCCCGGTCGTGCTGCTCGGGCACTCGATGGGCACGCAGGTCGCGACCGAGGTGGCCGTGCGGCACTCTGACACCGTCGGGCACCTCGTGCTCGTCGCCCCTACGGTCGACATCCGTCACCGCCACGCCCTCAGCCAGCTCGCCCGACTGGGGCTCGACCTGCTCGGCGAGAGCCCGAAGGTGCTGCTGCTGGGCGCTCGCGAGTACCTGCGGGCAGGACCGAACCTGCGCCGCAAGATGCGCGCCATGCTCGCACACCGCCCTGAGCGCTCCTACCCGCGCATCGACGCGCCGACGCTCGTGGTGCGCGGCGAGACCGACCGGGTCTCCCCCGCCCGCTGGACAGATGCCGTGACCGCGGCGATCCCGCGCGCCCGCTCGTTCGACGTCGCCGGCCACGGGCACGAGACCCTCATCCGCGACGCTGGCCCGGCGGCCGAGGGGATCCTCCGCTTCGTCACCGCCGAGCACTGACGCGCCGCCGGCGGCTGCGCATCAGCCCCAGCGCCGCCTCACGCCCGCGAACCGCCCGCGATGTCGCGCACGAGAGCCGCGAGCTCGTCCTCGTCGAGGGCGATGCCGGTGTCTTCGAGCCGACGGCGCAGCGACTTCTCGATGACGTCGGCGCTCTGCCCCGACAGGTCGGCGCGGGTCTGCGTGACGATGCCGTTGAGGCGCTCCATGTCGGTCGTCAGGTGCACGTCCTGGCGGGGGCCGTCCTGCGTGCCCGTGCGCTGCTCCGGCGGCAGGTCTTCCGCGACGCCCGCGATGCGGGGCTCCTCGTCGGTCTCCTTCGCCGAGTCGGGGTAGTTCGCGCCCGGCTCCTCGAACTCGTTGCCCGTGAGGCTCTGCTCGTCGCCGTCCTCGCGGTCGTCGGGATTCATGCTCTGGCTCGGCTGATCGCTCATGCGCTCTCCCCCGCTCACCCGCGCGCCTGGTCGTCAGTCAGCAGGTCGGGGTCCTCGCCCTGCTGGATCTCGGCGCTCTCGACGAACGGATCGGAGGCTCGCACCGGCTCCGCGTCGGCGCCCGTCTCGCCGTCGGGCGCGGGAACGCCGTCGCCGTACGGCCGCTCTTCGTCAGGAGCCTCCTCCTGCACCTCACGCATCGCGTCGGCGGAGGAGTCCGCGGTCTCGCCGTCGGCGACGTCGCCGCTCGTCCAGGCGCCGGCAGGCTCGGCGTCGATCATGTCGTCAGGCAGATCTCTCGTCATGATTCCTCCTCGACCGTCACTCGGAACGGATCACTGAGTCATCAGCATCCGTCGGCCCGGGAGACGTGGCGAGGGGATTGACGGGCGGCGGAGGGGCGACTACGCCTCAGCCCGCGCGGCCCTCCGCGAGGATGCCGGCGTGCTCAGGGTGCGCCGCGAACCAGTCGGCGGCATACCAGCACACGGGCTGCACGACGCGGTCCCCGCGCTCCTCGATCTCGGCCACGGCGCGCGTCACCACCTCGGCCGCATAGCCCCGGCCGCGGAAGACCGGCACGGTGTACACGCGTGTCATGGCGAGAGTGGTGCCGTCGTCGCGATAGTCGATGACGCTCACGAGATCATCGCCGCGGTGCAGCGTGTAGCGCGAGGCGTCGACCTCGTTCGCAAAGCTGAATTCGCTCACTCCTTCACGGTACGCCCGCCCGACGACAGCCGGGCCGGGATCACTGAGACGCGACGATCGAGCCCGCGTCGCGCGCGGACTGAGCAATCTGTCACATTGCGTCATGTTCGGCGGCCGTCTGGCGGGCCGTTTGACACATGAGGACACGCTTCGTCATAATCAAGCCCATGACTGACAACGCACGCACTCTGTCCGCCCGGGAGGCGAACGGAACTGCCGGCACGATGATGCCGCGCGTTGCCATGTGTTGCCGAATGTGTTGATTCAGCGATGCGGTCACCGACACGGTGACATCCGCTGGGTGCACACGCAGCTTCCGTCCTGAATCCTGAGCGTCGTCTCCAGGACCTTCGAGAAGCGCCGCACCCCCGAGCATCGGCCGCCGCCCACGAACGCGGCGCGTGTGCTCGCTCCCCGGCCGTCACGGCCACCGGCAACACCACCGAACCCGTCGAGGCGAAACGCCCGGGTTCCTTCCGAAGGACATCCGACATGTCGAACCCTGCTCTGCTCACCGCCCCCGCCCACCGTCACCTGCGCGCGGTCGAAGATCTCGCTCCCGCTCCGTCCGCTCCTGCCGTGTCGCGTCCGACAGGCACCGCACCCCGTGGCTTCGCCCTCTACGTCGGCATCGACGAGGCCAAGGCCGCCGCCGACGGCGTCTCGCTGTCGACTCTCGTCGAGGCGCTGCGCCGCACGCTCGGAGAGCTCGCTCCGCACGCCGAGACATACGCGACCGTCGCCCTCGCCCCGGCCGGCGCGGGCGGCCGGGACGTCGACGTCGTCCGTCTCGCCCTTCACGAGCCGAGCGCCGTGGCCCGCACCAAGCAGGAGCAGCCTGAGGACGACGCCGTCGCGGGCGGCGTCACGATCGACATCTCGCGCCGCCGGGTGCACATCGACGGCGAGGTCGCGACTCTCACGTTCAAGGAGTTCGAGCTGCTGCAGTACCTCGTGCTCCGCGAGGGCCGCACGATCGAGCGCACCGAGCTGGTGTCGTCGCTGTGGAGCCACGCCGACGGCGACGAGGCGCCCGGTGAGCGCACGATCGACGTGCACGTGCGTCGCCTGCGTTCCAAGCTCGGCCGTTACGAGGACATCGTGCGCACCGTGCGCGGCGTCGGCTACCGCTTCGACCGTCACGCCGACGTCGTCATCCGCTACGGCCACGGCACGCCCTCGCCCGACCGCTTCTGACCTGCGCACGGTCCCACCGGGATGTCAGGCGCGTCACGTATCGTGACGGCATGACGATCGTCGCGCGCCCGAGGACGCCGGAGCACCCGGCGCCTGTTGCGCCCGACGGTCGCCGCCCGCCCGATGCCCGCACCGCGCCGCGCGAGCGGCCCCTTGAAGCCGAGTACCGCCCGCGCACCCCGGTCGATGTGCGACGCGCCGTCGGCCATCAGCAGCGCGGCGCCCACGACCCCTCTCAGCGCGAGGTCGACGGCGTCGTATGGCGCGCCACCCGCACGCCCCTCGGCGTGGCTTCCCTCGCGCTGCGCATCGAGCGCACCCGCGTCCGCGCGGCCGCGTGGGGACCCGGCGCCGAGTGGGCCCTCGACCAGCTTCCCGCGCTGTGGGGCGCCGCCGACTCCCCCGACGGGTTCGACGCGTCGCCGCATCCGCTCGTCGCCGCCGTGCACGAGCGCCACCCCGGCCTGCGGATCGGCCGCACCGACCTCGTGTTCGACGCGCTCGTCAGCGCCGTCTTCGAGCAGAAGGTCACGGGGCTCCAGGCGTTCGGGGCATGGCGCATGATCCTCACCTGGCACGGCGAGCGCGCGCCCGGGCCCACGCCCATCCCGATGTTCGCGCCGCCCGCAGACTGGCACGCCATCCCGAGCTGGACCTGGCATCGCGCGGGTCTCGAGCCGCCGCAGTCACGCACCATCACGGCCGCCGCGGGGCGCCGCGCATCGATCGAGCGCGCCGCCGACGCCGCCGCCGACGGAGACGCACGCGACCGTGTCTTCACGAGCCTGCCGGGCGTCGGACTGTGGACGAGCGCAGAGACGCGCATCCGCGCCTACGGAGATGCGGATGCCGTGAGCGTCGGCGACTATCACGTAGCGCATGAGGTGGGCTATGCCCTCACGGGCCACCGGGTCGACGACGACGGGATGCTCGAGCTGCTGGAGCCCTGGCGGGGGCACCGGCAGCGTGTCATCCGCCTCATCGGGCTCAGCGGCGTGCGCGAGCCGCGGCGGGGTCCGCGGATGAGCCCCGAAGACCACCGCCGCCGCTGATGCCCAGGACCCTCGGACGTCAGGCGGGCGCGCCCTCGTCCTCTTCGGGCTCGAAGGTCGACACCTCACCCGTGTGACCCGCGGCGACGCCGTCGGGATCGGGCGGGATCGTCCCGTCTTCGCCGAGGCCGCCGGCCTTGGCCGTCTCTTCGGTGTCGTCGCTGTCGAGGTCGCTGTCGATGTCTTCGTCGCGCGGATCGGTCATGATGCCTCCCTCTCTCGCGGCGCATCCGGCCGCGGTCCCACGACCGTACTGCGCCCGTCACCTCGACGTCTCGGGGCTTGACCCCGCCGTCTCCTGCGGGTAGCGGGACTAACGGTAGTAGACGGCCAGCGGATGCGCTCCGTCGCGGCGCACCGTGATCGGTGTGGCGAACACGTCCTCGAGCACGTCGCTGCGCATGACCTCGTCGGGGGTGCCCGCGTGCACGACCCGGCCGTCTTTCAACGCGACGATGCGGTCGGCGTAGGCGGCGGCGAAGTTGATGTCGTGCACGACGACCACGATGGTCTTTCCGAGATCGTCGGCCGCTCGCCGCAGCTGGCCCATCATGCCGACGGCGTGGCGCATGTCGAGGTTGTTGAGCGGCTCGTCCAGGAGCACGCAGTCGGTGTCCTGCGCGAGCACCATCGCGACGTATGCGCGCTGACGCTGCCCGCCCGAGAGCTGGTCGAGATACCGGTGGGCGAGATCATCGAGCCCGAGGAAGGAGATCGCCTCATCGACGCGGCGACGATCATCGGCGCTCAGCCTTCCCCGGGAGTGGGGGAACCTGCCAAAGCCGACGAGGTCGCGCACGGTCAGTCGCGTGACGAAGCTGTTCTCCTGCCGGAGGATCGACACCACGGTCGCGAGCCGAGCGGTCGGTGTCGTGGCCACATCGTGCCCGCCGACGGTGACGGTGCCGGTGGTCGGTGCCGTGAGCCGCCCCGCAATCGTGAGGAGAGTCGACTTCCCCGCCCCGTTGGGCCCGATGAGTGCCGTGACGCCCCCGGAGGGGATTTCGAGGTCGACCGGGCCGAGCACCCGGAGCGCTCCGTACGACTTGGTGACGTCGGTGAAGGTGATCACAGTGCGCCCTTCCGAAGCAGATGGATGATGAAGAACAGGCCGCCCGCGAACTCGATGATGACGGTGAGCATGCCGGCCGCGTAGAAGACGTGACGCAGCACGAAGTACCCGGCCAGCAGCGTCGCCATCGCGAGGAGCGCGGCGAACGGCAGCACGACGCCGTGTCGCGGAGAGCCTGCGAGCTGGTAGGCCAGGGTCGCCACGATGAACCCGAAGAACGTCATGGGGCCGACGAGCGTGGTGGAGATCGAGATGAGCACCGCGATCAGCACCAGCATCAGGGTCACCTGGCGCTTGTATGCGATGCCGAGGCTCGTCGCCGTGTCCCTCCCGAGCGCCAGCACGTCGAGCCGGTACCGTGCGCGCCACACGGCGGCGGCGACCGCGGCCACGATGACCGCCGCCCACGGCAGGTACTCGGGATGGGAGTTGCTCATGTTGCCGAACAGTCGCGCCGAGAGGAGATCGAAGTCGCTCGGCGTGAGGAGTCGCTGCATGACGGTCGACAGCGAGCCGAAGCCCACCCCCAGCACGATGCCGATGAGCAGCATGATGTGGAGGCTCCCCCGGCGCCCGGCGAACAGCCACCCGTAGAGCACGGTCGCGAAGCCCACCATCAGGATGCTCTGCAGCGCCACCTTCGGGAGTCCGTCGGTGGCGGCCAGCGCGGCCCCTCCGAAGAAGAACACGAGCGCGGTCTGCATCACGACGTAGAGCGCATCGAACCCCATGATCGACGGGGTCAGGATGCGGTTCGAGGTGGCGGTGTGGAAGAGCACCGTGGCCCACGCCTGGCATACCGCGACCAGCACGATGGTGGCGACCGTGACACCGCGCATCTCCAGCGCGAGCCAGAAGCCGCGGCGCGAGGGATCCATCGGCAGGTCGTAGAACAGCACGCCGAGTGCGCCGACGAGGGCGACGGCGCCGACGAGGGCGAACCGCAGCCATGGCCGACGGGAACGGGCGGAGGCATTCGCCGCGGTGGCGGACAGGACGCGCGGGGCGATGTCAGTCATGGGCGCGCATCCTCAGCAGGAGGGAGATGAAGACGGCCGAGCCGACGACACCGAGCACCATGGAGACGGGCACCTCGAACGGCATACGCACCACCCTGCCGACGATGTCGCACACCACGATGATCGCGACGCCTCCGAGGCACACCCAGGGGAGGTTCGCTCGCAGGTTGTCACCGCGCCACATCGAGACGAGGTTCGGCACGATCAGCCCGAGGAAGGGGAGGAAGCCGACCACCACCGTCGTCACGCCCGTGGCCACCGCGACAAGCGCCGTGCCGAGCATGAGGACCCTCGGATAGTTCACCCCGAGCGATGTCGCGACGTCTTCGCCGAAACTTGCCGCCGTGAGGCGGTCTGCCAGCAGCGCGACGAGCACGACGACGATCGCGACCGCCCACAGCGTCTCGTACCGCCCGCGGACGATGGAGGTGAAGCTCCCCATGAACCAGGTGCCGAGCATCTGGAGCGTGTTGGTGGTGACGGCGAGGTAGGTGGTGAACGCCGAGACGACGGCGCCGAGCATGATGCCGATGAGCGGCACCACGAGGGAGGAGCGCAGCACGATGCGGCGGAGGATCCCGAGGAAGATCATGGTGCCGACGAACGCCGTGGCGCTGGCGACGACCATCCGCACGGGGAGGGTCGACTGCGGCACGAGCACGACCACGAGGAGGAGTCCGAGCGCCGACCACTCGGCGGTTCCGGTGGTCGTCGGCTCGACGAAGCGGTTCTGGGTGAGCAGCTGCATCACGAGGCCCGACACGGCCATGGCGCAGCCCGCCAGCACGAGCGCGACAGTGCGGGGCACCCGGGTGATCCAGAACATGTCGGCGCCGCGCGCGTCGGCGCCGAGGTCGTACACGCCGACGAAGAGGGAGACGATGACGAGGGCGGTGACCGCCGTCGTCGCGGCAGGAAGCGCCAGGCGACCGCGGAGGCGCAGCGGATGCCGGCGGCGGGGCACGGCGAGCGGGGACGCGGGAAGCGGGGAGGTCATGAGCGGAGGACGGCGGCGGGTGTCGGCCCGCCGCCGTCCGGATCGGTTCCGGTCAGCGGGCGGCCGAGAACGCGTCGGCGAGGTCGGTGTACAGCTGCGTGTAGCTCTGGATGCCCTCATCGAGGTAGAAGCTGGGAGCGAGGTAGACGATCTGGCCCTTCTTCACGGCGGGCACGTTCTTCAGCGCTTCCGATCCTTCGATGAGCTCCTTGGCGGCGATGTAGCCGTCTTCGCCGAACATCGCATCGCGGTCGAGCACGATGAGCCACTCGGGTGCGGCTGCGGCGATCGCCTCGACCGAGATGTCGTCTCCGTGCGAGGCGTCCTCCGCCTCCCGGTCGATCCCGGCCACGAGGTCGAGCGTCGGGAAGACCGAGCCCACTCCGCGTCCCTCGCCCGGCGCGGCGTAGGCGATCTCGCCTGCCGAGGTGATGAGGCCGGCGACGGTATCGGTGCCGTTGTAGGCCTCCGCCGCCGCGGCGACCGCGGCATCCAGCTCGTCGGCGAGGCGCTGCGCCTCGTCTTCACGGTCGAAGACCTGACCGAGGATCGCAACCTGACGCTTGAGCTCGGAGATGTGATCTTCGCCTTCGCGGGGGCTGGTCTCGATGATCGCGGGCTGGATGTCTTTGAGGTCGTCGTAGAAGCTTTCGAAGCGGTATCCGCCGACGATGAGATCGGGCTCCGCCTCGATGACCGCTTCGAGGTGAGGCTCCCGATGAAGGCCCACGTCGAGCACGTCGGCGCCGCCCGACAGCGACGGCCACAGGTCGTACATGAGGGGCTTAGGGGCGGCGACGAGAGAGACGCCCCAGTCGCTGAGGGTCTGGAATGTCGTGTTGTCGAGCGCCACGACCCGCTCGGGGTTCACCGGCACCTCGACGGTGCCGTGGTTGTCGGTCACCGTCGTCGTCGCCTGTCCCGCGGGTGAGTCGATCCCGGCGGGGGTGGCCGCGCACCCGGCGAGCGAGAGGGCGGCGATCAGTGCGACGGATGCGGTGATCGAGCGGGTAGGACTCATACGTGTTCCTCCTTGGGGAAGGGCGCGGCCGGGCACGCCGAACGGCGCGCTCAGCGCGTCGCCGGCGGGGTGGGACGACCTGGGCGCCCCCGACGAATGTAGGTTAGCCTAACCTTTGTGAGCATCGTCAAATCCGCCTCGGCTGCCGCGTCGTCCGAACCTGCCCGGACCTTCCAGCTGGAGCGCCGCCGCCTCGACCTCCGCTTCCGTCTCGCGAGGCTCACCGAACGGCAATGGCTGACCTCCCGATACGTGCGGGTGCGTGTGGGAGGCAGCGACCTCCGGGCCACCGAGACCGCCGACGGCATGCTGCCCGCCTTCGACTCCCCCGGGTCCGACGACCACCTCCGCGTCTTCTTCCCCGACGAGCCGCCCGCCGCGCTCGACGCGACGACGCTCGCGGCCCTCCGCGCCGCGCCGAGCCGGGAGTACACCCCGCTCGCGTGGAATTCCGACGACGGGTGGCTCGACCTCGAGTTCGCCCTGCATCCCGGTGACGGCCTGGGCTCGACCTGGGCGGCGAACGCCGACCTCGGCTCGGTGGTCGGCATCGGCGGCCCGCGTGGGGCGACGGTCATCACCGGACGCCCGGGCGGCTGGTTCCTCGCGGGCGATGAGACGGCCGTTCCGGCCATACGGCGCTTCGCGCATCTGATGGATGCCGATGCCGTCGGTCGCATCCTTATCGAAGTCCCCGGCGCCCGGCACGAGATCGCGATCGACGCCCCGCCCGGCGTCGCCGTGGAGCAGGTGCACCGTGCCGAGGCCGCGGCGGGCGATGCCCTGGCTGCGCGACTGGCGGCCCTCACCGCGCACGACCGGCCGGGCGGCGACGTCTTCGCCTTCATCGCCGCCGAGCAGGGCGTGGTGCGCCCGGGCCGGGAGCTGCTCGTCACCCGATGGGGGCTCGATGCCGACCGCGTCGTCGTGAAGGGCTACTGGAAGCGCGGCGAGGCGGAGTATCACGCGCCCCACTGAAAGGGGGCACGCCGGGGCGATCAGCGCGGAAGGATCACATCTCCTCGTGGGTGTCGGGATCACCGCCCCACAGGCGTCCGCGCTCGAGCCCGCTGATCGCGGCGATCTCGTCGTCGGTGAGGGAGAAGTCGAATACGTCGGCGTTCTCGATCTGGCGTTGCGGATCGGCCGACTTCGGGATGGGCGTGGAGTTCAGCTGCACGTGCCAGCGCAGCACGACCTGCGTCGGAGTCACGTCATGTGCGGCGGCGATGTCGCCGACGAGCTGCTCGCTCAGCAGCTCGCTGCGACGGGCGAGCGGGCTCCAGCTCTCGGTGCGGATGCCGTGGGCGGTGTGGAACGCGCGCACCGCCTGCTGAGGGAAGTAGGGGTGCATCTCGACCTGGTTGACCACGGGGACGACGCCGGTCTCGTCGATCAGCCGCATGAGCATCGGCTCGGTGAAGTTGGAGACCCCGACCGATCCGACCTTGCCCTCGTCGCGCAGCGCCAGCATGGCCCGGTAGGTCTCGACGTACCTGCCGACGCTCGGGTTCGGCCAGTGGATGAGGTACAGGTCGATGCGGTCGAGACCGAGGCGCTGGAGAGATCCTTCGGCGCTTCGCACGGTCTCGTCGAAGCCGTGGTCGCGACCGGGCACCTTGGTCGTCACGATGAGCTCATCGCGGATGCCCGACCGGCGCACCGCCTCGCCGACCTCGGTCTCGTTCTCGTAGTTCACGGCGGAGTCGAGCAGCCGGTAGCCGTTCTCGATCGCAGCGACCATCGCGTCGATGCCTTCTTCGCCGCGGAGTCTGTAGGTGCCGAGCCCCAGCTCGGGGAAGCTCGTGCCGTCGTTCAGGGTGACCGTGGGAATCGTGACCATACGCCCAACCTAGCGCCGTGCGACGGAGCGGGGCCCGCTCTGTGCACAGCCGTTGCCGGGCGGTTTCGGGATAACCCGAACAGAACCGTCCGGACATCTCGGCGGCGCCGCGAAGGGCCCGGTCCTACCGTGGAGTCATGACCACAGCAGCACTTCCCCGACGGCGCGTCCGCGTCGTGACCCACCTGGGCGCGATCGCCCAGCTGGCGGCGCTCGGCATCATCGGCGCCGTCGTGTTCACCATTCTCATCACGCTCCTCAGCGTCGGCGTCAGCCTCGTCCCAGCGCTCGGCATCGGCCTGCTCTTCCTCGTCGCGTTCGTGTACGCCCTGTGGGCGACCTCGTGGCTCGAATACGAGCGCGTCGAAGGCCTCTACGGCTACGGCCTCCCGATGCTGCGCACCCGCTCGAGCGGCCAGCCCGGATTCGGCGGCTGGCTCCGCACCCTCTGGCGCCAGTTCGTGGACGGGTCGATGTGGCGCGGCGTCGCGAGCGCCGTCATCGCCACGATCCTCGGCCTCCTCGTGCTCCCGGCCGTCGCCTGGCTCGTCGCCGGCTTCGGCCTCCTGCTGTCGCCGTTCACCGAATACACGCGCGTCCCCTGGGGCGTCGTCGACATCGAGCCGGCCTGGGGCGTCGCCCTCGGCATCCTCAGCATCCTCGCCAGCGCCGCGCTGCTGTTCGGCATCGCGCTGCTGCACGCCACCCTCACCCGCGCGATCCTCGTGCCCTCACGGGAAGCGGCCCTCGCCGCCGAAGCGCGCGCGGCCGGCGAGCAGCGCGCCGGCGCGGTCCGCGCCAGCGAAGTGGAGCGCACGCGCCTTGAACGCGACCTGCACGACGGCGTCCAGCCGCGGCTCGTGTCCGTCGGCATGACCCTCGGCCTCGCCCAGCAGAAGATCGACACCGACCCCGAGGCCGCCAAGGCGCTCATCGACGAGGCGCACACCTCGACCAAGGCCGCGATCACCGAGCTGCGGCAGCTTGCCCGCGGCATCCACGCCTCCGTGCTCGACGACCGCGGACTCGACGCCGCCCTGTCGGCCCTCGCCGCCCGCTCGCCCGTGCCCGTCACGCTCGACGTGCGCATCGACGGACGCTGCAGCCGCACGGCCGAGGCCGCCCTCTACTTCGCGATCGCCGAGTCGATCACCAACGCCGCCAAGCACTCCCGCGGAAGCGAATGCCGCGTGACCGTGCGCAGCCGCACCGACGAGCAGACGGGCGCCTCGCAGCTGTGGGCGCGCGTCGAGGACAACGGCGTCGGCGGAGCCCGCGTGCTCCCTGGCGGCGGGCTCGACGGCATCGTCAACCGCATCGTCGCCGCCGGCGGCTCCAGCCGGCTCGACAGCCCCGTCGGGGGCCCGACCGCCCTGGAGGTGACCGTCCCGTGCGCATCCTGATCTGCGAAGACTCCGCCCTGCTGCGCGAAGGACTCGTCCGCGTGCTCGAAGACGCCGGCCACGACGTGGTCGCCGCCCTCCCCGATGCGAGCGACCTGCCCGCCGTGACAGCCGAGACCTCGCCCGACCTGTGCATCCTCGACGTGCGGCTGCCGCCCACGTTCACCGACGAGGGCATCCGCGCCGCGCTGGCGCTGCGGACGGCGAACCCCGACCTCCCCGTACTGGTGCTCAGCCAGTACGTCGAGGAGCGGTACGCGAGCGACCTCATCACGTCGCACGGCGCCGCCCTCGGCTACCTGCTGAAAGACCGCGTCGCCGACGTGCGCGACTTCCTGGCCTCGATCGAGCGGATCGGCGCCGGAGCGACCGTCCTCGACCCGGAGGTGGTGGCCCAGCTGCTCACCCGCCGCGCCCGCGACGAGCGCATGGCCCGGCTCACCGAGCGCGAGCGCACGGTGCTCGCCCTGATCGCCGAGGGCAAGAGCAACCAGGCGATCGCACAGACGCTGTTCCTGAGCGAGGCCAGCGTCGAGAAGCACATCACGTCGCTCTTCCAGAAACTCGACCTCGAACCCGATGAGCACGGCAACCGCCGCGTGCTCGCCGCCCTCGTGCACATCGAGCACGGCGGCGGCCCCCAGAACGGAGCACTCCGATGACCACCACCCTCACTCCTCCTCCCCTGCCGCCCCAGTCCGGGCAGCCGGCACAGCCCGGCCACACCCCGCCGTCGGAGCGACGCTCGTCCTCCCGCGTCGTCGCGATCATCGCGATCTGCCTCGGCGCCGTCCTCGTGCTCGGCACCGTCGTCACCGGGGTCATCTCGATCATCCGCACCGCCGCAGTCCACACGACGACGCTCACCGCGTCGATCGACGGCATCCGCGCCCTCGACATCGACGCCCGCGCGGCCGATGTCGACATCGTGTACGGCGACGTCGCCGAGGCGACCCTGCGGGTCGTCGGCAGCCAGGGCGACTGGGTGTTCGAGCGTCAGGGCGACACCCTGGTGGTCTCGTCGGATCGCCAGTGGTGGGGCCGCTGGGGCTGGTTCCGCGAAGGAGACGACGTCACCCTCACCCTCCCCACGGGAACCCGCGGCCTCGACGCCGACTTCGACGTCGACGGCGGGTCGCTCACCGCCACCGGCGACTACGGCGACCTCGCGCTCACCCTCGACGCAGGCTCGCTCCGCATCGAAGGCAGCGCCGAGAGCCTGACGACCGACGTCAGCGCCGGCTCCGCCCGCCTCGAGCTCTCGGGCGTCGACACCGCGACGGTGTCGGTGTCCGCTGGCTCGGTCGACGGACGCCTGCTCGCCGGCACGACCGAGGCGCCGTCCTCGGTGTCGGTCGACGTCTCGGCCGGCCGCGTCGACCTGGCGCTCCCCGACGCGACCTACGCCGTCACGAGCGACGTGTCGGCCGGCGGCTTCACCAACCGGCTCGACACCGCATCCGCGTCGCAGCACCGCGTCGACGTGACCGTCTCAGCCGGCGCGGTCGTGCTGCGCAGCGGGCGCTGATCGCGATCCCCTCAGGCTTCGTGACCTGAGGAGCACAGGGGCGGGATGCCACGGGCTTCGGCATCCCGCCCCTTTTCCGCGCCCCCGGCATCCGCACCCATCTGCACGCCCGCGCCCCGCGCGCTAGCGTGGAACCGTGACCACTCCCATCGACGCCACCACCACGCCCGCCTGGGCCGAGCTCACCGCGCACCGCGACGGTCTCGCCCCTGATCTGCGCAGCTGGTTCGCCGCCGACCCGCAGCGCGTGGAGAAGCTCACCTTCGACCTCGCCGACCTGCGCGTCGACCTGTCCAAGAACCTCGTCGACGACGCCATCCTCGCCTCGCTCGTCGCCCTCGCCGAGCAGACCGGCGTCGCCGACCGATACGCGGCGATGCTCGCCGGCGAGCACATCAACACCACCGAAGACCGCGCCGTGCTGCACACCGCCCTCCGTCGCCCCGCCGGCGCGACGCCCGCGCTCGTCGTCGACGGCCAAGACGTCGACGCCGACGTGCAGTCCGTGCTCGACGCGATGTCCGCCTTCGCCGAACGCGTCCGCTCGGGCGACTGGAAAGGCATCACGGGCAAAAAGGTCACCCACGTCGTCAACATCGGCATCGGTGGCTCCGACCTGGGCCCCGTCATGATCTACGAGGCCCTGCAGCCCTACGCCGACGCCGGCATCGAGGCCCGCTTCGTGTCGAACATCGACCCGTTCGACCTCGCCCACAAGACCCGCGACCTCGACCCCGAGACGACCCTGTTCATCGTCGCGTCGAAGACGTTCACGACCCTCGAGACCCTCACCAACGCCCGCCTCGCGCGCGACTGGCTCTGGGCAGGGCTCGAGAGCGCCGGCGCGATCGACGGCTCCGAGCAGCAGCGAACGGATGCCGTCGCGCACCACTTCGTCGCCGTCTCGACCGCGCTCGACAAGGTCGCCGCGTTCGGCATCGACACCGACAACGCGTTCGGCTTCTGGGACTGGGTGGGCGGCCGCTACTCCGTCGACTCCGCGATCGGGCTCTCGCTCGTCATCGTCTTCGGGCCTGCGGCATTCCGAGACCTGCTCGCCGGCTTCCACGCCGTCGACGAGCACGTGGCATCCACGCCCCTCGCGCAGAACGTGCCTGTCCTCATGGGCCTGCTCAACGTCTGGTACACCAACTTCCTCGGCGCGCAGTCGCACGCCGTGCTGCCCTACGCGCAGCAGCTCAGCCGCTTCGCCGCCTACCTCCAGCAGCTGACCATGGAGTCGAACGGCAAGTCGGTGCGCTGGGACGGCACCCCCGTCACGAGCGACACGGGCGAGATCTTCTGGGGCGAGCCCGGCACCAACGGCCAGCACGCCTTCTACCAGCTCATCCACCAGGGCACCCGCCTCATCCCGGCCGACTTCATCGCCTTCGTGAACCCCGCCTACCCGCTCAAAGACGGCGACCGCGACGTGCACGGACTGTTCCTCGCGAACTTCCTCGCGCAGACCAAGGCGCTCGCGTTCGGCAAGACCGCCGAAGAGGTCGAGGCTGAAGGCACCACCGGGCCCCTCGTCGCCGCACGCACATTCCCCGGCAACCGTCCGACGACCTCGATCTTCGCGCCGGCCCTGACGCCGCGCGTCCTTGGCGAGCTCGTCGCACTGTACGAGCACATCACCTTCACGCAGGGCGTCGTCTGGGGCATCAACTCGTTCGACCAGTGGGGTGTGGAGCTCGGCAAGCAGCTCGCGCTGCAGATCGCCCCCGCGATCGAGGGCGACGAGGCCGCGATCGACGCGCAGGACGCGTCGACGCAGGCGCTCCTCGCGTATTACCGCCAGCACCGCGGCTGATCCCGCACGGCGGCGGCTGGGTCGTTCGCGCCAGGTCGTGACTCGGGCGCGGGCCGCGGGCCGGGGTCATAACTCGGGCGCGGGCCGGGTCATAACTCCGGAGATCCGGCACCCGCCGCCCGCACCGCCCACGGATTTCCGCCGGTCGCGGCCTCAGCCTCTCGGGATCTCCGGAGTTGTGACCCACGCGAGCAGCCGCCACTGGCGGACCGGGCCGCCCCGGCTACGGTCATAACTCCGGAGACCCGGCACCCGCCGCCCGCACCTCCCACGGATTTCCGCCGGTCGCGGCCGCAAACGTCGCAAATCTCCGGAGTTGTGCCCTGGGCAAGTCAGCTACGGCAGGCGGCCACGGGCCGCGGCGGTCGCCCCGCTGGGGCGGTCGCCACGATCGCCCGGTCCCTCGCTGGGGCGGTCATGACGCCGCCAGCGGGTCACAACTCCGGAGATTCGGCACCGGCGGCCGCAGCGCCCGCGGAATTCCGCCGGTGGTGGCCACAGGCCCACAGCAACTCCGGAGTTATGCCCCGGCACGCTGGTCCCGAGGCGAGCCAGCCGCGACGGCCGCCGCGAGGCGGACGGGCTATCGGACCCGACGCGCGTCAGCGCGCGGCGGCCGCCGCGGCGGCCCGAGCGAGCCAGGCGGGCGCATCGCCGTATCGCTGCGACGGTATGAGACGACCGGCGGCGCACTCGGCGACGAGCGTCGCGAGCCGGTCGGCACGGGTCTGCTCGCGTTTCGCGCTCTGCACCCACGTGCTCGCGATGCGGCGGTATGACGGGGTCGCCGCATCCCAGAAGGCCTGCGCGGCCGGGTTCTCCGCAATCGCTTCCGCCTGTGTGGCTTCGAGCTGCGCCTGCTGTTCGTACGAGTATCCGGCCGGCTTCTGCGGGCGACGCTCGTAGGCGGCGAGACCGGCGGGGCGCATGCGCCCCTCGGCGATGAGCCGCTCGACGTGCGCGATGTTGACCTCGCTCCAGTTCGAGTTCTTCTTGCGGGGCGTCCACCGCTGCCGCCGGGCGCTGTCGTCGATGCGCTGGCTGACCGAGTCGATCCATCCGAAGCACAGCGCCTCGACGACCGCCTCCTCCCACGTGATGCCGCGCCGCGGGTCGCCCTTGCGGTACAGGCCCATCCACAGCTCGGTGGCGGTGTCGTGGTTCTCCTCTAGCCACGCGCGGAACTCGGCGGCGCTCGCGAAGAACACGGCGTCTCGCTCGGGCGTCGGCGTGACGCCCGCCGGGTCGGCGGAGGCTTCGTCGCCGGATGCGGCGCTCTGGGACACGGTCATCCCGCCAGCCTGCCACGCACCGCCGACACACGGGCAGTCCGGGTCGCCCGCGCGTCCTCGTCGGGGCGGTCGCACCCGTCACGTCAATCCCTTCGGTCCCGCCCCGAGGCGGGGTTACCGTGACGGGGTGGACGGTTTCGCAGCGGTCGATTTCGAGTTCGCGCGGCAGGTGCTGCAGCGCGGGATCGCGGCGCTGTTCGTCGTCGCGTTCCTCTCGACGTTCAATCAGTTCCCCGCGCTCCTCGGCGAGCGCGGGCTCCTCCCCGCGCCGCGTCTGCTCGAGTGGGTCGCGAGCCGCCCGCCCGGCAGGCGGCGCCTGCTGAATCCCACGGTCTTCTCACGTCTGCGCTACAGCGACAGGCGCCTGCGGATGCTGTGCGCCGGCGGCATGGTCGTCGGGATCCTGCTGGTCGCCGGCGTCCCGCAGCTGGGCCCGCCGTGGTTGCCGCTCGTGTGCTTCCTGCTGCTCTGGCTCGGGTACATGTCGATCGTCAGCGTCGGTCAGACCTTCTACGGCTTCGGGTGGGAGATGCTGCTGCTCGAGGCGGGCTTCCTGGTCGCGTTCCTGGGGTCGGACGATCAGCCTCCGCCGACGGTCGTCATCGTGCTGCTGTGGTGGCTGGTGTTCCGGCTCGAGTTCGGCGCCGGGATGATCAAGATCCGCGGCGGCCGCGAGTGGCGCGATCTCACGGCGATGACCTATCACCACCAGACGCAGCCCATGCCTGGTCCCTTGAGCCGCCAGGCGCACCTGCTGCCGCGCTGGTTCCACCGGCTGGAGGTGGTCGGCAACCACTTCGCGCAGCTGGTGGTGCCGTGGTTCCTGTTCGCGCCGCTGCTGTCGCTGTGGGTGCCGGGTCCGTGGCCGCAGTGGATCGGGGCGACGGCAGGGGCGATCGTCGTCGCGACGCAGCTGTGGCTCGTGGTGACGGGGAACTTCGCGTGGCTCAACTGGGCGACGATTGTGCTGGCGTTCTCGGCGGTGGGGCTCCCGGCATCCGATCGCGATGCGCCCTCCGACCCGCCGTGGACGATCGACGGCCTGCCCCTGGCGTGGCTCGTCGTGACAAGTGCGGTGGGCGTGCTGTACGTGATCGTCAGCGTTCCCGCGGCGCGCAATCTCGTCGCTCACCGTCAGCTGATGAACGCGTCGTTCAACAGGTGGCAGCTCGGCAACGCGTATGGCGCGTTCGGCACGGTGACGAAGGAGCGCATCGAGTACGTCATCGAGGGCACGCGCGACGACGACCCGCGCCGCGCGCAGTGGCAGGAGTACGAGTTCCGCGGCAAGCCGGGCGACGTGCGCCGCCTTCCCCCGCAGGTCGCGCCGTACCATCTGCGGCTCGACTGGCTCATGTGGTTCCTGCCGCTCGGGCGCTCACTCGACGACTGGTTCGCGGTCTTCCTGACGAGGCTGCTCGAAGCGGATGCCGCGAGCCTCGCGCTGCTGCGACGCGATCCGTTCGACGGGGAGCGTCCGGCCTGGGTGCGGGTGGTCGGCTACCGCTACCGGTTCGCAACGCGCGCCGAGCGGCGCGAGACGGGCGCACGGTGGATGCGGGAGTCGCCGCGGACGATCGTGCGGCCCATCTCGCTCCGCGGCTGACCTGCGGCGTCCGACTCCTGCGGCATCCGACCCCTGCGGCGCCTGCACCCGCGAGTCGGCTCAGCTCAGCTCGACGCGGTTCCAGGCTCCGGGTGTGTCGAGCTCGCCGTAGACGACGTCGGCGCCGTCGCGTCCCACCGACGCGGCCGTCACGAGGAGCGACAGCGTCGGGTAGCCGTAGGGGCGGTTGTCGCGGATGATGGCTCGCTCGTCGGTGGGGTCGAGGTCGGCGGTGCGCTCGAGCACGTCGAGCCACGGGGTCCACCAGCGGCCGTCGCCTTCGGCGTCGGGCTGGGGGAACGCGTCCCGCCACTGGACGATGCGAGCGGTCTGGGGGTCGTCGACGTCGTCGTGGGCGATCATGTGGATGCCGGGACCCAGCACGACGGTGCGCACCGACTCGCCGTCCCACATGGTGACGCGGGTCTCGGCGCTCGTGACCTCGACGAGGTTGAAGCCGTGCACGCGCGGCCGGTCGGGCGGTTCGATGCCGCGGACCGCGTCAAGCACGACGTGACCGCGTGATCCGAGGTCGGCGGGGGCGACGTCGGCCAGCTCGGCGCGGTTCAGGATGACGGCGAGTCTGCCCGACCGCGTGTCGGCTGCCAGCCAGGCGCCGCCTGCGCGCGCATCGCGCACCCCCACCACCTGCGGATGCGTATCCGGCCACCAGGCGCCCAGCGGATCCCATGCCCGTCCGGGGTCCTCATCGCGCACGGCGAGGAGTCGCGTAGGCATCGAGGGGTCCTCGGGCACGTGGACGATCACTGTGCACATGGGGCTGCCTTCCTGCACGCGTGGGAGGATCGGTGCATGTTCGTTGTCGTGGGTGTCAGCGGCGGCATCGCCGCGTACAAGACGGTCCAGGTCGTGCGTGCCCTCGTCACCAACGGCCACGAGGTGCACGTTGTTCCCACCGAAGACGCTCTGCGCTTCGTGGGCGCCGCCACATGGGAGGCCGTCAGCCGCAATCCTGTCACGACCTCGGTGCACGACGACGTCGCCCAGGTGCGCCATGTCTCCCTCGGCACACGCGCCGACCTCGTGATCGTCGCGCCGGCGACCGCCAACACGCTCGCCCGCATGGCCACGGGCATCGCCGACAACCTGCTCGGTGTGACGCTGCTGGCCACGACCGCCCCCGTCGTCGTCGCGCCGGCGATGCACACCGCCATGTGGGAGCACCCGGCGACGCAGCAGAACATGGCGACGCTGCGGGCGCGGGGCGTCTGCGTCGTCGGTCCTGACGACGGGCCGCTCACGGGCGGCGACAGCGGTCCCGGCCGCATGGCGGAGCCCGATGACATCGTCGTCGCGGCACTGGCCGCTGCGTCTGATGCCGCGGGTGCGGCCACGGCCGAGGCGGTCGCTGCCGCTGCTCCGCGCGACGATCTCGCGGGACTCACGGTCGCCGTGTCGACCGGCGGCACGCGCGAGCCGATCGATCCTGTCCGCTACCTCGGCAACCGCTCCTCCGGGCGCCAGGGGGCCGAGGTCGCCCTCGCGGCTGCAGACCGCGGCGCACGGGTGCGGCTCGTCGCGGCGCACGTGGACGACGGTGTGCTGGATGCCGCGTCACGGCATCCGCTCATCGAGATCGCCCGAGTGAGCACAGCCCAGGAGCTGCGCACCGCGATGCGCGCGGCATCCGCCGACGCCGACGCGGTCGTGATGGTCGCCGCTGTCGCCGATTACCGTGCTGCCGAGGTGTCGCACGCGAAGATCCGCAAGGAGGACGGCGACGGCACGGTCACCCTCTCGCTCGTGCAGAACCCGGACATCCTGGCGGAGCTCGTCGCCGACCGCCGTGACGGGCAGCGCGTGATCGGCTTCGCCGCCGAGACCGCCGCGAGCGACGAGGAGCTGCGCGAGCGCGGTCGGCGCAAGCGCGACCGAAAGGGCGTCGATCTGCTCGCGGTCAACCGTGTCGACTGGGACCGCGGCTTCGAGAAGGCCGACAACGAGGTGGTCCTCCTGGGACCTGCCGGCGTGGTCGCGGAGGCCTCCGGCTCGAAGCGGGCCGTCGCCGATGCCCTCTGGGATGCCGTCGTCGCCCTCTGACGTCGGCAGGCCTCCTGCCGTGAGCGCCGTGCGCGAACGGAAGCGCCCGCCCGACCCGGGTCTCCGGGCAGGGCGGGCGCTTCGCGTATCGGTCGGTCAGGCCTTCTTCTGCAGGTCGAGCAGCGGCGCACCGGGCTCGACGGCGCCCAGCGACACGGGATCGACGGTCTCGAAGGCGTCGGCGTTCAGCACGATGACGGGTGTGATGAGCGGGTAACCCGCCTTTTCGATGACCGCCCGGTCGAACACCACCAGCGGCGTGCCGACCTCGACGCGATCGCCGTTCGCGACCTTGACGTCGAAGCCTTCGCCCTTGAGGTTCACCGTGTCGATGCCGACATGGATGAGGATCTCCGCGCCGTTGTCGAGCTGGAGGCCGAAGGCGTGGCCCGTGGGCTGCGCGGCGACGACGGTGCCGGCGCCGGGCGCGTACACCGTGTCGCCCGTGGGCTCGATCGCGACACCCGGACCCATGACACCGCCGGCGAAGACGGGATCGGGCACCTGCGCGATGTCGACGGCGGTGCCGGCCAGGGGCGACATCACCTGCGCCAGTTCGAGACCCTCGGACGCGGCGGCCTCGGCGGGCGTCTCGGCCCCGGCGGTCGCCACCGCGGTCGCGACGGGAGCGGCGGTCCCTTCGAGCGCTCCACCTCCCGCGACGTCGCTCACCGACGCCTCGGTGGCGGCGTGCGCGCCGACGACCGGCTCCGCCCCGGTCGCGGCGACCGCGGCGGCGTCACCGGCGGCGACGGGCTCGGGGTCTTTGTAGCCGCCGAGGACGATGAGGAGCATCGCGACGACGAACGCCGAGAGCACGGCCACGGCGTACAGGCCGATCGGCTCGAACGCGGGGATCGTGAGCAGCGACGTGAACACGAACGCGTTGGTCGTGATGCCGTTCTCGAGGCCCAGCAGGAGGCTGCCGATGCCGATCACCAGGCCGCCCGTGAGGCAGCCCACCAGCATCCGCGGGTAGATCCGCTTGAATCGCAGGTGGATGCCGTACAGCGACGGCTCCGAGATGCCACCGAGCAGGCCCGCTGCGAGGGCGCCGGTCGCGGTCTGCTTCATCTGCTTGTCCTTCTCTCGCCAGGCGAGGAGCAGCACGCCGGCGGTCGCGCCGAAGCAGGCGAAGTTCCATGCGCCCATGGGGCCCTGGATGAAGTCGTAGCCGAGCGTCTGGATGTTCAGGAGCATGATCGCGTTGATCGGCCAGTGCAGTCCCAGCGGCACCATGAACGGGTAGGCCAGAGGGATGACGATCGCGAAGATGAACGGCGAGAACGAGTTGATCGCGCTCAGGGCGTTGGCCAGGGCGGCGCCGACGTAGACGCCGATGGGGCCGAGGAGGAACGCGGTGACCGGGATCATGACGAGCATCGCGAGGAACGGCACGAAGATCAGCTGAAGGTTGTCGGGGATGACCTTCTTGAGTCCCTTGTAGACCAGACCCAGCACGGCCGCCATCAGCAGCGGCGGGAACACCTGCGAGCTGTAGTCGAAGATCGTGAGCGGCAGGCCCCACACGTCGACGACCGTAATGTCGGAGCCGAGGAAGGTGATCTCGCGCGCCTGGTCGCTCGCGCCGAGGCCTGCGAAGCCGGGGAGCATGACGACGGCCATGATCGCGAAGCCCACCCATGGGTCGGCGCCGATCTTGTTGGACGCGTTGTAGGCGACCATGAGCGGCAGGAAGATGAACACGCACTGCCACATCAGATTCACGAACGCCCACGACGGCGGGAGGGTGACGCCCGGCGCGTTCCACGCGGGGATCCAGCCGAGGGTGGCGGCGAGCGCCATGAACGTGATGAAAAGGGACGCGCCCAGGAGCGCGCCGAGGATGGGGCGGAACGAGTCGGACAGGAACTCGAACAGCGTGTCGAGCCACGCGACCTTGCCGCGGGGGCCGCGGGCCCGCTGCGCCGCCTTGACCTCCGCGTCGGACGGGGCTTCGACGTTCGCCATCTGCGGCAGCGCCATGATGTCGTTGTAGACGGTCTGCACGCCGCCGCCGATGACGACCTGGAATCGGTCGCCCGCCTGCGGCACGGCGCCCATGACGCCCTGGATCGTCTCGACCTGGTTCTTGTCGACCTTGTCGCCGTCGTGCAGCTGGAAGCGCAGGCGCGTGGCGCAGTGCGTGAGGCTGACGACGTTGGAGGGTCCGCCGACCGCGTCGATGATGTCGGCGGCGGGGCTCTGAGTGGCCATGACTCCGGCTCCTTCCGCAACGCGCGAGAGAGAGGGCATGGCGCGTGCAGATGGGACTCTATACCGCGTGCAGATACCCCGACAGCCACTTTCCCCCGAGGTCTGACCACATCTTCTTCCGGGGGTGCGGAGAGGGACCGCTCCCACGTAGCGTCCAGGAAGGGCGGAGGGTTCGTCCAGAAACGACAGGCAGACTCGATGGCCTGTGTCCCCCCGACGGCACACTCGCGCGCGCCCCGGAGCCGCGAGAAGTCGACCGAAAGTCACCATTTGCGCATGCGCACGTTCCGACCTGTCTCCCGCCACTCGGCCATGACAGCCGCCATCGCCATCGCAGCGGGCCTGACGCTCGCGGGAGCAGTGTCGACCGCGGCGTACGCCGCCCAGGATGAGACGGCGCCCTCGGCGGATACCCCCACCGCTCAGGGGAGCCAGACCGCGTGGAGCGCCGCCGCCGTGTCGGCCGACGCGACGATCGCCCCGTTCCGCAGCGCCGAGTTCGCGCTGGCCGCCACGGAGCCGCTGACGGACGTCGTGGATGAGGCTGAGGATGCCATCGACGCGGCCGAAGACGCCGTCGCCGACGCCACGGCCGCTGAGAAGAAGGTCGCCAAGGCCGACGTCAAGGTGAAGGGGCCGAAGAAGATCGACACGAGCGACCTCGAAGAGCACATCGAGGTCCTCGAGACGGTCACCCAGGTGCCGACGCTCCTGGTCCCCGTGAGCGCCGAGACCGCCGCCGCCGACACCGCCGCCGTCGAGAAGAAGACAGCCTCCCTGCTGAAGCGCCTCGACGTCGCCGAGAAGAAGAAGGCCGCCGCCATCGCCGCCAAGAAGGCGGCGAAGAAGGCCGCCGCCGAGAAGGCCGCTGCGGAAAAGGCCGCACGTGAAGCCGCCGCCCGCGAGGCGGCGGAGTCCTCGAGCGGCTCGAGCGGCTCCGGCGGCTCGGGTGTATCGGGCGGGTCGGCCGCGGCATCCGGTGACAACTCCGTCGCCGGCGCGAAGGCGACCGCGCGCTCCCTGCTCGGCGGCTACGGCTGGGGCTCCGGTCAGTTCAGCTGCCTCGAGAAGCTGTGGCAGAAGGAGTCTGGCTGGAACTACCGCGCCTACAACTCGTCGAGTGGCGCCTACGGCATCCCCCAGGCCCTGCCCGGAAGCAAGATGGGCAGCGCCGGCGCCGACTGGAAGACCAGCGCCGCCACGCAGATCCGCTGGGGCCTCGGCTACATCGATGGCCGCTACGGCTCCCCCTGCGGCGCGTGGGACCACTCGACCTCGGTCGGCTGGTACTGAGTCCCCCACTCCCAGCCTGACCGGCATCTCCCCCGGATGCCGCGATGACGACGGCCGAGCGGCGCCCCCTGCCGCTCGGCCGTCGTCGCGTATCAGGCGTTGTCTTCGGGACGCACGCGGAACGCCTTGGCGACGTTCTCGCGCAGCTCGCTGGCATCCTGTCGCGCCACATACGCCGGCCGGTCGCGCTCGAGACGCCACGACTCGCTCAGCGGCCCCACCGAGACGGTGTCGAAGCCGAGCCTGTCGTACAGCTCCGTGACGAACGCGATCGCCTCGGGGTAGTCAGACGCCGTCCCCAGCGCGCGGCGTCCCGGCGTTCCCGCAGTCGAGCCGGTGGTCGTGATGTCCTTCGCGAACAGGTGGTTGAACGCCTTGACGACCTTCGCGCCCTCCAGGTGCTCCTGCAGAAGGCCCGACGTCGTCGCGATGCCGGCGTCCAGAGCGGGGATATGACCGTCACGCTCCCAGTAGTAGTTGTTCGTATCGATCACGATCTTGCCCAGGAGCGGCCTGACGGGGATGCTGCGGTACGCGTGCAACGGCACCGTGACGACGACGACGTCGCCCTGCTCAGCCACCTCGTCGACCGTCGCCGCGCGCGCCTTCGGACCGAGCTCCTCGACGAGGTCGGCCAGCGTCTCGGGGCCGCGCGAGTTCGCGATCACGACGTCGTAGCCGATGCCGATGAACGCGCGGGCCAGCTGCGAGCCGATGTGTCCTGCTCCGATGATTCCGATCGTTGTCATGCCGAGTGGAACCTCGGCATCCGCACCGGCATTCCGCCGACCCCCGCGCGAGCCGGCCGGGTCTTGACGCGGAGCGCCCACCGAGCCGCACAATGGCACGTCCGCACTGTCAGGGAAGACGCAGGGAAGACCGGATGCCGCAGACACTCACGCCGAACGCCGCCGCCGAGCGAGCGGGCGTCAGCCTCGATACGCTCCGCTACTACGAGAGGGAGGGGCTCATCGGGCCGATTCGCCGGACGACCGGCGGTCACCGCGCATACGACGACGACGATCTCTTCTGGATCGGACTGGTGACCTGCCTGCGGGAAGCCGGGCTGGGCATTTCCGACCTGAGGGAGTTCACGGCACTTCTGCGCAGTGACGGCGATGCCTCCGACCGAGTGGACTTCCTTCGCCGGCACCGGGCAGAGCTCGCCCACCGGATCCAGCGCATCCAGACGGCGATCGGCGTGCTCGACGACAAGATCGCCTACTACTCCGGACTCGTCGACGGCGATCGGCGCTGAACGGGCCTTGACCTGGAGCGCGCTCCAGCATCCAGCATGGGCGTCATGGACACCGAACTCGAGACGCCCCAGCTGGTGCTGGGGACGATGGACTACGGCACCCGCGTCGACCAGGAGACCTCCTTCGCGATACTCGATCGCTTCGTCGAGGCGGGCGGACGATGGCTCGACACCGCGAACTGCTACTCGTTCTGGAACGACCCCGCCGGACTCGGCGGCGCGAGCGAACGGGTGCTCGGGGCCTGGCTGAGCGCCGCCCCGGGCGTGCGCGATGCCGTCGCGATCGCCACGAAGGTCCGCCACGACCCGCTCGTCGCGCACGCCTGGCCGGAGAGCGCCGAGGGCCTCTCCGCGGCGGCCATCGAGCGCGGGCTCACCCTCAGCCTCGAGCGACTCGGCACCGACCACGTCGATCTGCTGTGGGCGCACGCCGAGGACCGCACCGTCGAACTCGCCGAGACCGTCGCCGCCTTCGGGGCGGAAGTGGCGCGCGGACGAGCCGCCCGCGTCGGCGCAGCGAACCACGCAGCATGGCGCGTCGAGCGCGCCCGCAGCCTCGCCGCGCAGCAGAGCGTGGAAGGATACTCGGCGCTGCAGCTGCGGCACTCGCTCGTGCGTCCGCGCCCCGACACGCCCATTCCCGAAGCGGGGCACCGCCTGCTGACCGACGACGACCTCGACTTCGCACGCTCCGAACGCCTCGCCGTGTGGTGCTACACCCCGCTGCTCCACGGCGCGTACGTGCGAAGCGACCGCCCGTTCGACCCCGCCTACGACCACCCCGGCACCACCAGGACGCTGCGCGTGCTCGCCGACATCTCCCGCGAACTGGATGCCACACCCAACCAGATCGTGCTCGCATGGCTGCTCGCGCAAGGCCTGTCGCCCATCGTCGGAGCCAGCCGCGTCGAGCACCTCGACGACGCGCTCGGCGCCCGCGACGTGACCCTCACCGAGGAGCACCTGCAGCGATTCGTCGAGGCGCGGTGAGGGGAAGGGCGTGCGGCTGCCGATCCTTCGAGCGGCATGACGCTTCCGCCAGCCGGCGCGGGCGAGCGAGCGGGCCAGCGTGCCAGCGGGCCAGCGGGCGGGCGAGCGACGAAATCACAGAAAGATAACGGAAACCCTTGTGGCCGTTATCTCGTCGTTATAGAGTGCTCGCACGGTAGTTGTTTTGCTGTGGCAGCTGCCGACATGTGATTGCAGGACACTCTTGGTGCAAGGGAAAAGGGCCGGTCGGAAGCCTCTCCGACCGGCCCTTACTCTTGCCTCGGATCCGGGCCCTCCCGCGCATGCCGTGTGGCCTCCTCCCCAGCGCCAAGCGCGACGCGACTGTCCACAGAAATTGGCGCTGACCTGGGCTGTTCTGGGGTCGATGTCGGAGGCGCCTGCGATAATGGACGGCATGACAGCGGATGCACTGCTCACGACGAGACCGAACGCCGGGCCTTCGTCCGAGCTGACGTCGCACGACGAGCGCGGTCGCATCGAGTCACTCCTCGACGAGATCACCCGCACACGCCGGGAGCTTTCAGCGCTCCACGCGCGGGAGGCGCAGCTGCTGTCCGCCGCGCTCGATGTCGCGCGCGAGCAGGGGTCACGCGAGTCGCGGTCGGCCGCGCGCGACATCCCCGTCCGATCGATGGCAGCGCAGATCGCCGCAGCCGTGCGCGCGTCCGACCGCACGATTCAGCAGCGACTCGATTCGTCCGCCGTCCTCGTGCACCGCTTCGCCGCGACCTTCGCCGCGCTGGGATCGGGCACGATCGACCGCGCACACGCCCAGGTGATCGTCGACGCCGGGCTCGCAATCGACGATGACGACGTGCGCGCCGTCTACGAGTCCGCGGCGGTCGAGATCGCGGCACGCGAGACCCCCGGACGACTCCGCCCGGCCGTGCGCCTGCTCGCGCAGCGGCTCCACCCGGTGCCGCTCGCCGAGAGACATCAATCGGCGGCGACGCGGCGCGACGTCTCGGTGCGCGACCTCGACGACGGCATGGCAGAGCTCATCGCCACTCTTCCCGCCCCGCTCGCCCACGGCATCCACGACCGGCTCACCCGGCTCGCCCGCGCCGGCATCGACGCCCGGCAGGTGGATGCCGCGGGGTCGAGCCATGAGGCCGGATCGCGGAATGACGCCGATTCGCGCCCCGACGCCGGGTCGCCGGGCACCGCGGCGTCGCAGGGCGCCGACGCATGCGCGCGCGAAGAGGACCTGTTCGGCGGCAGCGCCGCCGGTGCCGGCAGTGCCGCCGGTGCCGGCAGTGCCGCCGGTGCCGACCAGGCGCCCGCCGACAGCGGCGACTCGCGCTCGATCGGCGAGGTGCGGGCAGACGCATTCGCCGACCTCCTGCTCACAGGCCACGCGACCGCCGAGGCGATCAACCTGTCGACGGCAGAGGCAGACGCGATCGTCGCGCACGTGACCATCACGGTTCCCGCGCTCACGCTGCTGGGCGGTGACGACGCCGCCGCGGAGCCCGCGCAGCTCGTCGGCCGCGGACCGATCGACCCGCGCACCGCCCGGCGCCTCGCAGGCGGCGCGACGGGATGGGATCGCGTGCTGACGCATCCTGTGACCGGTGTCGTGCTCGCGGTCGACCGGTACCGTCCGAGCGAACAGCTGCGCAGGTCTCTCCGCGTGCGCGACGAGCACTGCCGGTTCCCGGGATGCCGTCAGCCCACGCACCGATGTGACGTCGACCACACGATCGCGAGGGAGCACGACGGTCCGACGAAGATCCGCAATCTCGCTCATCTGTGCCGCAGGCACCACGTCCTCAAACACAACTCCGCCTGGCGGGTGAGCCAACGCGAAGACGGAGTGCTCGAGTGGACGAGTCCGACCGGGCGCGTCTACCCCGACCTGCCCGCACGCACGCTCGCCTTCACGCCCCACCCCGAAGCCGACACAGGGACATGCGACGCACCCTTCTGACGAACCGCGAACCGCGCGGCCCGCGCGAACCACGCCAACCGCGCGAACCGCACCGACCGGGCCAGCCGGGCCAGCCGCGTCAACAGGGCGAACCGCGCCAACCGCGCGAACCAGCCAACCGCACGGACCGCGAACCGCGCCACCCGCGCCAACCGCGCGAACCGCACGGCGAGGTCGACGTGGCGCGTGACCGGCGCGGGACACTGCGAGCAACGCGGCGTCGCCCGTCAGACCCCGCCGCCTCCACCGCCGCCGCCTCCGCCGCCGGCGCTGCCGCCTCCACTCGAACCGCCCGAGGTCGAGGACGAAGAGGTCGCGGCCGAGGACAGCGAGCCGATGCTCGACGAGAAGGCCGATGCGTCGAACGAACCGGTGCCGACATACCAGTACGGGCCGACCGCACCCGTCTGCGAGTACAGCACCGCGAGCTGCTTCGACCACTCCTTCTCCTGGCCGAACACCACGGCATACGGAAGAAGCGTCTCGTACAGCTTGAGCTTCTGCCGCGGGTCGTCGACATCGACAGCCACCCGTTCGGCTCCCGCCGGCGACTGCAGCATACGGATGCGGTCAGCCTCCGCCCACGCGATGAACTCCTCGAGCCCCTTCAGATGGTCGCGCACCTCCGCGCCCTTCGCCGACAGCGGCTTCCGCGCGACCGCGGCGATCACGAACCCGAACACGACGCCCGCGAGCACCATGAGAGCCACCGGGACGACAGCGTTCACCCCGCTGTCCACCGCCGCGATCCCGAGGAAGAACACCAGCGCGGCCGCCACCACCGTCGTCACCACCGGCCACGCCCGCGCACCGGCGGGAACATCTCGTCGCAGCCCGCGACGCTTCAGCGCCTTCTCCGCCCGCGTCAGGATCTTCTGCGCCTTCGTCGACAGACGGGTGTCCTGCCGCCCGAACGTGTACTGCTCCCCCGGCGTGCCCGCGGGGAAGAGGGCATCGAGCAGCATGCGGCCGTCGTGGTCGGCGCGCGACCGATCCACCAGCTCCGCAATGAGGGGCGCGCGACCGAACAGGCCTCGCTCACCCTCGATGATGCGGATCGACCCGACCACCGCCTGCTCCAGCACCTCCGCGGCGATCGCCTTCGACGACCGCCCGAGGAGCACCGCGCTCTCGAGCGCGTCGATGCCCGGCGGCGGCGTGTACTCCGCGATGATCGTCGGCCGCCCCGGCTCATCGGCGAGCGCCGTGCGGCGAGCGCGCACCGCGAAGACGCCCGCGCCGACGAGACCGACACCCGCGACACCCTGCGCCCACCCGAGCGGCGAGGCCAGATACGACGAGTCGAACGTGGCGAACGTCCCCTGCTCGAACCCGACGGCGACGGTCAGCGTCTCGTAAGGCCCCACGGCATCCGCCACCGCGATGAGCACGGCGCCGTCGCCGTCCTCCTCCGGCTCCGTCACCCGGTAGGTGCACGCCGTGCTCGCGTCCTGCGCCCCCTGGTAGCAGGAGAATTCGCCCGTGACAGCGTCCGCGAGCTCCGCATCGAGATGCAGCCGCGCCACGATCCTCCCGAACGGCTGCCGCCAATCGACGCCGTTGACATCCCAATAGAACTCGAGCCCCGTGTCGGGGAAGTCCCACGTCACGTTCTCGAGGTCATACGTGATCTCGAACGTCTGCGCGCCGTGGAGATAGTCGTCGGCGCGCGAGACGACGCTGAAGACGCCGTCCTCCTCGTCGATCTCCGCCGGGCGGGCACGCCCGTCGCCATCGGTCACCGACACGAGCGACGGACGCAGCGGCTGACCGTTGTACCAGGCGGGAATCGACCGACGGATGCCACGGTTCTGGTCGACGTCGGGGAACCTGGCGACGAACCGCTCGACCACGTGCAGGCGGCTCGTTCCGTCCTCCGCGCGGGTGAGCGTGTAGTCCACCGTCAGCTCGTCGAAGGCGAAGTCGTCGACGTCGGCGAAGGCCGCCTGAGCACCACCGAGAGAGGCGATCGCGGCGAGCAGGAACGCGACGAGGAATCCCCGGATCAGCCTCATATCCCCCAGCCTAGGGGCGGGATAAAGTGGACGCCATGACCGACCGCCGCCTGGCCATCGCCGCCTGGGAGAGCCTCTTCCGCGCGCAGCACGAAGTGCTCGGCGAGATCAGCGTCGACTTCATCCAAGGCGACCTCAGCCAGGCCGAATACGACGTGCTGCTGACCGTCGTGCGCGGCCAGGAGCACTCCGCACGACTGCGCGACGTGACGGCCAACATGCTGATCAGCCAGCCGAGCGTCTCCCGCCTCGTCGACCGGATGGTCGCGCGCGGACTCGTCACCAAGTGCCCTGACCCGCAGGACGGCCGCGGCGCCCTCCTGCGCGCGACCGAGCACGGGCTCACCAGCTTCCGCCGGCTCGCCACCAAGCACGGCCAGTCGATCGCCGAGCGCATGTCGGTGCTCACCGACGAAGAGCTCGACCAGCTCCTCACCCTCACCGCCAAGCTCCGCCGCCACGCCTGACCGGCAGCCCGCCCCGACGGGGCGCGGCACTACGGCGTGCGGCGACGCAGCGTGAGGGATGCCAGCACGAGCGCGCCCGCACCGAACGCTGCGACGATGAGCAGCGGACGGTACAGGTCCCACCCCACGTCGCCGGCACCGACCGCGGCGACCGCGTCGATCGCGTGGCTCAGCGGCAGCCAGTCGCTGATCGCCTGCAGCACATCGGGCATCTGATCGCGCGGCATGAACAGGCCGCCGAGGATGATCTGCGGGAACACGAGCACCGGCATGAACTGCACCGCCTGGAACTCCGTCCGCGCGAAGGCGCTCGCCAGCAGCCCCAGGGCGCTGCCCAGCACAGCGTCGACGACCGCGACCAGCCCCAGCTGCCACACCGGCCCGTCCACGTCGAGCCCGCACACGAAGACGGCGAACGCGACCGTCACGACCGCCTGCAGCGCCGCCATCAGCCCGAACGCGAGCGCGTACCCGAGGATGAAGTCGGCCTTGGCGAGCGGCGTCGTCATGAGCCGCTCCAGTGTGCCGCTGCGGCGCTCCCGGAGGGTCGTGATCGACGTGATCAGGAACATCACGACGAACGGGAACAGCGCGAGGATCGGACCGCCGAACTGATCGAACACCCCCTCGCGGTCGCTGAACAGCCAGGCGAACAACCCGACCAGCAGCGACGGCGCCACCAGCATGAGCGCGATCGAGCGCGGGTCGTGCGTCAGCTGCCGCAGGACGCGCGCCGCCGTCGCGAGGAGCCGTCCGCCGTTCATGCCGCCGCCTCCCGCCGGATCAGCGCGAGGAATGCGGCATCCGGATCGGTCTCGCCCGTGTCGGCGAGGAGCGCCGCCGGCGTCGTGTCTGCCACGAGCCGCCCCGCACGCATCAGGAGCAGACGGTCGCAGCGCAGCGCCTCATCCATGACATGGCTCGACACGATGAGCGTCGCACCGGCATCCGAGATCTGCCGGAAGACCTGCCACAGCTCGGCGCGCAGCAGCGGATCGAGACCGACGGTCGGCTCGTCGAGCACGATCAGCTCGGGCGAGCCGAGCATCGCCACCGCGAGCGACACACGGTTCTCCTGACCGCCGCTCAGCGATCCCACGAGCTGGTCGCGCTGACCGCGGAGGCCGACGGCCTCGACGACCCGCTCGACGTTGGATGCCGGTGCGCCGATGAGCCGCGCGAAATAGCTGAGGTTCTGGCGCACGGTGAGGTCGGCGTACACCGACGCCGCCTGCGTGTCATAGGCGACCCGGCGGCGCAGCCCCGCGCTGCCGGCGGGCCGGCCGAGCACCGTGACCGTTCCTCCGGCGACCTTCTGCACGCCCATGATCGAGCGCATGAGCGTCGTCTTGCCGCAGCCCGACGGGCCCAGGAGCCCCGTGATCGCACCCCGCGCGATGTCGGCGTCGAGCCCCGCGAACACCTCCGTCGCGCCGCGCACCACCCGGAGCCCGCGGACCTCGACGGCAGGCGTCGCGTTCATGACACCGGGTTCGTCGCCTTGCCGTCGAGCCACAGCGTGTCAGACGCATCGCTGTGGGCGCCGCCGGAGTTGACGTGCTTCGCGTCGATCTTGGGGCCCTTCGTGATGACGTGCACGAGCGCCATCGCGTGCCCGCGGCCCAGCGCGTAGTCTTCGGCGAGCCACGCGACGATCTCGCCCGACTTCGAGCCCGGCCCGAAGCCCTTCTCAGCGGCCTGCTCGATGAACTGCCGCGGCGTGAGTCCCGTCTTCCCCTCGATGTTGTCGAGATACGCCTGGAACGACACGACCCCTCCTTCTCCGCGCGACGCGGGATCACCACCGGTTGTGGACGTCTTCGGCGAAGCCCTCGATGCCGTCGAAGCGGACTCCGTCGAACTCTCCTGACCACACACCGAAGCACTGATCGGTGCGTGAGGACAAGACCCCCAGGTTCATCCGCGACTGCTTGTCGTAGAACGGCGTGAGCACGGCGTCCAGCCCGCCGCCGTGCACGCGCCACGGCTGCAGGGGACGGGAGAGGTCGTAGTCCCAGGTCACCGGCTCGGAGATCTTGTGCAGGATGCCGTCGATGACGACCCCGTTCTCCGTCGATCCCGTGCCGTCGGTCCAGCGTCCGCCCACCTGGATGCCGATCGTGCGCCCGCCGCTCACGCCCGATCCGGCGCCCCAGTTCCAGACGACGTCGTACGGCCAGCGCCCGCGACCGTGGTCGAGCACCGCCCAGCTCCCCTCCGGCACCTGGTGCGTCACCCCCTCGATGGCGATCGTGCCGTGCGCGGGGAGAGCGACGTCCTTGACCGTGTACTGGAACCGTCGCGTCGACCACGGCACCACCACCGCCAGGCACTCGTGATCGGGCGACCGCCGCACCGTGATGTCGAACGACGCGCGAGGGATCTCGGCGAACAGCCGCCACGACCGGGCTCCGGGCGTCACCGCGATCGCGAGGTCCTTCGTGCGCGCGAGCGCCGCGCCATCGCCGAGCGTGCCGGGAAGGTCGACATCCCGCGCGGGGAGGACGGTGGCCGACGAGCCCCACGCACGCTGCGTCGCCCGCTCGAACACCCACACCTCGTGCACCGCCGCATAGTCGAGCGACGACACCGTCAACGCCACGATGTGCGTCGGTGTGATGACGTTCCAGTACTCCCACCTCTTGTTGCGGCCCCACGACCGTCGGCCGTCGATGCCGTCGGTGCGGACGAGCGGGGTGCGCGCGAAGCCGATCGCATCCGGATTGAGCCTGCCGTTCTCGAGCGTGAGCGAGACGGGCGAGGTGAGTTCGCGCTCGGTCATGAGCTGCCGGCAGAGCGCAGGCGGGCGCAGGAGAAGCTGTCGATCATCGGCATCCTCGCAGACGGTCTTCGGGTTGCCCCGATCCTATTGCCGTGGCCGCCGTGGAAGCGAGGGCGCCGTGCAGCGGGCCGGGCGCAGACGACGAACCGCCCCGGCCGACAGGGATCGGCGCGGGGCGGTTCGTGTCAGGACGGCGGTCGACCGTCAGCGGGTCACTGCTCGATCGGCTGCGGCTCCGGCGAGGCGTCGGCGGGAGTGCTCTCCTGCGCGCGCATGACGGACGCGCCGCCGTCGGCGGTCACCTCGATCTTGCGCGGACGCGCCTTCTCGCTCACGGGGATCGTCACCGTCAGCACGCCGTTGCTGTAGGTCGCGGCGATGCCGTCGGTGTCGATGCCCTGACCGAGGTTCAGCTGGCGCAGGAAGCTCGCCGCTTCGCGCTCGCGGGTGATCCACTTCACTCCGTCACCCGTCGCCAGGGTGCGCTCGGCGCGGATCGTGAGCAGCTGACCGTCGACGTCGATGTCGACCGAGCCCGGGTCGATGCCTGGGAGGTCCGCCGACAGGACGTAGTGGTCGCCGTCACGGTAGAGGTCCATCGGCATCCGGCGCGGACCGCGGCGAGTGTCGAAGAGACTCGACGCCAGACGGTCGAGGTCACGGAACGGGTCGTACGTGGCCATATCTCTCTCCTTCCAACAAAGTGGTCTCTCAAAGTTGAGTCCAGGCGACTCAACTAGTCATAGATTAGCACTCTGCGTACGCGAGTGCTAACCGTTCTCGCAGGGCGAACGGAGCGTGCCGCCCGAGGCGACCGGGGCGCGCGTCAGCACTCGATGACGTTGACCGCGAGGCCGCCCTCGCTCGTCTCCTTGTACTTGTGCGACATGTCGATGCCGGTCTGCCGCATCGTCTCGACCACAGCATCGAGCGACACGTAATGACTGCCGTCGCCGCGGAGGGCAAGGCGCGCGGCGGTCACGGCGGTCGCCGCCGCGATCGCATTCCGCTCGATGCACGGGATCTGCACGAGACCCCCGACCGGGTCGCACGTCAGCCCCAGATGATGCTCCATCGCGATCTCGGCCGCGTTCTCGATCTGCCGGTTTGTGCCGCCCATCACAGCCGTGAGACCGCCCGCCGCCATCGCGCAGGCCGAGCCGACCTCCGCCTGGCAGCCGCCCTCCGCGCCCGAGATCGACGCGTTCGCCTTGAAGAGCGATCCGAGCGCCGTCGCCGTCAGCAGGTACCGACGGATGCCGCGCCGGCGGTTCGCTTCGATCGCCGCCTCCCCGGTCGGATCGATCGCGCGAGCCGCGCCCTCCGGCACCGCCTCGGGCGAGAAGCCCAGCAGTGCGCTGCCCACGAGCTCGCCATACGGCGTGACGGCGTTGCCCGACCCCAGCCCGGAGTCGGCGAGGAACCGCCACCAGTACATGGCGACGGCGGGGACGATGCCGGCGGCGCCGTTCGTCGGCGCGGTGACGACGCGCCCGCCCGACGCGTTCTCCTCGTTGACGGCGAGCGCGAACGCCCCCAGCCACTCCCCCGGGAGCTCGCGGCGCCCGTCGCGCTCCGCGTCCTCCAGCTGTGCGCGGATCGCCGCCGCCCGCCGCTTGACCTTCAGGATGCCGGGCAGCACGCCCTCGGCGTTGAGTCCCGCCTCGACGCACGCGGCCATGGCATCCCAGATCCTGTCGAGCCCCGCCGCGACCTCCTCCTCGGAGCGCAGCGCCTGCTCGTTGAAGCGAGCGACCTCTGCAATCGACCAGCCGCGCTCGTCGCACAGCGCGAGCAGCTCCTCCGCCGAGTCGAACGAGTGCGGGAACGCTGTGCGCGGCAGCACCGCCTCCTCGCCCTCTCGTCGGATGAACCCGCCGCCGACCGAGTAGAAGGTGTCCTCCGCGACGATCGCTCCCCCGGCATCCCGTGCGCGGAGCGTCATGGCGTTGGGATGGCCCGGGAGCCGCGTGCGCGGCGCGAACTCGATGTCGGAGCGGGCGAACGACACAGGATGGACGCCGTCGATCAGCAGCGGCGCGCCGTCGGTCCACTCGGTCCACGCGCCGCGCACCTCGGCCGGGTCGACCGTCTCCGGCGCAAGCCCCTTCAAGCCCGCGACGACCGCGTCGGGAGTGCCGTGGCCGATGCCCGTGGCGCCGAGCGACCCGTACAGCACCCCCTCCACACGAGCCACCGACGAGAGCACCGGGCGCAGACGCGCCGCGAAGGCCCGAGCGGCCCGCATGGGACCGACCGTATGGGAGCTCGAGGGTCCTACACCGATGGAGAACAGCTCGAACGCCGAGACGTAGGCGCTCACGCCACGAGACTACGCGACGCCCTCAAGACGATGTCACCGTCATGGGAACACAGTCACCTCCGCGGGAACACAGTCATCCCCGCGGGAACACAGTCACCTCCGCGGGAACACAGTCAACGCCGCGGGAACACAGTCACCTCCGCGGGAACACAGTCACCTCCGCGGGAACACAGTCACCTCCGCGGGAACACAGTCACCTCCGCGGGAACACAGTCACCTCCGCGGGAACACAGTCACCTCCGCGGGAACACAGTCACCTCCGCGGGAACACTGTCACCGCCGCGGGAACACAGTCACCTCCGCGGGAACGCGACCAGCGCGATCGTGTTGCCCTCCGTGTCCCGCACGAACGCCTGCCATTCCTCGTGCCCCGCGGGACCGAGGCGGTCGTCCTCGTGGGTGAAGATCTGGTGCGGCGGCGCCACCACGT
>Ga0180222_1000163_pt1 | contig 119219 bp, 88 predicted proteins | sample eDN5th37CKraftOP_FD_151336 | JGI IMG/M metagenome (GOLD analysis project Ga0180222, IMG submission 151336) | Enriched Organic Plus compost microbial communities from Emeryville, California, USA - eDNA 5th pass 37_C Kraft OP (version 2) (version 2) ... | reverse complement strand
GTTCAACATCGTCGATGACTTCAATCGAGAGGCTCTGCACATCGAGGTGGATACGTCGATCACCTCGTTGCGGCTGGTGCGCATCTTCGAACAACTCAAGCGCGACCACGGGTTGCCGCGGAGCCTGGGCACCGACAATGGCCCCGAGTTCCTGGGCGAGGCGTTCGCGCAATGGGCGAAAGACAACGGCATGGCGATCCGGTACATCCAGCCTGGGAAGCCGAACCAGAACCCTACATCGAGCGCTTCAACCGGACGTTTCGCGAAGAGATTCTCGACCCGCATCTGTTCCTGAAGGTCGACGATCTGCGGCAGGCCGCGTATTGGTGGATGATCGAATACAACGAGCGACGTCCGCATGATTCGCTCGGCGGAAAAACGCCGAGCGAGGTTCGTCAACAGCACGCCAGCGGTTCTACTTTACGACTGTCTGCTTGACGGGGGAGCTTACGGAGTTCTTCGTGGTCTTCGCGCGTTTCGAGTTCGCCCTGAAGGATGCGGGCTACGTCTTCAGCGACCACGGTCGGGCATCCCCCGACTGGCACGCTTTTCAGAAAGACGTGGCGGCCGCCTTCGGGGAGCCGTCGCCAGCGGAAGCCGTCGCACTTCACGCCCTGACTCACGAGCCGCCCTTGCGTCAGATGCTGAGGAAAGGTCGCCTCAGCTGGGAGCCGACGCCCCTCGACGGCCCGCCCATCGTTCAAGCGCCCGCAGCAGCGCGACAGGTGCGCAACAATCTTTTTCACGGCGGCAAGCACACGCCCCACTCGCCCGAAGGCCGAGACGCGGCACTCGTGTCCGCGTCGCTAACCGTCCTCAATGCTTGCCTTCAGCGCCACAAGTGTGTGCGCGAGGCGTTCGACCAACTGCAGAGCAACTAGCGTGCGAACCTGCAGCCGAAGGAAAAGCGCGTGCTGGAGCAGTTGTTCCAGATGGGCGGTGGCTACTTGCTCGACTTCTCGCACCCGAGCCTGAAGGACTTCATCTGCGGCAGCGTCCAGCGCGACATCCACAACGGACGCTACGGTCAGAACAACAGCGGTTCGAAAGCGAACCTGATGCGGCAGCTGTGGAAGGTCGAACCGGAACCCATCGTCGCGAAGGTCATCGAGGATCTCGTCGACGCCGCGGAGGGAATGCCTCACGCCACTGCTGAACTGGTGCAGGATTGCCGCGCAATGGTGGCTCGGTTGCGGGCGCAGACGCCCATTGCGGATCTCGATGCCCTCGCCATCGCGGGTGGCGACTTTGAACCGCTGTTTACCTAGGTGCGCCAGGCGATGGAAAACGGCGCACCGGAGGCGGCGCTTGATCGACTTCACACCTTGAAGGTCCGTTACGGCCGTGAGCTCTGTGCGTCGGTCGGCGAGACGAGAGATAAGAAAACGCCCCTACATCCAGAGCAAGATGACGGCTCTACCGTACCGAGGCGGTGCTCATCATCCACCACGTCGCCGCGACCGTGCGATTCCTGCGGACGCTGGAGGAGCGGGTCGCGGCCGCGGAGAGAGCCCCGGCCGCGCCGGGGGTGGACCCGTTCGACCGGGACGACGACATCCCGTTTTGACATCCCTGCCGCAGGCGAGTTCGGGCACACCCCCGGCGGCGCCTGCCCGCACGCACGGACCTTAAGCTCCAGCCAGTGCGCGGCCTGGCCCAGCCACCCAACGAGTTCGTCGGCGATGTCGCGTCCACTGAGCACTCACCGAGCTCCTCCGGCGAGTGCTTGGCGCCACCAGCACGGAGCGCGCTTGGAGCATCGGGCGGACCACGCGGCGCAGCGCGACGAGGTCCTTGGCCCCGAGTGTTGCGATGGCACCGGCCAAGCTGTGCAGGAAGGGAGTTTCGTCAACCCCTCGGAATCAGGAAGTTGGGATGCCTTCCTATAAATTTATTAATATCAACCGCTTGGGAACGAAAATCGTTCATTCGCCGGAAGCGCCGGCGACCCTACGAGAGGTTTCGCAGGGATTTTAGGCGCCCCAGGCTTCCCTTCCTTCCAGCCGGAAAACAGTGGGAGCCGTTCGTCGCTGGTACCACCGCCGCTCCTTCGTCGAGTCGCTCTGGAGGGAGCCCCATGAAAGTTTGTCAATTAGCTCATTTCCAGCCTGGAAGCCGAGCGCGGCGGTCAAGCACGTCATCGAGGTATTCCGGCACCAGTCCATCAAAGCCGAGGACTTAGGTGCGTGGACCGCATCGCCTCGAATCGCCTGCAGGGCGATCGCCCCCTCCAACCCTGGCCAACGACCTTCAGCAGCGGGCGCTGTTCGGATTCCCTTCGTTGTTCGACTGAACCCTGGGCACGCACGCAGGCTTGGACCGGCGCGCGCTCGTCATCCATCGGGAGATGCGCCACGGAAGGGCGCGATGGTAGCGCTGTGGGAGTCCGGCGACGTGCTCGTCCAGCTGCCGGCGACGAGCAACCGTCAGCGCAGAGACCTGGTCATCGAAGGAGACATCGCCGAGGCCCTTCAGGCTTCCATCGCCTTCGTCGCGTAGCTGCTGGAACGCATCGACCGACGGAGAAGCACGTGGCATTGGCCGCACGCCTCGCCGGCGGCGGCTACTTTGGCTTGCGCACCCGAGCGGAACACGCGGCCAGACCAAAACCAGCGAGTTTTCGATGTTCGGGCGCGAGGAGTTCCGCGAGAGGTACACCCCTATTCTGGATATACAACGCACCAAAATGACTGCGCAGCTTCCGAGCTCTGCATTGTGACGCAAGTGCTCGTATGCGAAACTACGCATGCTGGGTCGCCTGGCCCCGGTCGTCGACCGGTGGCTACCTTCGGCGTCCAGCGGACAACTGAGGATTTGCACATGTCTGCTTCCAAGACGAAGCCGTACGTTTTTCGCTATCTCTCCTGCCGCAATATCAGCGCCCCAGAAGACGAACAAGCGGGCCGCAAGGTGTACGCGGGCCACGCTCCTGCTTCTTCTGTACTCGACCTTGAGGACGACGAAAACGTCCGCGAGTATCTGGTCGACGCCCCAGGCAAAGCCCGACGCAGTCCCACGCTCGTCCATCAAGCAATCCGAAAAACCCTGAGGGACAACATCGATGATTTCTCCATTCTCAATGGAGGGATGGTCCTCGTGGCCAGGTCGGCCGAAGTCGACGACAAGAACAAGACCCTTACCCTCGTTCGACCAAGCATCATCAACGGGTCTCAAACACAAGGTGAACTGAGACGATATTTCGAGCACGCCAGAGCGAACGAAGAGAGGCTCGTCGACCCCAGTATCAAATTTGAGCTCATCGTAACGGATGACAGAGATCTCGTTGCTGAGATTTCCATATCTAGGAACTTTCAGAACGATGTCAGGGCAATTTCCATTGCAGGTCGTCGAGGCCAACTGGACGAACTCGAGAAGGCCGTGCAGCAGAAGTACCCCAACGCAAAACTCCGGAAATCAGAGACAGACGTTTCCGCCGATGAGTACCTAGATACCGAGAAGCTCATTCAAGTTGTCTTCGCCTTCATGCCCACGTCCGTGTTCGAAACCCTTGGGGTGAGCGATTCGAAGGTCTTTACGTACAGTCAGAAGGCGCGTTGTCTCAAAACTTTCCAGCGGATCTACGATGAGAAAGACGGCGAACTTGCTGACGTTTACGCGTACTGCTTGAGCGCTGCGGGCGACGCCTGGAGCCTTTACCAAAAATGGAAAACCCATCAGAAGTTCTATGGGACAAGGCTTCGATCCATCGAGCGCAATGGCAATGAGATTGTAGAAGTGCCTGACGGCATCATCTTCCCTATTATCGCGGCGCTTTCGGTTTTCTTGAAAAAGACAAAAAAGGGCTGGTCTTACCAGCCGCCGTCGAGTTTTGATGAGAAAGAACTGATTGATACAGCCGCGCAAGCCTATAAAGAAATCGCGGACTCCAACCCTTGGGTAATGGGCAAGAGCAAGGCCTGCTACTCGACGCTGGCTCGCGTCACATCCATTTACGCAAAACTGGCTGGATGAAGGCACTCGACGCGCAGACATGCAGTCTGCGCGTCGAAACCAGTCTGAGCCCCTCCACGTCTGATGTCGCAAACTACTTCTTCGTGCGGTTATACGGCGATTAGTTAACTGGCTTCAAGAGCTCCCTTCTTGGCTCGCTTTTTGGCTGACGACCACAGGAGTACGGCCCAGTTTTAACCCTGCAACACGGGTCGGTGTGTTCTCCCGCGCTAACTGCCTAAGCATCTTTACATCAGTGGGCGTCTACGGCTGTCCAGATTTTGGTACCTTCGTCATGGTCTTACTCCCTTGATGTGCCGCACTGGCCACCCAGCGCGGACGGCTACTCATCTGTCGAGCGAGAGCCCGGCCGGATCCGGCGCATCGACCTCATACGGGAGTGCGACGTTCACGCGCGACCCGCGCGTTGCGCCGAATCTCCGCCGCCGCGGCCGCATTCCAGAGTCGAGCCGCGTCGCCAGCCCAGCTTGGGGAGTCCTTCGGCCCCAGAGCGTACACCTGCTCGGCGCCGCCGCGCCGGCTGTACTCGCGCTGTAGTCGCGAACAATGCCCAGGCGGTCATCAGACAACGTGAGTCCGGTACGCGGCTGTGGCAACGACACTGTCTCCTCTGGTGCGACTCAAGGTCCGCAGGCTTGCCGAAAAGATAGCCATGGAGCCCTCGAATGGATTCGACCCACTCTAAAAGCGCCAAGCAGATCCGCAACTCCACTGGAGATCTCTTTGACCCTTGCGCATCCGCACCGATGCAAGCAACCATGCTGGCCTTTCAGGCTCACCCCTTCTTCGTGAACCCCAAAATCCCCGAGACTCCCGCCGACGAGTTGCTACGCGCTGCCGCCGGCAAGCGCTTCCACACCGTGCTCGCCGACCCGCCGTGGCGGTTCGAAAACCGCACCGGCAAGATGGCGCCGGAACACAAGCGCCTGTCCCGCTACGGCACCATGACGCTTGAGGACATCTGCGCCTTGCCCGTGGCCGACATCGTGGCCGAACCCGCGCACCTGTACTTGTGGGTGCCGAACGCCCTCCTGCCGGATGGACTGCGGGTCATGGAAGCCTGGGGCTTCCAGTACAAGTCAAACCTCGTTTGGCACAAAATCCGGAAGGACGGAGGGCCTGATGGCCGCGGGGTCGGCTTCTACTTCCGAAACACCACTGAGCTGCTACTCTTCGGCATCCGCGGAAAGAACGCGCGGACCCTCGCGCCCGGACGCCGACAGGTGAACTTCATCGCCACTCAAAAGCGCGAGCACAGCCGAAAGCCGGACGAGCAGTACCCTCTGATTGAGTCGTGCAGCCCCGGACCGCGGCTAGAGATGTTCGCCCGAGGCCCTCGAAAGGGATGGTCGGTCTTCGGCAATCAGTCCGAAGAGTACGAGCCGACCTGGGCGACGTACGCCAACCACTCGCAGGCGCACCGCACACAGAAGAGCCCGCGCGGCAAACGCACGCCCCGCTAGGCTTCGGGCTCTGGCGTGTCCTCGACGTAGAGGCGGTCGCTGATGCCGAAAACGAGCACCGGGCATCCGCCTCCGCTTCCGCCCTCGATGCGCGGCAGCAGCTTTGCCATGTGCGTGGTGCTGTTGCCGTAGGACGTGCCCTTGCCCAGCCGGTTGAAGATGGCCTGAAGCTCCGAGCATCGGGTGATGATGACCCCAACGCTGATGGCGCGGAGGTCGAACAGCAGGCGGAAGTTGTTGAGGTCCCGGTCATAGAACGGGTCCTTGTTGTTCCATTCGATTTCGAGGGCCACGCGGTTCTTAAAGCAGTCAACCTTGTGGGTCGGCGTGTCCATCGTGTGGTCATCCACCCGGATCTGCGTGGCGAACTTCTTCTCGACCCACCCGCGCGCGGTGAGCTGGCCATCAATCCATCCGGAGATCTCCGATTTGCTGCCTCCTGGCGCCTGGACCTTGCTGCGGTATAGGCGGAACTCTTCGAGCACCGCCTGGATATCCGCGAACTCGGCCGGGAAATCGGCTGCGAGAATGGCCGTGGCGTGCCGCCACTCATGGACCTCGTAGTGTTCCCGTATGAAGGGCGACAAGCTTTCAAGCGGCATCACCAACTCCCCCTGTAGTACCGAGATCCTAGTGCGGCTTCAGGCTTCTGCATACCTCCCGCCTCGCTCCATGAGACGTCCAGGGGAATACTGTTCACACCAAAAACAGGAGGCGGTATGGCAAACGGGCACAACCTCTTTATTTCGTACGACCTCATGGCCCTCCGGGAAAGAACTACGACGCTGGCCGGTCGGCCCAGTCCCGTGACCACGGGGATGGCGGCGTCGACGACCCGCAGAGCGTCCGCTCGTACCGCGGCGAGCACCTCCCGGCGCGCCGTGCTCGGGTTGCGGCCGTCGGCGTGGATGCTCCGCACCGTTTCGCCCATTTGCAGGCACGCGAGGCTGATATTGGCAAAGTCCGCAACGTCGCCGATCTTGGCCTTCACCACAGCCCCGCCGACGCGCTGCAAGACGTAGGTGCCGCCCGCCTTCACCCCGAACCCGACGGTGCATCCCGATGGGCATCAAAGATGATGTAGGGCGTGCGCGCCGGGTTGTCCTAGAAGACAATGCGCTCTCGGTCCCTCATGGATTGGTAGGCGATATCGAGCTCGTGGAGCACGACAGTCTGAGAGAGTTCCATGCCATGCGAAGGATCTCGTGTAGCCCAGCGCAGCGCCTGCGGAAGGGGTTTCGGCGCTGGGCTACACCGGGCCGCGCGGAGCTGCGTGGAGTTGCATGAAGGCACGTGAGACCGGCGGCAGTTGCGAATGTAATAAATCAATGGATAAAGAAATCTGATGTCGACCGCCGAAGCCGGGAAAGACCACACGCCGCTGATGAAGCAGTACTTCGCCGCCAAGGCGGAGTACCCCGACACGCTCGTGTTCTTCCGCATGGGCGACTTCTACGAGCTGTTCTACGAGGACGCGCGCAAGGCGGCGCGGCTGCTGGACATCACGCTGACGCAGCGCGGCGCCTCGGCGGGCGCGCCGATCCCGATGGCGGGCGTGCCCTACCACTCGGTCGAGGGCTATCTCGCGCGGCTGGTGAAGCTCGGCGAGTCGGTGGCGATCTGCGAGCAGATCGGCGATCCGGCCGCGTCGAAGGGGCTGGTCGAACGCAAGGTCGTGCGCGTGGTCACGCCGGGCACGGTCACCGACGCGGCGCTGCTGGAAGAGCGCCGCGACAACCTGCTGCTGGCGATCGCCGGCGGCGGCGGCAAGGGCGGCGCGGCGTACGGGCTGGCCTGGATCGACCTGTCCTCCGGGCGCTTCCTGCTCAGCGAAGCGGGCGATGCCGAGACGCTGGTCGCGGAGCTCGCGCGGCTGACGCCGGCGGAGACGCTGATCGCCGAGGACGTGGCCTGGCCGGCGGCGGTGGCGCAGCTGCCCGGCCTGCGCAAGCGCGCGCCGTGGCATTTCGACACGGCGACGGCGCAGCGCGAGCTGGCGCGCTTCTTCGGCACGCGCGACCTGTCCGGCTTCGGCTGCGAGCACCTGCCGCTGGCGATCGGCGCGGCCGGCGCGCTGCTGGCCTACGTGGAGGAAACGCAGAAGGCCGCGCTGCCGCATCTCACCGGGCTCGCGGTCGAGAACGCCAGCGAGACGATCGCGCTCGACGCGGCGACGCGGCGCAACCTCGAGCTCGACACGCACGCCAGCGGCAACCGCGAGTTCACGCTGCTCGGCGTGCTCGACCGCACGATCACGCCGATGGGCGCGCGCCTGCTGCGGCGGCGGCTGCACCGGCCGCTGCGCGACCGCGACGTGCTGAACCGGCGCCTGCAGGCGGTCGAGGCGCTGCTCGAGCAGCGCCGCTACGAGCCGCTGCGCGAGACGCTGCGCGGCATCGGCGACCTGGAGCGCATCCTCGCCCGGGTGGCGCTGCGCTCGGCGCGGCCGCGCGACCTGTCCACGCTGCGCGACGGCCTGCGCCTCGCGCCGCGCCTGCGCGAGCAGCTCGCCGCCTGCGACAGCCCGCTGCTCGGCGAGCTGCTCGACCTGCTCGGCGACCACGCCGAGACCGCCGATCATCTCGCCGCCGCCGTGGTCGACGTGCCGCCGGTGCTGCAGCGCGACGGCGGTGTGATCCGCGAAGGCTACGACGCCGAGCTCGACGAGCTGCGCGCGCTCTCGACCAACGCGGACCGGTTCCTGGTCGACCTGGAAGAACGCGAGAAGGCGGCCAGCGGCATTCCCACGCTGAAGGTCGGCTACAACCGCGTGCACGGCTACTACATCGAGATCAGCAAGGCGCAGGCGGACAAGGCGCCGCTGCACTACGCGCGCCGGCAGACGATCAAGGGCGCCGAGCGCTACGTGACCGAGGAGCTGAAGGCGTTCGAGGACAAGGTGCTGTCCGCGCGCGAGCGCTCGCTGATGCGCGAGCGCGCGCTGTACGACGGCCTGCTCGACGCGCTGATCGCGCGGCTCGGCCCGCTGCAGGCCGCGGCCGCGGCGATCGCCGAGCTGGACGCGCTGGCGAACCTCGCCGAGCGCGCCGACGCGCTCGGCTGGAACCGGCCCGAGCTCGCCCGGACGCCCGGCATCCGCATCGTGCGCGGCCGCCATCCGGTCGTCGAGCAGGTGCGCGAGGCGCCGTTCGAGCCCAACGACCTCGTGCTCGACGAGACGCGCCGCATGCTCGTGGTCACCGGCCCGAACATGGGCGGCAAGTCCACCTACATGCGCCAAGCGGCGCTGATCGTGCTGCTCGCGCACGTCGGCAGCTTCGTGCCGGCCGACGCGGCGACGATCGGCCCGATCGACCGCATCTTCACGCGCATCGGCGCCGGCGACGACCTCGCGCGCGGGCAGTCGACGTTCATGGTGGAGATGAGCGAGACGGCGAACATCCTGCACAACGCCACCGCCGCCAGCCTGGTGCTGATGGACGAGATCGGCCGCGGCACGTCCACCTACGACGGCCTGGCGCTGGCGCGCGCCTGCGCGGTGCGCCTGGCCACGGCGAACCGCGCGTTCGCGCTGTTCGCCACGCATTATTTCGAGCTGACCGCGCTGGCCGCCGAGTACGACGGCATCGCCAACGTGCATCTCGACGCGGTCGAATACGGCGACCAGCTCGTCTTCATGCACGCGGTCAAGGAAGGCCCGGCGAACCGCAGCTTCGGCCTGCAGGTGGCCGCGCTGGCCGGCCTGCCCAAGGCGGTGATCGCCGACGCGCGGCGCACGCTGGCGAGCCTCGAGCGCGGCGCGCACGGCGCGGATGCGCCCAGGCCCGCCGAGCCGTCGCCGCAGCTCGCGCTGTTCGCGGCGGCGCCGTCCAGGGTGGAGGAAGCGCTGCGCGAGATCGATCCGGACGCGCTGACCCCGCGCGAAGCGCTGGAGGCGCTGTACCGCCTGAAGGCGCTGCTCTAGCGGTTCGGATTCGCGTCCGCGCGACGTGCCGGGCGGCGCCTGCCGCGGATGGCCGGCGGCGGCGCCTGCGGACGGCTCGTCGCACGCGCTGAGATGCGCCGGCGCATACTTCGCACGATGAAGCACGTTCCGCCGCCCGATCCGCAGCGCCTCGACGCGCCCGTCCGCATCAAGGGCCGCGGCGCCGCCTCGAATCCCGAAGGCCGCTTCGAGACGATCGCCACGACGCGCGAGGACGACGGCTGGCACCGCGAGGACGAGGCCGCGCCGCGGCCGGCCACGATGGTGAGCGAGGAGCGCGCGCGCTCGATCATCAGCCGCAACGACTCGCCGGACATCGGCTTCGACCAGTCGATCAATCCGTACCGCGGCTGCGAGCACGGCTGCGTCTACTGCTACGCGCGGCCGTCGCATGCCTATCTGAATCTCTCGCCCGGCATCGACTTCGAGACGAAGCTGTTCGCCAAGACGAACGCGGCCGAGCGCCTGCGCGAGGAGCTCGGCCGGCGCGGCTACGTCTGCTCGCCGATCAACCTCGGCGCGAACACCGACCCGTACCAGCCGATCGAACGCCGCTACCGCCTCACGCGCTCGATCCTGGAGGTGCTCGCCGAGTGCGCGCATCCGTGCACGATCGTGACCAAGAACGCGCTGATCGAGCGCGACCTCGACCTGCTCGTGCCGATGGCGCGGGCGAACCTCGTGCACGCGTTCGTCTCGGTGACCTCGCTGGACAACCGCCTGTCCAGCGCGCTGGAGCCGCGCGCGAGCGCGCCGCACCGGCGCCTGGAAGCCGTGGCGCGCCTGAACGAGGCCGGCGTGCCCTGCGGCGTGATGGTCGCGCCGATCATCCCGATGGTCACCGACCGCTGGATCGAGCAGATCGTCGAGCGCGCCGCCGCGGCCGGAGCGCGCTCGGCCGGCTACACGGTGCTGCGCCTGCCCTACGAGCTCAAGGACCTGTTCCGCGAGTGGCTCGAGCTCCACGTGCCCGAGCGCGCCACGCACGTCATGAGCCTGATCCGGCAGATGCGCGGCGGCAAGGACAACGATGCGCGCTTCGGCTCGCGCATGCGCGGCGAGGGCGAGCTCGCCGAGCTGATCCGCCAGCGCTTCCGCCTGGCCTGCCGCAAGCACGGCCTCGAGCGCGGCCGCGACGTGCGGCTGGACACCGCGGCGTTCAGGCCGCCGCGCAAGGCCGGGCCGCAGCAGGAACTGTTCTAGCGCCGGCGGCGGCCGCTCCTAGGGGCGCAGGAAGATCACCGCGAACAGGCCGCCGAGCAGCGCGTACTTCAGCGCGTAGTACAGCGTCTTGTTGCGCTCGCGCAGTGCCTTGGCCGGCAGGCGCAGGCGGTAGAAATAGGCGAAGGCGCGGTTCAGCGCGCCGGTGCGGTCGCCGGCCATGTTCGGCGAGGCGCCGGCGGCGATGAAATGGCGCGCGAGCCAGCGGTTGAGCGCCGCGGCCCAGCGGTACTTCATCGGCCGCTCGACGTCGCAGAACAGGATGATGCGGTCGCGGTCCGTGCCGTTCTCGGCGCGGTGCACGTAGGTCTCGTCGAACATGACCGCCTCGCCGTCGCGCCAGCTGTAGCGCTCGCCGTCGACCTCGATGTAGCAGCGGTCGTCGCCCGGCGTGACCAGGCCCAGGTGATAGCGCAGCGAGCCGGCGTAGGGATCGCGGTGGCGGCGCAGCTCGCTGCCCGGCGGCAGCTCGGCGAACATCGCCGCCTTCACGCTCGGGATCGAGCGCAGGAGCTCGGTCGTGCGCGGGCACAGCGTGCTGGCGGACGGATGCGCCTCGTCGTACCACTTGAGGTAGAAGCGCTTCCAGCCGCGGCGGAAGAACGAGTTGAAGCCGACGTCGTTGTACTGGTCGGAGGCCTTGATCTGCTGCGCCTCGCGCAGCGCCAGCGCCTCGGCGCGGATCTCCTGCCAGCGCTCGCGCAGCAGCGCGAGCTCGGGAAATGCCTCGACCGCGACGTAGCGCGTGGTCGGCACGCGCGAGCAGGCGTACATCAGCACGTTCAGCGGCGCCATGAACGTCGAGTGGTCGGTGATCTGGCGCGAGAAGCGAAGGCGCACGCGGCCGCGCAGGTGCACGTACAGCGCGGAAGCGACGAATAGGGCGAGCAACATCCATTTCATGTCGAACAATTTCTGAACGCGAGAGCGCAGAAATTGTACCGTCCGGCGCGCGCGCGCGCCCGTGCCGGCGTTTGCAGCCGCTGCGCGAAGCCGGCCGCCGCGGCCGACAGGGCTCCACCCCGATAGCCATGGACTATCGAGAGCATCGGAACAATCGAATTCTCCGTCCGCCACGGCCTGCCTATAGTGCCTGCACGTCCGCGAAAGCGCCTCGCTGCGGATGGCCCTCTCACGCACAGGAAGACCGCCGATGAACGCATCGCCCGAGACGCTGACCACCGCCGCCGGCGCGCCGGTGCCGGACAACCAGAACAGCCTGACCGCCGGCCCGCGCGGCCCGCTGCTGGTGCAGGACCACCCGCTGTTCGAGAAACACGCGCACTTCAACCGCGAGCGCATCCCCGAACGCGTCGTGCACGCGAAGGGCTCGGCCGCGTACGGCACGTTCACGGTCACGCACGACGTCACTCGCTACACGAAGGCGCGCCTGTTCGCGGCGGTCGGCAAGAAGACCGAGCTGTTCGTGCGCTTCTCCACCGTCGCCGGCGAACGCGGCGCCGCCGACGCCGAGCGCGACGTGCGCGGCTTCGCGATCAAGTTCTACACCGAGGAAGGCAACTGGGACCTGGTCGGCAACAACACGCCGGTGTTCTTCGTGCGCGATCCGTACAAGTTCCCCGACTTCATCCACACGCAGAAGCGCGACCCGCGCACGAACCTGCGCAGCGCCACCGCGATGTGGGACTTCTGGTCGCTGTCGCCCGAGTCGCTGCACCAGGTGACGATCCTGATGAGCGACCGCGGCCTGCCCGCCAGCCTGCGCCACATGCACGGCTTCGGCAGCCACACGTTCAGCTTCGTCAATGCGGCGAACGAGCGCTTCTGGGTCAAGTTCCACTTCAAGACGCAGCAAGGCATCCGCAACTGGACCAACGCGCAGGCCGCGCAGGTGGTCGGCCGGGACCGCGAATCGCACCAGCGCGACCTGTACGAGGCGATCGAGCGCCGCGACTTCCCGCGCTGGACGATGTACGTGCAGGTGATGCCGGAGGCGGACGCGCAAAAGACGCCGTACGACCCGTTCGACCTGACCAAGGTCTGGCCGCACCGCGACTACCCGCTGATCGAGGTCGGCGTGCTCGAGCTCGACCGCAATCCGGACAACTACCACGCCGAGGTCGAGCAATCGAGCTTCTCGCCGGCGAACGTCGTGCCCGGCATCGGCTACAGCCCGGACAGGATGCTGCAGTTCCGCCTCTTCTCCTACGCCGACGCGGCGCGCTACCGGCTCGGCGCGAACCACGAGCACCTGCCGGTGAACCGGCCGCGCTGCCCCGTGCACACCTACTACCGCGACGGCGCGATGCGCTTCGACGGCAACGGCGGCGGCAGCGTCAACTACGAGCCGAACTCGTTCGGCGGCCCGGTGCAGCAGCCGGCGGCCAAGGAACCGCCGCTGAGGATCTACGGCGACGCCGACCGCTACGACCACCGCATCGGCAACGACGACTACACGCAGGCCGGCGATCTGTTCCGGCTGATGAGCGAGGCGCAGCGGCACCAGCTGTTCGACAACATCGCCGCCGCGATGCAGGGCGTGCCGGAGCCGATCGTGCAGCGCCAGCTCGGCCATTTCGAGAAGGCCGACCCGGCCTACGCCGCCGGCGTGCGCCGCGCGCTGGCCGCGACGGCGGTCGCGAGCGAGGTAGCCTAGCTCGCGCGACGTGCCCTCACCCGGCGCGCGCTGCGCGCCGACCTCTCCCGCGAGCGGGAGAGGTCGACACCGACCACGTTGCCGGGCCGGTCAGATCGAATCCTTCCACTGGCGGATCAGCCGGCGCGCGCGCTTGTCCGGCCGCGTCGGCGGCCCGGGCGCGCCGGCGAGGCGCTGCCGTTCGCGCAATTCGGCGCGCGCCTGGCGGCTCGCTTCGGATTCGGCGTAGAGGCGCTGCGCCTGCGCGGCGGGTCCGCGGCGCTCGTCGAGCGCGAGCACGGTCACCTCGAAGCGCTCCTCGCCGCGCACGATGCGCAAGGCATCGCCGACGCGCAGGGCCTTGGCCGGCTTGCCGGCCACGCCGTTGACCTCGACCTTGCCGCCCTCGACCGCCTGCTTGGCCAGCGAGCGCGTCTTGAAGAAGCGCGCCGCCCACAGCCAGACGTCCAGGCGTACGGCGGCGGCTTCGTCGGTTCGCGGGTCGGTCGACGTCATTGCGGCTCCAGCTTCTTCATGAGGTCGCGCGTCGCCGGCCAGACCAGGTGCGCGAAGCGCGCGTCGAGCTTCGCGACCGCCTCGCGCGCCTTCGCCGGCGGACCCTGCTCGACCAGGCGCGTGGCCTCGGCGAGCGCGGCGGCGACCTCCGCGTCGACGCGCCGCCGGCAGGCGTCGAGGTCGGCCGGCGGCGACCTGGGCTGTTCCAGCAGCGCCAGGCCGCGCTCCCAGGTGCTCGCGTCGGCCGGCTCGTGCCCGCGCCCGTGCATCGGCAGCTTGGCCACGTCCGCCACGCACAGCGCCTGCGCCGAGGCCATGCTGTAGCGCGCGCGCTGCGCGTTCGGCTCGTCGTCGCTGCCGTAGAGGTAGACCAGGCGCGAGCGCTCCTGGGCGAGCTGCAGCAGCTTCGCCTCCGGCAGCGGCACGAGGAAGCTGCCGACGTCGTCGCCGGCGCCGTCGATCAGCGCGCCGCGGAACACGTCCGGATAGCCGATCGCCATTCGCAGCGCGACGCGGCCGCCGCCGGAGAAGCCGGCGACGTAGACGCGCTGCGGATCGACCGGATGGACCTTGGCGACGTTCGCGTACACGTGCAGCGCCAGCGCGACGCGGCGCGGAAGCTCCATCGCCTCGTTGCCGGAGCCGGCGGCGGTGGCGAACAGCACGCCGTGCTCGTCGAGCGCCTTGCGCCAGCGCCGCGGCACCGCCGCCTGCGGCCACGGCGGCACGAACACGACCAGGCCGTAGCCGTGCTCGCCGGGCGCGCCCTGCGGCACGTAGAGCGCGTAGCGTTCGGCGGCGAGGTCGAGCGTGTAGTCCGGCGGCGTCTGCCGTTTCGCCGCATAGGCGTCGAGCGCCTGCTGCGCCCACAGCGGGCTCATCATGCGCTCGAACAGCGTGGTCGTGCGCGCCAGCGGCGAATAGCCCTCGAACGCCTGGTTCTCGTGCAGGCCGGGCGAGGCGTCCGGCGCCGCGGCGCGGGCGAGCGCGCAGCACGCCAGCAGGACCGCCGCGCCGCCGGGCCGGAGAAGGGAAAGGTTCATGTCGTGATCGCACCTGCGGACGGGCATTCTAGTTTCCGCCCGCCGCCGCACGGAACGCCCCGGCGCCGCGCTCGATCCGGCGCGGCGCGGGCACGGCGCGCCGCAGCGGTGGCCGCGGAGGCCCGCTTGGTGTATCGTGTGCGAGTCTGCAGCGTCGCTTTGCGATCTTCCCTCAGGGACGCGGCTCGACGGCGCTGCCTCCGGCAGCCCTTCGCGCGCCCCGCATCCGTTCGGCTCACGCCGCCGCAGAACCGGAACCTCAGGCCGTCCGGGCCGCAGGTCCGCCCACCTTCCGACCTGCAGCGCGGTTCTTTGGGAACGCTCCGGGTCTTCGCGATCGTCCTCGCCACCGACGCGCCCGCGCGTCGCGGCGGCGATCGAACGCCGCGCCTCCGTGCGCGGAAGCAACCATTTCTGGAGTCTTCAATGTCCTTCGAAACACTCGGGCTCGCGCCCGCGCTGCTGCGCGCGCTGGCCGAACAGGGCTACGCCGAGCCCACGCCGATCCAGGCCGCGGCGATCCCCGCCGCGCTGCAAGGCGGCGACCTGCTCGCCGGCGCGCAGACCGGCACCGGCAAGACCGCGGCGTTCTCGCTGCCCTTGCTCGACCATCTGTACGTCTCCGCGCCCCGGCCGGCGCGCGCGAAGGCGCCGCGCGCGCTGGTGCTGACGCCGACGCGCGAGCTCGCCGCGCAGGTGCACGAGAGCCTGCGCGACTACGGCCGGCACCTCGGCGTGCGCGCGGCGATCGTCTTCGGCGGCGTCGGCATGCAGCCGCAGGTCGACGCGCTGCGCCGCGGCGTCGAGATCCTGGTCGCGACGCCGGGCCGCCTGATCGACCACATCGAGCGCGGCAGCGTCGATCTTTCGGCGATCGAGGTGCTGGTGCTCGACGAGGCCGACCGCATGCTCGACATGGGCTTCCTGCCCTCGATCCGGCGCATCCTCGGCCGCCTGCCGCGCGAGCGCCGCACCTGGCTGTTCTCGGCCACGTTCGCGCCGGAGATCAAGGCGCTGGCCGCGCAGTTCATGCGCGAGCCGGTCGAGATCCAGATCGCGCGGCCCAACAGCGTGGCCGCCACGGTCACGCATCGCGTGCATCCGGTCGACGCGGCGCGCAAGCGCGAGCTCCTGCTGCACCTGCTGGCCGCCGATGCGCGCCAGACGCTGGTGTTCGCGCGCACCAAGCACGGCGCCGACAAGCTCGCGCGCGTGCTGGAGCAGGCCGGCCTGCGCGCCGCGGCGATCCACGGCAACAAGAGCCAGAACCAGCGCACGCGCGCGCTCAAGGACTTCAAGAGCGGCAAGGTCGCGGTGCTGGTCGCCACCGACATCGCCGCGCGCGGCCTGGACATCGACCAGCTGCCGATGGTCGTGAACTTCGACCTGCCGATGGTCGCCGAGGACTACGTGCACCGCATCGGCCGCACCGGCCGCGCCGGCGCCGAGGGCCTGGCGGTGTCGCTGGTCTCGCACGAGGAGGAAGGCTTGCTGCGCGACATCCGCCGGCTGCTCAAGCAGGAGATCGCGATCGAGCCGGTCGCCGGCTTCGAGCCCTCGCGGCCGCTGCGCGCCGACGGCACCGCGCGGCCGCAGCAGAACCCGCATCCGCGCGCGGCGCACGCGCGCCGGCCGCACGCCGCCGGCAACAACGGCGGCGGCGAGGCGAATCCGGGCGCGCGCAAGAAGAAGCGCCGCCGCCGCAGCGGGCGCGCCGCGCAGCCGGCCTGACGCGGCCGCGCTAGGCTTCCGGCGGCGTCGCGCCGCCGGGCGGCCTGCGCCGGCGGAACGCGCGCTCGACGCGGCCGCCGAACGTCACCACGACCGAGAACAGCAGCATCGACACCAGCACCGGCGCGTAGAAGCCCGCGCCGCAGGCCACGCCGAACAGCGCGGTCAGCCAGACCGTCGCCGCGGTGGTCAGCCCGGTCACGCGGCGCGTCTCCGGATCGCGCAGGATCACGCCGGCGCCGAGGAAGCCGATGCCGGTGAGCACGCCCTGGATCACGCGGCTGAGCGCGTCGATGCGGCGCGCCTCCTCGCCGTCCGGCGGCAGCACGACCACGACCATCAGCGCCGCGCCGAGGCTGACCAGCGCATGCGTGCGCACGCCGGCCGGCTTGCCGTGCAGGTCGCGGTTGAGGCCGACCAGCGCGCCGGCGAGCACCGACAGCGCCAGGCGCAGCGAGATCGCCAGCAGGTCGTCGGTCACGGCATCCTCCGCTCGGGCGCGGCGATCTTGCGCGCCCCGGCGGCGCGCGGCAACGGCCGGCGCACGGCCTCGCGCGCGCGCAGCGCATCGTGCAGCATTGCGCGGAACGCCTTCGGATCGCAGCGGCCGAGCCGCACGTGCGGCGTCGCGTGCCAGTCGGCCGCGGCGCCGATCGCGCCGGCGATCGCCTCGGCCAGCCCCGGCGCGGGCGTGACGCCGTCCTCGAGGTAGAGCGCCTTCACCTCGAACACGCCCTCGGCGCGGTGCGCCTTCGCGTCGAGCCGGCCGACCAGCGCGCCGCGATGCAGGATCGGCAGCACGTAGTAGCCGTACCTGCGCTTGGGCGCCGGCACGTAGCACTCGATGCGGTAGTCGAAGCCGAACATCGCCGCGGCGCGCTCGCGGTCCCAGACCACCGGATCGAACGGCGACAGCAGCACGCTCGCGGTCGCGCGCAGGCGCCCGGCCATCGCCGCCTCGAGGCGCGCGCGGTCGCCGGCATGCGCGTAGCCGGGCGCGGCCCAGCCGTCGACCTCGACGCGCAGCAGCTCGCCCGCATCGACGAACGCGTCGAGGTCGGCGTCCTTGAGCCGGCGGCCGGAGCGGAAGTAGTCGTTGATCCAACGCGCCTGGGTCAGGCCGAGCGCGCGCACGGCGCCGAGCACGAATGCGCGGCGCATGCCTTCGGCGTCCGGCAGCGCCAGGCGCTCGGGCGAGGCGCCGCTCGCCCGAGCGAGCACGCGCTCGCGAAGGTCGTAGACGCGCTGGAAGCGCTCGCGGCGCGCGATCATCAGCTCGCCGAGCGCGAACAGCGCCTCGAGCCAGCGCTTCTCGTTCTTCCAGCCCCACCAGCCGCCGCCGCCGGCCCCGTCACCGCGCTCGAAGTCCGCGGCCTTGACCGCGCCGTGCGCGCGCACGTGCGCGAGCAGCGCGTCCATGCCGTCGGCATGCTCGCGGCGCATGCGCCGGGCGTGCTTCATCGACCAGTGCCCGTCGCGCGCGTCGAGCGCGTGGCGGCGGTGCAGGCCGTAGTCGGCGAACGGCGCGAAGCAGGCCTCGTGCGCCCAGCACTCGAAGATCGCGCCCTCGGCGAGCAGCTCGTCGAGCCACTCCGGCGCGTAGGCGCCGAGGCGCGAGAACAGCACCAGGTACGGGCTGCGCGCGACGACGTGGATCGTGTCGATCTGCAGCACGCGCATGCGCTCGATCGCGGCCAGCACGTCGGCCTTGCGCGCGCGGCGGCGCGGCCGCTGCAGCAGGCCCTGGGCGTCGAGGTGGACCAGGCGCGCCTGGCGCGCGCCGAGGCGCAGCGGCGCGGGAGCGGAGGACGTCGTGAACGCGTGCGCGGACGGAAGCATCGCGCAAGCATACGGGCAAGCGCGCGGCGCGTGCAGCCGAGCGCGCGTCAGTCCGCGGCGGCGTCGCCCGCCTTCCAGTAGCCGGTCGCGCGGAACCAGTCCTTCGGCACGCCGCGCTGCTCGGCGAGCCACTGGCGCATCGCGCGGGCGCGGCGCGATTCGGCGGCGATCCAGTGGAACGTGTCGCCCGGCGACGGAGCGAGATCGCGCAGCGCGCATTCGAGCCGGTCGCTGGCCTGCGCCGGCGCGCCGCCGCGCTCGAGCCAGGTCACGCGCGCGTCCGCCTGCGTCGCCAGGACCTGGCGGTCGGAGGCGTCGGGAATCTCGATCAGCGCCTCGACGCGCACGCCCGCCGGCATCTCTTCCAGCCAGCGCGCGATCGCCGGCAGCGCGGTCTCGTCGCCGGCGAGCACGTAGCGGTCGAAGTCGGCGGCGACGAGGAACGAGCCGCGCGGCCCGCCGGCGCCGATGCGCTGGCCGGGCGCGGCGCGGCGCGCCCAGTCCGAGGCGGGGCCGGCGTCGTGCAGCACGAAGTCGACGACGAGCTCGCCCGCCGCGGCGTCGTGGCGGCGCGGCGTGTAGTCGCGCATCGGCGAAGGCGCGCGGCCCGGCGCATGCTCCAGCCCCTGCGGGCCGAGCCTGGGCAGCACGAGCTCGCCGTCGCGGTTCGGGAAGAACAGCTTGACGTGGTCGTCCGGCGCCGCGCTGACGAAGCCGGCGAGCTCGGGGCCGCCGAGCACGACGCGGCGCATGTGCGGCGTCAGCGGCTCGGCGCGCACGACCTCGAGCGTGCGCAGCACGACCGCGTGGCGCAGCTGGCGGTGCGCGTGGCGCGCCGCGCCGCCGTCCGCGTGCCGGGCGGCCGCCTCACTCACGGCGGCCGCCTGCGGCGATCTCGGCCGCGGCGCGTTCGAGGATCGCCGCGACGCGGCGCGCCTCGGCCTCGTTCCAGTCCGTGCCGCGCATCAGCAGGGCGTGCTTGAGCGCGTGCATCATCTTGCGCACGGCCATCGGCAGGGCCATCTTCGCGGCCATGCGCGCGCTCTCCTCGGTGCGCGCCGTCACCGCCTCGACCGCGTCGCGGTTCTCGTCGAGGAACGCGCGCCCGGCATCGGTGATCGCGTACAGCTTGCGGCCGCCCTCCTCGCTCTGCACCGCGGCGTGGCCGAGGTCCTCGAGCAGCGTCAGCGTCGGGTAGACCGCGCCGGGACTCGGCGCGTACAGGCCGTGGAACATCTGCTCGATGATGCGGATCAGCTCGTAGCCGTGGCGCGGCTGCTGCTCGATCAGCGCCAGCAGCAGCAGCTTGAGGTCGCCGTGGCCGAACATGCGGCCGCCGCGCCAGCCGCCGCCGCGGCGCTCGTCCCAGTCGCCGCCGAAGAATCCGCCGCGCCGCCCGCCGAACGGGCCGCGGCCGGCATGGCGCACCGGCGCTTCCTCGCCGTCGGCGTCGTCGAACCAGCCGAACGCATGCGGATGGTGGCGGTGGTGGTGATGGTGGTGGTGCATGGCGCGGGCGAAGAAATGGCGCATGGACATGGTCGTCTTCGATATATCGTAAGTGCGTATCTAAGATATATCTAAAGAAATATCGGAAGCAAGCCCCCGGCCTCGCTGTCGTCGTCTCGGTCCGCGGAACGGGTCCGCGCGCGCTGCGGCCGGGAAGCATGCGTGCGAAAGCCCCTCGTCCGCCCCTCGGGCATCCTCCGGCCGCCCGAGGGCGGCCGTCGATCCGGCACTGGAGAAGGAATAGCACCGAGGCCGGGAGCATCCCGCAGCGGAGAAGAGAGAACCTTTACCTTTCCCGCTCGCGGGCGAGGCCGGCGCGCGCAGCGCGCCGGATGAGGAAATCTCGCGAAGACGTCGAGGAAACCCCGGTCAGCGGCGCGGCGCGAGGATCGCGCCGAGCCGGTCCGGCGCGCCGGAGATGCGCTCCAGATGCGGATAGCGCAGGCCGCCGCGGTAGTCGACGCGCACGCTGCGGTACTCGTCGGCCTTCTTGACCAGGAGCTCGACCGGCGCGCCGTCGGCGGTCGCGGCAACCGCGGCCTTCAGCCGCTCGGGCTTGAACTCGCGCCCGTTCACGGCGACCAGCGTGCTGGCGGGCGCGATGCCGGCCCTGAATGCCGGGCCGTCCCAGCGCACGTCGGCGATGCGGCCGTCCGGGCTCAGCGTCAGCCCCAGCGAGGCGGCGTAGTCGAGCGTCTTGCGCGCGGCTTCGGCGGCCTTCTGGAACGCGCTCGGCTGCCTGGTATAGACGAGCTTCCAGCCGCTCGCGGCGAGGCCGTCGAGCGGCGGCGCGTGCGCGTCGATGCGCTCGCGCAGGAACGCGGCCCAGTCGTACGGCGCGACGCCGTTCAGCGCGGCGACGACGTCGTCGAACACGTACGTCCCGACCGTGCGCCCCTCGTCGGGCACGCCGAAGAACGCGCGCGCGAAGTCGTCGAGCGAGCGCTTCTCGCGCGTGAGCTCGCGCAGCTTCGCGTCGACCGCGAGCCAGACCAGCAGGCCCGCGCTGTAGTAGTCCTCGCTCATTTGGTAGTTGCGGTACGGCAGCGGGCGGCGCTGCGCCACGACCGGATCGCTGGTCGTGTCCTGCACGTTGCGCCAGGCGAAGCCCGGGCGGTTGTCGGCGTAGGTGGCGGCCACCTGCGCCAGCGCGTCGCGCGCCTGCTCCGCGCTCCACAGGCCCGAGCGCGCGGAGAGCACGTAGCCCCAGTACTGCGTCTGCCCCTCGTAGACCCACAGCAGCGAGCCGCCCATCGGCACGTTGAAGTTCGGCGTGGCCAGGTCCGCGCCGCGGCGGAACTTGCCGTTCCACGAATGCGTGTACTCGTGCGCCAGCAGGTCGCGCGTCGGCGCGTTCTTGTCCCATTCGGTGAAGTAGCCGGGCGGCGCGCTGTTCTCGCTGGAGCGGTGATGCTCGAGGCCGATGCCGCCGAGCTGCTCGGTGAGCGCGAGCAGGAAGTCGTAATGGTCGTAGTGCGGCGTGCCGAACAGCTTCGTCGCCTGCTCGACGAGCGTGCGGTGCGGCGCGATCTGCTCGGGCCTGGCCTCGAGGCTGGCCGGCTCGTCGGCGAACAGGTTGAGCCGCACCGGCGGCGTGCCGCCGAGCTCGATGCGCCTGACGTGGCGCCCGGCGAACAGCGGCGAATCGACGAGGCGGTCGAGCGCGACCGGGCGGAAGCGCACCGTGCCGTCCGCGCCCGACGCTGCCGCCGCGGCCGTCTCCAGCGCGCCGGCGAACTGCCAGCCGCGCGGCAACGTCACGCTGGGCTCGAGCTGGATGCGGCTCGCGTAGTGGCCCGCCGGATACAAGACGACGGTGTTCCACTGCAGGTTCAGCATGTCCGGCGTCATGACCACGCGGCCCTGCGCCGGCTCCTGCGGCGACAGGAACTGGAAGTCCACCGACAGCATGTTCGCGCCCGGCGGCACGTCGACGTGGAACGCGTACACCTCGACCGGGTCGCGCGTCCATTCGAGCGCCTGGCCGCCGGCACGGATCGTCAGGCCCGCGAGCTTGTCGATCGGCCCGCGCGGCGCATGGTTGCCCGGCAGCCACTGCGGATACAGCAGCGTCAGCGGACCGGGCGCGACCGGGATCTCCTCGTGCACGCGGACGATGCGGCGGTCGACGTCGCTGGCGTCGACGGCGAGCTTCAGCGTGCCCGGATAGGCGACGTCGGCCGGCGCCGGTATCGGCGGCGCGCCGCCCGCCGCTCCTGCCTGCGCGATCGCGCTGCCGATCACGCCCACGATCCACCCTGCCCACGTCTTCGCCATTGCGACTCCTGCGGCCGATACCCGGCGCTCGTTGAAATACGAAAGTTGTCGTTCTACCATCCCGGGCGCTTGCAGGCTCGTCGGCCGGATCGCGGCGGACGACGCGGAGCTCGAACGAGAACCCGATATTCGCATACCCGCCGGGAGGGGCACGCATGACGAAAGTCGCTGCAGGCATCGCATCGTTCGCGCTGCTGTCGCTCGCCGCGGCCGCTTGGCTGCGCGATGAACCGCGCGGGCACGCGCGGCCGCGCCATGCGCAGCACGAGCGCGACGCCGAGCTGTCGCCGGCGGCGGCCGGCAGCGGCTACTGGAACTTCCGCGCGACCTATCCCACCGGGCGCTTCAGCTCGCGCTGGCTCGTCGACGCCGCGCTCCAGCACGAGCGCATGGCCAAGGGCCTGCCGGCGTCGCGCGCGGCGAACACGCGCACGCGCGCCGGCGTGCTCGATCCGGAGCGGGTCACGCCGCTCGGCCCGGCGCCGCTGGACGCCGCGCCCTCGTACAACTTCGGCCTGGTCGGCGGCCGCGTGAACGCGATCCTCGCCCATCCGACGCAGACGAACGTCGCCTGGTTCGGCTCCGACGGCGGCGGCATCTGGAAGACGACGAACTGCTGCAGCGCCGCCACGACGTGGCAGCCGAAGACCGATTCGCCGACGATCGCGAACATCGCGATCGGCTGGCTCACGCTGGATCCGAACGATCCGGACGTGCTCTACGCCGGCACCGGCGACTTCCGCCGCAACCGCCCGTTCACGTTCGGCGCGAGCGGCCTGCTGAAGAGCACGGACGGCGGCGAGACCTGGCAGGTGCTCGGCGCCGACGTGTTCAACCCGGTCTATTCCGAGCCGGCCGGCGAGTTCCCGCAGTACCGCGCGATCAGCGCGGTCGTCGTCGACCCGCGCGATTCCGCGCGCATCGCCATCGGCACGAACCAGGGCCTCTACTTCAGCCAGGACGGCGGCGCGAGCTGGGACGGGCCGTGCTACACGAACGCCCACGCCACGCAGCGCCAGGACACCACCAGCCTCGTCGCGATCGACACGCCGACGGGCACCGACCTGATCGCCGCGATCGGCTCGATCGGGCGCTTCTCCGGCGTGCGCTACGACCTCACCGAGAACGGCGCCAACGGCCTCTACCGCACCGCGATGCCGACCGGCGGCTGCCCGGCCTCGTGGACCCTGATCTCGCGGCCCGACAACGGCTGGCCGGCCGGCACCGGCAGCGGCATTCCCTACCACGAGAGCGGCGGCAATCCGCTGCGGCGGCTGGACGTCGCGCTGGCGCCGAGCGACCCGGACACGATCTACGTGCAGGCGATGCGCATGGGCGTGTGGCGCTCGACCGACGGCGGCGCGAGCTGGAGCAACGTCGCCGTGCCGCCCGCCGACTTCGCGACCGGCTGCGTCGACGATCCGTACGGCATGGGCTACATGTTCGAGGACTACAACGCCGGCCTGCTGGTCAGCCCGGCCTCGGCGCAGACGCTCTTCCTGAGCTCGACCGACGTCTGGCGCTCGACCGACGGCGGCGACACGTTCACGAACCTCACCTGCGGCTACGGCGAGGTGGCGCCGGGGCGCGCCGGCAACGTGCACGTCGACAACCATGCGCGCGCCTTCGTCGGCGGCGATCCGAACCGCCTGCTGGTCGGCAACGACGGCGGCGTCTACTACAGCGCGAACGCGCTCGCCGCGCAGCCCGACTTCGTCGCGACGAACCTGGGCACGAGCACGATCGAGTTCTATTCGGGCGACATCACGGCGTATTTCGACGACCCGGCCACGCGCACGCGCGCGATCGTCGGCGGCGCGCAGGACCAGGGCGGCGCGAACCACGTCTGGAGCGAAGGCGAGGTTCCGGGGCCTGCGGTGTGGACGCTGCGCTCCGGCGGCGACGGCACCTACGACAGGATCGAGCCGGTGCTCGGCCGGCGCTGGTACTACAACGTCACCGGCTACGTGACGGCGAGCACCGCCGGCCCCGGCGCCGAGCCCGACCAGCTGGTCTCGCCGCAGGACGAGAAGACCGGCGAGCTCTGGCAAGGCGACCGCTTCGGCTTCCTGATGCCGCTGGAGCTCTACAAGTTCGGCGGCGCCGACACCTGCCCGCCGGCCACCGGCTGCCAGCGCATGCTGGCCGGCACCTATCGCGTCTGGGAATCGCTGAGCGGCGGCCTGCCGAGCACGTCCTGGTATCCCAACAGCCCCGACCTCACCAAGCAGCTGCCGCAGGACGCCTACGACCTCTCGATCGTCAACAAGGTCGAGTTCGCCTACGCCGATCCCAGCCGCGCGGTGGCCGGCACCAACGACGGCAACGTCTGGTTCGGCTTCGGCCTGGGCGGCGGCAGCGCGAACCCGGCGACCTGGGTCGACCTGACCGACGCCAACGCGGTGCTGCCGAACCGGCCGGTGATGGACGTCGCCGCGGACCCGCGCACGGCCGACGTCGCCTACGCCGCGCTCGCCGGCTTCGACCAGAACACGCCGGCGACGCCGGGCCACGTCTACCGCGTCGAATGCAGCCCCGGTTGCGCCAGCCACGTCTGGACGAACCGCAGCGGCAACCTGCCGAACGTTCCGGTCAACGCGATCCTGCTGAACCCGCACGTGCCCGGCCAGGCGTTCGCCGGCACCGACTGGGGCCTGTACTACACCGACGACGTCGACGCGCCGTCACCGGTGTGGAACCGCTTCGACGCCGGCCTGCCCGCGGCGATGATCTGGGACCTGGTGATCGACCGCGGCGCGACGACGCTGGCGATCTTCACGCGGTCGCGCGGCGCCTACGTATGGCCGCTGCCGCGCGGCGACCTGATCTTCGCGGACGGCTTCGAGGCGCGCTAGGCACGAAGATTCACCGCGGCGCGACGCAGGCAGCGGCGCGATGCCCTAGAATCGGCCGTCGCCTTCACCTGTCCGCCGATGCTCTACTACCTGCACGAATTCAACCGCACGCTGCTCAATCCCCTGGTGACCTGGTCCGGCGCGGCCGCGCAGGCCCTGTCGGCGCCCGACAACTGGCTGGCGAAGATGCCCGGCGTCGACCGCATCGCCGCCGGCTACGAGCTCTTGTACCGGCTCGGCAAGGACTACGAGAAGCCGGCGTTCGGCATCACCTCGGTGACGGCGCACGGCCGCGAGGCCGCGGTCATCGAGGAGCGCACGCTGGAGCTGCCGTTCTGCAACCTGCTGCACTTCCGCCGCTGCAGCGACGACCCCGAGGCGCTGGCGCGCCTGCGCGCCGATCCGGTCGTGCTGGTGGTCGCGCCGCTGTCCGGCCATCACGCCACGTTGCTGCGCGACACCGTGCGCACGCTGCTGCGCGACCACGACGTCTACATCACCGACTGGGTCGACGCGCGCATGGTGCCGGTCGGCAAGGGCGCGTTCGGCCTGGACGACTACGTCGCCTACGTGCGCCGCTTCATCGCCACGCTCGGCGCCGCCGACCTGCACGTGATGTCGGTGTGCCAGCCGACCGTGCCGGTGCTCGCCGCGGTGTCGCTGATGGCCGCGGCCGGCGAGACCACGCCGCTGACGCTGACGATGATGGGCGGGCCGATCGATCCGCGCCGCTGCCCGACGCAGGTCAACGACCTGGCCACGACCAAGCCCTACGCCTGGTTCGAGACCAACGTGATCTTCGACGTGCCGCCGAACTACCCGGGCAAGGGCCGCAAGGTGTATCCCGGCTTCCTGCAGCACGCCGGCTTCGTGGCGATGAACCCGAGCCGCCACTTCAACGCGCACTGGGACTTCTACCAGGACCTGCTGCGCGGCGACCTCGAGGATGCCGCCGCGCACCGGCGCTTCTACGACGAGTACAACGCCGTGCTCGACCTGCCGGCGGAGTTCTACCTGGACACGATCCGCGTCGTGTTCCAGGACCACCTGCTGCCGCTCGGCCGCTGGATCGTCGACGGTGAGCGCGTCGCGCCCGAGGCCATCCGCCGCTCGGCGCTGCTCACGATCGAGGGCGAGCTCGACGACATCTCCGGCCTCGGCCAGACGCGCGCCGCGCACGACCTGTGCACCGGCATTCCGGCGCAGAACCGTGCGCACATCGAGGTCGCGGGCGCCGGCCACTACGGCATCTTCAGCGGCCGGCGCTGGCGCGAGATCGTCTACCCGGACGTGCGCGACTTCATCCGCCGCTTCCACGCGCCGGACGCCGCGGCGCGCGGCCGCGGCGCGACTTCGGCCAGGCGCGGCACGGCCGCCTGATCCGTCCCTCGCACGCCCCTCGAGGACCGCCATGCGCATCGCCTCCCGCCTGCCCGCCGCCGCGCTCGCCGCCTGCCTGTCGGTGCCGGCGCTCGCCGACCCGGCGGCCCGGCCGGCGACGATGCAGCAGGTGCTCGAGGCGTCGAAGCCGTCGGACTGGCGCACGCCGGACCCGGAGAACACGCTGTACCTCGACCTCGCCGACGGCCGCGTGATCCTCGAGCTCGCGCCGGCGTTCGCGCCGCTGCACGCGGCGAACGTGAGGACGCTGGCGCGCCAGCACTACTTCGACGGCCTGGCCATCCTGCGCGTGCAGGACAACTTCGTCGCGCAGTTCGGCGACCCCGACGCGGAGGCGCCGCAGAAGGCGCGCCCGCTCGGCAAGGCGGCCAGGACGCTGGCGCCCGAGTTCGAGCGCGCCACCGCCGCCGGGCTCGCGTTCACGCCGCTGCCGGACGGCGACGTCTACGCGCCCGAGGTCGGCTTCGTCGACGGCCTGCCGGCGGCGCGCGACCCGAAGGCCGGCCGGATCTGGCTGGCGCACTGCTACGGCATGGTCGGCGCGGGCCGCGACACCGGCGTCGAAACCGGCAGCGGCGCCGAGCTCTACGTCGTCATCGGCCACGCGCCGCGCCAGCTCGACCGCAACATCGCCCTGGTCGGCCGCGTCGTGCAGGGCATCGAGCGGCTCAGCGCGCTGCCGCGCGGCAGCGGCCCGCTCGGCTTCTACGAGAAGCCCGCGCAGCGCGTGCCGATCCGCTCGCTGCGCGTGGCCGCCGACGTGCCGCCGGCCGAGCGCACGCCGCTGGAGATCCTGCGCACCGACACGCCCACGTTCGCCGCGCTGGTCGAGTCGCGGCGCAACCGCCGCGACGACTGGTACAAGCTGCCGGCCGGCCGCATCGACCTGTGCAACGTGCCGATCCCGGTGCGCACGCCGTCGCGGCCGGCGGCGCGCTGAGGCGGCCGGCGGCGCGGCTCAGAGCCGCGCGGCGGAGAACGTGTCGCAGCTCTTCACGTCGCCGGAGGCGAAGCCGGTCTTGAACCAGCGCACGCGCTCGGCCGAGCTGCCGTGGGTGAACGAATCGGGCACGACGTAGCCGCGCGCCTGCTTCTGCAGCGTGTCGTCGCCGATCTGGTTGGCCGCGTTCAGCGCCGCCTCGACGTCGCCGGACTCGAGCCAGTTCAGCTGCTGCTGCGCGCGGTTGGCCCAGACGCCGGCGAAGCAGTCGGCCTGCAGCTCCTGGCGCACCGACAGGCCGTCGGCGCCCTGCATCGGCATGCCGCGCTGCGCCGCGTCCTCGACCTTGCGCATCACGCCGAACAGGTTCTGCACGTGGTGGCCGACCTCGTGCGCGATCACGTAGGCGCGCGCGAAGTCGCCGGCGGCGTTGAAGCGCCGCTGCATCTCCTCGAAGAAGTCGAGGTCCAGGTAGACCTGGCGGTCGCCGGGGCAATAGAACGGTCCCATTGCCGAGGACGCCGCGCCGCAGGCCGACTGCACCGCGCCGTGGAACAGCACGAGGCGCGGCGCCGGGTACTGGCTGCCGCCGGCCTGGAACATCTGCCCCCAGACGTCCTCGGTCGAGCCGAGGACCTTCTTCACGAACAGCGTCTGCTCGTCGTTGCCGGCCGGCGTGGTGCTCTGCTCCTGCATCGTCGCGCCGCCGCCGTCGCCGGCCATGTCGCCGAGCAGTTGCAGGATCTCGCCCGGGTTCTTGCCGAACAGGAGGCCGACGATGACGACGACGACGATGCCGCCGAGGCCCAGGCCGCGCCCGCCGCCGAAGCGCGGACCGCCGCCGCCTCCGCCGCTGTCCTCGACCACGTTGTCGCTGGCCCGCCCCTTCTGCCAAAGCATGGCTGTCTCCTGCGTCGCGTCTCGGAACCCGAGCGGCGTGGACACTACTCTGCCGCCGGCGCGGGCCGCAAGCCGTGAGCGAGGTCGCGCGCACGGCGGCGCGCGCGGTTCAGAAATGTTTACGAGCGCGGCGCGCCAGCGCGCGCTCGCCTGCAGGCCCGAGCCGTGCGGCGGCCGTGAACGGCCGCGGTCACGCCCGTTCCGTCGAGGAGGAGCCTGGCCCCTGCCCTGCCTTCGCCGCGGCGCGGAACGCGCCCGCCGCGCCGACGCGGCGACGCTCGGCAGCGCCACGGCCGCGCCACGCGCCGCATTGGCCGCGCTCGCCGGCGCCGGGCATACTTGGCCGGGGCAGAACGGCGGGACGACGATGATCAGCGGACAGGACACCCTTCCGCCGGTGCATGCGGTTGCGCATCCGGCGGACGCGGCAGGCGCGCCGCGTTCCGTTTCCGTCGCCGCGCGCCTCGCCGGCCTGCCGGCGCGCACGACGCGGCTGCTGCGCGAAGCGCAGCGCGCGATCGAGGCGCGCCGCGCGGCGCAGGCCGAAGAGGTCCTGCTGCGCGCGCAGCCGGCCTGCGCCGATCATCCGGAATTCCTGCGCCTGCTCGGCCTCACGCGCCATCTGCAGAAGCGCCGCGGCGAGGCGCTCGCCGCGCTGCGCCGCGCGCTCGAGCTCAGCCCCGCCGATCCGCTGATCCTGACCAACATCGGCAGCGTGCTGCGCGCGGCCGGCGAGCACGCCGCCGCCGAAGCCACGCTGCGGCGCGCCTGCAGCCTGGCGCCGGATCTCGCCGCGGTCTGGTACAACCTCGGCCTGGCGCTCGGCGCGGACGCGCGGCCGGCCGAGGCGGCGGACGCGCACGCGCAGGCGCTGCGCTGCGAGCCGGACCACGTCAACGCGCGTCTCGCCCATGCCGACTGCCTGCGCACGCTCGGCCGCATCGCCGAGGCTGCCGCCGGCTACCGCGCGGTGCTGCGGCGCGCGCCGCGCAATGCGCGCGCCTGGAGCAAGCTGGCGAACCTCAAGACCGTGCGCCTCGACGCGGACGAGGCGGCCATGCTGGACCGGCTGCACGCCGATCCCGCCCTGTCCGCCGACGAGCGCATGACGATCGGCTTCGCGCGCGTGAAGGCGCTGGAGGACCAGGAGCGCTACGCCGACGCGTGCGCGGCGGTGCTCGCCGTGAACACGGCCAAGCGCCGCCAGGTGCAGTGGGACGCGGCCGGCTTCAGCCAGCGCGCGGCCGAGATCGCGGCCGCCTTCGCCACGACGCCGGCGACCGCCTCGCCGGACGACCTCGGCAGCGAGGTCGTCTTCATCGTCAGCATGCCGCGCTCCGGCTCGACGCTGACCGAGCAGATCCTGTCCTCGCATCCCGAAGTCGAAGGCGCCGGCGAGCTGCCCGATCTGGCCGAGGTCATCAACGGCGAATCGCGCCGGCGCGGCCTGGCGTTTCCGGCCTGGGTGGCGCGCGCGCGGCCGGACGACTGGCGCCGCCTCGGCGAGGCGTACCTCGAGCGCACCGCGCGCTGGCGAAGCGCGCGCACGCGCTTCACCGACAAGGCGCTGGCGAACTGGCTGTACGTCGGCGCGGTGCGCGCGATGCTGCCCGGCGCGCGCTTCGTCGACGTGCGGCGCGATCCGCTGGAGACCTGCCTGTCGTGCTTCCGGCAGGGCTTCCACCGCGGCCACTACTACACCTACGACATCGACGAGCTCGCGCGCTTCCGGCGCGACTACGAGCGCACCTGCGCGTTCTGGCGCGAGCGGCATCCCGCGCACGTGCACGATTTCGTCTACGAGCGCCTGCTGGCCGAGCCGGAACGGCAGATCCGCGCGCTGCTCGCGTTCTGCGGCCTGCCGTTCGACGAGGCCTGCCTGCGCTTCCACGAGAACCGGCGCGGCGTGCGCACGCTGAGCTCCGCGCAGGTGCGCGAGCCGCTGCGCCGCGACACCGCGCGCGCGCACCGCTACGAGGACCTGGTCGGGCGCATGCGCGCCGCGCTGCTCGCCGCCGGCATCGATCCGGATCGCGGACCTGCGGCTGCGGAAAGCGCATGACGCCGGCAGCACGGCTTTCGCGAATCAAGAACCGTAATTTGAGAAACGAAACACATTTTGTTGCGGCGGTATTCACGACCTGTTAAGGTCGATTTGCTTCATGCCAACCGTTACTTTGGGGAGTAAAAGGTTATGCGGAAGAGTACGATCGCGATAAGCATCGCGGCGGTTTTCACTGCGCCTGCGTTTTTGATCGCAGGCAGCGCACGGGCTCCCTCGCCTCGCCAGCAACCTGCAGAACCGCTGCACGCGCCGGCCCGGCCCGCGACGCCGGCGGCCGCGGTGCTCTACGACCAGTCCGGTCCGGTCGATGCGCTGGCCCAGGTCCTGCACGATTCGAACTCGTCGGCCTACGATTCCGAAGGCGTCGACGACTTCGTCGTCACCGACGCGGAAGGCTGGACGGTCACGCAGGTCAACGCGCAGGTGGCGTTCCTCGCCAGCGGCGCGCCGAGCCCCGCGCCGGGCGACATCGTCTACGACGTGGTCTTCTATCCGGACAACGCGGGCGCGCCGGGCGCGACGCCGGTGGCCGGCTGCGCCTACAGCGGGCTGTCCGGCACGCTGGATGCGGCGCAGAACAACGTACAGGTTCCGCTCGTTCCCGCCTGCCAGCTGCCGGCCGGCACGTACTGGGTCTCCTACACGCCCAAGTACCACTTCCCGCCGCAGGGCTTCTGGGCGATGGGCAGCGGCGCGGCGATCAACGCCGCCGGGCGCTGGCGCAATCCGGGCGGCGCGTACGGCACGCCCTGCACCGCCTGGTCGCCGCTCGCCGCCTGCACCGGCTTCGAGCCGGACGGCCCGATCGCGAACGGCGACAACAACTACCTCTTCCAGATCGTCGGCACGGTCAACGGCGGCGGCGGGGACTGCGGCTCCGGCGGCATCTGCCTGCAGGTCGGCCTGGCGCCGGCCGATCCGGGCAATCCCGCGGTCTGCGGCACGGCCACCTCGCTCGACGTCGCCGCCGGCGACCAGGTCAACTACTGCTACAAGGTCACCAACGACACGGGCCTCACGCTGAACTACCAGTCGCTGAGCGACAACGTGAACGGCTCGCTGCTGAACCTCGTCGAGGAGACGCTGCCGGCCGGCGGCAGCCTGCAGTACAACCGCGTGGTCACGGTCGGCCAGTCGCAGAGCGTCATCTCGACCTGGACCGCGCAGGACCAGCTGCCCGGCTACGGCTTCACGACCGGCAACCTCGATCCCGGCACGCCGGCCGACTGCTCCGACCGCCTGTTCGCCGACGGCTTCGACGGCACCGGCCTGCCCTGCAACGGCGGCACGCCGGGCGACTTCATCGACATCAGCGGCACCGGCACCGCGATCGATCCGGGCGACGACGCCTCGGTCGCGGCCACGCTGCCGTTCTCGTTCAACCTGTACGGCCAGTCGTCGAACCGGATCTGCGTCGGCAACAACGGCTACATCCTGTTCGGCACCGCCACGTGCCCGAGCGCCGGGCTGTGGGACAACCAGGCGCTGCCGACCGCGGATCTCCCGGCGACGGCGATCCTGCCGTTCTGGGACGACCTCTACACCGGCGGCCACGTCTACACGGCGACGATCGGCACCGCGCCGAACCGCAAGTTCGTCGTCGAGTGGTACCGCAAGAACCACGCGCACGCCGGCGCCAGCGATCCGGGCGGCGTGACGTTCGAGGTCGTCTTCGGCGAGGACGGCAGCCTGAGGTTCAACTACCTCAAGACCACGTTCGAAAGCGACGCGAGCTGGGACGACGGCGCCTCGGCGACGATCGGCCTGCAGAAGAACGCGGCGCTGGCCAACGCGTTCTCGTTCGACCAGCCCTCGCTGCACGCGCAGTACTACGTGGCCGCGACCGCGGCGAACCCGACGGTGTTCACCAGCACCGACGCCGGCGTCTCGGTGAACGTCGGCGCGCCGGAGATCCAGCTGTCGCCGACGAGCCTCAGCGGCAGCGCCGCCGCCGGCACCACGACCACGGCGACGCTCGGCGTCGGCAACGTCGGCTCGGGCGACCTGCACTGGACGACGGCGGAAGCGCCGGCCGCGCACCTGCCGCCGCTGGGCTCGCGCTACGCGTTCCCGCTGGGCACGGCGGACGGCCCGGATGCGCTGCAGAAGACCGCGGTGAAGCGGACGCACAAGCCCGCGCCGCAGCGCCCGTGGCTGCCCTCCGGCGCGACGGCGCCGGCGTTCGCGGTGATGCCGGAGGATGGCTCGTACACGCCGCTCGACGCGGCCGCGCCCGGCGCGCTCTCGCCCGGCGCGGTCAGCGGCGGCAGCGTCGGCGTCACCTGGGGCGGCGGCTTCGTCGGCGGCCAGTTCGCCACCGAGTACCTGCTCGGCGACGACGGCCTGAAGAAGATCGACACGGCCACGCGCGCGATCACGACGATCAACGCCTCCACCGGCGGCGGCGACGTCTGGGCGGCGACGACCGATCCGACGTCCGGCGCGATGTACTACGTCGGGCCGAGTTCCAGCCAGAAGCTGTTCCGCATCGACGACCTCTCCACCGGCGCGGCCGTGTCCGTCGGCTCGATCACCGGATCGGCCAGCGGCCACATCGTCAGCGCGATCGCGATCGACCGCGACGGCCGCCTGTGGGGCGTGGACAAGACGCAGGACACGCTGGTGGCGATCGACAAGACCACCGGCGCGAGCTCGCTGATCGGCTCGCTCGGCACCGACACCGAGGGCATCGCCAGCCTCGCGTTCGACTACGCCACCGGCAAGCTCTACCTCGCCGCGCTGGACGCCTCGCGCTCCGCGTCGACGATGTACACCGTCGACACGACCACCGGCGCGGCCACGGCGGTCGGCCCGGTCGGCGACGGCACGCAGCACCTGACCGCGCTCGCGATCGCCACGAGCGGCAGCGCCAATGCCTGCGCGGCACCGGCCGACGTGCCGTGGCTGTCGCTCTCGCCGGCCAGCGGCACGACGCCGGCGGCCGGCTCCGTGCCGGTCACGGCGACGCTGGACGCCGGCAGCCTGTCCGCCGGCGCGTACCACGCCAACATCTGCGTGTCGAGCAACGACACGGCCCATCCGCTGGTCGCGGTGCCGGTCGCGTTCACCGTCACCGGCGGCGGCAATCCGCCGACGCTGTCGAAGGCGTTCGCGCCGGCCAGCGTCGCCGCCGGCCTGCCGAGCCGGCTGACGATCACGCTGGCGAACACGAACGCGACGGCGGCGACGCTGACCGCGGCGCTGACCGACACGTTCCCGGCCGGCCTCGTCGTCGCGGCCACGCCGAACGCGTCGACCACCTGCGGCGGCACCGTCACCGCGGCGGCCGGCAGCGGCTCGATCGGCCTCGGCGCCGGCGCGGCGATCCCGGCCAACGGCTCGTGCACGGTCGGCGTCGACGTGCAGGCGGCGGCCGAAGGCAGCTACGCCAACACGATCCCGGCCGGCGCGCTGGCCACCAGCGCCGGCGCGAACGCCGCCGCGGCGACGGCCACGCTGACCGTGACCGCGGCCACGCCGGTCGTCTGCTCGGCTCCGATCGACCACGCGATCGCCAACACCACGAACGGCACGTCGATCAGCTGGATCAGCGGCTCGATCGTCGATTCCGATCCGAGCACCGGCTACGACGTCAACCTGTACGGCGCGTCCAGCGGCCTGTCGATGTGGTGGAACAACGCGCCGACGGCGAACGCCGGCGTCGCGCCGACGACTTCCAGCTCGAACTACAGCGTGCTGACGAACGGCGCCGTCATCGGCCCGGCCTCGACCTGGTCGCGCACCAACGGCGCGATGACCGCGTTCCGCGCCGGCGTCGACGGCTACTTCGGCTTCCGCTTCGACTGCTCGGCGCTCGGCGGCACCACCTGCTACGGCTACGCGCACCTCCGGACGACGGCCGCGACCGGCTTCCCGGCGACGCTGGTCGACTACTGCTACGACCGCACCGGCGCGGCGATCACGATTCCCGGAACGCCGCCGCCGACGCCGCCGACGCTGACCAAGGCGTTCGCGCCGGGCAGCATCCTCGCCGGCGGCACCAGCACGCTGACGATCACGCTCGCCAACGCCAACGCGACGCCGGCGACGCTGAGCGCGGCGCTGACCGACACGTTCCCGGCCGGCCTCGTCGTCGCGGCGACGCCGAACGCGTCGACCACCTGCGGCGGCACGGTCAACGCCGCCGCGGGCGGCGGCTCGGTCAGCCTCGACGCGGCCGGCGCGGCGATTCCGGCCAACGGCTCGTGCACGGTCAGCGTCGACGTGCAGGCGGCCGCGGCCGGCAGCTACGCCAACACGATCCCGGCCGGCGCGCTGGCGACCAGCGCCGGCGCGAACACCGCCGCGGCCACGGCCACGCTGGCCGTGACGCCGACGACGACGCCGAGCTGCCCGACGCAGAGCTTCGACGGCGTGACCGCGCCGGCGCTGCCCGCCGACTGGGTGTTCAGCAGCGGCGCGGGCAGCGGCACGTTCACGACCGTCAGCAGCGCGTCCGACTCGGCGCCGAACTCGGCGTTCGCGCCGAACCTGACCACGGTCAACGACATCCGCCTCGAATCGCCGGTGTTCATGCCGACGGCGGGCACGGCGCTGACGTTCCGCAACCGCTACAACCTGGAGAACGGCTTCGACGGCGCGGTGCTGGAGATCTCGATCGACGGCGGCGCGTACCAGGACATCCTCGCGGCCGGCGGCAGCTTCGTCGCAGGCGGCTACAACGGCACGCTGTCGACGAACGCGACGTTCCTCAACCCGCTGGTCGGCCGCGCGGCCTGGACCGGCTCGACCAGCGGCGCGTTCGTCACCACGACCGTGACGTTCCCGCCGGCGGCGGTCGGCAAGCCGACCAAGCTGCGCTTCCGCACCGGCGACGACAACAGCACCGCGGCCTCGGGCACGCCCGGCTGGTGGATCGACACGCTGACCTGCGGCGCGGCGCCGCCGACCGTCGCCAAGGCGTTCGCCCCGAGCAACGGCCCGGTCGGCGCGACCAGCACGCTGACGATCTCGCTGGCGCATCCGGCCGGCCCGGCGACGCTGACGGCGGACCTCGTCGACACGCTGCCCGCGGGCCTCGTCGTCGCCGCGACGCCGAACGCGTCGACCACCTGCACCGGCGGCACGGCGACGGCCGTCGCCGGCGGCGGCTCGGTCGCGCTGAACACCGGCGCGACGATTCCGGCCTCGGGCTGCGTGGTGAAGGTGGACGTGACGACGTCCGCGCCCGGCATCTACGTCAACACGATCGCGGCCGGCGCGCTGCAGACCGACGTCGGCAACAATGCCGCGGCGGGCACGGCGAACTACCAGGCGACGCAGCCGGGCTTCGTCACCTATTCCACGGGCTTCGAGGCGCCGGGCTACGCCGCCGGCGCGCTGAGCGGCCAGCAGGGCTGGTTCGCCTCGGTGTCCGCGGACTGGAAGGTCGCGACCGCACATCCCGGCGCCGGCGCGCAGCACGCCCGCGGCACCTGGACGACCGCCGGTTCGGGCACCTCGTTCATGCTCTCGCCCACGCAGCCGGCGGGCACGACGGCGTATTCGACGGCGGCGGCGAAGCTCGCGATCACCGTCGCCGGCAGCGGCGCGACCTGGGACTTCGCGCCGCAGGATCCGGCCGCCGGCTCGGTGATCACGCGCGTGCGCTTCCTCAACAGCGGCAACAAGATCCAGGTGCTCGACCCGAACGGCGGCGCGCCCGCCTACGTCGACACCGGCGCGACCTGGACGCCGGGCGCGTATTTCGACGTGAAGGTCGTCGCCAGGCGCGCGGACAAGACCTACGAGGTCTGCCTCAACGGCACGTCGATCTGGAGCGGCACCGGCTTCGCCGGCGGCATCGCCAACGTCGCGATCATCGGCAACAAGGGCACCGGTACGCAGAACAACGTGCTCGACGTCGACGACGTGGTCATCGACAACGTCAACGACGGCGGCTGCGGAGGCGGACCGGCGCCGGTCGCGCCGACGCTGTCGAAGGCGTTCGCGCCGGCCAGCGTCGCCGCCGGCAGCCCGAGCACGCTGACGATCACGCTGGCCAACGCCAACGCGACCGCGGCGACGCTGACCGCGGCGCTGACCGACACGTTCCCGGCCGGGCTCGTCGTCGCGCCGACGCCGAACGCGGCCACGACCTGCGGCGGCGCCGTCACCGCGGCCGCGGGCAGCGGCTCGGTCAGCCTCGGCGCCGGCGCGGCGATCCCGGCCAACGGCACCTGCACGGTCAGCGTCGACGTGCAGGCGGCGAACGCCGGCAGCTACGCCAATACGATCCCCACCGGTGCGCTCGCGACCGGCGCCGGCAGCAACGCCTCGGCGGCGAACGCGACGCTCACGGTCACGCCGGCCAGCGTCGCGCCGACGCTGTCGAAGGCGTTCGCGCCGGCCGGCGTCGCCGCCGGCAACCCGAGCACGCTGACGATCACGCTGGCCAACGCCAACGCGACGCCGGCGACGCTGGCCTTCCCGCTGACCGACACGTTCCCGGCGGGCCTGGTCGTCGCGCCGACGCCGAACGCGGCCACGACCTGCGGCGGCGCCGTCACCGCGGCCGCGGGCAGCGGCTCGGTCAGCCTCGGCGCCGGCGCGGCGATCCCGGCGAACGGCACCTGCACGGTCAGCGTCGACGTGCAGGCGGCCAATGCCGGCAGCTACGCCAACACGATTCCCACCGGCGCGCTCGTCACCAGCGCCGGCAGCAATGCGGACCCGGCCGTGGCCACGCTGACGGTCGGCGCGGCGGTGCTGCCGCCGACGCTGGCGGCCAGCTTCGCGCCGAAGACGCACGTCAGCACCGGCGCCGCGACCACGCTGACGCTGACCCTGGGCAACCCGAACGCCTCGCCCGCGACGCTGAGCGCGCCGCTCGTCGACGCGCTGCCGGCGGGCCTGGTCGTCGCCGCGACGCCGAACGCCGCGACCAGCTGCAGCGGCGGCGCGGTCGCCGCGAGCGCCGGCGGCGCCTCGTTCAGCCTCGACGCCGGCGCGCAGATCCCGGCGAACGGCACGTGCACGGTCAGCGTCGACCTGCAGTCGGCCGCAGCCGGCGTGTACGTGAACACGCTGCCGGCCGGCGCGCTGCAGACCGACGCCGGCAGCAACGGCGCGGCCGCGCAGGACAGCGTCGTCGTCGCCGGCACGTTCCCGGCGCCGTACTGCAGCGCCACGTTCAGCAGCGGCCGGGAGCCGATCACGCGCGTCGACTTCGCCGGCATCGTCAATACGTCGTCGGCCACGGTCGGCGGGACCGCGCTGGAGAACTTCCTCGCCGTCACCGGCGGCGCGGTGGCGCCGCGCGGCGGATATGCGATCACGGTGAAGGGCAACACCGACGGCAACTTCCAGGACTTCGTCAACGTGTTCTTCGACTGGAACCACGACGGCCAGTTCGCCACGGACGGCTCGGAAAGCGTGAACGTCGGCTCGATCACCAACTCCACCGGCACCGACTCGGTCCAGGCCTCGAACGTCGTCGCGGTCCCGCCGACCGCCAAGCCCGGCCTGACGCGCATGCGCGTGGTCAAGGCCTACGGCAGCTACGGCAGGCCGTGCGGCGACAGCGGCTACGGCCAGGCCGAGGACTATCTCGTGCTGGTCGACCCGAGCCTCGTGCCGCCGCCGGCTCCGCCGCTGGTCGGCCAGGCGTTCTCGCAGACGTACTTCGCCGCGCCGGGCGGCACCAGCACGCTGACGATCACGCTGACGAACTACAACGCGGCGCCGCTCGCGCTCACCGCGGCGCTGACCGACACGTTCCCCGCCGGGCTCGTCGTCGCGGCGACGCCGAACGCGGCCACCACCTGCCCGGGCGGCACGCTCACCGCCGATGCCGGCACCGGCCTGGTCCGTCTGGCCGCGGGCGCGCAGATCCCGAGCGGAAGCTGCACGATCACGGTCGACGTCACCTCGGCGGCGTCCGGCATCTACGTCAACACGATCGCCGCGGGCGCGGCGCAGTCGGCGAGCGGCAACAGCCCGAATCCGACCTCGGCCACGATCCAGTTCGGCAGCACGACCGGCGTGCCGACCTACGCCACCGGGTTCGAGTCGCCGTTCGCCGTCGGGGCGCTGAACGGCCAGCAGGGCTGGTACGGCCAGGGCGGCTCGCCGTCGCCGCAGGTCGCGAGCACGACGCCGGCGCACGGCACCCAGCACGCGAGCGTGACTTCGACCGCCAACGGCGGAACCACCGGCACGCAGCCGCTGGCGCTGTCGCCGAGCATGAACGTGGGCACGTCGCCGTACTCGGTCGCCAGCGCGAACGTGCGCATCTCCAGCACGACCAACGGCGCGAGCTGGGAGATCACGCCGCAGGACTCCTCGACCGGCCTGGTGGTGACGCGCCTGCAGTTCGACCGTGCCGCCGCGCACGACATCAAGGTGATCACCAACTACACGACGGGCACGTTCACCGCGACCGGCGCAACCTGGCCGGTGGACACGTACTTCAACATCAAGTTCATCGTCGAGCGCGCGACCGGCGCCCTGAAGATCTGCATGAACGGCACGCAGATCTACGACGACCCGGCCGGCGCCAGCGTGGCCGGCGAGAACGTGACCGACCTGGCCGCGCTGCAGGTGCCGGTCACCGGGCAGACCGCCGGCAACAAGCTCCTGCTCGACGACGTCGTGATCGACAACCCGGGCGTCGGGACGTGCTCCGGCGCGGTCGAGCCGCTGTCGCCGCCGGCTTCCTCGGCCGGCGGAACCGCCGGCCGCCACGTCCGCCCGGTCCATTCGGAGCAGAGCGCGCTCAGGCAGCGCTAGAACGGCAAGAACGACGAAGCTGTCTGATGGTCATTGAGGCGGGGAGCGATCCCCGCCTTTTTTTGTTCAGCCGTCCGGCGCGGAAGCCGCCGGCCGCTTGCTATGCTTGCCGGATGTCCTCCCTTTCCGTTCCGGCCGCGCGCATGGCGCAGCGCTTCCGCGGCTTCCTGCCGGTCGTCGTCGACGTCGAGACCGGCGGCTTCGACTGCGAGCGCCATGCGCTGCTCGAGATCGCCGCCGTGCTCGTGCGCATGGACGACGACGGCTTCCTGCACGCCGAACCGGTCGTGTCGACCCACGTCGAGGCGTTCCCCGGCTCCGAGCTCGATCCGCGCTCGCTGGAGGTCACCGGCATCGACCCGACGCATCCGTTCCGCGGCGCGCTGCCGGAGCGCGAGGCGCTGGACCTGATCTTCCGCCCGATCCGCCGCGCCGTGCGCGAGAACGACTGCCAGCGCGCGATCCTGGTCGGGCACAACGCCTCGTTCGACCTCGGCTTCCTGAACGCCGCGATCCGGCGCACGGCCTACAAGCGCAGCCCGTTCCACCCGTTCAGCAGCTTCGACACGGTCACGCTGGGCGGCCTCGCGTTCGGGCAGACCGTGCTGAGCCGCGCGGTCGAGGCGTCCGGACGCCGCTGGGACGGGCGCGAGGCGCATTCGGCGGTGTACGACGCCGAGCGCACCGCGGAGCTCTTCTGCGACGTCGTCAACCGCTGGAAGCGCATGAGCGACCTGGCGGCCGGCGCGGTGCCGCCGTTCGGAACGGCGGCGGTCACTCCTTAAGACCATGCGCAGGCCGCGGCGGTCCGCGGCCGCTTGATCCTGCGCCGCCGCGGGCGCATCTTCTCCATCATGCCGATCTACGAATACGCCCCGCTCGAACCGCCCGGCTGCGCGCTGTGCTGCTACGGCTTCGAACGCCTGCAGCCGCTGTCGGAACCGGCGCTCACGCATTGCCCCGCCTGCGGCGGGGCGATCCGGCGCGTGCTCGGCGCGCCGCACGTGCAGTCCGGACAGTCGCACGTGCTGCGCGAGGACCACATCGCCAAGCACGGCTTCACGCAATACCGGCGCATCGGCAAGGGGCTCTACGAGAAGACCGCCGGCAAGGGGCCCGACACGATCAGCGGCGACTGAGCGCGCGCTGTCGTCATATTGAAGTACGCGAAGGGCTCCTCGCATCTCCTTGTTTCGCAAGCAGGAAGCCCGCCCGCAACGGGCTGCCGACGTCAGGTTGTAACCTGACTGAAACAAATCGCTCATCGTTCTGCAATCTCGCGGGCCTACAAAGCGCAGGGGACGGCTTAACGCCGTATTCGCTTTTCCACTGCTTTGAGGAGTCACCGCGTGCTCACCTCGATCAAGACCCGCTTCGTCGCCGTCGGTCTCGCTGCCGTTCTCGGTGCCGCCTCGGCGCAGGCTGCCGACATCACCGGCGCCGGCGCGACGTTCATCTATCCGATCCTGTCGAAGTGGTCGGACACGTACAACAACGCCACCGGCAACAAGATCAACTATCAGTCGATCGGCTCCGGCGGCGGCATCGCCCAGATCAAGGCCGGCACGGTCGTGTTCGGCTCGTCGGACAAGCCGCTCGATCCGAAGGAGCTGCAGGACGCCGGCCTGGCGCAGTTCCCGTCGGTCATCGGCGGCGTCGTGCCGGTGGTGAACATCGAGGGCGTCGAAGCCGGCAAGATCCGCTTCACCGGCCCGCTGCTCGCCGACATCTACCAGGGCAAGATCACCAAGTGGAACGATCCGGCGATCGCGCAGATCAACCCGGACCTCAAGCTCGGCGACGCGAACATCACCGTCGTGCACCGCTCGGACGGCTCGGGCACCACGTTCAACTTCGTCAACTACCTGTCGAAGGTGTCGCCGGAGTGGAAGTCGAAGGTCGGCGAAGGCACGGCGGTGTCGTGGCCGGTCGGCGTCGGCGGCAAGGGCAACGAAGGCGTCGCCGCCTACGTCAAGCAGATCAAGGGTTCGATCGGCTACGTCGAGCTCGCCTACGCGCTGCAGAACAAGATGACCTACGCCGCCGTGCAGAACGCCGCCGGCCAGTTCGTGCAGCCGAGCCTGGCGAGCTTCCAGGCCGCGGCCGCCAGCGCCGACTGGAAGAGCGCGAAGGACTTCTTCCTCGTCATCACCAACGCGCCGGGCGAGAACTCCTGGCCGATCACGGCGACGAACTTCATCCTGGTCTACAAGCAGCCGAAGAACAGCGCCGGCACCAAGGCCGCGCTCGACTTCTTCAAGTGGGCGTACGAGAACGGCGGCAAGCAGGCCGAGGAGCTCGACTACGTCCCGCTGCCGAAGGGCCTGACCGACCAGATCGAAGCCTACTGGCAGGCCGAGATCAAGCTCTGAGCGCCTGACCTGCCCCGGCCCTCGCGGCCGGGGCAGCCGCGTGCGGGGAGCCCGGCCGCCGGCCGATGCGCTCCTCGCCAGATCCGCACCGGGCCTCCCGACCGGGCCCCGCATCCGACCCGCGCAAAGCGATTTCCATGGCCTCGACTTCCACCACCGTCAGCTCGATGACGACCGCGATCGTCGACGCGAATCGCCGCAATGCGCGCGACACGCGCGCGGACGGCCTGTTCCGCCGCGTCGTCGCCGGCGCCGGCGTGTTCGTCCTGATCACGCTGGCCGGCGCCGCCCTGTCCATGCTCTGGGGCGGACGCGAGGCGTTCCTCACGTTCGGCCCCGGCTTTCTCTGGTCGACCGAATGGGACGCGGTCAACCACACCTTCGGCGCGCTGGTGCCGATCTACGGCACGCTGGTCACCGCGCTGATCGCGATGGTCATCGCCGTGCCGGTCAGCTTCGGCATCGCGCTGTTCCTGACCGAGGTCGCGCCGAACTGGCTGCGCGGCCCGGTCGCCGCGGCGATCGAGCTGCTCGCCGGCATTCCCTCGATCATCTACGGCATGTGGGGCCTGTTCGTGTTCGTGCCGCTGATGGGCGCGCACGTCACGCCGTGGCTCAACGACCACCTCGGCAAGTGGCCGCTGATCGGCCCGCTGTTCAGCGGACCGCCGCTCGGCATCGGCATGCTCACCGCCGGCATCGTGCTGGCGATCATGGTGATCCCATTCATCTCCTCCGTCATGCGCGAGGTGTTCCTCACCGTGCCGACGCGGCTGAAGGAGTCGGCCTACGCACTCGGCTCGACGACCTGGGAGGTGGTCTGGGACATCGTGCTGCCGTACACGCGCTCGGCGGTCATCGGCGGCATCTTCCTCGGCCTCGGCCGCGCGCTCGGCGAGACGATGGCGGTGACGTTCGTGCTCGGCAACGCGCACCGGCTGTCCGCCTCGCTGCTCGAGCCGGGCAACTCGATCGCCGCCACGATCGCCAACGAATTCACCGAAGCCGATTCGGACATCTACCGCTCGTCGCTGATCGCGCTCGGCTTCCTGCTGTTCATCGTGACCTTCGTCGTGCTCGCGCTGGCCAAGCTCATGCTGAACCGCCTGTCCCGCCAGGAGGGTGCGAAATGAGCGACGTCTCCGACCGCCTGTACCGCCGGCGCCGCCTCGTCAACGGCTTCAACCTCGTCGCCTCGGGGCTGTGCGCCGCGTTCGGCCTGTTCTGGCTCGTGTGGATCCTGTGGACGACGCTGGCGCACGGCATCGCCGCGATGAAGCCGGGCCTGTTCACGCAGATGACGCCGCCGCCGGGCTCCGACGGCGGCCTGGCCAACGCGCTGTTCGGCAGCCTGGTCATGAGCGTGCTGGCGATCCTGATCGGCACGCCGATCGGCATCGCCGCCGGCACGTACCTGGCCGAGTTCGCGCGCAAGAAGCCGCTCGGCGAGGCGATCCGCTTCGTCAACGACATCCTGCTCTCGGCGCCCTCGATCGTGCTCGGCCTGTTCGTCTACACGCTGGTGGTGCGCCAGATGGGCCATTTCTCCGGCCTGGCCGGCGGCATCGCGCTGGCGCTGATCGTGCTGCCGGTGGTGGTGCGCACGACCGACGAGATGCTGCAGCTCGTGCCGAGCCAGATGCGCGAGGCCGCGCTCTCGCTCGGCATCCCGCAGTGGAAGGTCACGCTGCAGGTGCTCTACCGCTCCGCCCTGCCGGGCATCGTCACCGGCATCCTGCTGGCGCTGGCCCGCATCAGCGGCGAGACCGCGCCGCTGCTGTTCACGGCGCTCAACAACCAGTACTGGACGCACGACCTGACCTCGCCGATGGCCAGCGTGCCGGTGGTGATCTTCCAGTACGCGATGAGCCCGTACGAATCCTGGCAGAGCCTGGCCTGGGCCGGCGCCTTCGTGGTGACGGTGTTCGTGCTGCTGCTCAGCGTGCTCTCCCGCGCGATCCTGCTGCGAAACAAGGTAAGCCATGACTGACGCCCATTTCTCCGTCGCGCCCGCCGCCGTCCCCGCCGCGGCCGCAGCGCCCGCGCTCGGCGAGCGGCCGAAGATGTCCGCGCGCAACCTCGATTTCTTCTACAACGGCTTCCACGCGCTGAAGAACGTCAGCCTGGACGTCGCCGAGAAGCGCGTGACCGCGCTGATCGGGCCGTCCGGCTGCGGCAAGTCGACGCTGCTGCGCGTGTTCAACCGCATCTACTCGATCTATCCCAAGCTCGAGGCCAAGGGCGAGGTGCTGCTGGACGGCGAGAACATCCTCGACCCGCGCTTCCCGCTGAACCGCCTGCGCTCGAAGGTCGGCATGGTGTTCCAGAAGCCGGTGCCGTTCCCGATGTCGATCTACGACAACATCGCCTACGGCATCCGCCACTACGAGAAGCTGCCCAAGAGCGAGATGGACGTGCGCGTCGAGCAGGCGCTGACGCAGGGCGCGCTGTGGAACGAGGTCAAGGACAAGCTCAGGCAGAGCGCGCTCGGCCTCTCCGGCGGCCAGCAGCAGCGCCTGTGCATCGCGCGCGCGGTGGCGCTCCGCCCCGAGGTGATCCTGCTCGACGAGCCGACCTCGGCGCTCGACCCGATCGCGACCGGCAAGATCGAGCAGCTCGTCGCCGAGCTCAAGGACCACTACACGATCGCGATCGTCACGCACAACATGCAGCAGGCCGCGCGCTGCTCGGACTTCACGGCGTTCATGTACCTCGGCGAGCTGATCGAGTTCGGCGCCACCGAGACGCTGTTCACCAAGCCGACGAAGAAGCAGACCGAGGACTACATCACCGGACGGTTCGGATGACCGTCCGCTCCACCGCCGCCGCGTCGCCCCGCGCGACGCCGGCGCGCACCGAGCAGGCCCCGTGATCGAGGCAGACCCCATGAACGCCACCCCGCATTCCAGCGAGCACATCGTCAAGAGCTACGACGACGAGCTCAAGCGCCTCACCGGCGAGATCCAGCGCATGGGCGACCTCGCCCTCGCCCAGCTCGACGCCGCGATCGACGCCGTCGTCGAGCGCGACAGCGAAGCGGCGATGAAGATCGTCTACAACGACAACGCGATCGACACGCTCGAGCACGACGTCAGCCACGACGTCGTGCGCCTGCTGGCGCTGCGCCAGCCGATGGCGCGCGACCTGCGCGAGGTGCTGGCCGCGCTGCGCATCGCCGCGGACATCGAGCGCATCGGCGACTACGCCGCGAACGTCGCCAAGCGCTCGATCGTGCTGAACCAGTCCGCGCCGGTGCAGCTCGCCTACGCGCTGCCGCGCCTGGCGCGCCTGGCCGGCACGCTCGTGCGCGAGGTGCTGGCCGCGTACCGCGACAACGACGCCGACCGCGCGCTCGGCGCCTGGACGCGCGACGAGGAGCTCGACGAGGAATACACCGGCCTGTTCCGCGAGCTGCTCACCTACATGATGGAAGACCCGCGCAACATCACGCCGTGCACGCATCTGCTGTTCATGGCGAAGAACCTCGAGCGCATCGGCGACCACGCGACGAACATCGCCGAGAACGTCTACTTCCTCGTGCACGGCGCGCACATCGCGCAGACGCGCCGCAAGGGCGACACCACCTCGGTGCTGGCGATCGACGATCCGCGCTGAACGCCCGCCCCGGGCGCGGCCTCGCGCCGCGCCCGGGATTCGAACCGGGCCCGGCGGACGCCTGCCCGCGACCGCTTCCGCTCAGGCCGCGATCACGCGCGGTGCGCCGGCGGCGCATTCGCCGATCACCGCGGCGTCCCCGAAGCCGGCGCGCGCGAAACAGCCCAGCACCTCGCCGGCCGCTTCCGGCGCGCAGGCGACCAGCAGGCCGCCGGAGGTCTGCGGATCGCACAGCAAGGCCCGCGTGGCCGCATCGACCGCATCGCCGACGTCGACCTCGCTGCCGTACGAGGCCCAGTTGCGCGCGGACGCGCCGGTGACGAAGCCGGCCGCGGCCAGCGTGCGCGCCTGCGCCAGCAGCGGCAGCCTCCGCATCCCGATGCGGGCGGCGACGCCCGAGGCGCGGCATACCTCCAGCAGATGCCCGAGCAGGCCGAAGCCGGTGACGTCGGTCATCGCGTGCACGCCGTCGAGCGCCGCCAGCGCCGTGCCGACCGCGTTGAGCCGCGTCGTCGTCGCGATCAGCTCGGCGTAGCCGGCGGCGTCGAGCGCGTCCTTCTTCAGCGCCGCGGCGTAGACGCCGACGCCGAGCGGCTTGCCGAGCACCAGCACGTCGCCGGCGCGCGCGCCGGCGTTGCGCAGCACGCGCGCCGGATGCACCAGGCCGAGTGCGGCCAGGCCGTAGATCGGCTCGACCGAGTCGATGCTGTGGCCGCCGGCCACCGGGATGCCGGCGGCCGCGCAGGCCGCCTCGCCGCCCTTGAGGATCGCGCGGATCGTCTCCGGCGCGAGCTGCGCGACCGGCATCGCCACCAGCGCCAGCGCGAGGATCGGCGTGCCGCCCATCGCATAGACGTCGGACAGCGCATTGGTCGCCGCGATGCGTCCGAAGTCGAACGGATCGTCGACGATCGGCATGAAGAAGTCGGTGGTCGCGACGATCGCCTTGTCGTCGTCGAGGCGGTAGACCGCCGCGTCGTCGGCGCCCTCGCGGCCGACCAGCAGCGCCGCGTGCCGCGCGGGAAGCGATTCCCTGAGCAGGTCGGCGAGCACGCCGGGCGCGATCTTGCAGCCGCAGCCGCCGCCGTGCGACAGCGAGGTCAGGCGCGGCGCGGAGCGCTCGGCGAGGTTCATGCCGGGAGTCTAGGCCGCGCCGGCCGGCGCGCCAACACGCGGGTCCGGGGCATGCGGCCCGGAATGGCCGCGCGGGTTCGAGGTCCCGTGCGCGACGCAGCATGGGCGCCGTCGCAGCGGGAAGATGGACGGCCGGGGGAAAACTGGCGGAAGGCAGCAGGAGTCGAACCTACCGGGAAACGATCGACGTCCCCCGACCGGGTTTGAAGCCCGGCCGCACCACCGGGTGCGTGTACCTTCCGGATGCACCGCTCAGTCCGCATGCCAGCCGCTCTCCGCACGCAGCACGTGGGCATCGCCGACGCGGCGAGTGTAGCCGGCGCGGTCGAAGTACTCCAGGATCTGGATCGTGCGCTTGCGCCCCAGCCCGAGCGCGTCGCGGTAGCGCGCCGCGCCGATCGCGCCGCGCGCGTCCGCCGAGGCGCGCAGCCGCGCGGCGAGCTCGCGCACGGTGGCGTGCGGGTAGTACAGGTCGCGCACGACCGCATGCAGCGCGCCCTGCATCGCGCGCTTGCGCAGCACGCGGCGCACCTCGTCCTCGGCGAGCGCGAGCGCGGCGGCGAGATCGCGCACCCAGGGCGGATCGAAGCCGCCGGCCGCGAGTCTCTCCTCGAGCCGCGCGGCCAGCGCCTGCTCCGCCGCGGACAGGCTCACGCGGTGTTCGGGCAGGTGCAGCCACGCGCCGCTGCGCGCGAGCGCGCCGTCGGCCAGCAGGTCCTCGACCAGCGCGCGCCACGATGCGGCGGGCATCGTCGGCACGGCGATGCGGCGCAGGCGCGAGGCGTCGACTCCGGGTTCGTCCGGCTGCTCGGCGTGCAGGCGCCGCAGCGCGGCCGTCGCCTGCGCGCGCAGTGCCTGCCAGTGCGCCTCCAGGCAGACCTGCGGGCCGTCGGCGGTGCCGATCGTACGCGCGTCCGCCGGCAGCGCGATGCGCTCGCCGGCCGTGCCGCACAGCCGCTCCAGCTCGGCGAGCGCGAGCCCTTGCGGCGCGCACGCGAGCAGCGGCGCGACGCCTGCGCCGGCCAGGGCGCGCTCGCGCGCGTCGAGCGCGGCGCGGCGCTCCGCGCTGCGGCGCCGGCGCGCCGGCGCGCACGCATCGAGCACGATGCCGCCGCCGAGCGTGCGCGCCGCCTGCGCGTCGCGCACGACGAAGCGGTCGCCGGGCGCCGCGCACAGCGGCGCGTCGAACACGAGCTGCGCGCGCCGCGTCTCGCCCGGCGCGATCGCCTCGCCGTCGAGCGGCACCAGGTGCGCGGGCCGGTGCGCGGTGCCGAGGTGCACGTGCAGCGGCGCCCAGGTCGCGAGCGCGCCGCCGCCGTCGGCGAGCCGGTGCAGACGCACGTCCAGGCGCACGCTCGGCGCGAGCGCGCGCGGGTCGGCCAGCCAGTCGCCGCGCGCCAGCGCCGTGCGCTCGACGCCGGCGAGGTTCAGCGCGCAGCGCTGGCCGGCACGTCCGCTGTCCGCGGCGCGGTCCTGCGCGTGGATCGAGCGCACGCGCACCGGCGTGCCGGCCGGCATCACGACGAGCCGGTCGCCGACCCGCACGCGCCCGGCGTGGACGGTGCCGGTGGCGATCGTGCCGCGGCCGGGCAGCGTGAACACGCGGTCGACGGCCAGGCGGAACAGGCCGTCGTCGCGTCGCCGCGGCAGCGCCGCCGCGGTCGCGTGCAGATGCGCGCGCAGCGCGGCGACGCCGGCGTCGCCGGGCACGGTCGCATCGAGCGGGAACGCCGGCGCGCCGGCCAGCGGCGTCGGCGCGAGCAGCGCGGCGACGTCGGCACGCACCGCCGCGACGCGCGCGGCGTCGACGCGGTCGGCCTTGCTCAGCGCCACCGCGCCGCGGGCGACGCCGAGCAGGTCGAGGATCGCCACGTGCTCGCGCGTCTGCGGCATCACGCCGTCGTCGGCGGCGACGACCAGCAGCGCGAAGTCGATGCCGCCGGCGCCGGCGACCATCGTGTGCACGAGACGCTCGTGGCCGGGCACGTCGACGAAGCCGAGCACCTCGCCGTCCGCGCCGCGCGCGTTCTCCACCGGCACGTAGGCGTAGCCGAGCTCGATCGAGATGCCGCGCGCCTTCTCTTCCTTCAGGCGGTCGGTGTCGACGCCGGTCAGCGCGCGCACGAGGCAGGTCTTGCCGTGGTCGATGTGGCCGGCGGTGCCGACGATCATCGCGGCAGCAGCGCCAGCTGGTCGAGGAACGCGGCCTCGTCGGCCTCCTCCAGGCAGCGCAGGTCCAGCCACAGCGCCTTGTCGGCGATGCGCCCGAGCACCGGGCGCGGCAGGCCGCGCAGCCCGGCCTCGAGGCGGTCGAGGCTGCCGCGGCCGGGCCGGCGGCGGATCGCCAGGCCGTGGCTCGGCAGGCGCTCGACCGGCAGCGCGCCGCTGCCGATCTGGCTGGCCATGGCCGCCGCTTCGACCGCGTAGGCGTCGCCGAGCGCGGCGGCCAGCGCGGGCAGCAGGCGCCGCGCCTGCGCCGCGATCGCCTGCGCGTCGCGCGTCAGCAGGCGCAGCGCGGTCAGCCGCTCGGCGAGGAGATCGGGCGCGCGGTACAGCCTCAGCACCGCCTCGAGCGCGGCCAGCGTCAGCTTGCCGACGCGCAGCGCGCGCTTGAGCGGGTTCTTCTTCAGGCGCCGGACGAGATCGGCGCGGCCGGCGAGGATGCCGGCCTGCGGGCCGCCGAGCAGCTTGTCGGCGCTGAACGCCACCAGGTCCGCGCCGGCGGCGAGCGTGTCGCGCACGACCGGCTCGGCCGGCAGGCCCCAGCGCGAGAGGTCGAGCAGGCTGCCGCTGCCCAGGTCGACCATCAGCGGCAGGCCGCGCGCCCGTGCGACCGGCGCGAGCTCGGCCACGCCGACGCTGGCGGTGAAGCCACTGATCGCGTAGTTGCTGGCGTGCACCTTCATCAGCAGCGCCGTGCGCGCGCCGATCGCGTCGGCGTAGTCGTGCGCGTGCGTTCGGTTGGTCGTGCCGACCTCGACCAGCCGGGCGCCGGCGCTGCGCATCACGTCGGGGATGCGGAACGCGCCGCCGATCTCGACCAGCTCGCCGCGCGAGACGATCGCCTCGCGCCGGTTCGCCAGCGTGTTCAGCACGAGCAGCACCGCGGCGGCGTTGTTGTTGACGACGGTGGCGGCCTCGGCGCCGGTCAGCTCGCGAAGCAGGCCCTCGACCAGGTCGTCGCGGTCGCCGCGCGCGCCGCGCTCCAGGTCGAATTCGAGGTTGATCGGCGCGGTCATCGCCGCGACGACCGCCGCGACCGCGCTCTCCGGCAGCACGGCGCGGCCGAGATTGGTGTGCAGCACGGTGCCGGTCAGGTTGAACACCGGGCGCAGCGCGCGGCGGTTGCGCCGCGCGAGCGCCTGCGCGACGGCCGCGGCCAGCGCCGCCGGCGCCAGCGCGGCGTCGTCGCAGGCGCCGGCCAGCGCCTGCGCGCGCAGGCGCTCGAGCTCGGCGCGCAGCGCGACGGTCAGCTGGCTGCGCCCGTAGTGCGCCAGCGGCTCGGCGAACGCCGGTTCGCGCAGCAGGCGGTCCAGCGAGGGAATGCGCGCGGCCGCGGAGCGGTCGTCGAGGCCGGCCGCGGGCATCGGCTCAGCCCTCGTCCGCCTGCCACAGCAGCGGATGGCCGCCGACGCGGTGATAGCCCTGCTCGGCCAGCAGCAGGTCGAGCGCGAGGCTGGCGAGGTCGTCGGCGAGCGGCTCGACGCCGGCGTCCTTCTCCACGTAGACGATCTTGCGGTAGCCGCGGCAGTCGTCGCAGGCCTCCGCGCGCACCGCCGCGGCGTCGGCGTCGGCGGCGGTCGCGCCGCTCGGCGTGTAGTAGCCGACGCGCCGCGCGCTGCCGCAGTGGCTGCACTGCGCGCGCACGCAATGCCACTCGGTCGCGCACAGCCCGCAGTGCAGGTAGCGGTAGCCTTCGTACGGCGCCTGCGCGTGCACGATGCTCGCCACCGGCAGGCTGCCGCAGAGCGGGCAGACGCCGGGCACGTCGAGCGGCGCGACGCGCTCGGCCGCGAACGCGCGCGCGGCGGCGACCCAGCGCACCTGCTGCGCGGCCATGACGAACGGCGCGGCCGCGGCGTCGACCGCCGCGGCGCGCGCGCCGAGCACCGCCGCGGCCTGCGCCTCGATCCAGTCGTCCGGCGCCGCATGCAGGCGCGCGAGCAGCGCGTCGAGCGCCGGCGGCCGCCCGGGTGCGGCGCCCATCGCGCCGACGAGCCGGCGCAGCAGTGCGGGCGGCGCCGCCGGCGTCGAGGCCGCCGCGAGCGGCGGCATGCGGTGCGCGGCCGCGTGGGCCAGCGCCTCCGGAGCCGGCGGCGCGGCGTCGACGCCGGCGTCCAGCAGCGCCTGCTGGGCGTCGGCGACCGCCGCCATCAGGCACAGGTAGCCGCCGATCGCATGGCCCTCGGCCAGGCGGCGCAGCCGTTCGGCGCGGCGCGCGAACGGCTGCGCGGACTGCGGCAGGCGCACGCGCGGGATCCCGCGCGAGGCGAGCGTTTCGATCTGGCCGCGTTCGAGGATGCGCTGGCTCATGGAGTCGGCGCCTATCCTCGCCGTTGCCGGGCACCGCGTCCAGAGCCGGCGGCGCGGGATCCGGCCGGCGCGCCGCCTACGCGTCGCCTACTTGCGTTCGCCCTCGGCGACCTCGCGGAACCAGGCGCGGTGGTGCTTCCAGGCCCAGCCCGGCGTGACCGTGCCGCGCGTCATCGCGCGCAGCGAGCCCTTGACCCAGATCGCCGCGTAGACGTGCACGACGATCGCGCAGATCAGCACGGTCGCGGCGATCGCGTGCAGCACGGCGGCGAGGCGGATCGCCCCGATCGGGAACGCGGCGGAGAAGTACTCGCGCCAGATCACCAGGCCCGACAGCACCAGCACGAGCAGGCAGGCGACGATGACGAAGAACAGGAGCTTCTGCCCGGCGTTGTAGCGGCCGACCTCGGGCAGGTTCTCCTCGCGGTTGGCGACCACGTCGCCGGCGCGGCGCAACCAGGTCCAGTCCGACGGCTGCATGCGGTTGTAGCGGCCGACCTTGAACGCGAGCAGCAGGAACGCGGCCGCCATGAACAGGCCGATGAACGGATGCAGGATGCGCGTCCACGGCCCGCCGCCGAACAGCCCGGACAGCCAGGACAGCGCGGGGTGGAACAACGCCAGGCCCGACAGCGCGGCGAGCACGAAGCCGAGCGCGACCAGCCAGTGGTTGACGCGCGTGCGCGGCGCGTAGCGGACGATCTCGCGCGGCTCGGTCATGACGGCTTCTCCAGTTCGCGGCGCGCGGCGTCCTCGTCGCGCTCGTCGGTCTCGTTCGGCCCGATGCCGATGTAGTGCAGGAAGCCGGCGAGCGCGGTCGCGGCGATCGCCAGCAGGGCGAGCGGCTTGCTCGCGCCCTTCCACAGGCCGACCGCGGCGCTGATCCGCGGCTTCTCCGGCAGGCCGCTGTAGAGCTGCGGCTGGTCGGCGTGGTGCAGCACGTACATCACGTGCGTGCCGCCGACGCCGGACGGGTCGTACAGGCCGGCCTGGGCGAAGCCGCGCGACTTCAGGTCCGCGACGCGCTCGGCCGCGTGCTGCTTCATGTCGTCCTTGCTGCCGAACGTGATCGCGCCGGTCGGGCAGGTCTTCACGCAGGCCGGCTCGAGGCCCACCGCGACGCGGTCGGAGCACAGCGTGCACTTGTAGGCCTTGCCGTCCTTGCGCGAGATGCGCGGCACGTTGAACGGGCAGCCGGTGATGCAGTAGCCGCAGCCGATGCAGTTCTCCTCGTGGAAGTCGACGATGCCGTTGGCGTACTGCACGATCGCGCCGGGCGACGGGCACGCCTTCAGGCAGCCCGGGTCGGCGCAGTGCATGCAGCCGTCCTTGCGGATCAGCCATTCGAGGTTGCCGCTGTCGGGGTTCTCGTACTCGGCGAAGCGCATCAGCGTCCACGATTGGTCGCTGAGGTCGGCCGGGTTGTCGTAGTGCCCGCTGCAGTGGCCGATCTCGTCGCGCAGGTCGTTCCATTCCATGCAGGCGATCTGGCAGGCCTTGCAGCCGATGCACTTGCTGACGTCGATCAGCTTGGCGACCTGGCCGGCGTGCGCGCCGCGCGCCTGCGGCGGCGGCGTGGTCGTCGCGGAGCGGCGCACGATGTCGAGCGATTGCAGGGCCATGGCGCGCCTCCTAGACCTTTTCGACCTTGACCAGGAACGACTTGAACTCCGGCGTCTGCGAGTTGCCGTCGCCGACGACCGGGGTCAGCGTGTTGGCGAGGAAGCCGGCCTTGGCCACGCCGGTGAAGCCCCAGTGGATCGGGATGCCGACCGTGTGCACGGTGCGCCCGTCGACCGTCAGCGGGCGGATGCGCTTGGTCACCATCGCCACCGCGACGATGTGGCCGCGGTTCGAGCTCACCTTCACGCGCGCGCCGCTGGCGATGCCGAGCTCGCCGGCCAGCGCCTCGCCGATCTCGACGAACTGCTCGGGCTGCACGATCGAGTTGAGCCGGCAGTGCTTGGTCCAGTAGTGGAAATGCTCGGTCAGGCGATAGGTGGTCGCCACGTGGGGGAACGCGTCGGCCTTGCCGAACGCGGCGCGGTCGTCGGCGAACACGCGCGCGGCCGGATTGTTCAGCGCGAGCGGCTGGTCGGGGTTGAGCGGGTTCTTCGAAAGCGGCGTCTCGAACGGCTCGTAGTGCTCCGGGAACGGGCCCTCGGCCATGTTGCCGCGTGCGAAAAAGCGCGCGACGCCTTCCGGGTTCATGATGAACGGCCCCATGCCGCCGGCCGGGTCCTCGTCCGCCTTGAAGTCCGGCACGTCGGCGCCGACCCAGGCCGTGCCGCTCCAGCGCACCAGCGTGCGCGCCGGGTCGAACGGCGCGCCGGACGGGTCGCAGGACGCGCGGTTGTAGAGCACGCGCCGGTTCGCCGGCCAGGCCCAGGCCCAGTTGATCGTCTGGCCGATGCCGGTCGGGTCGCTGTTGTCGCGCCGCGCCATCAGGTTGCCGGTCGGGCCCCAGGCGCCGCAGAAGATCCAGCAGCCGCTGGCCGTGCTGCCGTCGTCGCGCAGCTCGGCGAAGCCGGCGAGCTGCTCGCCGGCCTTGCGCACGATCTTCGCCGGGTCCTTCGGATCGGCCAGGTCCTTGAGCGCGCGCCCGGAGTACTCGCGCGCCAGTTCCTCCGGCGCGGGGCTGTCCGGCTGCGCGTACGGCCAGGACAGCTTGACGATCGGGTCGGGGAACGCGCCGCCTTCCTTGCGGTACAGCTCGCGCAGGCGCACGAACAGGCCGCCCATGATCTCGAGGTCGCTGCGCGCCTCGCCGGGCGGGCTGGCGCCCTTCCAGTGCCACTGCAGCCAGCGCGAGGAGTTGGTCAGCGAGCCGTCCTCCTCGGCGAAGCAGGTCGTCGGCAGGCGGAACACCTCGGTCCGGATCTGCGCGGGATCGACGTCGTTGTGCTCGCCGGCGTTGCGCCAGAACTCGCTGGTCTCGGTGGCCAGCGGGTCCATGACCACGAGGAACTTCAGCCTGGCCAGGCAGGCGTCCATCTTCGCCTTGTTCGGCGCCGCCGCGAGCGGGTTGAAACCCTGGCAGATGTAGCCGTTGACCTTGCCCTGGCTCATCAGCTCGAAGGTCTGCAGCATGTCGTAGGGCTTGTCGAGCTTGGGCAGGTAGTCGTAGCCCCAGCGGTTGTCGGCCGTGGCCGCGTCGCCCCACCACGCCTTCATGAAGCTGACGAAGAACTTGCGGTAGTTCTGCCAGTAGCTGAGCTGGTTGGGCCGGAGCGGCTTGAACGCGCGCGCGGCGACGTAGGCGTCGAAGTCCTGCTCGGCCTCGTTCGGCAGCGTCATGTAGCCGGTCAGCAGGTTCGACATCAGGCCGAGGTCGGTCAGGCCCTGGATGTTGGAATGCCCGCGCAGCGCGTTCATGCCGCCGCCGGCGACGCCGATGTTGCCGAGCAGCAGCTGCACCATCGCGCCGGTGCGGATCATCTGCGAGCCGATCGAGTGCTGCGTCCAGCCGAGCGCGTACATGATCGTCATCGCGCGGTCCGGCGCCGCGGTCGAGGCGATCAGGTCCCAGATCGGCAGCATCCTGTCCTTGGGCGTGCCGCAGACGCGCTCGACCATCTCGGGCGTGTAGCGCGCGTAGTGCGATTTGAGCAGGTTGTAGACGCAGCGCGGATGGGCGAGCGTCGGGTCGGCGACCACGTAGCCGTCGGGGCCGATCTCGTAGTCCCAGCTCGACTTGTCGTAGCGGCGCTTGTCCGCGTCGTAGCCCGAGTACAGCCCGCCCTCGAACGCGAACGCGTCCTTCACGACGAACGACAGGTCGGTGTAGTTGACCACGTACTCGCGCTGGATCCTGTCGTTCTCCAGCAGGTAGCGGATCAGGCCGCCGAGGAAGACGATGTCGGTGCCGGTGCGGATCGGCAGGTAGTGGTCGGCGACCGAGGCCGAGCGCGTGAAGCGCGGGTCGACGACGACGAGCTTGGCCTTGTTGTGCGCCTTCGCCTCGGTGACCCACTTGAACCCGCACGGATGCGCCTCGGCGGCGTTGCCGCCCATGATCAGGACCAGGTCGGCATTCTTGATGTCGACCCAGTGATTCGTCATCGCGCCGCGGCCGAACGTCGGGGCAAGACCTGCCACCGTCGGGCCGTGTCAGACGCGCGCCTGGTTGTCGAATGCGAGGAGGCCGAGGGAGCGGGCGACCTTGTGCGTGAGATAGCCGACCTCGTTGCTCGACGCCGAGGCGGCCAGCATGCCGGTGGTCAGCCAGCGGTTGACGGTGAGGCCGCCTGCGGTCTTCTCGACGAAGTTCGCGTCGCGGTCCTGCTTGAGCAGCCGGGCGATGCGGTCGAGCGCCTCGTCCCAGCCGATGCGCTGCCACCTGTCCGAGCCCGGCGCGCGGTACTCGGGGTATTTCAGGCGGCTTTCGCTGTGGATGAAGTCGACCAGCGCGGCGCCCTTCGGGCACAGCGTGCCACGGTTGACCGGGTGGTCGGGGTCGCCTTCGATGTGGAACACGCTCGGCGGCGCGTTCTTCGCGCCGTCGCCGAGGCTGTACATCAGCACGCCGCAGGCGACCGAGCAGTAGGGACAGGTGTTGCGCGTCTCGGTCGCGCGGTCGAGCTTGAAGGTTCGCACTTCCGCCAGCGCCGGCTCGGGCGAGAAGCCCATCAGCGCGAGGCTCGAACCCACCAGCGTCGCGCCGGTGACCTTCAGGAACTGACGCCGGGTCAGGTCTGCCATCGCGATCTCCTCGAAAGTCGCGGACCGGCGCAGTGTATGCCCGCGGCGCGGGCGTGGCAAAGCCGCCCGTGGCGCGCCCTCAGCCGCGCGCGGGCGCCGCCGCGCGCTGGCGCAGCGCCTCGAACAGCGCCACGCCGGTCGCCACCGAGACGTTCAGGCTCTCCACCGCGCCGCGCATCGGGATGTGCGCGAGGAAGTCGCAGGCCTCGCGCGTGAGCCGGCGCATGCCCTCGCCCTCGCTGCCGAGCACCACGGCGATCGGGCCGTCCAGGTCGATCGCGTACAGCGACTGCGGCGTGTCGCCGGCCAGCCCGACCAGCCAGACGCCGGCGTCCTTCAGCGTCTTCAGCGCGCGCGCCAGGTTCGTCACCGCGACGATCGGCACGCGGTCGGCGGCGCCGGCCGAGGCGCGCCGCACCGTCGGCGTGACGCCGACCGCGCGGTCCTTGGGCACGACCACGGCGGTGACCGCCGCCGCCTCCGCGCTGCGCAGGCAGGCGCCGAAATTGTGCGGATCGGTCACGCCGTCGAGCACCAGGAACAGCGCCGCGCGCCCTGCCCGTTCGGCCAGCCCGGCCAGGTCCGATTCGGCCAGCGGCGCGGGCGCGTCGTAGCGCGCGACCACGCCCTGGTGGCGCGCGCCGCCGGTCATGCGGTCGAGCGCCGCGCGCTCGCGCGCGTGCGGCTTCACGCCGAGCGCGCGCGCGCGCTCGGCGAGCTCGCGCACGCGCGCGTTGTGGCTGCCGCTCTCGACGTACAGCTCGAGCAGGTGGCCAGGATCGTGCTGCAGGGCGGCTTCGACGGCATGGATGCCGATCAGGAGTTCGTGGCTCATTGCATCCGTGATTCGCAGTGGGTGATCCGGAAGGCGCCGTCCCGCCCCGGCGGGACGGCGGACCTCATTTCGCCGCGACCAGGCGGAAGTCGATCTTGCGGTCTTCCAGGCTCGCGCGCAGCACCTGCACGCGCACCGCGTCGCCCAGGCGGAACTTCAGCCCGCGGCGCTCGCCGGCGAGCAGGCGCCGCGTGGCGTCGAAATGGTAGTAGTCGTTGGGCAGCTGCGTGATGTGCACCAGGCCGTTGATCTTCGACTCGACCAGCTCGACGAACAGGCCGAACGAGGCGACGCCGGCGACGATGCCGTCGAACTCGCTGCCGACGTGCTTCTCCATCCAGGCGCACTTGTAGCGCTCGTCGACGTCGCGCTCGGCCTCGTCGGCGCGGCGCTCGTTGTGCGAGCAGTGCACGCACAGGCTCGCCATGCGGCTCGGGCTGTACTCGTAGCCGGCCGGCTTGCCGCCGCCGAGCGCGTAGCGGATCGCGCGGTGCACGAGCAGATCCGGATAGCGGCGGATCGGCGAGGTGAAGTGCGTGTACGAGGCGAGCCCGAGGCCGAAGTGGCCCGGGTCCTCCGGCTGGTAGACGGCCAGGCTCTGCGCGCGCAGCAGCACCGATTCGATCAGGCTGGCGTCGGGGCGCTTGCGCACCTTCTGCAGCAGCGTGCAGAAGTCGCCGGGCGTGACCTGCTCCAGCGGCGGCAGGCTGAGCTTGAACTCGCGCAGGAACTCGAGCAGGTCCTCGTACTTCGACGCCGGCGGCGGCGCGTGCACGCGGTAGGGCGTGGGGATGCGCTTCTTCTGCAGGTACTTCGCCGCCTCGACGTTCGCCGCGATCATGCACTCCTCGATCAGCTTGTGCGCGTCGTTGCGCTCGTACGCGCCGAGCTGCACCACCTCGCCGCTCGGGCCGAGGCGGAACTCGACCTCGCTGCTCTCGAAGTCGATCGCGCCGCGGCGCCGGCGCGCCCTGGCGAACAGCTTGTAGAGCTGGTGCAGATGCCTGAGCTGCGGCATCACGTCGGCGAGCTCGCGGCGCGCGTCGGGATCCTTCTCGCCGATCGCCTGCCAGACGCGCGTGTAGGTCAGCCGCGCGTGCGAGCGCATCACCGCCGGGTAGAACTTCGAGCGCACGACCTCGCCTTCGCGGTCCACCTGCATGTCGCAGACCATGCACAGCCGCTCGACCTTCGGATTGAGCGAGCAGATGCCGTTGGACAGCGTCTCCGGCAGCATCGGCACGACGTAGCCGGGGAAGTACACCGAGGTCGCGCGATTGTAGGCCTCCTCGTCGAGCGCGCTGCCGGGGCGCACGTAGTGCGAGACGTCGGCGATGGCGACCAGCAGCCGGAACCCGCTCGCCGTAGGTTCGGCGTAGACCGCGTCGTCGAAGTCCCTGGCGTCCTCGCCGTCGATCGTCACCAGCGGCACGCTGCGCAGGTCGACGCGGCCGGCGATCTCCGCCGCCGACACCTCCGGCTCGACCTCGGCCGCCTCGCGCAGCGCCGCGGCCGGCCACTCGTGCGGCAGGTCGTAGCTGGCGATCGTCATCTCCACGACCAGCGACGGCGTCAGGCGCTCGCCCAGCACGGCGAGGATGCAGCCCATCGGCCCGCGCTGCGCGGTCGGCGGATCGGTGATCTCGACGACGACGATCTGCCCGGAGCGCGCGCCGCGGTCGCGGCCCGGCGTGATCAGCACGTCCTGCAGGCGGCGGTCGTCGGGCGCGACCAGCACCAGCCCGTTCTCCTCGATGACGCGCCCGACCAGCCGCGGCGAGCGCCGCTCGAGCACCTCGACGATCGCGCCCTGGCGCCGGCCGCGCCGGTCGACGCCGACGACGCTGGCCAGCACGCGGTCGCCGTGCAGCACCTTGCGCATCTGCGCCGGCGAGAGATAGAGGTCCTCGCCGCCGTCGTCCGGCCGCAGGAAGCCGTAGCCTTCGGCGTTGGCGATCACGCCGCCGGGAATCAGGTCGAGCTTGCTGGCCAGGCCGTAGCCGCCGCGGCGATTCTGGATCAGCTGGCCGTCGCGCAGCATCGCCGCCAGGCGCCGGCTCAGCGCCTCGAAGTCCTGCGGCGAGGTGAGGTGCAGCGCCTGCGCGATCGCCTCGATCTTCATCAGCTCGCCGTGCGATTCGAGCAGCGCGATGATCGCCTCGCGGCTGGCGATCGGGCGCTCGTAGCGGCGCGCCTCGCGGTCGGCGTAGGGATCGTGGAAGGCCGCGCGCCCGTTCCTCGCCGCGGGCAGCGGCGGCAGCGCCTCGGGCATGAACGGCGCGGACTTCCTGGGCGCGCGCGGCGCGCCCTTGCCGGCCGCGGCGTTCCTGGCGCCGCTGCGTTTCGGCGCGCCGGCGGCGGCCTTGCCGGTGGCGGCGCGCTTGCCCGGTCCGCGCTGGCGGCGCGCGCCCGGCGCTTTCGAATCGTTCGATCTTCTTCGCTTCAAGACATGTCCTCGGCCGTGCCGCTGCGGTGGCGGGCCGCGGGATGCGGCAGGCATCGCGCATTCCGCGGCGTCGTTCCTGGGGAGCATTATCGCAGCCGTCGCCGGCCGCTCGCTTCCGCCGGCTGCGAATGTACGCCCGAATCGCCGCCTCGTCGCCAAATGCGCGCCGTGCGGATGCAGCCTTCCTTCATGGACGCGAAGGTTCGCGCCGCGCCCGGCGCGCCGCGGTGATGCATGCGACGGGCGGCCGCGCCGCTAGCGCGCGGCCGCGCGGCGGGCGCGCGCCGCGGCCAGGCGCCAGCGCAGCCCGGCGAGGAGCGGCAGCGCGGCGAGCACGAAGAAGGCCGCGTTCCACGCGCCTTCGGTGAGCAGCATGCCGACGATGCCGGCGATGCCGGCCAGCGCGAGCCAGGCGATCGCAGCCAGTGCGCGCGCGCCCTTCATGCCGCCGCCTCCGGCGCGCGGCGCGCCTTGCGCCGGCGCTTGCGGCGGCGGTCCCACCACAGCCAGGCGCCGTTGCCGGTGATGAACAGCGTGAGCCAGGTGCAGGCGGTCCACAGCAGCTTCAGCGGCAGGCCGCCGTAGTCGCCGAAGTGCAGCGGCTGGGCGACCAGGATCGCCTTCAGGTACCACGGCAGCTCGGCGACGCCGGGCACGTGCCCGTCCGCGGCGTCGACCAGCGCGACGCGGAACAGGCGCTTGTCCAGGCCTTCGCCGCCGACGAGCACGCCGTAATGGCGGTCGGTCGAGAAATCGGTGCCGGGGAATATCACCGAGATCACGTGCCAGCCGGGCGGCGCGGCGGCGAGCGCGGCCGCGTAGGCGCGGTCCACGTCCACCGGCGGGCGCTCGGCGTCCACCGCCTCGCCGCCGTAGCGCGCGCGCAGCTCGGCCAGCTCGGTTCCCTGCCAGACCAGCTGCGCGATCGTGCCGAAGCCGAGCAGCACGCCGGTGACGGTCACGACGAGCGCCCAGCCGAGCACGAGCGCGCCGATCAGGTTGTGCAGGTCGAGCTGCAGCAGCCGCGCGTCGCCGCCGCGGCGCAGCACGCCGAACGCCACGCGCTTGACGTGCGGCGCATAGACCACCAGGCCCGACAGCAGCGAGGCCAGCACGAGCAGCGCGATCAGTGATCCGACCAGCTCGCCGACCGGGCCCAGGAACCATTGCGCATGCAGCTTGAGCAGGAAGCCGGTGAAGGTGCGGTCGGCATCGCCGCCGCTCTCGCTCGGCTGCCCAGTGGCGAGATGCGCGTAGCGCAGCTTGGCGTCCTCGAAGCCGCGCGCGCCCTTGGCCGCGGTGACGACGAGCAGGATGCCGGGATGCTCCTCCGCGTCGATGCCGACGGAAAGCGCGCGCTCGCCGGGATGCGCGGCCAGCACGTTGGCGACCGATTCGGCCAGCGGACGGTGCGCCTGCTGCTGCACGGCGGCGGCGGGCACGACGCCGAGCGCGGCGTCGATCTCCTCGTGGAAGATCAGGATCGTTCCGGTGAGGCACAGCACCAGGAACGGCAGCGTCGCCGCCAGGCTCGCCCAGCGGTGCAGCCAGAGGTTGAAGCGGAACCAGCGCGAGGCGGCTTGCGCGTTCATCAGCGGAAATCGAAGCGGACGCCGGCGTACCACGTGCGCGGCCGCTGCGGCGTGGCCGTGTCGAGCGCGCTCGGAACGCCGGTGTAGGTGAAGATGGCGATCGGGTCGCGCTCGTCGAACAGGTTGTCGACGCCGGCGAACACGTAGGCGCTGCCGATGCGCACGCCGCCCTTGACGCGCGCCAGCCAGTACGGATCGATGCGGCCGAACGCGCGGTTCTCGACGTCCGAATAGTAGGCGTTGCTGCGGCGCACGTCGGCGCCGAGCTCGAGGCCGTGGGCACCGCGCCAGGTGAAGCCGAAGTTCGAGGTGAACGAGGGCGCGCCGGCGAAGCGGTTGCCTTCGATCCCCGAGCCGGGGTAGTCGGTGATGCGCGTGCGCAGCAGCCCGACGTCCGCGCGCAGCTCCAGCGCGTCGGTCGCCAGCCAGCGCAGGCCGAGCTCGGCGCCGGCGTTGTAGGCGCGCTTCGCATTGCGCACGACGTAGGCGTAGGCGAGCGGATCGGGATTCAGCACGAACGGCAGCTGCAGGTCGCGGTAGTCGCCGTAGAACAGGTTGCCGGTGACCTGCACGCGGCCGCCGGCGAGGTCGCCGCGGAAGTACGCCTCGTAGTCGCGCACGTACTCCGGTTCGTAGGAATAGCTCGAGATCGGCTGGCTGAACGTGACGCCGCCGCCGCCGGCGTTGTAGCCGCGCGAGGCGACCACGCCGAGCGTCCAGTTCGCCGCCGGATGCCAGGCGAGCCCGAGCTTGGGCAGGAACGCGTCGTAGGTCTCGTCGATGTCGATGTGCACGAGCGCGCCCTCGCCGCCGTAGCGCCGATGCGTCTCGCGTTCGTAGCGCGCGCCGAGCGTGAGCTCGAGATCGCGGCGCAGCAGGATGCGGCCTTCGGCGTAGAGCGCGGCCGTGCGCACGCGGTCGGCGAAGGCTTCCGGGACCGGATAGTCGATCGTCTCGTGCTGGTTCGCCCGGAACAGGTACGCGCCGAGGATGCCGCTCACGGCCGAGTCGCCGCGCTCGAGCACGAGGCGCGGCTCGAGCACGTACTGGCGCGTGTCGATCGCGGCGACGCCGGTGCCGACCGGCGCGAAGCGGTCGACGCGCAGGTCGGTCGCGGCGAGCAGGTTCTCGAAGCTCAGCCGGTCGGCGAACGCCCAGCGCGTGTCGGAGACCAGCGAGTCGGCGCGCGAGGCGAACACCGGCATTTCCGCCGAGCCCGGCAGGCCGGCCTCGAACGGACGCGCCACGCTTTCCACCTGCGGCGCGCGCGACTGCGCATGCTGGAACGTGACCAGCTGGCTGAAATCCGCCAGGCCCGCCGGCTGGTACAGGAGCTTGGCGCGGTACGTGCGCGTGTCGAACTGGCGCGGATCGCCGACGCCGGGGAACGGCGCGAAGTCGACGAAGCTGTCGCGGCGCTGGATGTCGGCGGACACGCGCACGGCCAGCTCGTCGGCGGCCACCGGGCCGGAGGCGTAGAACGCCGCCTCGCCGCGATGAAGGTTGCCGCCGAGCAGCATCGCGCCGGCTTCCGGCGCGAACGACGGATCGCGCGTCTTGATCGCCAGCGTGCCGGCGACGGCGTTGCGGCCCTGCAGCAGGCTCTGCGGGCCGCGCAGCAGCTCGACCTGCTCCACGTCCCACAGGCCGCTGTCGCCGAACACCAGCTCGTTGAAGCTGAGCGGGCGGCCGTCCACGGTGACGTTCAGGCGCGGGCGCGAGCCGGCGAAGAACGCGTCCACGCCTTGCGAGGCGCCGGTGCCGTCGACGCCGCGGATCGCCGGCGCCGCATTGCCCTGACCCAGGCCGGTGACGTTGGCGGCATTGTCGAGCACGTCGCGGCTGCCGAACAGGCCGCGCTGCTCGAGCGCGTCGGCGTCGAGCACGTCGGCGCTGGTCGCGGTGTCCTGGCGCGGGCGCCCCTGCTTCTCGGCGGTGACGACGGTGGTCTTGAGCGTGACCGGCGAATCCGCTTCGTTCGCCGCGTCGGCCGCGGCCGGCGCGGCGCAGAGCGCCAGGCTCAGCGCAATGAAGGGGAAGGAAAGCCGAAGCCGGGGGCGTGCGCGCATGCCAGGGAGGTCCGAGTCGTGGGGATCAGCGGCGGCACTGGCTGACTCGGCTGGTGCATGCAATCGTCCAATTGTAAATGCGAATCATTGCTATTGGAAAGACGTCGCGCCTGTCGCTCCGGCCGCTCCCCCTCGCCGCCGTGCTTGCGCTGCGTCATTCCGGTCTCGTGACGGGTACGGGTCCGACGTGCAGGACCCTCGGTCCTGCCGGCGCGCATCGCGCCGCGCGGCGCGCTCTCGCGCTCACGTTGACATCGCGCGAGGCGGCCAGTATTGTTCGCGGCCCTCGGAACGGCCCGCCCGCTCCGGGCAGGCCCAGGTGGCGGAATTGGTAGACGCACTAGTTTCAGGTACTAGCGGGTAAAACCGTGGAGGTTCGAGTCCTCTCCTGGGCACCACTTCGACGTCCGACGACGTCCATGCAATCCAGCAGCATCCGCAAAGACCCCGCCCCGACGCGGGGTTTTTCGTTTCCGGCATCCGGGGATTCGGCGACGCATCGCTGCGGAGCGAGGAACGAACCGTCACGCCCGATGTGATCGCCGCCCGATCACATGATCCGGGCATGCGCCGCCCAAATGAAAAAAGCGCCGCGAGGCATCGCGGCGCTCTTCGATCGTGCCTGTCGGGCGAAGGGCCGTGCGCAGGCCACGCGGCCGGCGCACGGCGTCGAATGCCCTACTGGCTCGCGTCGCAGTACCAGCTCGGCGAATCGTTGAAATACGCCATCGACGAGGTGACGAACGGACCGCTGTTCAGGAGCAGCTGCCGCGGAATGTTCAGTCCGACCTGGTTGCCGGAAGGCATCGTCACGCTCTGCGAGGTCGTCAGGAGCGTACCCAGGTTCTGCGACATCGACGGATCCTTGAGCTTGGACCGGTCCGTCGGATAGGTCACCGTCTTGCCTTCCGCGATGAGCGAGACGTCCCATTTCGTCGACTCGCCGTCGCCGATGTGATAGTTCTGAGTCATCGTTTCGGCAGGCACGCCGCCGGAATTACTCTTCGTATAGACGGCTTCGCAGGTCTTGTACTGCTCGCTTTGGAAGACCCAGCTGCCGTAGGTCGCCGGATCGTCGGAATCCTTGGCGCTGGCCGTGCGAACCCCGTACAGATTCGGCAGCACGTCGAGCCACAGCGACATCCGCGCGCCCGACTGGATGGAGGCCGACAGCACCTCCGGGGAGACGAGGTTGGCCAGGCTCCAGCCGCTGTCCGAATTCGACGTCAGCGCGCCCACCTGCGCCAGCTTGCCCGGATCGCTCAGGATCGTGTCGACCGTGGCGTCGAACCCGTCCTGGAGATTGGTCGAGTAGTCGTCGGCGTCGCCGATGAGCTCCGAGAGCAGCACGTCGTAGCTCGTCTCGGGGCCGGGAATGGTCGTGCCGTCCAGCGGGGTCATTGCCGCGGAACCCGTCCACAGCATTCCGCTCATGACGCCGAGGATCACTCCGCCCCCCGAATCGGCCGCGCCGAGGATCGGCCCGACGGCGGACGTCAGCCCGGCCAGCAGGTTCAGCATGTCGGACATGTTGCCGTTGACCGTCTGCTGCGCGGCGTCGTCCTGATCCTTTCCGATGTCCGAGGCGACTCTGACCGCGTCGGCCAGGATGTGCGTGTTCGTACCGGCGAGCAAGCCGCGAACGCCGCCCATTCCGTCGCTGCCCGTCAGATAGCCGGTCGTGCTGGAGATCTGCTGCAGCTCCGCCATGATCGTGTCGCGCGCCTGCGTGAAGGTCGCATTCGTGGCGGTGTCCCAGCTCGAAGGCGTCACCGGGTTGGTGGCTTTCGGGCCCAGGCGCGAGTCGATGAGTCCGGCCAGCTTCGTGGCCATGGCGACATCGGTGTAGAAGTAGCGCACGTCGTACAGATACGATCCGCTTTCGTCGATGGCCGGATCGGTCAGGAGCTGGTAGCTGATGTCGTAATACGCCATCAGGCCTTCCGCCGTGTCGGTCAGCGGCCAGTTCTGGCGCGGCTGCGAGACGATGTGCTCGTAGGCGTAGTCGATCGTCTGGACGGCGTCGTCCTTCACGATGCCCTGATCCTTCGCGGCGATGTCGTACAGGCCCTTGCGGTCCAACGCCAGGTAGCCGTGCAGGATGCCGGACTGGCCGTTCGCCGAGAACTGGTCCGCGGAGAGTGCGACCTTGCTCGTGAACAGCTGGTGCGCGCCGTCGTTCACGGTCACCAGCGTGTACTTGCAGGTGCCGGCGGTGGTCGTGAGCCCATTGAGCGAGTAGCTCACGCCACCCAGCTTCTGCAGCGCGTCGCCCAGGCTGCTGTCGATCTGGTCGTTGCTGTCGAACGGGCACGACGTCGTCGTCAGGAAGACGAGCTTGCGCGAATCGATGCCGCCCAGCACTGCGGCCAGCTTCTTGCCGCCGTCGCTCTTGACGTCGAAGCTCATGCCGCAGTTCTGCGACAGGTAGGCGGGATTGCACTCGAACGCCGTCGTGGCCTGAGCGTTGTAGTCGTTGACGGCCTGCAACGTGCTGCGGTCGAGGACCAGGAGCCAGAACCCGGACGTCGAGTCGGGCGGCAAATAATGCCGGACGGTGGGACTCGTGTCCGTGCCGATCGTGATGCCGGACCCTTCGGCCGTGAAATCGACCTCGCCGCTCGGCACGTAGTTGTAGTGCTTGTTGCCGTCGAGGACGAGCGTGCCGTTGAGCGTGGGCGGCGGCGGCATCACGCCGGTCTTTTCGGCCACCGAATAGGCCTCGTGCGCGGTGCCGGGGGTGGCGCCCATCACCCCGATCATGACGTAGTTGTACGGATACGGCGCCGTCGAATCGAAGATGCTGCCGTAGTTCGTGCCGCCGAACATCGTGGTATCCAGGCCGTCCACCGCCGGAACCGTGCTGGTGCCGAACACCACCAGATCGTCGGCGCCGAGGTCGCGGCCCAATGCCGCCTTCGCCGAACTGGCCAGATCGGCGGCGCTGTTGCCGCACCACGAGTACTCCTGCACGGTCGGGTTGCGGCGGTCGAGCACGACGCCGAGATACGGGCTGGGGCCGTACAGGCACGCTTCCGACGGTGAGTACGACATGTTGGAATAGGCGATCGTCCTGGTCTTGCTGCCGCTGGTCGGCGCCGGCAGCGTGGCGATCGGATCGTCGGCGCCGTTCTGATAGCCGGTCACCACGTTGATCCACGGCCCGGCGAGGTTGTTGGCCGGGTTGGCGGTCGTGTTGAAGCCGACCGACACCGGCGTGTAGTAATTGACGACGCTGCTCGAATCGCGCAGGCCCCCGTACGAGAACGTCACGCGCTGCGACCCGCCGCGGCCGGTGCCCGGCGAGCCGACGCGCGCGACCAGCAGGTTCGTGCCTTTCTCCAGTCCGTCCGCGGGACCGAGCTTCGCCTTCTTCGTGCAGATTTGTCCCGCGCATCCGGCGGCGCGGAACGCATTGCTGACGTCCTTGCCATTCAGCCGCACGCGGAGCCGGGCGTCGTCCTCCGGCAGTGCCGTCTTGAGCACGACCCTGACCGCTCCGTTCGTGTCCGTGCCCTGCGCGGGGTTGACGATGCGGATGAGCGGGGGATTCTGGCCGGACTCGCCGAGGTCCGCGTCGTCCTCCGATGCCGGGTTCTGGGATGCCGGCAGCGCGGCCGCACAGGCCGCCGTGCCGACGAGAAGGCCGTGCATGCCCATCAGCATGGCGGCCAGAAGTTTGCCTTTCATGATCGATCTCCTGGGGAAGAAGTGGCAGCGCCGGTCTCCGGCGATGCCGCGACGGGCATAATATGAGCTATGCTCACATTGCCAAACTCGCCTTTCCAAGGCCGTGACGCCGGTATAAAAACTCAAAGGAATCAACCGGGTGACTGCGGTCGGCGACCGTTTCCCCCGCCCTGTTCGCGTGCTTCGACTCGCGTTTGCGTGGATCGGCCGGGCCGGCGCGGCGAGCGCGTCGATTCCGTCGTGGAGCGGCGCGCGCCGGTCGATGCCGACGTCCGCAATGCACTGCGACCGGGTGGCAATCGACGGACGATCGCGAACTGCCGGTGCGGTGGTTTTTTCGTCACGGACCGCCACGCGCGGCATGCGCCGCATGCCACGCGCATGCATGCGCCTCGGGTATACTTCGCCCGTCCACGGTTCGCGGTGGGAGAAGCGGCTTCGCGGCCGCTGCCGAAGGCGCAACGCCCGTAATCGCTCAGGCCCTGTACCACCGCGCACGGACACTCTGGAGAGACCGGTTCGATCCGGCGCCGAAGGGGCACGAAGCGGCCGCTGCCTGCTTCCAAACTCTCAGGCAAAAGGACAGAGGGGCGCCTGCGCGCGGCACGGCGCGCGACTTCCGGATCCCCTCGCGATGAACCAGACCCCCTCGCCGTCGCTGCGCGACCTCGAACATCCCGCCGCTTTCATCGAGCGCCACATCGGCCCGAACGACGCGGAGATTGCGCAGATGCTGCGCACCGTCGGCTACGCCTCGCTGGAGGCGATGACCGACGCCATCGTCCCGGCCGGCATCAAGTCCGCCGCGCCGCTCGCGCTGCCCGAGCCGGTCGGCGAGGTCGAGGCGCTGGCCAAGATCCGCGCGATCGCCGCGAAGAACCAGGTGTTCAGGAGCTTCATCGGCCAGGGCTACTACGGCACGCACACGCCGAACGTGGTCCTGCGCAACATCCTCGAGAACCCGGCCTGGTACACGGCCTACACGCCGTACCAGGCGGAGATCTCGCAGGGGCGCATGGAGGCGCTGATCAACTTCCAGACGATGGTCGCCGACCTCACCGGCATGGAGATCGCCAATGCCTCGCTGCTCGACGAGGGCACGGCCGCGGCCGAGGCGATGACGCTGGCCAAGCGCTCGGCCAAGTCCAAGTCGAACGTGTTCTTCGTCTCCGCCGGCGTGCACCCGCAGACGCTGGAAGTCGTGCGCACGCGCGCCGAGGCGCTCGGCATCGCGCTGCACGTCGGCGCGGACGCCGAGGCTGCCGGCGTCGACTGCTTCGGCGTCCTGCTGCAGTACCCGGATACGTTCGGCCGCATCCACGACTACAAGGCGCTGGCCGCGGCCGCGCACGCGCGCGGCGCGCTCGTCGCCGTCGCCACCGACCTGCTCGCGCTGACGCTGATCGCCGCGCCCGGCGAATGGGGCGCGGACATCGTCGTCGGCAACTCGCAACGCTTCGGCGTGCCGTTCGGTTTCGGCGGCCCGCACGCGGCGTTCATGGCCTGCCGCGACGCGTACAAGCGCTCGATGCCCGGCCGCCTGATCGGCGTCTCGGTGGACGCGGAGGGCCGCCCGGCCTACCGCCTGACCCTGCAGACGCGCGAGCAGCACATCCGCCGCGAGAAGGCCACCAGCAACATCTGCACCGCGCAGGTGCTGCTCGCGGTGATGGCGAGCATGTACGCGGTCTACCACGGCCCGGACGGGCTGCGCCGCATCGCGCGCCGTACGCACCGCTACGCGGCGATCCTGGCCGCGGCGCTGCGCAAGTGCGGCGTCGCCGTCGACGACGGCTTCTTCGACACGCTGCACGTCAGCGGCGTCGACGCCGCCGACGTGCACGTGCGCGCGGAGAAGGCCGGCATCAACCTGCGCAAGATCGACGCCACGCGCGTCGGCATCAGCCTCGACGAGACGACCACGCGCGACGACGTCGTCGCCCTCGCCGGCCTGTTCGACGCGCTGCTCGACGACGTCGACGCGCTCGACGCGGCCACGCCGGACGCGCTGCCGGCCGGCCTGCTGCGCACCAGCGCGTTCCTGACCCATCCGGTGTTCAACACGCACCACAGCGAGCACGAGCTGCTGCGCTACATGCGCCAGCTCGCCGACAAGGACCTGGCGATGGACCGCACGATGATCCCGCTCGGCTCGTGCACGATGAAGCTCAACGCCACCGCCGAGATGATCCCGGTGACCTGGCCGGAGTTCGCCAACATCCATCCGCTGGCGCCGGCCGAGCAGGCGCGCGGCTACAAGGAACTGATCGACGGCCTCGAGGCGATGCTGGTGGAGTGCACCGGCTACGACGCGGTCAGCCTGCAGCCGAACTCCGGCGCGCAGGGCGAGTACGCCGGCCTGCTCGCGATCCGCGCCTATCACCGCTCGCGCGGCGAGGGGCACCGCGACATCTGCCTGATCCCGGAGTCCGCGCACGGCACGAACCCGGCGTCGGCGCAGCTGTGCGGCATGCAGGTGGTGGTGACCAAGTGCGACGCCAACGGCAACGTCGACGTCGAGGACATCCGCCGCGCGGCCGAGAAGTACGCCGACCGCCTCGCCGCGCTGATGATCACCTACCCGTCCACGCACGGCGTGTTCGAGGAGGACATCGTCGAGATCTGCGAGATCGTGCACCGGCACGGCGGCCAGGTGTACACCGACGGCGCCAACATGAACGCGCTCGTCGGCCTGGCCAAGCCGGGCAAGTGGGGCTCGGACGTCTCGCACCTCAACCTGCACAAGACGTTCTGCATTCCGCACGGCGGCGGCGGCCCGGGCGTCGGTCCGTGCGCGGTGAAGGCGCACCTCGCGCCGTTCCTGCCGCGCGGGCTCGGCGGCGACGGCGCGGTCGGCATGGTCAGCGCGGCCACGTTCGGCAGCGCCGGCATCCTGCCGATCAGCTGGATGTACATCACGATGATGGGCCGCAGCGGGCTGCGCAAGGCGACGCAGGTGGCGCTGCTCAACGCGAACTACATCGCCAAGCGCCTCGCGCCGCACTACGAGACGCTCTACACCGGCCGCAACGGCCTGGTCGCGCACGAGTGCATCCTGGACCTGCGCCCGATCAAGGACGCCACCGGCATCAGCGCCGAGGACGTCGCCAAGCGCCTGATCGACTTCGGCTTCCACGCGCCGACGCTGAGCTTCCCGGTGGCCGGCACGCTGATGGTGGAACCGACCGAGAGCGAGTCGCTGCACGAGCTGGACCGCTTCGTCGACGCGATGATCCAGATCCGCGACGAGATCCGCGCGATCGAAGACGGCCGCCTCGACCGCGAGGACAACCCGCTCAAGCACGCGCCGCACACGGCGATGCAGGTGTCCGCCTCGGAATGGACGCACGCCTATCCGCGCGAGCTCGCCGCGTTCCCGCTGCCGAGCCTGAAGCAGCAGAAGTACTGGCCGCCGGTGGCGCGCGTCGACAACGTCTACGGCGACAAGAACGTGTTCTGCAGCTGCGTGCCGGTGGAGGCGTTCCAGGGCGAGATCGAGGCGTTCAGCGAACCGAACGTGGCCTGATACGGGACCTGCAGGTCGACGGACGAGGCCCCGCGACGCGGGGCCTTCGTTTTCTCGCGGCCGGGCCTGATGTACCGTGGCCGCCGACGCGCCGCTGCGGCGCTGCGGACCGCACGATGAGCACGACGCCCGATCTCAGCGGCAAGACCGTCGTCGTCACCGGCGCGACCGGCGGCATCGGCCTGGAGGCGGCGGTCGTGTTCGCGCGCGCCGGCGCGCGCGTCGCGATCGTCGGCCGCGACGCCGCGCGCGCCGAGGCCGCGCTCGCCGCGATACGGCAGCGGTCCGGCTCGACCACGGTCGAGGCGCGGCTGTGCGACTTCTCCTCGCAGGCCGCCGTGCGCCGGCTCGCCGCCGGACTCGCCGACGACCACGCGCGGATCGACGTGCTGGTCAACAATGCCGGCTCGGTCCATCGGCGCCGCACGCTGACCGAGGACGGCATCGAGGCGACGTTCGCGGTCAACCACCTCGGCCCGTTCCTGCTCACGAACCTGCTGCTCGACCGTCTTCTCGCCGGCGCGCCGGCACGCATCGTCAACGTCGCCTCCACGCAGCACTACGAAGGCACGCTCGACTTCGACGACCTCGGCTTCGAACGCGGCTACGGCATCCTGCGCGCCTACGCGCGCTCCAAGCTCGCCAACGTGCTCTTCACGCGCGAGCTGGCGCGGCGGCTCGCCGGCGCCGGCGTCACCGTCAACGCCCTGCACCCGGGCAAGGTCGCCACCGGCATCTGGAGCCACGGCGCGCCGCCGTGGGCGCGTGCGCCGTTCGCCGCCGTGTTCGCCGCGGCCAGGCCGTTCATGCTCACGCCCGAGCGCGGCGCGCAGACGATCGTGCATCTCGCGACCGCGCCGGAGGTCGCGGGAATGACCGGCCTGTACTTCGAGAAGAACCGGCCGAAGCCGCCGTCCGTCCTGGCCCGCGACGATGCGCTGGCGCGGCGGCTGTGGGACGCGAGCGCGCGGCTGGTGCGGCTGGAGAGCGCCTGACGCGAGCCCGCTCCGCGCGCCGCGTCGGCGCGTCAGCGTGCGAGGAGGCCGGCGCACCAGGCCGCGGCCGCGTCCAGCAGCTCGTCCAGCACCTGCGCTTCGGTGCGGCCGGAACGCGCCGGCACGTGGAACGCGTGGTCCGCGCCCGCCACCGCATGCAGGGTCGCGCGCGCTCCCAGCCGCGCGACCAGCGGCTCGAGCAGGTCGGTCGAGGCGAGCTCGTCGCGCGTGCCCTGCAGGAACAGCATCGGCACGTCGATCCCGGACAGGTGCGCGGCGCGCTGGTCCGACGGCTTGCCGGCCGGATGCAGCGGAAAGCCGAAGAACACCAGGCCGCGCACGCCGGGCAGCGGCGAGGCGGCCTGCGCCTGCGAGGTCATGCGTCCGCCGAACGACTTGCCGCCGGCCAGCAGCGGCAGGTCCGGCAGCCGTCGCGCCGCCTCGGCCACGGCCGCGCGCACCGCCGCCTGCGCGAGCGCCGGCGGATCGGGCCGCTTCGAGCCGCGCTCCATGTAGGGGAACTGGTAGCGCAACGTGGCGATGCCGCGGGCGGCGAATCCCGCGGCGACCGCGCTCATGAACGGATGCGTCATGCCGGCCCCGGCGCCGTGCGCGAACACGTAGCCGGCGCGCGCGTCCGGCGGCGCGAGCAGCAGGCCGGAGACCGCCTGCCCCGCCGCGAGCGCGATCGCGACCGGCTCGGGCCGCGTCATGGCGGCACCGGCGCGCCGGCGTGCCGCAGCAGCGCCTGTGCATAGCCCGGCGCGGTCGGCTCGTGCATGAAGTAGACGTGCACGTCGTCCCAGGCGGTCGCCGCCAGCCGCTCGGCCCAACGCGCGAGCGCGTCGTCGGGGTAGCTTTCCAGGCGCAGGCGCACGTAGCCCCAGGGCGCGGTCTCCACCAGCGGCGGCGGCGCGTCGTCCTCGCGCTCGGACAGGCACAGCGCGGCGCCGGCCTCGCGTAGCCGTGCATAGGTGTCCTCGTCGAACCAGCTCGGATGGCGGAACTCGAACGCGGCGCGATGCGCCTGCGGCAGCAGCGCGAGGAACGCCTCGAGCCGGGGCAGGTCCTTCCTCATGAACGGCGGCAGCTGGAACAGCACCGGGCCGCGCTTGTCGCCGAGCGCGTTCAGCGTGCGATACAGATAATCGACCGCATCGGCGACGGCGTCGGCCTTGAGCCGCGCGTCGTGCGTGATGCGCCGCGGCGCCTTGACGGCGAAGCGGAACGCGGCGGGCGTGGCGGCGGCCCAGGCCTCCAGCACGGCTGCTTTCGGCATCTGGTAGAAGGTATTGTTGATCTCGACCGTGGGCAGGCGCGCGGCGTACCAGGCCAGCATGCCGTCCGGGCGGAGGGTCTCGGGATAGAACGAGCCCTTCCATTCCTTGAAGGAATAGCCGCTCGCTCCGGCCCAAAGTCGCGCAGTCATCGTCCGGCCCTCGTTCGGGGAAGCATCCGACATGGCGAAACTCGGCGAATATTCGGCCAAGCGCCGCTTCGAAGCCACCCCCGAGCCGGCGCCGTCGGTGCCCGAGGGCGGCGCCGGGCCGCTGCTGTTCGTCGTGCAGCAGCATTCGGCGCGCCGCCTGCACTACGACTTCCGCCTCGAGTGCGACGGCGTGCTGCTGTCCTGGGCGGTGCCCAAGGGGCCTTCGCTCGATCCGGCCGAGAAGCGCCTGGCCGTGCACGTGGAGGACCATCCGTACGACTACGGCTCGTTCGAGGGCGTGATCCCGCCCGGGCAGTACGGCTCGGGCGAGGTCATCGTCTGGGACTGCGGCATCTACAGCCCGGACGAAGGCGGCACCGCGTTCCACGATCGCGCCGAGGCCGAGCGCCGCGTGCGCGAGGGCATGGCCGCGGGCAAGCTCAGCATCCAGCTGCGCGGCGAGAAGCTCAAGGGCTCGTTCGCGCTGGTGCGCACCAAGGACGCCAAGCAGTGGCTGCTGATCAAGCACAAGGACCGCTTCGTCTCGACCGAGGACGTCACCGCGCAGGACCGCTCGGTGCTGTCCGGCGTGGCCGTGAAGGACCTCAAGATCGTGCCCGCGCGCCAGCGCCTGCCGGCCGCGCGCCTCGCGCCGTCGGGACCGCCGTCGCGGCGGCCGGCGAAGCTCGCGCCGATGATGGCGGAGATCGGCGAGGCGCCGTTCGACGACGCCGCTTGGCTGTGGGAGCCCAAGCTCGACGGCTACCGCGTGCTCGCCGAGCTCGGCGCCGGCGGCGTGCGCCTGGTCTCGCGCCGCGGCCTGGACCTCACCGGCGCGTTCCCCGCGCTGGTCGCCGAGCTCGAGCAGCAGATGGTCGAGGACACGATCCTCGACGGCGAGGTCGTCGCCTTCGCCGACGGCCGGCCGTCGTTCAACGCGCTGCAGAACCGCGTGCACCTCAAGACCGCGCGCGAGCGCGCCGCCGCCGACCGCGACACGCCGGTCGTCTACTACGGCTTCGACCTGCTCCGCTTCGCCGGCATCGACCTGCGCGAGGCGCCGTACGCGGACCGGCGCCGCTATCTCTCGCAATGCCTGCTGCCGTCCGCGCACGTGCAGCTCGTGCACGCGGCCGAGGACGGCCCGGCGCTGCTCGAGGCCGCGCTCGCCAGCGGCTTCGAAGGCGTGATCGGCAAGCGCAAGGACAGCGCGTACCTCGCCGGCAAGCGCTCGGCGTCGTGGCTGAAGGTCAAGCCGACGCACGGCGCGGACTTCGTCATCGGCGGCTACACGCGCGGCAAGGGCGCGCGCGAGCCGCTCGGCGCGCTGCTGGTCGGCTACTGGCAGGACGGAAAGCTGCGCTACGCCTCGCACGTCGGCTCGGGCTTCGACGAACGCTCGCTCGCCGAGGTGCGGGCGCGGCTCGAGCCGCTGCGCACGCGCACGCGGCCGTTCGTCGACAAGCCCGAGCTCAACGGCCCGGTCACCTGGGTCAGACCCGAGCTCGTCGCCGAGCTCGACTTCCAGCAGTGGACGGACGACGGCCATCTGCGCGCGCCGATCTTCCTCAGGCTGCGCGACGACGTCGATCCAAAGTCCGTGCGCCGCCAGGAGCCGGTGCGCCGCGAGGCGTCCGCGGCGCCGAGGCGCGCCGGCCGGCGCGCCAAGCCGGCACCCGCCGCGCCGCGCCGCGCCGGCCATGCGGACGACGCCGTCGGCGAGGTGCTGGCCCAGCTCGACGCGCCGCGCGACGGCTTCGAGCTGCGCGTCGGCGCCGAGCGCATCCGCCTGACGCACCTGGACCGCGTGTACTGGCCGGCGGACGAGGCGCTGCAGCAGCCGGCGCTGACCAAGCGCGACCTGCTGCGCTACCTCGCGCAGGTCTCCGCGCTGATGCTGCCGCACCTGGCCGACCGGCCGCTGACGATGATCCGCATGCCGGACGGCATCCACGGGCAGCGCTTCTTCCAGAAGCACTGGACGCAGGAGCGCCCGGCGTTCGTCGACACGGTGACGGTGTTCTCCGAGCACCGCGACGAGCAGCACGACTACCTGGTCTGCAACAACCTGCCGACGCTGCTCTGGCTGGCGCAGTCGGGCACGCTCGAGTTCCACGTCTGGCACTCGCGCTCGAAGCTCGGACCGGACGCGGCGACCGACTCGACCGATTTCGCCAGCTCGCTCGAAGCGCTGGAAGGCTCGATCCTGAACTATCCCGACTACGTCGTCTTCGACATCGACCCGTACATCTACTCGGGCAAGGAGGCCAAGGGCGCCGAGCCCGAGCTCAACACGGTCGCGTTCGAGAAGGGCAAGGAGATCGCGTTCCACCTGCGCGACCTGCTGCGCGAGATGTCGATCGAGCCGATCGTGAAGACCTCGGGCAAGACCGGGCTGCACGTGTTCGTGCCGATCCGGCGCACCCTGGATTTCGGCGCCGCGCGCCAGGTCAGCGAGCTGGTCAGCCGCCACCTGATGCGGCGCTATCCGAAGGACATCACGATGGAATGGAGCGTGCAGAAGCGCACCGGCAAGATCTTCATGGACCACAACATGAACGTGCGCGGCAAGACGCTGAACGTGGCCTATTCGCCGCGCGGCACGGCCGGGGCGCCGGTCTCGATGCCACTGGACTGGAGCGAACTGGAAAAGGCCCATCCTCTCGACTTCCGCCTCACGAATGTGCTAACACGGCTTTCCCGAACGGGCGATCGCTGGAGCGGCGCCCTCGAGCGCAAGCAGGACCTCGTCCGCGCCCTGGAGGGCGGCAAGGTCCGCAACTGACGTCGGAGTCCGCCATGGCTGCACGTTCGATTGCGTCGCTGACCATCTCCTTCGGCCTGGTCGCCATTCCGGTCAAGCTGTATTCCGCGACCGCGCCGAGCCAGAGGATCTCGTTCCACCTGCTGCACAAGACCTGCGGCTCGCGCCTCAAGCAGCAGTACCTGTGCGCGCTCGAAGGCGTGCCGGTCGCGCGCGAGGACATGGTCAAGGGCTACGAGTTCGCCAAGGACCAGTACGTGCAGTTCACGCCCGAGGAGCTCAAGGCGCTCGAGGAGGCCGGCACGCACAGCGCGGACATCACCGAGTTCGTGCCGATCTCCGCGGTCGATCCGGTGTATTTCGACAAGGCCTACTACCTCGCCCCCGACAAGGGCGGCGCCAAGCCGTACTCGCTGTTCGCCAAGGCGCTGCGCGCCTCCAAGCGCTGCGCGCTCGGGCGCTGGGCCACGCGCGGCAAGCAGTACATCGTGATGATCCGCCCGGTCGAGGACGGCCTGGTCATGCAGCAGCTGCTGTACGCCAACGAGGTGCGGCCGATCGGCGAGATCGACATCGCCACCACCGACGTCAAGGACGCCGAGCTCAAGCTCGCCCAGCAGCTGATCGACCAGCAGAGCTCCAGCAAGTTCGATCCCAGCCAGTACAAGGACGAGGTCAGCGAGCGCATCGAGGCGGCCGTGCAGGAGAAGGTCGAGGGCCACCAGATCACGCTGGCCGAGGAGCCCGAGGGCGGCGCGCAGATCATCGACCTGATGGACGCGCTGCGCGCCAGCCTGGAGAAGCGCGGCGCCGCCGCCGCGCGCAAGAGCCCCGGGGAGAAGCCGGCGCGCAAGCCGGCCAAGCAGGCCGCGCCGGCGCAGGCGCCCGCCAGGCGCAGGGGCGCGAAGCAGAGCAAGTAGGCTCCGTCGATGCAGTCCTATGGCGTGCGCGACGTCGAGAAGCTGCTCCGCCTGCCCCGCAGCACGATCCGTTCGCTGATCGCCGCCGGCTTCGTGTCGCCGGCGCGCGGCGCGCGCAACGCCTGGCGCTTCTCGTTCCAGGACCTCATCGTCATGCGCACGGCGCAGGCGCTCGCCGCGGCGAACATCCCGCACCGGCGCATCGCGCGCGCGCTGAAGACGCTGCGCGGCCGCCTGCCCGAGGCGATGCCGCTGTCAGGCCTCAGCATCGGCGCGGTCGCCGACCAGGTCGTCGTGCGCGAAGGCGCGCGCCGCTGGCACGCCGAGACCGGCCAGTACGTGCTGACGTTCGAGGGCGATCCTGCGGCCGGCGCGCTGCGCGTGATCGAATCGGCGCCGCCGGCGCCGGCCGATGCCGACGAGGCGGCGAGCGAGGGCGCCGCGCTCGAAGCCGTGGACGCCGGGGCGGCGCTGCGCGCCTACGCGCGCGCGATCGAGGCCGATCCCTCGCGCATCGACGCGCGCATCAACCTCGGCCGGCTGCTGCACGAGCAGGGGCGGCTCGAGGAGGCGCTCGCGACGTACCGCGACGCGATCGCCGCCGGCGCCGACGACGCGCTGCTCCATTACAACCTCGGCGTGCTGCTCGACGACATGGGCCGCAAGCCCGAGGCGCGCGAGGCCTACGAAGCGGCACTGCGCCGGGATCCGGCGATGGCCGACGCGCACTACAACCTCGCGCTGCTGTGCGAGGAGCTGCAGCAGCCGCGCGAGGCGATCCGGCACATGGCGCAGTACCGCCGTCTGACCGGCGGCTGATCGACGGCTGCCGCACGCGGCGACCTGGGTTATGACGCGCACGTTACAACCTTCGATCCCGAGCTCGCGGCGCAGTTGGACACGGCAACAGGCGCGTCGCCGCCGTGCTTTGCGAAACGTTCGTCATCCTCAACGGCGCCCGGCTGCACGCGAGCGATCTGGAGCTGCATCCGATCTATCTGGCCCCGGCCGAAGGCCGCCTCGGCGAAGCCGATTCCGCCGCATGGCTGCGCCGGCACCTGCCGCTGGAAGCGCCGGGCCAGGTGCACGAGGAAGGCGCGACGTACGGGCGCTGGCCCCTGCGCGGCGGCGAAGCCGCCTGGGACGTGCGCGGCGGACGCGCCGCTGGGCGAGGCGCGCGTGGCGCAGCCTCGCCCAGCGAAGGTCAGGCGAACGGATCGTCCAGCACGATCGTGTCGTCGCGATCCGCGCCGGTGGCGACGATCGCGAGGCGGCAGCCGGAGAGCTCCTCGACCGCGCGCAGGTACGCGCGCGCCGCCGGCGGCAGCTTGTTCCAGTCGCGGATGCCGGCGGTGGATTCCTGCCAGCCCGGGAACTCCAGGTACACCGGCTTGCACTCGGCCCAGCCGTCGGCGTCGAGCGGCGCGAGCTCGCGGCGCTTGCCGCGGTATTCGTAGGCGATGCAGACCTTGATCGTCGACAGGCCGTCGAGCACGTCGAGCTTGGTGATCGCCAGGCCGTTGATGCCGTTGATCTGCACGGCGCGCTTGAGCGCGACCAGGTCGATCCAGCCGCAGCGGCGCGGCCGGCCGGTGCTCGCGCCGTACTCGTTGCCGACCTTGCGCAGGCGCTCGCCCATCTCGTCGTGCAGCTCGGTCGGGAACGGACCGCCGCCGACGCGCGTCGCGTAGGCCTTGCAGATGCCGAGCACGTAGTCGATGTCGCCGGCACCGACGCCGGTGCCGGCCAGCGCGCCGCCGACCGTGGTGTTCGACGAGGTGACGTAGGGATACGTGCCGTGGTCGATGTCGAGCAGCGCGCCCTGCGCGCCTTCGAACAGGATGTTGCCGCCGCCCTTGCGCACGTCGTGCAGGATCGTGGCGACGTCGTCGACCAGCGGGCGGATGTACTCGCCCCAGCCCAGCGCGTCGTCGAGCACCTTCTGGTAGTCGACCGGCTCGGCCTTCAGCCACTGCGTCAGGATGAAGTTGTGGTACTCCACCGACGCGCGCAGCAGGTCGGGCAGCTCCTGCGGGTACATCAGGTCGGCCACGCGGATGCTGCGGCGCGCGACCTTGTCCTCGTAGGCCGGGCCGATGCCGCGGCCGGTCGTGCCGATCGCCTTGGCGCCGGACGCGGCCTCGCGCGCCTTATCCACGGCGATGTGGTACGGCATGATCAGCGGCGTCGCCGGGCTGATCTTCACGCGCGAGCGCACGTCCAGGCCGCTGCTCTCCAGCTCGCCGATCTCCTGCATCAGCGCGGCCGGCGACAGCACGACGCCGTTGCCGATCAGGCACAGCGCGTCGTCGCGCAGGATGCCCGAAGGGATCAGGTGCAGCACCGTCTTCTTGCCCTTGATGACCAGCGTGTGTCCGGCGTTGTGGCCGCCCTGGAAGCGGACGACCGCACCGACCCGCTCGGTCAGGAGATCGACGATCTTGCCCTTGCCTTCGTCGCCCCACTGCGCGCCGAGAATGACTACCGACTTGCCCATGATGTTCTCGCTTCGTCTACTTCAATGCCGCCGCCGCGGCGCGTGCGCACGGACGCCGCTCGCCGGGCGTCCGTCCGTGGCGATCCCGGCGCCTTCGCGCCGAGCATCGCGTCGTTTCGTTTCCGCAGGAAGTCCCGCCGCCTCCCGTCCGCCGATGCCGCGGACGCGAGCGCGCGGCCCGGGCTCAATGCACGATCTTCAGCATGATCAGCCCGACCACGATCATGCCGCCGCCGATCATGCGCAACGTGCGCGGATCGATCGCCTGCATCTGCTCGGCCATGCGCTTCCACAGCCTGGGCGAGGCGAACAGGAACAGGCCCTCCAGCACGAGCACCAGGCACAGCGCCGCCGCCAGCTCGTTCTTCACGCGTTACTTGCTCTCCTGCAGGTAGCGCAGGAACTCGGATTTCGGGTCGAGCACCAGCATGCCGTTCTGCGTGGCGAACGCGTTGCGGTACGCCTCCAGGCTGCGGTAGAACGCGTAGAACTCCGCGTTCCGGCCGAACGCCGCCGCATAGATCTGCGACGCCTGCGCGTCGCCCTCGCCGCGCGTCTTCTCCGCGTCGCGATAGGCTTCGGCGTTGATGACCTGCACCTGGCGGTCGGCGTCGGCGCGGATCGTCTTGGCCGCCTCCGAGCCTTCCGCGCGCAGCTGGTTGGCCACCTTCTTGCGCTCCGAGCGCATGCGCTCGTAGACCGAGCCGATCACCGTGCCGTCCTCGGGCAGGTCGATGCGCTTGATGCGCAGGTCGACGATCTCGATGCCCAGGCCCTGCGTGGCGCGGTTGGCCTCGGTCAGCAGATGCTGCGTCACGTCCGCGCGACCGCCCGAGACGAGCTCCTGCAGCGTGCGCGAGTTGACCGCGGTGCGCAGCCCTTCCTTGACGATCGGGCCGACGCGCTGCTGCGCGCGGTTCTCGTCGCCGGCGACGGTGACGTAGAACTTGCTCGGGTCGGCGATGCGCCACTTGACGAAGAAGTCGATGTTGACGTCCTTCTTCTCCGAGGTGAGATAGCGCTCCGGCGCCGAGTCGAGCGTCAGCACGCGCTTGTCGAAGCGCTGCACCTGCTGGATCAGCGGCAGCTTGAAATGCAGGCCCGGCGTGAATCCGGTCTCGACGATGCGGCCGAACTGCAGCAGGATCGCGGTCTGGCCCTCGTTGACGACGAACGCCGAGTTCGCCGCGACGAACGCGACGATCAACGCGGCGACGAGCGATGCGAAACGCATTCAGCGCCCTCCCTTGCCGGATTCCGGCGTGACCACGGCGCCGGCGACGCCCGGCGCCGGCGGCGCCGGGCTGCCGGCCGGCGCCGGCAGCGTCAGGATGTTCTTGCCGGACGAGAAGTCGACGATCTTCGGCGTGTGCGCGACCACGTCCTGCAGCGTCTCCAGGTACAGGCGCTTGCGCGTGACCTCGGGCGCGGCGCGGTACTGCGCCTCGATCAGGTTGAAGCGCTGCGCGTCGCCCTCGGCGCGCGCGATGCGCTCGCTCTTGTAGCCCTCGGCCTCGGCGCGCAGGCTGGCCGCGTCGCCGCGCGCCTCCGGCACGACCTGGCTCGCGTAGGCCTTGGCTTCCTCCTCGAGGCGCTGCTTGTCCTGCAGCGCGCGGTTCGCGTCGTCGAACGCGTCCTTGACCTCCTGCGGAGGCCGCACGTTCTGGAAGTTGAGCTCGGTCAGCGTCAGGCCGGTCTTGTACTGGTCCAGCGTCGACTGCAGGATCTGCTTGGCCTTGGCCATCAGCTCGGTGCGCTGGCCGGAAAGGATCGTGTCCATGTCGCTGCCGCCGATCACCGTGCGCACGGCGCTCTCGGCCGCCTGGCCGAGCGTCGCGTCCGGATCGCGCACGCCGAACACGAAGCGCTGCGGATCGGTGACCTGGTACTGCACGTTGAAGTCGACCAGCACGATGTTCTCGTCGCGCGTCAGCATGCGCACCTGGTCGTTGGTCTGGCGCACGCTGCCGACGTCGACGCGGACCATCGACTCGATCGGGCGCGGAAACTTCAGGTTGATGCCCGGCGTCATCAGCCGGCTGAACTGGCCGAAGCGCAGCACGACGCCCGATTCGTTGGCCGGGATGCGCACGATGCTGTCGAGCGCGAGCCAGGCGATCAGCACGCCGACGACGGCCACGCCCACGCCGCCGCCGCTGCCGCCGAACAGCCGGCCGAAGAACTCGCGCATGCGGCGGGCGATCGCGTCGAAGTCGGGCGAAGGGCCGTTGCCGCCGCCGTTGTCGCGCCACGGATCACGCTGCTTGCCTCCGCCGGGTTCATTCCATGCCATCGTCGCCTGCCTTGCCGTCGTCGCGCACGAGCGCCGTCGGGCGCCCGGAATTGGAGAATGCTTCGGGATGTCTCGATCGCAGCGGCAACCGCGGACCGGAACGGCAGCGCGATCGCGCCGTCAATGCGGGGTTGCCGAAGGATTGTAGGGAGGGGCTTCCGCTGCGGCAAGCAAGCCGCCGGCGAGCTGGCCGCGCAGCCAGGCGCCGTCGCCGTCCGGCAGGCCGAACAGCGGCTCGACCAGCGCGCGCGGCGCGTCGATGCGGATGCGCCAGCCGGACTCGTCGGCCGATTCCTCGGCGACCAGCCCCTGCGCGTGCAGCCGCGCGCGCAGGCGGCCGGCCGCGGCCGGCAGGCGCAGCTCCGTGCGCACGCGCTCGGCGCCGAGCCGCTCGCAGATCGCGCGGCGCAGCCCCGCGATGCCCTCGCCGCTCAGCGAGGACACCCAGGCCCGCGGCAATTCGCCGCCCTCCAGATAGTCCAGGCGGTACGTTGCGGACGACGCCGGCCCGCCGTCGTCGGCGGATTTTCCGTCCAGCAGGTCGATCTTGTTGTAGACCAGCACCTGCGGCAGGTCGGCCGCGCCGATCTCGGCGAGCACGGCCTGCACGTCCTCGATGCGCCGGTCGCGCTCGTCGTCGGAGGCGTCGACCACGTGCAGCAGCAGGTCGGCGTCGCGCGCCTCGGCCAGCGTCGAGCGGAATGCGGCGACCAGGTCGTGCGGCAGGTCGCGGATGAAGCCGACCGTGTCGGCGAGCACCACCGGGCCGCAATCGAGGCCCTCGAGGCGGCGCAGCGTCGGATCCAGCGTCGCGAAGAGCTGGTTGGCGGCGTAGACCTCGGCGCCGGTCAGCGCGTTGAACAGCGTGGACTTGCCGGCGTTCGTGTAGCCGACCAGCGCCACCACCGGCAGCGCGTTGCGCTGGCGCGCGCGGCGCGCCTGGGCGCGCTGCGTCTCCACCTTCTCCATGCGCTTCTGCAGCTGCTTGACGCGCTCGCCGAGCAGGCGGCGGTCGAGCTCGAGCTGCGTCTCGCCCGGGCCGCGCAGGCCGATCGAGCCGCCGCGCTGGCGCTCCAGGTGCGTCCAGCCGCGCACCAGGCGCGTGGCCATGTGCTTGAGCTGGGCGAGCTCCACCTGCAGCTTGCCCTCGTGCGAGCGCGCGCGCTGGGCGAAGATGTCGAGGATCAGGCCGGTGCGGTCGACCACGCGGCACTCGGTGAGCCTTTCCAGGTTGCGTTCCTGGACCGGGCTCAGGGCGTGGTTGACCAGGATCAGGTCGGCCTCGAGCGCCTGCTTCTGCGCCTTGAGCTCCTCGGCCTTGCCCTCGCCGATGAAGTAGCGCGGATTGGGCCGCTCGACGCGCGCGTTCAGCGTGCCGACCACGGTGGCGCCGGCCGAGCGGGCCAGCTCGCCGAATTCCTGCAATGCGAGCGGATCGTGCCTGCCCGGGGCCTGCGGCTGCAGCAGCAGGGCGCGCTCGCCTTTTCTAGATCGTTCGAACAGCGGAAGTCACCTTCGTCTGAAAGTGCCGGAATGCGTCCGCGGAGCGGCCGATTCAAGTGCCGCGCCCGCCCCGGGGCGCGGCACGCGGCGCTCAGGCGTTGTCGTCGGCCGGCGTCTCCGCGGCCGGAGCGGCCGGGCCGTGGGCGTTCTCGCCGCCGCCGACGCGCACGTTGCGCGACGGCACGACCGTCGAGATGGCGTGCTTGTAGACCATCTGGCTCACGGTGTTGCGCAGCAGCACGACGAACTGGTCGAACGATTCCACCGTGCCCTGCAGCTTGATGCCGTTGACCAGATAGATCGAGACCGGCACGCGTTCGCGCCGCAGCGCGTTGAGAAACGGATCCTGCAGCGACTGCCCCTTGGACATGGTCTTGTTCTCCCTTGCGACGAAGTTCGCGAACCGGCAAAAAACGGCGCGGCGCACCATGAAGTCGCGCACCGCCCCCGATTCAACCTTTATTCAGCTTGCGCCGATCTTAACGATTTGTTCCCACAAAGAAAATGGCCTGGCGCACATTACGCCGCGCCGGCACCCCGATGCGGCAGGAAAAGCGCCACCGCCCGGAGCGCATCTTCGGTCAACGTGGGGGCATCGGGGTCGATCCACCGCGCATCGAGCTCGCTGCGCAGCCAGGTGATCTGGCGCTTGGCGAGCTGGCGCGTGGCGAAGATCGCGCGTTCGCGGAACGTCGCCAGGTCGACGGCGCCGTCGAGGAACGGCCAGGCCTGGCGGTAGCCGACCGCGCGCATCGCCGGCAGGTCGCGGCCCAGCGCCGGGTCGGCGTGCAGGCGCCGCGCCTCGTCCAGGAAGCCGGCGGCGAGCATCGCGTCGAAGCGTCGCGCGATGCGCTCGTGCAGCGGGCCGCGCTCGCGCGGCACCAGGGCCAGCTTGAGCACGCGCCAGGGCAGGCGCTCGCGCGGCGTCCCCTGCTGCTCGGACAGCGGACGCCCGCTCAGCGCGATCACCTCCAGCGCACGCTGGATGCGCTGCGCGTCGCCCGGGCGGATGCGCGCGGCGGCCTGCGGGTCGAGCGCCGCCAGGCGCGCGTGCAGCGCCGGCCAGCCGCTGCGCGCGGCCTCGTCGGCGAGCCGCGCGCGCAGCGCGGCGTCGGCCTCGGGCAGCGCCGACAGGCCGCGCTCGAGCGCGCGGAAGTACAGGCCCGTGCCGCCGACCAGCAGCGGGACGCCGCCGGCCTGCGTGATCCGGCCCATCGCGGCGAGCGCGTCGGTGCGGAAGTCCGCCGCCGAATACGGCTGGGCGGGATCGCGGATGTCGATCAGCCGGTGCGGATGGCGCGCCAGCGTCGCCGCGTCCGGCTTGGCGCTGCCGATGTCGAGCCCGCGGTAGACCAGCGCCGAATCGACGCTGACCAGTTGCAGCCCGAAGCGCTCGGCCAGCGCGCAGGCGAGCGCGGTCTTGCCGGACGCGGTCGGCCCCATCAGGAAGATCGCGGGAGGTCGCTGGTCGATGCGGGCCATCCGCGCAAGTCTAGGGCGCGCGTGCGCGGCCGCGAAGCCCGCCGCGCGCGGCGCGCTCCGGGCGCGCTCTATAATCGCGCTCCCCCGCAAGGAACGTCCTCCCCATGTCGCAGATGATGAAGGCCCTGGTCAAGCGCGAAGCCGCGCGCGGAATCTGGATGGAAGAAGTGCCGGTTCCGGAGATCGGCCCGAACGACGTGCTGGTCAAGCTCGAGAAGACCGCGATCTGCGGCACCGACCTGCACATCTACAAGTGGGACGAGTGGTCGCAGCGCACGATCAAGCCCGGTCTCGTCATCGGCCACGAGTTCGTCGGCCGCATCGTCGACATGGGCGCCGGCGTGCGCGGCTACGAGCTCGGCCAGCGCGTCTCGGCCGAGGGCCACGTCGTCTGCGGCGTCTGCCGCAACTGCCGCGCCGGCCGCCAGCACCTGTGCCCGAACACCGTCGGCATCGGCGTCAACCGCAACGGCGCGTTCGCCGAGTACGTGGCCGTGCCGGCCTCGAACCTGTGGCCGATCCCGGACCAGATCCCCAGCGAGCTCGCCGCGTTCTTCGATCCCTACGGCAACGCCGCGCACTGCGCGCTCGAGTTCGACCTGATCGGCGAGGACGTGCTGATCACCGGCGCCGGCCCGATCGGCATCATCGCCGCCGGCATCTGCAAGCACGTGGGCGCGCGCAACGTCGTCGTCACCGACGTCAACGACTATCGCCTGAAGCTCGCCGCCGACATGGGCGCGACACGCGTGGTCAACGTCTCCAAGCAGTCGGTGAAGGAGATCGTCAAGGACCTGCACATGGAAGGCTTCGACGTCGGCCTGGAGATGAGCGGCAACCCGCGCGCGTTCAACGACATGCTCGAGGTGATGTACCACGGCGGCAAGATCGCGCTGCTCGGCATCCTGCCCAACGGCGCCGGCGTGGACTGGGACAAGGTCATCTTCAAGGGCCTGACGCTGCACGGCATCTACGGCCGCCGCATGTACGAGACCTGGTACAAGATGACGCAGATGGTGCTGACCGGCTTTCCGCTGCAGAAGGTGCTCACGCACCAGATCCACATCGACGACTTCCAGAAAGGCTTCGACCTGATGGACTCGGGCAACTGCGGCAAGGTCGTCTGTTCGTGGAATTGAGCCGCGCCCGGACGCAGGCGCCGCGGACGCGGCGCCCCGGGCGGCGGCGCGCACCGGTCGGCCTTTCGGCGCCGCGCGGCGCCGCCGCCGCGGCCGGAGCGGCTCCTGCGGCGGCGCGCCGAGCGGCGCAAACCACTCCCGCGCAATGCCGACCCGCCGCCTTCGCGACCTGATCGAATCGGCGCTCGCCGACCTGCCGTCCGGCCCGCTGCTCGCGGCGTTCAGCGGCGGGCTCGACTCGACCGTGCTGCTGCACGCGCTGGCGCAGTCGCAGGCCGCGCGTGCGCGCGGCCTGCGCGCGGTGCACGTCGACCACGGCCTGCACGACGACAGCGCGAGCTGGTCGCGGCACTGCCGCGCGTTCGCCGAGGCGCTCGACGTCGAGCTGATCACGCGCGCGGTGGCGGTCGCGCGGCATCCCGGCTTCGGCCTGGAAGCCAGCGCGCGGCGCGCCCGCTACGGCGAGATCGAGGCGCTGCTCGCCCCCGGCGAGATCGTCGCCCTCGCCCACCACCGCGACGACCAGGCCGAGACCGTGCTGCTCAAGCTGCTGCGCGGCGCGGGGCCCGAGGGCCTGGGCGCGATGCGCGCGCTGCGCCGGCTCGGGCGCGGATTGGCCTGGCGCCCGCTGCTCGCGCTGCCGCGCGCGGCGCTGCGCGAGTACGCCGACCAGAACCGCCTCGAATGGATCGGCGATCCCAGCAACGCCGATCCGACGATCGACCGCAACTTCCTGCGCCTGCAGGTCATGCCGCGCATCCTCAGGCGCTGGCCCGAGGCCGAGGCCAGCATCGCGCAGAGCGCCGCCTGGGCGCGCGCCGCGGCCGACTTCATCGACCAGGAAGCCGCGCGCGCGCTCGCGCGCATCCAGGGCCTGGACCCGTCGACGCTGCGCCATCGCGAATGGCTGGCGCTGCCGCAGGCGCTGCGCGATCCGGTGCTGCGGCGCTGGCTGCGCAGCCTCGGCCTGCCGGAGCCGACGCACTACCAGGCCGCCGAGCTCGTGCGCCAGCTCGGCGAGGCGGCCGAGGAGCGCCAGCCCTGCGTGCGCTGGCCGGGCACCGAGGTCCGGCGCTACCGCGACCTGCTGCACGCCCTGCCGCCGCTGCAGCTGCCGCCGCTCGACTGGACGGCCGAATTCACCGGCGCCGAGCTGCAGCTGCCGCTCGACCTGGGCACGCTGCGCCTGGTCGGCCCGCGGCCGCCGCAGCCGCCGCCGCGCCTGCTGGTGCGCTTCCGCCGCGGCGGCGAAAGCCTGCGCCTGCACACCGGCGGCCATGCGCGCGAGCTGCGCGACCTGTTCCAGGAGGCCGGCATCCCGCCGTGGCAGCGCGGCCGCCTGCCGCTGGTGTTCGATCGCGACGGCGCGCTGCTCGCGGTCGCCGACCTCTGGCTCGGCGAGGCCGGCGCGCGGCTGTTCGACCAGCTGGACGTGCGCCTGGAATGGCACCCGCGCGCGCGCCCGGCCGGCGCCTGAGCGCGCGGCGCATTGATCTTGCACGCGCGCTGAGCTAGCGTTCGCGCCCATGCCGAACGCCGCCATCGAGACCTCGCCTGTCGCCGACTTCGAGAAATCCCTGGACGAGCTCGAGCAGCTCGTCGTGCGCATGGAGCAGGGCGAGCTCAGCCTGGACGATTCGCTCAAGTCGTTCGAGCGCGGCATCGCGCTGTACCGCAGCTGCCAGGGCGCGCTCGACCAGGCGCGCCTGCGCGTGAACCAGCTGCTCGATCCGGCCGTGCCGGAATCGGCGCGGCCGTTCGATCCCGACACGCCGTAGACCCCGCTGCTTCGGCCGGCGCGGGAGGCCGGCGACGCGCGGGCGATCCTCGACTCCAGGGCGGCCGTCCGTGGCCGCGCTCCCAAAGAAAAGCATCCCCATCTTGAACGACTTGACGCCCGAACTGATCGCGCTGTCCGCGCGCGCCGACGACGTGCTCGCGCGCGTGCTGCCGGACGAAGGCCAGCCGCCGGTGGAGCTGCACCGCGCTATGCGCTACGCCGTGCTCGGCGGCGGCAAGCGCCTGCGCCCGCTGCTGGTCTACGCGACCGGGCTCGCGTTCGGCGCCGCGCCCGAGCGGCTCGACGCCGCGGCCGCCGCGGTCGAGATCATCCACGCCTATTCGCTCGTGCACGACGACCTGCCGGCGATGGACGACGACGCGCTGCGCCGCGGCCGGCCGACCTGCCACGTCGTGTTCGGCGAGGCGATGGCGATCCTCGCCGGCGACGCGTTGCAGGCGCTCGCGTTCGACGTGCTCGCCAACGACGCCGCGCTCGGCGCCGACGCCGTGCGCCACCTGGACATGCTGCGCACGCTCGGCCGCGCCTGCGGCTCGCACGGCATGGCCGGCGGCCAGGCCTTCGATCTCGCCGCGGTCGGCCAGCGCCTCTCGGCGGCCGAGCTCGAGCGCATGCACGTGCACAAGACCGGCGCGCTGATCCGCGCCTCGGTGCGGCTCGGCGCGCTCGCCGCCGGCCGCGACGATGCGGCCACGCTCGCGGCACTGGAGACCTACGGCCATTCGATCGGCCTCGCGTTCCAGATCCGCGACGACCTGCTCGACGTCGAAGCCGAGACGGCGCAGCTCGGCAAGACCGCCGGCAAGGACGCGGCCGCCAACAAGCCGACGTATCCGGCGATCCTCGGCGTCGAAGCCTCGCGCGCCGAGCTCGCCGCGCTGACCGCCGCGGCGCTGGCCGCGATCGAGCCGCTCGGCACCGCCGCCGCGCCGCTGCGCGAGCTGGCGCGCTTCGTCGCCGAACGCGCGAGCTGAGCGCGCACAGGCGGGCGGGTCCGGCCGCAGCGGCCGCCGGTCCGACGCCATTCGCCGGCAACGGCACGCCGATCTCCACTATCCTCGGCCGATCGGCGGCCGTCCGCGCGCGGCATCGCGGACGGACCGCGCGACCGCTGCCGCGCAACCCGGGAGAGCGACGCCATGAACCTTCGTCCGATGATGCCTGCCGCCGTGCTCGCCGCCGCCCTGCTCACCGGCGCGGCGCAGCCCGGCCGCGCCGCGGAAGGCGCGCCCGAGCCGATCTTCCATCCGCTCAAGGGCGGATCCGCAGCGGCCTCGCCGCCGTTCTCCGAGTCGGTGCGCGCCGGCGACATGCTCTACCTGTCCGGCCAGATCGGCACCGACGCGTCCGGCAAGCTCGTGCCCGGCGGCATCCGCGCCGAGACCCGCCAGCTCATGGAGAACATCGGCGCCGCGCTGGCGCGCGGCGGCTCGTCGTTCGCCAACGTCGTGCAGTGCACCGTCGCGCTCGCCGACATCGGCGAGTGGGCGGCGTTCAACGAGGTCTATCGCGGCTACTTCGGCAAGCGCTATCCGGCACGCATGGCCTACGCGACGACGGGCCTCGCGCTCGGCGCGCGCGCCGAGGTGCAGTGCATCGCCGCCGTGCCGCACTGACGCGGCCGCGCCGTCCGGCCATCACGCGCGGCGGGGCCGATCGCCGGACCGCGCGCGGCGCGCCCTGCTGCGGCCGCAGCGAGCGTCGCGGCGCGTCCATCGGTTAGGCTTGACGCTCCTCGCCACAGAATTCCCCGCGATGTCGACGACCGCCCTTCCGGCCACGGCCGAGCCGCGCATCCCGCGCCAGATCCCGTACATCATCGGCAACGAGGCCGGCGAGCGCTTCGGCTTCTACGGCATGCGCAACATCCTGACGCCGTTCCTGATCGGCAGCCTGCTGCTGTACGCGCCGGAAGCCGAGCGCGCCGGCATCGCCAAGGACGTGTTCCACACGTTCGTGATCGGCGTGTACTTCTTCCCGCTGCTCGGCGGCTGGCTGTCGGACCGCTACTTCGGCAAGTACCGCACGGTGCTGTGGCTGTCCCTGGTGTACTGCCTGGGCTTCGTCTGCCTGGCGCTGTTCACCGACCACCGCCCCGGCTTCTACGCGGGGCTGTTCCTGATCGCCCTCGGCTCCGGCGGCATCAAGCCGCTGGTGTCGGCCTTCGTCGGCGACCAGTTCGACCAGGGCAACAAGCACCTGGCCAAGGTCGTCTACGACGCGTTCTACTGGACGATCAACTTCGGCTCGTTCTTCGCCTCGCTGCTGATGCCGATCTTCCTGCGCAGCTACGGCCCGGCGGTCGCGTTCGGCATCCCCGGCGTGCTGATGGCGCTGGCGACGCTGGTGCTCTGGCTCGGCCGCCGCAAGTACGTGATGGTGCCGCCGACGCCGCCGAACCCGCATTCGTTCCTGCGCGTCGCGCGCACGGCGCTGCTCGCCGAGGCGCCCGGACGCGGCCGCCCGGGGCTCGCCGTGGCCGCGTTCGGCGGCGCGCTCGCGCTGGCCGCGCTCGTCGCGCTGGCCGGCTCGGACGTCGTCATCGCCGTGCTCGTCGCGCTGGGCCTGGTCATCGCGTTCGGCGGCATCGGCGCGTCGATGCAGCTCGAGCGCGCGCGCGGCGCGCATCCCGACGAGGCCGTCGACGGCGTGCGCGCCGTGCTGCGCATCCTGATCGTGTTCGCGCTGATCACGCCGTTCTGGTCGCTGTTCGACCAGAAGGCGTCGACCTGGGTCATCCAGGGCAATGCGATGCGCATGCCCGAAGAGCAGTGGTGGTGGCCGGGCTGGCTGGTGAAGTCGCCGGCGCAGATGCAGGCGCTGAATCCGATCCTGGTGATGCTGATCATTCCGTTCAACAACCTCGTGCTGTATCCGGCGCTGCGCCGCTTCGGCATCGAGGTGACCGCGCTGCGGCGCATGGGCGTGGGCCTGGCGTTCTCCGGGCTCGCCTGGGTCGTCGCCGGGCTGATCCAGCTCGAGATCGACGGCGGCGACGCGGTCTCGATCGCCTGGCAGATCGCGCCGTACGCGTTCCTGACGTTCGGCGAGGTGCTGGTCTCGGCGACCGGCCTCGAGTTCGCCTACAGCCAGGCGCCGCCGTCGATGAAGGGCGCGATCATGAGCCTGTGGCTGCTGTCGGTGTCGTACGGCAACCTGTGGGTGCTGGTCACGAACGCCGCGGTGCGCAACGAGGCCGTGACCGCGCGGATCGCCGACACCGGCTTCGGCGAGACCGCGTTCCTGATGTTCTTCTTCGCCGGCTTCGCGTTCGCCGCCACGATCGCGTTCGCGCTGTACGCGCGCCGCTACCCGCTGCAGGACTACTACCGCACGGCGTGAACGCCGCGGCGCGAGGCGCCGCGGCGTCCCGCGGTCACTTGACCAGGCGCAGCGTGAACGGATAGCGGTAGGCCACGCCCTCGTTCGCGCGGATCGCGGCGAGGATCGTCAGCACGAACCAGCCGACGAACAGCGCCAGCCCCAGCGGCACCGTCAGCAGCGCGCCGATGAAGAACGTGCCGAACGTGACGATCCACAGCACGACCGCGGCGATGGCCACGGTGATGTTGAAGTTCAGCGCTTCCTTGGCCTGATCGGCCGCGAACGGCAGCGTGTCGCGCTTGATCAGCCAGACGATCAGCGGCCCGAGCACGCAGCCGATGCCGGTGATGAACGCGCTGAACGCGGACAGGTGCCCGATCAGCGCCCAGGTGCGCTCGTCGCCGGATTGCGTGGCCGGCGGGCGGTCCGGAGAGGTGACGCCGTCTTCAGTGGTCATGCGCGGTCTCCCGTGGGTGACGATCCCATGATGGTCCCGCCGCCCAGCGCTTCAATGGTCTGGAAGTCATGCCTGCCGGCGCCGCGGCGCCCCGCGCGCGGGCCCGCCGCAGGCATCCTACGCGCCCGCGACGGTCATCCGCTCCAGCAGGATCGAGCCGGTCAGGATGTGCGAGCGCCGGTCGACGTCGCTGCCGACGGCGGCGATGCCGGCGTACATGTCGCGCAGGTTCGCCGCGATCGTGATCTCCTCGACCGGGTAGGCGATCTCGCCGTTCTCGACCCAGAACCCGCTCGCGCCGCGCGAATAGTCGCCGGTGACCAGCGACACGCCCTGCCCCATGAGCTCGGTGACGAGCAGGCCGGTGCGCATGCGTGCGAGCAGCGCGGGCAGGTCGTCGCGGCCCGGCTGCACGACGATGTTGTGCACGCCGCCGGCGTTGCCGGTCGAGCGCAGGCCGAGCTTGCGCGCCGAGTAGCTGCCGAGGATGTAGCGCGCGAGCACGCCGTCGGCGACCAGGTCGGAATCGCGCGTGGCCACGCCCTCGGAATCGAACGCCGTCGAGCCGTGGCCGCGCGGGAGATGCGGCCGCTCGACGATCCGCATCCACTCGGGGAACACGCGCTTGCCGACGTGATCGACCAGGAAGCTGGCGCGGCGGTACAGCGAGCCGCCGCTGGCCGCGGACAGGAAATGGCCGATCAGGCTGCGCGCGGTCTCCGGCACGAACAGCACCGGGCATTCGCGCGTGGACAGCCCGCGCGCGCCGAGCCGCGCGACCGTGCGCTCGGCGGCCTTGCGGCCGATCGCCGCGGCCGGCATGAAGTCGCCGGCGGCGCGCACGCTGTCGTACCAGTAGTCGCGCTGCATGCCGTTGGCGTCCTCGGCGATCAGCGCCGCCGACAGCGAATGGTGCGTGCCGCGCTCGGTGCCGAGGAAGCCGAGCGAATTGGCGTACGCCGTCATCGACGCGCCGACCTGCACCGAGGCGCCGTCGGAATTGTCGATGCGCGGATCGAACGCGCGCCCGGCGTCCTCGATCTCGACGGCCAGCCGGATCGCCTCCTCGGGGCTGATGTCCCAGGGGTGCCACAGGTCCAGGTCGGGAATGTCCTTGGCCAGCAGGTCCGGATCGGCCAGGCCGTTGGCCGGGTCCTCCTCGGTGTAGCGCGCGATCGCGCAGGCCTTGTCGACGGTCTGCTCGATCGAGCCGGGGTCGAGGTCGGCCGTGCTCGCCGAGCCCTTGCGCTTGCCGAAATAGACCGTGACGGCGACGCCGCGGTCGCGCGTGCGCTCGACCGTCTCGACCTCGCCCAGGCGCACGTTCACGCTGAGGCCGAGGTCGACGCTCGCGGCGACGTCGGCCTCGCTCGCGCCCTTGGCGCGGCAGCGGCGGATCACGTCTTCGGCGATCGCCGCCAGGCGGTCGAGGTCGGCCGAGCCGGTATCGGAGGTGGTCAACGCGGAATTCACGACTTATGCTTCCTCAAGGTCTGTTCATGCGGACTGCGCGCGTGCGCGGTCCCGCTCGTTTCGACGTTCCCGCCCGGCGGGAATCCCGGCCGTCCCCTGCGCGCGGCGCGCCTGCGCAGCCGGGGAGGCATTCTCGCAATTCCCGGCCGCTTCGATGCACGACACCGATTCCTTCGACGAACCCTCCGGCCCCAGCCGCAGCCAGCTGCGCCGCGACGCGCTCGACGTGCTGCGCCTCGCCGAGACGCTGGCCGCGCTCAGCGAGGCCGAGCTCGCGCGCGTGCCGCTCGACGACGAGCTGCGCGAGGAGGTGCGGCGCACGCGCGCCGTCACCTCGCACATCGCGCGCAAGCGGCAGACGCAGTTCCTCGCCAAGCAGATGCGCAAGCTGGGCGAGGAAGCGCTCGAGCCGATCCGCCGCGCGCTGGCGCACGACCGCGAGAAGGCGCATCGCGAGGCGGCCGCGCTGCACCAGATCGAGCGCTGGCGCGAGCGCCTGCTCGCCGAAGGCGACGAGGCGCTCGGCGAATACCTCGCCGCGCACCCGTCGGCCGACCGCCAGCGCCTGCGCCAGCTGGTGCGCAACGCGCTGGCCGAGCGCAAGGCGGACCGTCCCCCGCACGCGTATCGCGAGCTGTTTCGCGTGCTGCGCGAAGCGGCGGGAACGGACGACGCCGAGCCGGGATGAAGGCGAAGGCCGCCCGCCCGAACGATTCCCATGCCCGCTGCGCGCCGGCCGGCCCTCAAGCCGTCCCGCCGACCGTCATCGAGTCGATCTTCAGCGTCGGCTGGCCGACGCCGACCGGCACGCTCTGGCCGTCCTTGCCGCACACGCCGACGCCTTCGTCCAGCGCCAGGTCGTTGCCGATCATCGACACGCGCTTGAGCACCTCGGCGCCTGAGCCGATCAGGGTGGCGCCCTTCACCGGGCGGGTGACCTTGCCGTCCTCGATCAGGTAGGCCTCGCTGGCCGAGAACGTGAACTTGCCGTTGGTGATGTCGACCTGGCCGCCGCCGAAGTTCACCGCGTACAGGCCGCGCTTGACCGAAGCGATGATCTCGCCCGGATCGCGCTCGCCGGGCAGCATGTAGGTGTTGGTCATGCGCGGCATCGGCAGGTGCGCGAACGACTCGCGGCGGCCGTTGCCGGTCGGCTTCATGCCCATCAGGCGCGCGTTGAGCTTGTCCTGCATGTAGCCTTTCATCACGCCGTTCTCGACCAGCACGGTGCAGTTCGTCGGCGTGCCTTCGTCGTCGATGCTGAGCGAGCCGCGGCGGCCGGCCAGCGTGCCGTCGTCGACCACGGTGACGCCCGGCGCGGCGACCTTCTCGCCGAGCATGCCGGCGAACGCCGAGGTTTCCTTGCGGTTGAAGTCGCCCTCGAAGCCGTGGCCGATCGCCTCGTGCAGCAGCACGCCGGGCCAGCCAGGACCGAGCACGACCGGCATCGTGCCGGCCGGCGCGGCCACCGATTCGAGGTTCACCAGCGCCACCCGCACCGCCTCGCGCGCGAAGCGCTGCGCGCGGCCGTTCTGCAGAAGCTCCGTGAAGCCGTAGCGTCCGCCGCCGCCGCTGCTGCCCGATTCGCGCCGGCCGTTCGCCTCGGCGATCACCTGCACGTTCATGCGCACCAGCGGGCGCACGTCGGCGGCCAGCGTGCCGTCGGAATGCGCGATCAGCACCGTGTCCAGCGTCGCGGCGAGGCTGACGATGACCTGCCGCACGCGCGGGTCGGCGGCGCGGCAGAGCGCGTCGATCTCGCGCAGCAGCGCGATCTTGGCCTCGTTCGACAGCGTGTCGATCGGATCGATCGGTGGATACAGCGCGCGCGCGGTGGCGATCGCCAGCGGCCGGCCGACGCCGTTGGCGCCGGCCTGCGCGATCGCGCGCGCCGCGCCGGCCGCCTCGAGCAGCGCCGGCAGCGCGATCTCGTCGGAATAGGCGAAGCCGGCCTTCTCGCCGGACAGCGCGCGCACGCCCACGCCCTGTTCGATCGAATGGTTGCCTTCCTTGACGATGCCGTCCTCGAGCACCCACGACTCGCTGCGCGAATGCTGGAAGTACAGGTCGGCCGCGTCGATCGACGGCCCCATCAGGCGCGAGAACACGCCGTCGAGGTCGCCGGCGGCGAGCCCTCCGGGGCGCAGCAGGCGGTGTTCGGCTTGGGCGAGGAGTTCGGTCATGGAATCGGTACCGGGAATGGCTTGCAGAGTGTCGCGCGGCAGGCGTAGGCCCGCCGGGCAGGCGTAAAAAGGGCGATCCGGCGCGGCGCGCGGATGCGGCACACGCAGCACAGATGGGGCTGCGAACGCTAGACCACAACCGGCCGCGGCGCAAACGCCCGCGTCAGGGCCCGCCGCCGGCCGGCGGCTTGTCGGCCGGCGGCTTGGGCTTCGCGCGCGACGCGCCGCCGCGCTCGCGCGACACCAGCGTGATCTTCGGCTTGTCCCAGGAGCCGCTGACGTGGTACGTCGAGCCGACCGCGTGGCCGATCGGCTTGTTCAGGATGCCCTGCATGACGATGCCGGCCGCGGCGCCCACCGGTCCTGCGGCCAGTGCGCCGACGATCGGCAGCGTGGCGCCGGCGCGCGGGCTCACGCTCATCTGCTGGTCGTAGTCCTTGGCGCGCAGGCCGGTGCGGCCGGTGACGACGATGTCGGCGGCCGGACTGTTGATGACCAGCCCGTCGGTATAGGCGTTGCCGTCGGCGAGGCGGAACCTGCCCTTGATCGAATTGAAGCTGAAGCCGGACTTGAAGAAGTCGCTGAAGTCCAGGCTCAGCCGGCGCGGGATCTCGGTCAGCGAGAACAGGCCGAAGATGCGCCCGGCGCCCGGCTCGACGTCGAGGATGCGCCCCTCGGCGACGTTGATCTCCAGCGTGCCGTCGAGCTTGGGCAGCGCGAACGCCGACGGCGGCCCGCTCCACGAAGCGTCGATCGTCGCGCGCGTCTCGCCGCCGTCGATCAGCCCGGGAAAGCCGAGCGCGTCCATCATGTGGCCGAGGTTCTGCGCCGACAGCTGGATCGCCAGATGCGAGCGGTTGTCCTTCGCGCCGCCGGTCCACGTGCCGGAAGCCTTCATCGTCACGTTGCGCGATTGCGACTCGAGCTTGTCCACGCGCATGCCGCCGGCGGCCGGGTGGCTCTGGAACTCGGCCGAGCCGAAGCTCGCGTTGCCCAGGCGGAAATCCGCCACGCTGACGTGCAGCGGCGGCAGCGAGCCCGGCGCGACGTCGGTGAACGCGCCGGTGTCCGGCGCGTCGGCGGCGCCCGGCGGCGCCTCGGGCCAGTGCACGCGCGCGAACGTGGCCTCGATGCCGCGCGCCGGATTGCCCTTCGGGATCTCGAACGCGCCGGCGAGCGCCGCGCCGTCCAGCCGCACCGAGACCGCCGACGGCGTGTCGTCGACGGCGAGGCGCTGGCCGGCGAAATGGCGCCCGGCGAAGACGAAGTCGTCGGCGAGCACGTCCACGCCGTGCACGACGGGGCCGCCGCCGGCACCGCCGCCCTGCGTGACCAGGTCGAGCCAGGCGCCGGCGTCGAGCGCGGCGGCGCGGCCGCCGACGACCAGGCCGTCGGCCGGCGGCGCGCCGGGCGGCTGCGCGCCGAGGTCGATGCGCGCGGCGAATGCGCGCCCCGCGCCGGGCAGCTGGCCGCGCGCGCCGGCGACGTCGCCGAGGCGGGCCAGGAACGCCTGGCCGGCCAGCGGCAGCCCGACCTCCAGGTGGAACGGCAGCGCCGCGTCGGCGTCCTTGGCGAACGGCGCCGGCAGGTCGATGCGCGTGCCGCGCAGGTCGCTGTCCAGCGCGAGCCGCGTGCGCGCCCCGCCCTTGTCCTCGCGCTCGACGCCGATGCTCGCGGTCCACTGCGATTCGCCGGGCAGCCGCGCCAGCATCGGCTGCAGCGCCGGCACGTCGAACACCGCCGCGGCCGGGAAGCGCCCGGCCAGCGAGGCCTCCAGGACGTGCCGCGGGTCGGCCGCGTAGCCGCCGATCGCCAGCGACAGCTTCGCGCGGCGGCCGCGGTAGCCGACGTCGAGGCGGTCGGCGGCGAAGCCCTTCTGGTTGAAGCGCAGCCGCCCGGAGGCGTCGAGGAAATGCAGGTCGTAGCCGGCATGGTCGAGCCGCGCGCCGCTGAGGTCGACGCCGCCTTCGAGCGTGAGCGCCTCGATCTGCTTGATCGGCAGGTTCAGCGCGAAGCCGACCGTGCCGTTGCCGCCGATGGCGAGGTCCTTGAGCTGGTCCTGGTAGTGCCGGCCGATCGGCGTCGCGCGCAGGAAGCCGAGCAGGTTCGCGCCGCTGCCCTCGCCCTTGAGCGACAGATCGAGCACCAGCGGACCGTAGTCCGGGATCGCGGCGCTGACCTGGCTGACCGTGTTGCCCATGGCCTCGCCGGCGTCGGCCTCGACCTCGAGGCCGTCGTTGACGAAATTGGCGATCGCGTGCACCTTCTCCGCGCGCGGCCAGCCGGGGTCGTAGTCGAGCACCAGGTCGCCGACCTCGGCGCGCGCGATGAAATGCCCGCTGCGCTCGCGGAACGGCCAGTCGGCGAGGTCGCCGCGCAGCGCCGCGCGGCCGTCGACGATGCGGCCGGCGACCAGCGCGCGGTCGAGCCAGGCGATCGCCTTCGGCGGCATCGTGTGCGTCGGCCAGAACAGCTTCGCCGCCGGCACCTCGCCGTGCGTCACCGCGGCGTACAGATCCACCACCGGGCGGCGTCCGGCGAACACGTCGACCATGCCGCGCAGCTCGCCGCCGTAGCCTTCGCCCTCGAACGCGATGCGGTCGGTCTCGAGGCGCCAGGCCTCGTCCTCCCGACGCACGACGACGTCGCCGCCGAACGCGGAGAACGCGAACGGCTTGCGGAACACGCGCGGGAAGTCGAAGCGCAGCGCCTGCTGCGGCAGCTCGACCAGCAGCGCGCCGGCGTCGCCGCGCAGGTCGAGATCGATCCGCTCGACGCCGGGCGCGCTCGGCGTCGGCGCCAGCCCCAGGCCGCGGACCTGCGCGTCCAGGTCGTGGTCGAACGCGTCGCGCCAGTCCAGCGCGGCGGCGGTGAGCGTGCCGCGCGGATGGGCGAGATACAGCCAGCGGCGCAGCGCCTCGGGCAGCTGGCCGAGCATCGCCACGTTGCCGAGCGGCTCGAGCGGCAGCATCGCCGCGCCGGCGAGATAGCGCGGCCCGGCGTCGCCGTCGCGGCGCTCGATGCCGAACCGCCCCGGCTCGGCCGGCGCCTCGGCGCCGGCGACGAAATCGGCCAGGTCGAACCGCCAGCCGTCGTCGCGTCGCAGCCAGCGCGCGACGAAGGCCAGGCGCTCGAAGCCGACGCGCGGCGTCACGGCGGTGCGCTCGTCGACGACGAGCGGCAGCACGGTGTCGAGCTGCGCGCCGGCCAGGTCCACGCGCAGGCGCACGTCGTCGGCGCGCGCCCGCGTCAGGCGCGCCCACAGCTGCACGGTGCCGCGCCCGCCGACCAGCCGCACGCCGTCGAACGCCTGCTGGCCGACGAAGCGGCCGACGTCGAGATCGCGCCCGCCGACGTAGAGCTGGCCCGCGCGCGCGCCGAAGTCCAGGTCGGCGACCAGCTCCAGCGGCGGCGAGTCGGTGTCGGCCAGGCGCACGCGGCCGAGCACGCGCGTGGTCGCGCCGCGGTTGAGCAGGCGCAGCACCGGCGCGGCCAGCGCGAGGTGCAGGTCGTGCTGCGCGTCGTCGATGGTCAGGCGCAGGTCGGTGATCTCCAGCGCGCCCAGGGCGCCGAGCGAGAACGGCTCGTCGTCGGGCTGCGCCGCGCCGAAGTCCAGGCCGCGCACCTGCCAGCCGTCCGGCCCGTTGACCAGGCCGAGCTCCATGCCGCCCAGGCGGAACTCGCTGAACGCGCCGTTGCGCCGGAACAGCGCATACGGATCGAACGCGAGCTCGGCGTGCGGGATCACGAACGCCGGCTGGTCGGCGCGCCGCCCGGCGATGGAGACGGCGTCGAGCGAGAGCAGCGGCCCGCCGCCGACCCAGCCGCCGCGCAGGCGCCCGATCGTCACCGGCCGCTCCAGGCGCTGCGACAGCCAGCGCTCGACGTGCTGCGGGTGGCGCTCCAGCCACGGCATCGCCAGCTGCGTCAGCCCGGCGACGACGCCGAGCGCGATCACCACCGTCGCGCCCGCCGCCAGCAGCGCGAAGCGCAGCCGGCGCAGGCCTGCGCGCCAGGGCGCGGTCACGCGCCCTCCGCGCGCCGCGCGCCGGCGCGCGCCGCGGCCGCGCCCGGCTCAGAGCAGCACGACATCGTACTGTTCCTGGGAATAGTGTTCTTCGGGCTGGAAGCGGATCGTCTTGCCGATGAACTCCTCGAGCTCGGCGACCGCCGCCGACTCCTCCTCGAGGATGCGGTTGACGACCTTGGGCGCGGCCAGCACGAGCAGCTGCTGCGCGTCGAACTGGCGCACCGCGCGCGTGATCTCGCGGAAGATCTCGTAGGTGATCGTCTCGGCGGTCTTCAGGCTGCCGCGGCCGGCGCAGGCCGGGCACGGCTCGCACAGCTGGCGCTCCAGGCTCTCGGTGGTGCGCTTGCGCGTCATCTCGACCAGGCCCAGCGGCGACATGTCGTAGATCGTCGCCTTGGCGTGGTCGCGCGCCATCGACTTCTGCAGCTGGCGCAGCACCTGGCGCTGGTGCTCCTCGTCGGTCATGTCGATGAAGTCGATGATGATGATGCCGCCGAGGTTGCGCAGGCGCAGCTGCCGCGCGGCCGCCTGCGCGGCCTCGAGGTTCGTGCGGAACACGGTCTCCTCGAGGTTGCGCGAGCCGAGGAAGCCGCCGGTGTTCACGTCGATCGTGGTCATCGCCTCGGTCTGGTCGACGATCAGGTAGCCGCCGGACTTCAGCGGCACGTCCTTCTTGAGCGCCTTCTGGATCTCGTCCTCGACGCCGTAGAGGTCGAAGATCGGGCGCTCGCCCGGGTAATGCTCCACGCGGTCGGCCAGCTCCGGCATGAACTGCCGCACGAAGCGCTGCACGCGGTCCAGCGTCTCGCGCGAGTCCACGCGCACCTTCTCGATCGACGGCCGCATCAGGTCGCGCAATGCGCGCAGCGGCAGGCTCAGGTCTTCGTAGATGCGCTCGCCGACCTTCGCGCGGCCGATGTTCTCCTGCACGGTGGCCCACAGCTTGCCTAGGTAGTCGATGTCCTCGGCCAGCGCCTCGCGCGACTCGCCTTCGGCGTTGGTGCGCACGATGTAGCCCAGGCGCGTCTCGCCGAGCAGCTCGGCGAGCATCTCCTTGAGGCGCGCGCGTTCGGTCTCGTCCTCGATGCGCGCGGACACGCCCAGCACCTTGCTGTACGGCAGCAGCACCAGGTAGCGCGACGGAATGGAAAGATGCGTGGTCAGGCGCGCGCCCTTCGTGCCGATCGGGTCCTTGACCACCTGCACCACGATCTCCTGGCCGTCGCGCACCAGCTCGCCGATCGGCGGCGTCGCCGCCGGCACCGCCTCGCCGTTGTCGCCGATGAGCGCGCTGGCCGGGCGCACGATGTCCGAGGCGTGCAGGAACGCCGCGCGGTCCAGGCCGACCTCGACGAAGGCCGCCTGCATGCCCGGCATGACCCGGCTGACCTTGCCCTTGTAGATGTTGCCGACGTAGCCGCGCCGGCTGGCGCGCTCGACGTGCACCTCCTGCAGCATGCCGTTTTCGACCACCGCCACGCGCGTCTCGCGCGGGGTGACGTTGATCAGGATTTCTTCGGACATGGAAAGATCCGGCCTGGAAACGATGAAGAGACGATGTGCGCGGCGCCGCAGCGCCGGCCTGCGACGCCGCGCCGCGCGCGGTGCCGCCGCGCGGCGCGCCGGCCGCCCGGCACGGATCGCGCCCGCCGCGCGCCGCCGCGGCGCCCGGCAGCGCCCGCGAGCCCCGCGGGACCGAGTGTATCGCCGGGCCTGCGCGCGAACGCGGACGCGCCCGGCATGCCACGCAAGTTCGCATCCGCCGCCGCGCCGGCCCGCGCCGGGCCGGCGCGCCGCTCGACGAGGAGCCGCTCGACTACAATCGGCCGGCTCCTGCTTCCGAGTTCCGACCCGGCGTGTCCGCAATCTCGCGCTATCGCTTCGGCGACCGCAGCATCGACCTCGCCGGCCGCGACCTTCGCCTCGGCCAGACGCCGATCGAGGTCGAGGCCAAGGTGTTCGACCTGATCGAGCTGCTGCTGCTCAACCGCGAGCGCGCGCTCGGCAAGCGCGAGATCAACGACGCGCTGTGGAGCGGGCGCCCGGTCACCGATGCCGCGCTCTCGCAGCTGCTGCGCAAGGCGCGCCGCGCGCTCGGCGACGACGGCACGCGCCAGGCGGTGATCCGCACCGTGCACGGCCGCGGGCTGCAGTGGGTGGCCGCGATCGCGCCGGACGTCGCCGCAACGGCCGAATCGCCGCTCGCGCCGGCTGCCGTCCACCCGGCCGACGCCGATACCACCCGTGCCACGCGCCGCCGCCTGCCCGCGCGGCCGGCGCTCGCCGCGCTGGCCGCGGCGCTGGCGCTGCTCGCCGCGCTCGCGTTCGTGCTGCGCCCCGCCGGCCGGCACGCCGGCCAGGCGCAGCACCGCATCGCCGTGCTGCCGGTGGCCGAACGCAGCGGCGACGCCGCGCTCGACTGGACGCGCAGCGGCCTGATGGGCCTGATGGCCGGCCTGCTGCAGGAACGGGGCGGCGCCGAGGTCGTCGCCACCGGCGACGTGCAGGCGCTGCCCGCCGCCGTCGGCCCGCTCGATGCCGCGGCGCTGGCGCGCCTGCGCCGGGCGCTCGGCGCGACGCATTTCGTCGTCGCCGCGCTCGACCGCACCGGACCGCTCTATGCGCTGGACCTGCGCCTGGTCGCCGCCGGCGGCGCGGAACGGCACGAGACGCTGCACAGCACGGCGCCGACCGCGCTCGCGGTGCAGGCGGTGGCGCGCGTGCGCGCCTGGCTCGGCCTGGACGCCGGCGCCGGGCGCGCGCGCGACGACGGCGGCATCGCCGAGCCGTTCCTGGCCGAAGCCTATGCGCGCGGGCTGGACGCGCAGGCGCGCGGCGACCATGCCGGCGCGAAGAAGTATTTCGACATCTGCCTGGACCGCGATCCCGGGCTGGCCTGGCCGCGGCTGCGCCTGGCCGTCTCGCAGGGCCTGGGCGGCGAAGCCGCGGCCAGCCGCACGAACGCCGAGCTCGCCGCCGCCGCCGCGCGCGAGCGCGGCGACGACGCGCTGCTCGTGCCGGCGCTGCGCCAGCTCGCCGTGCTGGCGTTCCGCCGCGGCGAGCTCGACGCCGCCGCGGCGCACCTGGACGAGGCGCTTTCGCACCTGCCGCCGGAGCGGCCGCTGGCCCTGGCCGACCTGCTCGTCGTCTACGCTTCGATCGACGACGAGCGCGGTCGCCACGCCGACGCGCGGGCGCGCTTCGAGCGCGCGCTGGCGCTGGCCCGCGGCGCCCGCGACGGCCGCCGCGAGGCCGAGGTGCTGATCAACCTGGCCGCAGTCGAGAACGCCGAAGGCCGGCTCGGGCTGGCCGCGACCCGGCTGCGCGAAAGCCTGGACGTGGCCCGCGCGGCCGGCGACGCGCACCTGGAAGCCACTGCGATCGCCCACCTGGGCGCCGTCGAATACAACCGCGGCCGCCCGCTCGAAGCCGCGCGGCTGCTCCGCCAGGGCCTCGCGCTGGCGCGCCAGCGCGGCGAGCGCGACGGCGACCTGCTCGGCTCGGTGCTGCTGGCCTGGACGCTGGCGCCGTTCGGCCGCACCGAGGCCGCCGAGGCCCTGGCCCGGCGCACGCTGGCCGCCGGCGAGCGCGATGGCAACCGCTACTGGCAGGCCGAGGCGCGCTGGGCACTGGCCGGGCTCGCCGCGCGGCGCGGCGACTGGAACGCCGCCTTCGCCGATTTCGGGCAGGCGCAGGCGCTGTACGCGCAGGCCGGCATGACGCGCAACGCCGTGCAGGCGCTGGCCGAGGCGGTCGAAGCCGCGGTGCGCGCCGGCGACGCCGCGCGCGCCGGCGCGTTCGCCGCCGCGTTCCGCCAGGCCGCAGCCGCCGATCCGGCCGTGCAGCAGACCTGGGGCGCGTTCGTCGACGCGCAGATGCGCTGGATCGGCGGCGAGCGCGACGGCGCCGCCGGCGATCTCGAACGCTTCCTCGACCATGCCCCGGCGGCCGGCCCGGCGGCGGCCGCCGCGCTGTTCACGCTGGGCCGCTGGCAGCTCGAACGCGGCCACCCCGGCGCGGTGCTGGAGCATCCCGGCTGGACGCCGTACCTCGACGAGCACCCCGACGCGATCGCACTGCGCATCGCCGCGCTGCGCGCGCTCGGCCGCCAGCGCGAAGCCGACGCCGAGGCGGCGCGCCTCGATGCGCTGGAGCGCGATCCGGCCGTCGCGGCCGGCGCCGCGCTCGCGCAGGATCCCTGACCGGCGGGCAGTGGGGCCTGCGGCATGGCGGCCGCCGGCGAACGCCGCGTCGGCACCACGCGGGGCAAGGCGGTCTCCGTCGCCCATTTCGAACCGGCCGCCTGCGGCGGACATCGCCGACCGCATCGTGCGCTAGGCCTGCCCGATGCCGAAGCGCTGCAGCAGCACGGCGGTCTCGTGCAGCGGCAGGCCCATGACGCCGGAGTAGCTGCCGTCCAGGCGCCGCACGAACGCCGCCGCGCGCCCCTGGATCGCATACGCGCCGGCCTTGCCGAACGGCTCGCCGGTGGACACGTAGGCATGGATCGTCGCTTCGGAAAGCTCGGCGAACTCCACCGTCGAGAGGCTGCTCGCCTGCTCCTCGCGCCCGGCCGCCACCGCCCAGACCGTGGAGATCACGCGATGCGCGCGCCCCGACAGCCGCGCCAGCATGCGCTCGGCATCGGCCGGATCGGCCGGCTTGCCGAACACAGCATCGTCCAGCACCACCTCGGTATCCGCTCCGAGCACCACCGCCCCCGGCACCGCCGCCACCTGCAGCAGCCCCGCCCCCGCCTTCTCGCGCGCGACGCGGCTCACGTAGTCCGTCGCCGGCTCGCCCGGCTGGCGCTGCTCCGGCACGTCCACGTCGAGCACGTCGAACGCCACGCCGAGCTGCGCGAGCAGCTCGCGGCGGCGGGGAGACTGGGAGGCGAGATAGAGCACGCCGGCACCTCGGGCGATCGGGACCCGCCGATACTGCCTGGGGTTTGCGAAACTGGGCAATGTTGGAATCCGCGCACGACCAGGGCCGCATGCGGGGCAAGCATCCGGCCGGTCGAGGAGGCGCGAAGGACTTCGCGCACGAGACGGTGCGGATGCGGCCGCGTGCATCGCTTCGCCCGCATGCGCGAGTTCGAGCGCCGCCGCAAGTCGTCGCGACGCTCGCAAGTTCGAACCGGGTTCGCAGACGCTCGACGAGTGAGCTTTCGGAACGCCGCGCTCAAGCCCGGTGATACGGATGCCCCGCATTGATCGACGCCGCGCGGTAGAGCTGCTCGGCGACGATCAGGCGCACCAGCATGTGCGGCAGCGTGAGCGGGCCCAGCGACCAGCGCTGGTGCGCGCGGGCGAGCGCGTCAGGGGCGTGGCCGTCGGGACCGCCGATCAGGATCGCGAGGTCGCGGCCGGCCATGCGCCAGGCTTCGAGCTGGCGGGCGAGCTGCTCGCTGGACCAGGGCTGGCCGCGGCCGTCGAGCGCGACGACGTGCGCGTCCCTGGGCAGGGCGGCGAGCACCGCGGCGCCTTCGTCGGCGATCGCGCGGGCGGGGTCGCGGCCCTTGCCGCGCGCGCCGAGCGGAACCTCGACGAGATCGAGCGGCAGGTCGCGCGACAGGCGCTTGCGGTATTCGGCGAAGCCGTCGGCGACCCAGGCCGGCATGCGCTCGCCGACGCTGATCAGGCGGGCGCGCATGCGGCCCGATGCGCGGGGTCGGCGGTCAGCCGGCGAGCGCCGCGGGGGCCTCGTCGCCGACGGTCCACAGGCGCTCCAGTCCGTAGAACTCGCGCGTGCGCGGCAGCATCACGTGCACGATCACGTCGCCGAGGTCGACCAGCACCCATTCGGCCTCGCGCTGGCCCTCGACGCCGAGCGGCGGCAGGCCGGCCTGCTTGGCCTTCTTGACCACCTCGTCGGCGATCGACTTCACGTGCCGCGACGAGGTGCCGCTGGCGATCACGAGCAGGTCGGCGACGCTGCTCTTGTCGCGCACGTCGATTTCCTGGACGTCCTTGGCCTTGAGGTCGTCGAGCGCGGCGAGCACCAGCGCGCGCAGCCGCTCGCCCGGATCGTGCGCCTTCTTCTTCGCCGGCCGCGCCGCGCGCACGGGCCTGGCGGCCGTCTTCGTGGCCAGGGCCTTGCGCGGGGTCGCGTCCTTCGCGGCGCCCTTCCTGGCCGGCGCCTTCTTCGCGGCGGTCTTTCCAGCTGGCGCGCGCTTCGCGGCGGGCTTCTTCGTCGCGGCGGGCTTCTTCGCGCCGGCGGCCTTCCTTGCGGGAGCCGCCTTCTTCGCGGCCGGCGCCGCCTTGCGGGCGGGGGCCTGGGCGGCCTTGGGGGTTCCGGTCTTGCGCGGCCGGTCGCGCGTTTCCGACGTAGCCAAGTGGAGGCGACCTCGATTCGTGCCAGGCGCCGGGATCGGCGCGGCGCCGAGTATATGCGCATTCGCCGACCGGCGCCCCGCCGGGGCGCGCCCCGGCGGCACTTGCAACCTTTTCACGTCGGTGGCTCACTCAGACAGGTGCCGCTCTCGATCCGGGGATGCTCCGATGGCACGTCCGCACCTGCTGCTGCTCCTGCTGGCCTTCGCGCCGTGCGCGACGGCGGAGGTCGCGTTCACCGAGGTCACGCCGGCCAGCGCGTACTTCACCACGCCGCCGGAAGAGGACTTCTGGGTCAACTCGATCGCGCCGGCCGACGTCGACGGCGACGGCCGCACCGACCTCGCGGTGATCGGCTTCCACGTGCTCTACGACGTCAGCTTCGAGGACAAGCTGGTCCTGCTGCACAACGACGGCGAGGGCGCGGACGGGCTGTGGTCGTTCACGCCGACCGAGCTGCCGCTGAACGACATGATCGCCGGCGCCTCCGACCTGGCCTGGGGCGACGTCGACGGCGACGGCGACCACGACCTGGTCGTGGCCTCGGAAGGCGCGATGACGATCTACCGCAACGACGGCGGCGAGCTCGTCGCGATGAACGTCGCCCTGCCCGCCTACTACGAGGATTCGGCCTACGAGGACACCTACGACCTGCGCTCGGTGAGCCTGGCCGACGTCGACAACGACGGCGACCTCGACCTCCTGGTGCCGTCGGTGTTCGACGAGGAGACGTTCGAGTACGGCACGCGCCTGCTGCGCAACGACGGCGACGACGGCGCCGGCGGCTGGCAGTTCGTCGACATGGGCGCGGCGCTCGACCCCACCGTCAACGCGCAGAGCGCCTGGGCCGACCTCGACGCCGACGGCGACCTCGACCTCTTGCTGGCGAACGTCGACCCGAACGGCGACAACGGCTTCGTGCGCCTGTACAGCAACGACGCCGACGGCTTTCACGGCAGCGACCCGCTCGGCATCCGCATCGCGCACGGCCTGGCCGACATGGCCGACGTCGATGCCGACGGCGACCAGGACCTGCTCGTCGCCGGCAACCTGCAGGACGCCGACGAGACGTTCACCACGGAGGTGCGCCTGTACGCGCGCGAGGAGACCGGCTACGTCGCCAGCACGCTGATCAGCGCGGAAGGCGGCGACTGGCTCGACTTCAACGCCGCCACCTGGGCCGACTACGACTCCGACGGCGACGTCGACCTGCTGGTCACCGGCAGCTTCGTCGGCGACAGCGAGATCGAGGGCCGCAGCGAGATCTACGCGAACGAGGCCGGTGCGTTCGCGCCGGTCGGCGTGCGCCTGCCGGCGCCGATCGGCTCGATCGGCCGCGGCGGCGCGTTCACCTGGTTCGACGTGGACGGCGACGGCGACCTCGACTACCTCGTCGCCGGCGGCTTCTTCGTGCCGGACGGCAACGGCCTGGTCGAGGCGCGCATGCGCCTGTTCCGCAACGATGCGACCGCGGCGAACGCGGCGCCGGCGGCGCCGACCGGGCTCGGCGTCGAGGCCGTGAAGGACGGCATCGCGCTGCGCTGGGACGCGGCGGCCGACGACCACACGCCGGCGGCGCAGCTCACCTACGACCTCGAGCTCTGGCGCGACGCCGTGCCCGTGGCGCTGCCGCAGCGCCTGCCGCAGCCCGGCGCGATCGGGCATGCGCTGCGCCGCGAGCTCGCCGGGCTGCCGCCGGGACGCTACGTCTGGCGCGTGGCCGCGGTCGACACCGCGTACGCCGGCGGCGCCGCGGCGCAGGGCGCGTTCGTGCTGCCGTTCGACGCCGACCGGGTGTTCGCGGACGGCTTCGACTGAACCGCGCCTTATCGGCGCGGCACGCCGGCGGCCCGGGCGCGCTAGACTACGCGGTCCTTCCCAGCCCAGCGGCATGGCCGCTTCCGCCATGGCCGGCGCACCCGACGAATCCACGCCCGTTCCTTCCTTCGCCACGCTCGGCCTCGCCGCGCCGCTGCTGCAGGCGCTCGCCGACGTGGGCTACGAGACGCCCTCGCCGATCCAGGCGGCGACGATCCCGCCGCTGCTCGCCGGGCGCGACGTGCTCGGCCAGGCACAGACCGGAACCGGCAAGACCGCCGCATTCGCGCTGCCGGTGCTCTCGCGCCTGGACCTGGCCCGCGCGCAGCCGCAGGCGCTGGTGCTGGCGCCGACGCGCGAGCTGGCGATCCAGGTGGCCGAGGCGTTCCAGCGCTACGCGGCGCACCTGCCCGGCTTCCACGTGCTGCCGATCTACGGCGGGCAGAGCTACGGCCCGCAGCTCGGCGGCCTGCGCCGCGGCGCGCACGTCGTCGTCGGCACGCCGGGGCGCGTCATCGACCACCTGGAACGCGGCTCGCTCGACCTCTCCGGCCTCGGCACGCTGGTGCTCGACGAGGCCGACGAGATGCTGCGCATGGGCTTCATCGACGACGTCGAGGCGGTGCTGAAGAAGACGCCGCCGGAGCGCCAGATCGCGCTGTTCTCTGCGACGATGCCGGCGCCGATCCGGCGCATCGCGCAGACCTACCTGCGCGATCCGGCCGAGATCACGATCAAGGCCAGGACCACCACCGCGGCGAACATCCGCCAGCGCTACTGGTGGGTCAGCGGCGTGCACAAGCTCGACGCGCTCACGCGCATCCTCGAGGCCGAGCCGTTCGACGCGATGATCGTGTTCACGCGCACCAAGCAGGCCACCGAGGAGCTCGCCGAGAAGCTGCAGGCGCGCGGCTTCGCCGCCGCCGCGATCAACGGCGACATCGTGCAGGCGCAGCGCGAGCGCACGATCCAGCAGCTCAAGGACGGCAAGCTCGACATCCTGGTCGCCACCGACGTCGCCGCGCGCGGCCTCGACGTCGAGCGCATCAGCCACGTGCTGAACTACGACATCCCGCACGACACCGAAGCCTACGTGCACCGCATCGGCCGCACCGGCCGCGCCGGCCGCAGCGGCGAGGCGATCCTGTTCGTGACGCCGCGCGAGAAGCGCCTGCTGCAGGCGATCGAGCGCGCGACGCGCCAGCCGATCGAGGAGATGCGCCTGCCGACCGTCGAGGCGGTCAACGACCAGCGCATCGCCAGGTTCAAGCAGCGCATCGACGACGCGCTCGCGCAGGGCGACCTCGGCGTGTTCCGCGAGCTGATCGAGCGCTACGAGCAGGAGCGCAACGTGCCCGCGCTGGAGATCGCCGCCGCGCTGGCGCGCATGGCGCAAGGCGAGCAGCCGTTCCTGCTGGAGCCGCCGCGGCGGTCGGAGCCCGCGCCGGCGCGCGGCCCGCGCGAGGAGCGCGAGGCGCGGCGCGGGCCGCGCGCGGACGAGTCCTCCGGCGAGGCGCGGCGCAGGCCGGCGCAGGGCGCGCCCGGCTTCGTGCGCGACGACGCGCACGAACGCCCGCGCCCGGCGCCGCGCGACGGCCGCGCCGGCGCGCAGCACGACGCGGGGCGCGAGCAGGCGCCGCCGCGCGAGCCGCGGCCGCAGGCGCCGGAGCCCGGCTTCGAGACGTTCCGCATCGAGGTCGGCCACCAGCACGGCGTCAAGCCCGGCAACATCGTCGGCGCGATCGCCAACGAAGCCGGCCTGGACAGCAAGTACATCGGCCGCGTCGACATCCGCGACGACCACAGCCTGGTCGACCTGCCCGCGGGCATGCCGGCCGAGATCTTCAGGCACCTCAAGAAGGTCTGGGTCTCCGGCCAGCAGCTGCGCATCACGCGCGCCGGCGATGCGGCGGACGGCGGGCCGCGCAAGCCGGCGCCGCGCCGGCCGCCCTCGTTCGACCGCGGCGGCTTCGCGCCGCCGAAGCGCCCCGGCACGAAGAAGCGGCCGAAGTAGCCGCGCGCTTCCCGGCGCTCCGCCTCGCGCAGCGGCCGCCCATGCGGCTGCGCCGGCGGATGCGTTCGCCCCTCGTCCGCAGGACGGATCGGCCCCCGCGCGCCGATCCGGCGATGCCGATTGCGGCCGCATTCCCCGCAGCGTCGAACGCGAACCGGTCCGACCGTCCGCTAGCGGACAGCCATGCAACGCCGACGACGCGTTGCAACCCTGGCGCGCCATGGCGCATCCACAGCAGGCGTTGCGGGCCGCATGCACGCATGCGGTCACACTTTTTTCATGCGGCATTCATCTAACTGAACCGCGCACGAACCCCAATAGACGATAAACTTCGTACACTGCCGTTCGTGCCTCGCGGTCCGCGATCATGCGCACCGGCCGCAGGCACGGCGAGCGGCTGCAGGACACGGACGGACTGGAACATGGCGCGATCGGTATCACTGCTGCTGAGCCGGACCGGCGGCCCGCCGAACCAGGGCTCGGTCGGCTACGTCAACAACGTCGTGCCGCAGATCCTGCGGCGCGAGGGCTGGGACGTGCGGCCGTTCCAGCCGCCGCAGGCCGGCCCCGCGCAGGAGGCCTCGCTGCCGTTCGGGCTGGCCAGCGTGCACGCGGCCGCGCTCGCCGGAGGGCCGGCGGACATCGCGCTGTACGACGACGCCGGCGCGGCGATCCGCACGCCGAGCCGGCGCTGGGCGAAGCGCAATCTCGTGCTGTACCACGGGCTGGCCTACGGCGCCGGCGCCTGGATGGCCAATCCCGAGATCGACCTGCACTGCGCGAACTCGCCGTACCTCGCCCGCGTGCTGCGCGCGCTGCTCGCGTTCCCCGACTGGCAGAGCCGGCGCTGCCTGGACGAGCGCGCGTTCGGCATCGTCACCGACCTCAGGCTTCCCGTGCCGTGCACGTCCGATCCGGACGGCAGCCCGGCCTTCGGCCACGGCGCGGACATCCCGCCGACGGTCGCGCGCCTGCTCGAAGGCCCGCTCGTGCTCGGCCACGCGCTGCAGCCGAACAAGCAGGACCTGTTCGCCACGCTGAGCATCCTGTACTGGCTCAACGAGCTGGCGCGCCTGCACGGGACGCCGCGCGTGAAGCTGCTGATCTCCGCCGCGTCGCTGGAACCGGAGCGGCGCCGCGCGCTCGACGCCGCGCTCGCGCCGACCGGCACGCGCTGCGACGACTTCTTCGTGCCGATGCCCCATCTCCACCAGCGCGCGCTGTTCCGCCTGATGCGCGCGTGCCGCTTCGGCCTGGCCTACAACCGCTTTCCCGAGCCGTTCGGCTTCTACGTGCTCGAGTCGGTGCACAACGGCTGCCCGGTCTACACCAACGGCGCCGGCAACAACCGCTTCCTGCTGCCGCCGGACCACGGCATCGTCGTGCACGAGACCGCGGACATGGCCGGCGACGCGGTCGACGCGTCCGCGTACCGCGGCGTGGCCGAGCGCATCCATGCCGACCTCGCGCGCGGCGAGGCGATGCGCGCGGCCTGCCGCAGGGGCGCCGCGCTGATCGATCTCACCTGGTCGCAGGACGCGTTCGCGCGCAGCCTGAACGAGGCGATCGAGCGCCTGGACGCGCCGGCGCCGCCGGCGCCGGATTTCGACGACCTCGTCGTCGCGCCCGGTCCGCTGGTGCGCCACCTGGACTTCGCCAGCGGACGCTGCCTCAACGACTACGCCAGCCTCACGCTCGCACCGGCCGCGCTGGCCGCCGTGCAGCGCGTGATCGGCATGCGCTGCGCCCAGCTCGATCCGGCGCGCATGCAGCAGACCGAGCACGAGCACGGGCTGTTCCGGCGCGGCATCCTCACGCTGCTGCCGCCGCAGGAGATCCGGCTCGCGGCCTGACGCGGCGCGCCGGCGCGCCTTGCGAACGGCGAATGTCCGGTCGCGAACCGCGAGGCGGCTAGCCGCGCTCGCCGCCCGCAGGCGCGGCGCGATACGGCGCCAGCAGCGCGGCGTCGGCGAACAGCGCGTCCGGCACGAGGTAGCGCGGCTCGCGGCCGGCGGCGAGCAGGGCGCGCACCTGCGTCGCCGAGATGTCCAGCGGCGTGACCGGGATCGGCAGCACGCGGCCGGCGGCGCTCTCGCGCAGCCAGGCCGGGCTCGTGCAGCGCCGCGAGGCGATCTTGGTGCGCAGCTCCGTCGGCAGCGCGCCGTCGCTGCCGGGCCGCGTGAGCACGCCGACGTGGGCCAGGTCGAACAGCTCCTTCCAGCGGTGCCAGGTCGGCAGGCCGGCGAACGCGTCGGCGCCGACCAGCAGCACCAGCGGCCGCTGCGCGCCGACTTCCGCGCGCAGCTCCAGCAGCGTGTCCACGGTGTACGACGGCCCGGCGCGACGCAGCTCGCGCACGTCCAGCAGCAGGCGCTCCTGCCCGGCCAGCGCGGCGCGCACCAGCGCGGCGCGCGCGGCGGCGTCGGCCACCGGCTGCTCGCGATGCGGCGGCACGTTCGCCGGCATCAGGTGCACCTCGGCGTCGAGGTACTCGGCCGCTTCCCAGGCCACGCGCAGGTGCGCGTTGTGGATCGGGTCGAAGGTGCCGCCGAGGATCGCCAGCGGCCGCGCGACGCTCATGCGAGCAGGCCCGCGGCGCGGCGCGGCGCGGCGATCGCCGCGACCAGCCGCTCGAACTCGCGCCAGGGGTCGCCGTCGGCGCGGCCCTTGGCGATGCGGTCGATGCGCCCGACCTGGGCCAGGCAACGCTCCCAGTGCGTGCGGTCGCCGCCCTTGAGCGCGCGGCGGAACAGCGACTCGCGCGCGGCCGGCCAGATGCGCTCGGCGCGCATCGCCGCGTCGAGCTGCGCGCCGGCGGCGGCCAGGCGCAGCAGCACGCGCAACTGCATCGACATCCAGCCGAGCAGCGGGATCAGCTCCTCGCCCTCGGCGCGCAGGCCGGCGACGATGTGCAGCGCGCGGCCCGCATCGCCGCCGATCGCGGCGTCGGTCAGGCGGAACACGTCGTAGCGCGCGTCGTCGGCGACGCTGGCCTCGAGCGCCTCGACGTCCAGCGTGGCGCCGGCGTGCAGCAGGGCCAGCTTGTCGATCTCCTGCGCGGCGGCGAGCAGGTTGCCCTCGACGCGGTCGGCGAGCAGCGCGATCGCCTCCGCGCTGGCCTTGAGCCCGCGGCTGGCCATGCGCGCGCCGATCCAGCCGGGCAGCTCCTCGCGCTTGAGCGGCCACACCGCGACGGCGACGCCGGCGCGCTCGATCGCCGCGGACCAGGCGCCCTCGTGCTTCTTGCTCCAGTCGTTGGCGGTGATCATCAGCACCGTGTCCGGCGGCGGCGACTGGCAGAACTCGACGATCGCGGCGCTGCCGTCCTTGCCCGGCTTGCCGCTCGGCAGGCGCAGGTCGATCAGCTTGCGGCTGGCGAACAGCGACATCGAGCGGCCGGCGTCGCCGAGCTGGTTCCAGTCGAAGTTCGCCTCGACGTCGAGCACCTCGCGTTCGAGGTAGCCGAGCTCCTTAGCGCGCGCGCGCAGCGCGTCGGCCGCCTCGAGCACCAGCAGGTGCTCGGCGCCGGCGATCAGGTAGACGGGCTCGAGCTCGCCCGCGGCGAGCTGCCGGCGGAACTGCGGCAGCGGCGTGGCCATCGCGCCTCGTCAGCGCGCCGCGTGCGCGAGCGCCTCGAGCCGGCGCAGGATCGTCTGCACCATGTCGCGCTGCAGCTCCTTGGTCAGAAGATCGGTCTCGGCGGCGACGCCGAGCGCCTGGCTGGCGTCGAACGTGAACTCGCGCGAGAGCTCGATCGTCTGCTTCGGCAGGATCGACTGGCCGGCCGCGTCCTGCACCTCGAACTCGACGTGGTAGCGCAGCGAGTACTCGTTGGCGCGCGAGGTGCCGCCGACGGAGAGGATGTCGGTGGACATCGCGTTCGCGCCGATCCGCATGACCGCGACGTCGCTCTCCACCTTGTCGACGACCTGCACGCCCGAGCGCGGCAGGGCCCGGGTCAGGTCCTTGGCGAGCTGGCTGGACGGATCGGCGATCTCGATGTGCACGCGCTTCATGCTCGGCGGCAGCTGCGCCTCGCGGCGCAGGTGGAAGCCGCAGCCGGCGAGCAGCGCGGCGAGGGCGAGAACGGCGATGGACGACAGGCGGCGCAGGGTCATGTACGGGTTCCGGCGGCGATCGGGGGCGTCGCGACCAGCAGATCATACGGTGCCTGCCAGCCCGGCAGCGAGCGGATGCGCGCGAGCCAGCGCGCCAGCGCCGGCCACGGCGCGAGGTCGACGCCGGCCTGGTCGGTCCAGAAGAGATAGCCGCAGCAGCTCACGTCGGCGATCGTCGGCGCGTCGCCGACGACGAACGCGCGCCCGCGAAGATGCCGGTCGAGGCAGTCGAAGTCCGCGTGCATGCGCGCGCTCCACCACGCCTCGAGCGCGGGATCGGCGCGGGTGAACAGGCGCGAGAAGCGCAGGTGCGGAAAGCTCATCGCCAGCCGGTTCGCCTCCCACGCCAGCCATTCGCGCACGCGCGTGCGCGCGGCCGGCGTGCGGCCGTCGAGCTTGCCGTAGCGGCGCGCCACGTGGTCGAGGATCGCGTTCGACTGGCACACCGCCAGGCCGTCCTCGTCGACCAGCACCGGCACCTCGCCGAACAGCGAGACGGCGCGGAAGTCCTCCGGCCGCGCCTCGCGCGGCAGGTTCAGGTCGACGCCGCGCTGCTCGAACGGAACGCCGGCGAGGCGCAGCGCGAGCGCCACCTTGTAGCTGTGGCCGGATTCGCGGTTGCAGTAGAGAACGGGTACGGTCATGCGCGTGGGCGCCGTCGTTCAGCGGGATCGAAGCCGGAAGCGGAGCGGACGTCGCGGCGGCGCGTCGTGCCGGAGCCCGCCCGCCTGCGCGGGCGCGGCGATGGCGCCCGGCTCAGACGACGACGTTCACGATCTTGCCGGGCACGACGATGACCTTCTTCGGCGCGGCGCCGCCGACGAACTCGGCCACCTTCGGCTCGGCCAGCGCGAGGCGCTCAATCTCCTCGCGGCCGGCCGACACGGCCACCTCGATCGTGCCGCGCAGCTTGCCGTTGACCTGCACCGCCAGCGTGACCGTGTCGCGCACCAGCGCCTGCGCGTCGGCCTTCGGCCAGGGCTGGTCGTCGAGCGGGCCCGGGCCGAGCCGGTGGCCGAGCGCCTGCCACAGCGCGTGGCAGATGTGCGGCGTGACCGGATTGAGCAGCAGCACCATCGTCTCCAGCGCCTCGTGGCGCACTGCGCGGCCCTGCCCGCTCGCGTCCTCGAAGCGGCTCACGGCGTTCAGGAGCTCCATCAGCGCGGCGATCGCGGTGTTGAACGCGTAGCGGCGGCCGACGTCGTCGGACACCTTCTGAATCGTCTCGTGCACCTGGCGGCGCAGCGCCTTCTGCGGCGCGTCGAGCGCGGCGGGGTCGAGCGCCGGCGCCGGGCCGAGCGCGGCGTGTGCGGTCACCTCGCGCCAGAAGCGGCGCAGGAAGCGCGCCATGCCCTCGACGCCGGCCTCGTTCCACTCCAGCGACTGGTCCGGCGGCGCGGCGAACATCGAGAACAGGCGCACCGTGTCGGCGCCGTACTTGGCGACCATCGACTGCGGATCGACGCCGTTGTTCTTCGACTTGGACATCTTCTCGATGCCGCCGATCTGCACCGGCTGGCCGTCGGATCGGAGCGTCGCGCCGACGATGCGGCCTTTCTCGTCGCGCGAGACGTCCACATCGGCGGGATTGAACCATTCCCGATTCCCGATTCCCGATTCCCGATAGTACGTCTCGGCGATGACCATGCCCTGGCACAGCAGGTTCGTCGCCGGCTCGTCGGAATGCACCAGGCCCGCGTCGCGCAGCAGCTTGTGATAGAAGCGGAAGTACAGCAGGTGCAGGATCGCGTGCTCGATGCCGCCGATGTACTGGTCGACCGGCAGCCAGTAGTTCGCGCGGCCGTCGACCATGTCGGCGGCGCCCGGCGAGGTGTAGCGCGCGTAGTACCAGCTCGACTCCATGAACGTGTCGAACGTGTCGGTCTCGCGCTCGGCCGGGCCGCCGCAGTCCGGGCAGGTGGTCCGGCGCCACGCCGGGTCGGCCTTGATCGGCGACTTCACGCCGGTGAACTCGACGTCCTCCGGCAGCAGCACCGGCAGCTGGTCCTCCGGCACCGGCACCGCGCCGCACTTCCCGCAGTAGACGATCGGGATCGGGCAGCCCCAGTAGCGCTGGCGCGAGACGCCCCAGTCGCGCAGGCGCCAGTTGACGCGCCGCGCGCCGCGGCCTTCCTTCTCGAAGCGCGCGGCCAGCGCGTCGAACGCGCCGCGGTAGTCGAGCCCGTCGTACTCGCCGGAGTTCACCAGCGTGCCGTACTCGGTATAGGCGCCCTTCTCGACGATGTCGCGCTCGAACTGCTCGAGCAGCGTCAGCGCGGCGGTCGGCTCGTACGGATCGATCGGCCGGCTCTCGCCGAGCGCGGCGCTCATCGCGTCCGGGTTGCGCGCGGCGTCGCGGCCGAGCTCGCGGATCGCGTCGCGCACCGGGTCGCTGACCACGACCATCCTGATCAGCAGGTCGTACTTGGTGGCGAATTCCCAGTCGCGCTGGTCGTGCGCCGGCACCGCCATGACCGCGCCGGTGCCGTAGTTCATCAGCACGAAGTTCGCGATCCAGATCGGCAGGCGCTCGCCGCTGATCGGATGGATCGCGAACAGGCCGGTGTCGATGCCCTTCTTCTCGGCCGTCTCGATCTCGGCCTCGGCGGTGCCGCCGTGGCGGCATTCCTCGACGAACGCGGCGACCAGCGGCTTGTCCCGGGCCGCCTTCTGCGCCAGCGGGTGCTCGGCGGCGACGGCGAGATAGGTCACGCCCATCAGCGTGTCCGGGCGCGTCGTGAACACGGTCAGCGGCTCGGCCTCGCCCTCGACGGCGAACTGGATCTCCAGGCCCTCGGAACGGCCGATCCAGTTGCGCTGCATCGTCTTGACCGCCTCCGGCCAGCCCGGCATGCGGTCCAGGCCCTCCAGCAGCTCGTCGGCGTAGGCGGTGATCTTCAGGAACCACTGCGGGATCTCGCGCTTCTCGACGATCGCGCCGGTGCGCCAGCCGCGGCCGTCGATGACCTGCTCGTTGGCGAGCACGGTCTGGTCGACCGGATCCCAGTTCACCACCGACTGCTTGCGGTAGGCCAAGCCCTTCTTGAACAGGCGCACGAACATGCGCTGCTCGTGCACGTAGTAGTCCGGCCGGCAGGTGGCGAACTCGCGCGACCAGTCGATCGCGTAGCCGAGCGTGGCCAGCTGCGCGCGCATGTGCTCGATGTTGGCGTAGGTCCACTTCGCCGGCGCGGTGGCGTTCTTGATCGCCGCGTTCTCGGCCGGCAGGCCGAACGCGTCCCAGCCCATCGGCTGCAGCACGTTGCGGCCGTTCATGCGCTGGTAGCGGCTGATGACGTCGCCGATCGTGTAGTTGCGCACGTGCCCCATGTGCAGCGCGCCGGACGGATACGGCAGCATCGAGAGGCAGAAGAACTTCGGCTTGGCCGAGGACTCGTCGACGACGAACGCGCGCGTCTCGTTCCAGTAGGACTGCGCGGCGGCCTCCACGGCCTGCGGATCGTATTCGCTGCCGGCCCGGATCGGATCGGCGGCCTGCGTGGTCGGCATGTTGGGCACGTTTCGTGGACGGAAAGGACCGCATTCTAGCGGATCGCCCGCGCCGAACGCCGCCGCCCGGCGGGCAGCGTGCCGGACCGCACGGCCGTCGTCGCGCCGGCGCCCGCAGGACATCGGCACCGCCCGGAGCGGGCGTACGGCCCGTGCCGAACGGCACGTCCGCCGCGGCGGCGCGAAGCTAAGATGGCCGTCCGGACCACTCCCAGGGGGAAGCTCATGCCAGTGCTCGCAGCCGCCGGTCTCGCCACGCTCGTCGCCGGTTCCGCCCTCGCCGCCGACGGCGGCGCGGCGGCGCCGTCCGTCGTCGCGCTCCATTGCGGCCACCTGGTCGACACCGTCGCCGGCCGCGTGCTCGGCGAGACCACCGTGGTCAGCGAGGGCAAGCGCATCCGCGAGGTGAGGCCGGGCCGCGTCGAGGTGCCCGGCGCGCGCGTCGTCGAGCTCGGCACGGCGACCTGCCTGCCGGGCCTGATCGACAGCCATACGCACCTGACCGGCGAGACCAGCCCGACCGGCTACACCGACCAGTTCCGCTGGAACGTCGCCGACTACGCGATCCGCTCCACGGTCTACGCGCGGCGCACGCTGGAAGCCGGCTTCACCACCGTGCGCAACCTCGGCGACAACGCCAACGCGTCGATCGCGCTGCGCAACGCGATCAACGCCGGCGTCGTGCCCGGGCCGCGCATCTTCAGCGCCGGCGCCGCGATCGGCTCGACCGGCGGCCACGCCGACGGCACCGACGGCTACCGCGCGGACCTGCAGGGCGATCCGCAGGCGAAGGACGGCATCATCAACGGCGCGGACGACGCGTGGAAGGCGGTGCGCCAGCACTACAAGGACGGCGCCGACCTGATCAAGATCATGCCGTCCGGCGGCGTGCTCGACGAGAGCAGCAGCGTCGACAACGCGCAGCTCACGGTCGCGGAGATCGAGGCCGTGGTCGCCGCGGCGCACGACTACGGCTTCACCGTGGCCGCGCACGCGCACGGCGCCGAGGCGATCCGCCGCGCGGTGGTCGGCGGCGTCGACTCGATCGAGCACGGCACCTTCATGAGCGACGAGGACATGAAGCTCATGAAGCAGCACGGCACCTGGTACGTGCCCACGATCATCGCCGGCAAGTACGTCGAGGAGAAGGCGAACGTGCCGGGCTACTTCCCGCCGCAGGTCGCCGCCAAGGCCAGGCAGGTCGGCCCGCTGATCCAGGCGACCGCCGGCCGCGCGTACAAGGCCGGCGTGAAGATCGCGTTCGGCACCGACGCCGCGGTGTATCCGCACGGCCAGAACGCCAGGGAGTTCGAGTACATGGTCCAGGCCGGCATGCCGCCGATGTACGTGCTGCAGGCGGCGACGACGCATGCCGCCGAGCTCCTGAAGAAATCCAAGGACCTCGGCAGCGTGGAGGCGGGCAAGCTCGCCGACGTGGTCGCCGTCGAGGGCGATCCGCTCGCCGACATCACGCGCATGCAGAAGGTCGGCTTCGTCATGAAGGACGGCGTCGTCTACAAGGAAGGCGGCCTGCCGACGCCGGCGCTGCTGGCCGACGCGGCGGCCGCGCAGGGCGAGGCGGCGCACGGCCACTGAGCCGGTCCGGCGCGCCGCGCGCGCCGACCTCCCGTCGTTCCGCCTGCAGGATCGGCGGCCTCCCGGGCGGCCGAAGGTACGCCGGAAGGGCGGATGAAGGAGCTGGCCGCGGCGGCACCGTCCCGGTGCACCGCGCCCTGGCCGGGCGTCGAGGCACGCGGTGCGGCCGGCGGCGCGGCCCCGCCCGGCGCGGCGGCCGGCTGCCTTGCGATCGCAGCGCGCTGGCACAATCTACGGCCGATCCGACGATGGAGCCTTCCCTGATGTCCGCAGCCGCGCCCTCCCCGCACGTATTCGACGCCACCGAGGCGAACTTCCAGACCGCCGTGCTCGACGCCTCGTTCGACCAGCCGGTCCTGGTCGACCTCTGGGCGACCTGGTGCGGCCCGTGCAAGACGCTCGGTCCGCTGCTGGAGAAGGTCGTCGCCGACTACAACGGCGCGGTGAAGCTGGCCAAGATCGACTGCGACAAGGAGCAGATGCTGGCCGCCTCGTTCGGCGTGCGCAGCATCCCGACCGTGGTGCTGATCCGCGACGGCCAGCTCGTCGACGCGTTCACCGGCGCCCTGCCGGAACGGGCGATCCGCGAGTTCCTCGCGCGCCACGTGCAGCCGGCCGAGGCGCCCGCCGAGGCGCCGGCCGCACCCGTGGACGAGACGCCGGAGCAGGCCATCGCGCGCATCCAGCAGGCGATCGCCGCGCAGCCGGACAATGCCGAGCTCAAGCTCGACCTCGCCGTCGCGCAGATGCAGGCCGGCAACGCCGCCGCCGCCGAGGCCGAGCTGGACACGCTGCCGGCGAATCTCGCCAGCGACGACCGCGCGCGGCGCCTGCGCGGCCAGCTCGAGTTCGCGCGCAGCCTGAAGGATGCGCCCTCCGCGGCCGAGCTGCGCGCGCGCCTGGAGCGCGACCCGAACGACCACGCCGCGCGCGACCTGCTCGGCGTGCGCCTGCTGATCGACGGCGACGCCGCCGCCGGCCTCGAGCAGTTCCTGTACGTGCTCAAGGCCGACCGCAGCTGGAACGAGGGCCGCGCGCGGCAGCGCCTGATCGCCGCGTTCAACGTGCTCGACGACGAGGACCTGGTCGGCACGTACCGCCGCAAGATGGCCTCGCTGCTGTTCTAGCCGCCCCGCGGCATTGCGCACGCGCGGCCGGGCCGGCGGCGGATCGCCGGCGCCGCGCGCCGGTCAGCCGCCGGTCAGCCGCCGGCCTGCGCCGGCCGGCGCAGGCCGAACTGCAGCAGCAGGCCGATCACGACGAACAGCGCCGCGGCGCTCGCCGCCAGCGAGCCATGGATGCCGATGCGCGCGCCGACCAGGCCCACGGTGACGCCGCTGAACGTGCGCATGCCCATCGCGAACATGTTGAACACGCCGATCGCGCGTCCGCGCATCTCCGCCGGCGCCTCGAGCTGCACCAGCGTCTGCGCCATCGCGTTGCAGGACAGCTCGACGAAGCCGGCGACGAACAGCAGCGCCAGCGCCAGCGGATAGCTCGACGCCAGCGCGAAGCCGCCGAGCGCCACGCACCAGGCCATCGCCAGCAGGCAGGCCGTCGCCGCGCGCGGCGGCAGCAGGCCGCGGCTCTCCAGCACGAAGCCCGCGGTGAGCGCGCCGGCGGCGTCGGCCGCCAGCAGCATGCTGTAGGAAAAGTCCGCGTTGCCGTGGCCGAGGTCGTGCGCGAAGCCCGGCATCTGCGCCTGGTACGCGTTGCCGATGAACAGCGAGACGGCGCCGGCGAGCAAGGTCATCACCGCGATCACGCGATGCTGCGCGATCTCGCGCAGCGCGCGGCCGATGTCGGCCAGGCTGCGCACCGCACGCGTCGCCGCCGCCGCGCCGGCGGCGCGGAACTTCGGCCCGTACGGCGCCACCGCGAGCCACAGGATGAACGGCAGGTACAGCGCGGCGTTGACGAGGATGCCCAGGTTCGCGCCGAGCAGCAGCAACAGGCCGCCGCCGATGCCCGGCCCCATCAGCAGGCCGAGCTGGCGCGCCGTCGCGTTCAGCCTCACCGCG
>Ga0180222_1000159_pt1 | contig 119655 bp, 99 predicted proteins | sample eDN5th37CKraftOP_FD_151336 | JGI IMG/M metagenome (GOLD analysis project Ga0180222, IMG submission 151336) | Enriched Organic Plus compost microbial communities from Emeryville, California, USA - eDNA 5th pass 37_C Kraft OP (version 2) (version 2) ... | reverse complement strand
AGTACGGCGCGCTGTCGACGTCATCGGGGCAGGTGCGGCTAGCCTGGGGCTTCGAACCCGGCGAAGACGGCAATCTCCGGCTCGTGCTGCGCTGGCAGGAAAGTGGCGGACCACGCGTCACGCCCGCGAAAGTGAAGGGTTTCGGCCACGTCGTCATCGAGCGTGTCGTCGGTCAGGCACTCAATGCCAACGTGGAATACGACTTCCCGCCCGAGGGAGTACGCTGGACGATAGCGATGCCGCTGGAATTCCTCGTGCGCTGGCGTAGTAAAGGTGCGGTCGCGGCGCCCGTCACGGCCGGCTGAGCGCAAGGCCACGGGCCGGAGAATTCTTCTCGCTAACCCAGCTCGATCGTCGATGCTCGGGTGCTCTAGGGAATGATCGTGCCGCCATTCGGATGCAGCACCTGGCCGCTCATGTAGGATGCATCCTCGCTCGCGAGAAATACGTAGCACGGCGCGACCTCGTTCGGCTGGCCCGCGCGCTTCATCGGTGCGCTGGCGCCATGACGGCTCGTTTTCTCCGCATCGAACGATGCGGGAATGAGCGGCGTCCAGATCGGGCCTGGCGCGACGGCATTGACGCGAATGCCCTTGTCCATCAGGAGCTGCGATAGCGAGCGTGTGAACGATACGATCGCGCCCTTTGTGGCGCTGTAGTCGAGCAGCGTCTCATGGCCCTCGAATGCGGTGATCGACGCCGTATTGATAATGGCGGCGCCCTTGTGCAGATGGGGCAGCGCTGCGCGGGTGAGATAGAAGAAACCGAAGACGTTGGTTCGGAACGTCTGCTCGAGTTGCGATGCCGTGAGCTCCTCCAGGCCGTGCACCTCGTGCTGCTCGGCGGCGTTATTTATGAGGACATCGAGGCGGCCAAGCTCCGATACCGTGCGTTCCACCGCCTGCTCGCAGAAGACATCCGAGCCGATGTCGCCGGCGAGGATGATCGCGTGTGCGCCCTCCTCTTCAACGAGGCGTTTTGTTTCCCGCGCATCTTCGTGCTCTTCGAGATAAATGATGGCGACGTCGGCGCCTTCGCGCGCGACCGCAACCGCGGTGGCCCGGCCGATCCCGCTGTCTCCACCGCTGATCAGCACGACCTTGCCCTTGAGCTTGTCCGCACCCTTGAAACGCGGCTCGAATTCCGGCCGCGGCACCATCTGCTTCTCGCGGCCGGGCTGTATCTCTTGCCTCTGCGGCGGCTGGCGTTGCGCTTCCATCGTCAATTCGCTTTCTGTTCCCACTCCTTTCCCAATGCGTGAGCACCCGGCCGGTTCCGAAACCACCATCGTTCACCACGACCGACCCTGCCCTCCTTGTCGCAGCGCGCGTCCGGCTGGCACGAAATACGGCCGTTTCATTGGGCGTACGCGCCCTGCACAGGCAGCCACTACGCACCGCAAGCTACGCCGCGGAACGGGCGCTTGATTACCGCGTCCGCATGGACTTCTATCCTCCCGAACGCCCTTTTGAATCTTTCGGCCCGATGTCCAACAAAGCCCAAGCGCCAGCCACGCTGGACCAGCGATCGTTGCAGCTCGCTGAATCACAGATCTCTACCATCCTCGCCATCGCCGCGGACGCGATCATATCGCTCAACGAGCAAATGCGGGTGATGGTGTTCAACGACGGTGCGGCCGCTATGTTCGGCTACACCAAGGAAGAGATGATCGGTCAGCCGCTCGACCTGCTGATCCCCGAGCGCTTCCGCCCACTTCACAACTCGCACGTCGCCAAGTTTTCCGGTTCCCCCGTCGCCGCACGCCGCATGGGCGAGCGCCAGGAAATCTATGCCCTCCGCAAGGATGGCACCGAATTTCCCGCCGAGGCCTCGATCGCCAAGCAGGACATCGGCGGCCGCCGCATCTTCATGGTCGTGCTGCGCGACGTTACCGAGAGGAAGCGCGCACAGGCGGAGCTGGCGAAGGCCAATTCGGAGCTTGAAGAGCGCGTTGCCGCGCGCACGCGCGAACTCGAAGCGGAAATCCGCCGCCGCGAGGAAGCCCATGCCGCACTCATCCAGGCCCAGCGCATGGAGGCTTTCGGCCAGCTCACCGGCGGCGTGGCCCACGATTTCAACAATCTTTTGACGATCCTCACCGGCAACCTCGAGCTTCTCGGCGAGGAAACCCGCGATCCCGCGCATCGAAAGCTCTTGAAGCGCGCGGTCGACGCCGCCGACATGGGCGCAGCGCTCACCAAGCGGCTGCTGACGTTTGCGCGCCGGCGCAGCCTGTCGCCGCAGGTCCTCGACCTCAACGACCTCGTGCTGGGCTTGATGGAAATCCTGCGCCGCTCCATCGGCGAGCCCATCACGCTGACGACGATGCTCGCAGGCAAGCTGTGGCCGACCAAAGCCGACCCGAGCGAGGTCGAGAACGCGATCCTGAACCTTGCGATCAACGCCCGCGACGCGATGCCGAACGGGGGCGAGCTGATCGTCGAGACCCGCAACCTCGAAGGCGAAGAGCTGCCGTTCGACGGCAAAGGGCGTCAGTTCGTCCTGCTTTCGGTGACGGATACCGGTGTGGGCATGTCACAGGAGGTGTTCGAGCGCGCGTTCGAGCCGTTCTTCTCGACCAAGGAACCGGGCCGCGGAACCGGTCTCGGCCTCAGCACCGTCTACGGCTTCGCGGTGCAGTCGGGCGGCCATGCGGCCATCGAGAGCGTACCCGGCAAAGGCACCACCGTACGTCTCTACCTTCCTCGCGCCGAGGAGCAGCCGGAAGCGCACGTGGGATCGCCGGCGGAAATGGTGCGGCTCTCCGAGAACAGCGAGGTGGTGCTGGTTGTGGAGGACAACGCCGACGTGCGCGAGATCACCCTGCAGCGTGTGGAAGGGCTCGGTTACATCGCGCTCGAAGCGGAAAGTGGGCCTGCCGCCATCCGCGTCCTCGAAAGCGGCGAGCATGTCGACGTCGTGCTCAGCGACATCGTGATGGCTGGCGGCATGTCGGGATACGACGTTGCTGGCTGGATCAGCGAGCATGCGCCGCATGTCAAGGTCGTGCTGACGACGGGCTATGCCGCCGAAGAAGCACAGCACGATCCGTTGGAGATCGGCGGCCGGCCGATCCTGCGCAAGCCGTATAAGCGTAGCGAACTCGCCGTTGCGCTCCACGACGCGCTCCACGGCAGAGGCACCTAGACCATGATCGCTTCGGACCTATCAGTCCGAAGCGTGAATCATCGGTCTAAGCAAACGACCATGATCGCTTCGGACCCAATCAGTCCGAAGCGTGAATCATCGGTCTGATCGAATGACCATGATCGCTTCGGACCCTATCAGTCCGAAGCGTCGATCATCGGTCTAATCAAAGGCTAGAGCCGCTTCACGTTGCCGGCAAAGACATAGCCGACGCCGCGAACGGTCTTCACCAGCATCGGCCGTTCGCTTTCCGGCTCGAGCTTCTTGCGCAGTCTCGCGACCAGAGCGTCTATCGACCGGTCCAGCGGGGTCCAGTCATGGCCCTTCAAAAGGTCCATCAGCTCATCGCGCGAGAGCACCCGCCCCGGCCTTTGCAGAAAGAGAGCGAGCAGATTGAACTCGGCCGTCGTCAGGTCGCGAACGGCGCCCGCCGGATCGCGCACCTCGCGGCGCGGCATGTCGACGATCCACCCGTCGAAGCCGTAGCGCACGCCGCCCTCGGGGGCGGGGACGCTCGGGGCTATTCCCCCAACGTAACGGCGCAATACGGCGCGTACCCGCGCCACCACCTCCCGCATGAGGAATGGCTTTGGGATATAATCATCCGCGCCCAGCTCGAGCCCCACGATCCGGTCGATCGCATCGCCCTTCCCCGTAATCATAATGATCGGCGTATTGCGGGCCGCCCTCAGCTCGCGCGCCACCTTGAGACCGTCCTCGCCGCCGAGCTTCAGGTCGAGCGTAACGAGGCTCACCGGATTGCGTTCGATGAGGTCCATCGCCTGCCGCCCGTCGCTCGCTTCGAGCACAGAGAATCCCTCGCCCTCGAGGCCGGTGCGCAGAAGCTCGCGCACCTGTGGCTCGTCGTCGACAATCAGGATCGTATGTTGGGCGTCCAGGGTAGGCATTCCGGCTATTTTCGGGCGCTCGACCGTCTCTGTTACATGCTGTCACACAAGCGCACAATCGGGTCAAATCCGTGCGGCGCCGAGAGGGTACTTTGTCGCCAATTCGGCCCTGAGACGATAAATCCCACGGTGGTTCGCGGTGAGCAACAATCGCGATAACGGGACAGAAAAGAACTGCTGCGGCGCCTGCCGGAACCCCGGCGGGCAACGGCCGAGCTTTGTCGTCGGAGTTTTTGCCGAAGCCGAGATGGCGAAAGGAGCCGCCGAGCGCGTGCGTTGCGGCACCGGCTGTCCTGAGGTCAACGTTGTATCGGGCTCGAAATCCGGTAACGGCCGCGATCTTAACGGCTTCCACGGCCTGGGATGTGGCCACCTTTACGACCAGATCAGCCACCACCTGCAGTCCGGTGCGCTTCTGGTCGTAGTCGATGTGGAAACCCCCGAGCAGCAGCGCGGCATCTCCCGGGTCCTGCTCGAATCGAAGTGCGATCTGCTTCTCACCCACGACGGCTCCCGCCGCGTCGACTGACGCTCTGGCCGCCACCTAATCCAATCACTTGGGATCGGGGTCGGGCCCGGGCTCCTCGTCCTGTATCGCCCGCCAGCCCGCACCTTCGAGATCCTCGAACTGCCCCGACCGAAGCGCCCATAGGAAAGCTATGAGGCCTAGAAAGCCGAGCACGAGAGCGCATGGAATGAGCCAGACGAGGGCCGTCATCGCGCTTTCACCTTCCCAAGCGCCAGGCGCCGCCCCCGCAGGCGCAGCGCGTTTCCTGTCACCGCGATAGACGATAGCGACATCGCCAGCGCGGCGATCAGCGGCGTCACGTAGCCCGCAACCGCAAGCGGCACGAACAGGAAATTATAGCCGAGCGAGATCGCGAAGTTTTCGAACGCCATCCGCTGTGCCGCGCGCGATACCTTCAGCACCTCGCCCACCGGCGCAAGCGACTCGCCCTGGAAGACGGCATCCGATGCCGTCTGGCTGACGTCCGCCGCCGTCGAAGGCGAGAGCGAAGCATGTGCCGCCGCGAGCGCCGGAGCATCGTTGAGGCCATCGCCAACCATCAGCACACGGCAACTCTGGCCCTTCAGCTCCTCGAGGCGCGCAATCTTTCCGTCAGGGCGTACTTCAGCGGCCCACTCCTCGATGCCGACCTCGGCCGCCGCAGACCGGACGGCAGCCTCGCGGTCTCCGGAGAGGAGGCAAACGCGATAGCCAGCGGCCCGCAGCTCGGAAACGAGGGTCTTTGCATCGGAACGCAGGGCATCGTCAAAACGCAGGGCAACGGGAGAGGCGCTTCCTTCGCGGAACCACAGCGATGACGTCTCGGCGCCATCCGTTCCTGCGCTCGCGGCATCGACCCATACTGCCGATCCAAGGCGCCGCTCACCGCGCGGGGTTTCGCTGCGCAGGCCGCTGCCCGGCTCCTCGACGACGCCGTCGGCTACGGCAAATGCCAAACCGCGCTCGCGAGCCGTACGCACCACGGCGCGGGAATAGGGATGCCGGCTTGCTACCGCGAGAGATGCGGCCGCCGCGAGCGTGCGGTCGTCGATCTCGGACGCGTTGCTCAGCGATGGCTCGCCCCGCGTCAGCGTACCCGTCTTGTCGAAGACGATGGTATCGACCTCCGACAGCCGCTCGAGCCCATCCGGCGCCTTCACGATCACGCCCCTGCCAAACAGCCGGCTGGCCGCCGCGACCTGCACCGCAGGCACGGCGAGGGCAAGCGCACATGGACAGGTGATGATCAGCACCGCGATGGCGTAGGTCAGCGAGCGTTCGAATCCGGCGCCGGCGATGAGCCAGCCGAGCAGGGTTGCGAGACCCAGCAAATGCACCGCCGGTGCGTAGAGCCGCGCGGCACGGTCGGCGAGCCGCACATAGCGCCCGCGTCCCTGCTCCGCCGCCTGCACGAGGCGCGCGATTTCGGCGAGCAGCGTGTTGTCGTCGGTGGCAGTCGCCTCGATCACGATTGCCGCGCCGAGATTGACGGTGCCGGCGTGAACGAGCGTCCCCATGGTCGCGTGACGCGGCACCGTCTCGCCTGTGATGAGGCTGGTGTCGACGTGTGTCGCCCCGCTCACGATGCGACCGTCGACCGGCATTCGCTCACCCGGTGCGACCTGCACCTTCATACCCACGGTCAACTCGCGCGCGGGAACGCGGCGTACTGCGCCTCCCACTCCGATAACGTTGGCGGCGAGCGCCTTGAGGCCGATGAGGTTTTCCGCGGCGCCCCGGGCGCGCACGCGCACCTTTTCGTCGAGATAGCGCCCGACGAGCAGGAAGAATGTCAGCGTGATGGCCGCGTCGAAATAGACTTGCTCCGTGCCGCGCACCGTTTGATAGACGCTCATCGCGGTCGCGAGCGAAATGCCGAGCGATATCGGCACATCCATGTTGAGATTGCGGGACCGCAGCGCGGCAAAAGCTGAACGGAAGAACGGCTGCGCCGAATAGGCGATGGCGGGCATCGCAATGAGCGCCGAGAGCCAGTGAAAGAGGCCTTGGGCGGAGGCGTCCATGTCGCTGGCGACACCCGCCCACACCGACACGGACAACAGCATGACGTTGGACGATGCAAAGCCGGCAACGCCTAGGCGGCGCAACAGGTCGTCGGCGCGGGCGCTCGCGGCTTCATCGGCGCTACCGACGGACTCCGCGGCCCGATAGCCGGTGTTGTCCAGCACTTCGATGAGTTGCAGTGGATCGACTTTCGTCTCGTCGTACGTGACTGCCACGCGCTTGGCGGCAAGACTTGCGCGCGCAGAAACGACACCTTCCGCACCCCGCAATGCGCGCTCGATGTTGCCCATGCAGGCGCCGCACTGCATGTTTTCAATGATCAAAGATACGGTACGCGTCGACCGGCCTTCACTGCCACTGGCCTCGTCGGCCGTCGCAATCTGCGTCACGGCCCGATCCATATCCTTCTCCTTGCCCGGTAGGACGGCACCGCGCTGTCGGCACCGTTGAAAGCGCTGAGATCCACGATCCAGCTACCCCCGCTCAGCTCGCCGAGCTCCGCCTCGTAAACGCCCGCGCGTGTCTCGACGAGATCGACCGTCCTGTCGAAACGGTCCGTAGCAGGCCGGCCGACCCTGGCGACCAGCCGTCTTCCCGCAACGCCGTCCTTCGCAACGTCCGTGAGCCCGACACGCAGCCGTGCCGGCGTGCCGGCGACGCTGATCTCGTCGTGCCAGCCCTTCGACGTCTGCTCCGTCTCTTGCTCGATGCGCTCGTTGTACGCGAGCCCCTTGCGATAGGCGTCCGTCTCCAGGCCTCCGAACGTCGTCACGGCCTGATAGATCATGAACCCATCGACAGCGACGATGATCGCGAAGAACCCGACCAGAATCATCAGTACGTGCGAACCACGCAGCCCCAACCTTGAGTCTTTCGCCGGAATGCTCATCGATCGGGTCCTCGGAAGGTAAGGTCGTGGTACGTGGTCGATCCGTCCTCGGCATCGATTAGCTCGAGCCGGAAAGGCGTCGACGCTCCGCTCAGCAGGCCGCGCTGCGCCGAAGGAACGGTCACGTGCATCTTCAGTGCGCGCAGATCGTCCGGCGCAACGTCGATCCTGGCGTTGGCATCGCCAAATCCAATGATCGACAGTTTCGAGCCTTCGAGACCGGAAATGCCGAGCCGGAAGCTGCGCTCGTGATGCTGCTTGTTCAGGATTTTCACGGTGAAACCGTTGCGCAGGCTTCCATCCGAAAGCTGCACGAAGATCGGGTTGCGGTCCTGCAGCACGCTGATATCGAGTACAGACCGATTGAGCCACGCGACCAGCATGATCCCAGCGACGAGCAGCATCAGCCCCGAGTAAAGGAGCGTGCGCGGGCGGATGATGCGCGCCTTCGTGCGCTCCCCCGTTACCGGCGCGTCGACGTTCCGGAACGTGTCGTACGCGATGAGACCCTGCGGACGGCCCACCTTGTGCATGATGTCGTTGCACGCGTCGATGCAGAGCGCGCACTGTATGCATTCGAGCTGCGAGCCATCGCGGATATCGATTCCCATGGGGCAAACGGCGACGCAAGCTTTACAGTCGATGCAATCACCGCGGCCTTCCCAGGTCTGGCCCTTCTTATGCGGGCCACGCGGCTCGCCACGGTAGTCGCGATAGGTGATGAGAAGGGAATCGCGGTCGAACATCGCAGCCTGGATGCGCGGCCACGGACACATATAGATGCACACCTGCTCGCGGGCGATGCCGCCGAGCAGATAGGTCGTACCGGTGAAGATGGCGAGGAAGGCGTAGGCGATCACGGGCGCATCGCCCGTAACCAGCTCGTGCGCAAGCGTCGGGGCGTCGCGGAAATAGAAGACCAGCGCGCCCCCCGTCGCAAGCGCGATTAGCAGCCACGAGATGTGGGTTCCGCCCTTCTTCCATATCTTCTCGAACGTCCACCGGCTGTTATCGAGCCGCAGACGCGCGTTGCGGTCGCCCTGCCAGAACCGCTCGACCACGATCATCAGATCGGTCCATACGGTCTGCGGGCAGGTATATCCGCACCACATGCGGCCCGCGATCGCGGTCACGAGGAACAATCCCAGCGACGATAGAATGAGGATGCCGGTGATGTAGTAGAGCTCCTGCGCCCAGATCTCGATCGGACCGAAAAACAGCCGCTGGTTTGCGAAGTCGAGCAGGAACGCCTGGTCGGGGAGATTGGGCCCGCGATCCCAACGGAACCACGGCAGCGCATAGTAGATGCCGAGCGTGACGAACATCACGGCCCACTTCACGTTGCGGAAGAGGCCGCGCGCGAGCTTGGGATAAACCTTCTTCCGCCCGATGTAGGCCTCCATCGGGCGCGAGCCGACGGAGATTTCACTCGTTCTCGATATCGTATTCATGCGCGGCTCCCGCCGACGAAGGCGCACGGACTTCCTCGGCTACTTTCCGCCACCCAGCGAGTGCACATAGGCAGCAAGCATCTTGATCGTAACGGGATCCAACCGGCCACCCCAACTGGGCATGACGCCGCCCCGGCCAGTTTCGATCGACTTCTCAACATCCGCGAGCCGGCTGCCATAGAGCCAGATACCGTCGGTGAGGTTTGGCGCACCGACATCCTGATTGCCCTTGCCGTTCTCACCGTGGCAAGCCGCGCAGTTCTCAGCAAAGATTTTGCTGCCGCGTTCCACAGCAGCCGGATCGGTCGATGCGCCCGAAAGCGAAAGCACGAACTGCGCGGTATCGGCGATCTCTGCGGGTTTCAGGATGCCGTCGAGCCCGAAGCGCGGCATGGCCATGTCGCGCGTCTCCGCGTTGCCGGCGCGAATGCCATGCGTGATCGTGTATTCGATTGCCTCAGGCGTCCCACCCCACAGCCAATCGTCGTCGTTGAGATTGGGATAGCCGATAGCACCAGCGCCGCCCTTGCCGTGGCAGGGGCCGCACTTGTCGCCGAATACCGCAGCGCCACCCGCCATCACGAAGGTGAGAAGCTCGGGATCCTTCTCGATATCGGCCAGCGGCGTCGCAGCGATCTTTTGGAAATACTGCGCCTGCGAAGCCTTCGCTTCGGCGATCTCCTTGGACACCGCATCGCGCTGGCTGTAGCCGAGCACGCCTTTGGTGTAGCCGTTGAGCGTCGGCCAGGTCGGGTAGATGATCCAATAGCCGATAGCCCACACGATGCTGGCATAGATCATGTACAGCCACCACTTGGGCAGCGGCTTGTTCAGCTCTTTCAGGTCGCCGTCCCAAACGTGACCCGTTGTTTCGACGCCGGTGACGCTGTCGATTTCCTTCTCAGCCATCAGGCCTTCCCCTCCGGTTCGTCGTCTTTGTCCTCGAGCGGAAGCTGTGCCGCCTCATCGAACTTCTTCTTGTTCCCAGGCCAGAACACGTAGGCGATGATGCCGATGAAGAGCGCGACGAACAGAACGAGCGCTACGGTCTGCGAAAGAACGGTTGCGGATTGATAATCCATCGTCCGGTTCCTCAGCGTAGGTTGGGGCCAGCTGCGTCGAACGTAGTGAAATCCACCAGCGTCCCCAGCATCTGCAGATAAGCAATCATGGCATCGAGCTCGGTGGGCTCTTCCGCCTGGGTTCCATCGAACTTGCGCACCTGGGCCTTGGGATACCGCTCGAGAAGCGCCTTCGATTCTTTGCTATCGGGCGAAATCTGCGCCACGACATCGCTCTTGGCCTTCTCGATCATCTCGTCGCTGTATGGCACGCCCGCAATGCGCAGCGCCTGCATGCGCTTGTCGATATCGCTGTAGTCGAGCTTGCGCTGCTCGAGGAACGGATAGCCGGGCATCACCGACTCCGGCACCACCGAGCGCGGACGGCGCATGTGGTCGACGTGCCAGGCATCCGAATACTTGCCGCCGACTCGCGCCAAGTCAGGTCCGGTACGTTTCGAGCCCCACTGGAACGGGTGGTCGTACATGCTCTCGGCCGCGAGGCTGTAGTGGCCATAACGCTCGATCTCGTCGCGCATCGAGCGGATCATCTGCGAGTGGCAATTGTAGCAGCCCTCGCGGACGTAGATGTCCCGCCCCGCCAGCTCCAGCGGCGAGTAAGGCCGCATACCCTGCACCTTCTCGATGGTGGACGACAGGAAGAACAAAGGCGCGATTTCAACAAGACCACCGATGGACACCACGATCAGGATGCCAATCATCAGCACCATCGAGTTCTTTTCGAAAATGTCGTGCTTCATTGCTTCCTCACTCGGCGGGCGTGGCGGCAGGGGCGTGGCGCAGCTCCGGTGCTGCTGCCGATGCCGGCTGCTCGGCGATATCGGAAGAAAGCTCGCCGCGAATCGTGCGCCAGACATTGATCGCCATCAGCACGCCTCCAATTAGGAACAGCAGACCGCCCGTTGCGCGGATGATGTATGGCCAGTGCATCGCTTCCACGGACTCGACGAACGAGTACTTGAGGAAGCCGAGGTTGTCGTACGCACGCCACATGAGACCCTGCGTGATGCCCGACACCCACATCGCCGTGATGTAGAGAACGATGCCGATGGTGGCGGTCCAGAAATGCCACTCGACGAGCCGCAGCGAGTAGAGGCCCTTACGCTTCCACAGCCACGGAACGAGGCAGTAGATCGCGCCGAACGACACCATGCCGACCCAGCCCAGCGCACCGGAGTGAACGTGACCGATGGTCCAGTCGGTGTAGTGCGACAGGGAGTTGACCGACTTGATGGACATCAGCGGCCCCTCGAACGTCGACATGCCGTAGAAGGCCACCGACACGACGAGCAGACGCACGACCGGATCGGTCCGCAGCCGGTCCCAGGCGCCCGAGAGCGTCATCAGACCGTTGATCATGCCGCCCCAGGACGGCATCCAAAGGATGATGGAGAACGTCATCCCGAGCGTCTGCGCCCACTCGGGCAGCGCGGTGTAGTGCAGATGGTGCGGGCCGGCCCAGATGTAGATGAAGATGAGCGACCAGAAGTGCACGATGGACAGCCGGTACGAATAGACCGGCCGCTCCACGCGCTTCGGAATGAAGTAGTACATGATGCCGAGGAAGCCGGCGGTGAGGAAGAATCCGACCGCGTTATGACCGTACCACCACTGCGTCATCGCATCCTGCACGCCGGAGAAGAGCGAGTAGCTCTTGGTGCCCAGGAGCGAGACCGGAATCGCGAGGTTGTTGACGATGTGCAGCATGGCAATCGTCACGATGAAGGCGAGGTAGAACCAGTTCGCCACGTAGATGTGCGGCTCGCGGCGCTTCCACAGTGTGCCGAGGAAGACGAGCAGATAGCAGACCCAGACGATCGTCAGCCAGATGTCGACATACCATTCCGGCTCGGCATATTCCCGCGCCGCCGTGACGCCGAGCACGTAGCCCGATGCTGCGAGCACGATGAAGAGCTGGTAGCCCCAGACCACGAAATACGGCAGCCAGTAGCCGAAGAGGCGCGCCCGGGAGGTGCGCTGCACGACGTAGAGCGACGTGGCGATAAGCGCGTTGCCGCCGAAGGCGAAAATGACTGCGGACGTATGCACCGGCCTCATGCGGCCGAAATTGGTCCAGGGCAGGTCGAAGTTCAGATCCGGAAAGGCGAGCTGCCAGGCGATGAGATCGCCCACCGCAAACCCGACGATGCCCCATACGACGGCCGCGATGGTTGCGACTTTGACCGGCCCGTCCATGTAATGGGACTGCTCGTTGGCGTCGACCGGACGCGGATGCGTCATGACGTAGTAGCCGGCCGCTGCGCTGGCGACCAGAAAGAGGAGCCCGTGCAGGCGCATCACCTCGTCCTGGCCGTATAGAGCAAGTATCAGACCAACGATAACGCCGAGCACCGAGACAATCGTCGCGGTGGCCCCCGAAAGCACAATGAGTTCTTCGCTGGCTGCCTTCATTATTGAACCCTCGTCCTCACCCAGACCGCCGACGATAGGCAGACGCGCCACAGGACCATTGACGGCGATCAAACCTGCGACGAAGCGCACCGTATTTTGCCTATTCACATGCTCCGCACCGACACGTGATCCCCAGGCTTGATGCTGATCAACCTGCACGCGGCCAGCCGCTTCCATGGTGCGCGTGCGCAAACACAAAGCCGATGGAGGAAGCAGTGAACCAGATGCCGAGGGCGATTGCAGACGACGCGGAGGCCATGAGCCCGGCCGAATTCGAAGCCGCTATCCGTGCCGTTGGCGCCGAGCGCTACCACGACAAGCACGTGTTCCATAAGCTTCTGCATGGCGGCAAACTCAGCAAAGGCCAGGTGCAGGCCTGGGCGCTCAACCGCTACTGCTACCAGGCCGCCGTGCCGCGCAAGGATGCCGCACTGATGAGTCGCACGCACGACCGCGAGCTGCGGCGCGAATGGATCCATCGCATCCATGACCACGATGGCCTCGGCGAGGAGCAGGGCGGCATCGAGCGCTGGCTGGTGCTGACGGACGGCCTCGGCCTCGATCGCGACTACGTCATCAGCATGGACGGCGCATTGCCGGCGACACGCTTCGCTGTCGAAGCCTACGTGCGGTTCGTGGTCGAGCAGCCGCTCACCGTTGCAGTCGCCTCGTCGCTGACCGAGCTGTTCGCGCCCGCGATCCACCGCGAACGCATCGCCGGCATGTTGGAGAACTATTCCTTCGTCGACGATGAGGTGATGGCTTATTTCAAACGCCGGCTAACCCAGGCGCCCCGCGATGCCGACTTCGCCCTCGACTATGTGAAGCGTAACGCCAGGACGCGCAGCGAGCAGGAAGCATGTGTCGCGGCCGTGCGTTTCAAGTGCAACACCCTGTGGGTGCAGCTGGATGCGCTCCACCATGCCTACGTCAGCCCGGGGCTCATTCCTCCCGGCGCATTCCAGCCATCCGCCTGACACACCGCCGAGCTGTAGGCGACATTATTGTGCATCCGCACAAGGGCCTTCCCCCGGGGGAGGCCCTTACCTGTATTCGGCGGGATGAAAACAGAAAGCGCCACGGCTACGGTTTTACCCTGGGCAGCAACCGGTCCTCCGAACGGCAAACGCCGGCCCGCGATCCCACTTACTGCCGGTCGGCACTGGCAGAAGACGGGAGACGGGCCGGCGACGCCTGCCCGGCCTTGCGGCCGGACGGCATTCGTCTCGGCTTATTCGTTGGCGAGTTCGACGAGCCGGGCGAGATTGCGCAAGTGTACGCGCGTTGCACCCTGCTCGATCTCGATGACGCCCATCGTCCGCAGCTTGGTGAGCGTACGGCTCACGGTTTCGATGGTGAGGCCCAGGAGATCGGCGATATCGCTGCGGCGCATCGCGAGGTTTATGGTCGAGGATTCTTCAGCGCCCGTACGGCGGTGCAGCCGGACGAGGAACGCTGCCACACGCTCGATGGCGCTGCGCTGTCCCACCGTAACCAGAAGGCTGCGGGTCGCCGCGAGTTCGTGACAAACGGATTTGTAGAGCTTCAGGGCCAGTCTGGCATCGGTCTCGGCGATGCGCTCTAGCGCCGCCACGGAGAGGCACTTGACCCGCGAGGTCACGGTCGCCTGCGCGCTCAGCACATGCTCGTCGAGAACGCCGAGCCCGATGAGATCGCCCGGATAGGCAAAGTCGATGATCTGGCGGCGGCCATCCGGGAGCGTCTTATAGACGGCAATCACCCCCTCTTCGACGTAAAATACGTAGTCCCGGCTGTCGCCCTCGCAGAAGACGTGCTCCTTGGCCAGAAGCCGGCGAATGGTTGCGGTTGCCATCCGATCGTCGAACGAGGTGGAGGACGATCCGACGTGCGACCGCCTGACGTCTACCGTCGGTTCCGGATGCACCGCGAGCATTGCACTTTCTCCGTCATTGGATCTTCCTCGGATGGTCTAACGACGCCGGGTCGCGCAGGTATGTCCGCTGCGTGACGTTTTGTAAGAGTGTGTAACAGCGCCGAGGTCATCGTGCCGCAGCATGGATGATTTCAATCAAGGCGCGCCCGGTGCGGCCGTCTAATTTGCGGCTATGAAAGTTGACGTCGACATTCGCGCGCATATCGACGCGGACGCGCATCTCCAGCGGGAGATTAACCACGCGCTTTCCGCCACTGCCGACGGCCTCGCGGTGTCCGGCGATCTCCGTCTGGTGCGTATCTTGACGCGGACACTCGCGCCGAGCTGGACCGAGCACGTCAGCTTTCAGGAGGAAGTCATCTTCCCCATCGCGGCAGCGCGCCACGGTGGAAGCACGAAAAAATCCATCGCGCTGCTACGCGCCGACCACGACAACCTGTCGCACCAGCACACCGAAATCGGGTCGGTGTTGCAGGATCTGCTCGATGGCCACGCCACCGATCTCGACCGGCTCAGCGCGACGTTACGCGCCACCATGGCGTTGCGGCGCTCCCACTTTCTTCTCGACGCCGAGCTTCACACGTCGCTGCCCGCACCCTACACCTCGAAGGAGCGCGCGTTCTGCGTCCATTGGATGAAAACGCGCCCGCGAGCGCGCTTCCCGCTTAGTCTGCTGCGCGATGGGGGTCATTCCATCCCGCGCGGACCGGGACGCGTTCATTGAAGTTGGCCAGAGTAACGAGCGCCAGAAGCGAGCATCCATGGATGGCATCCTACTCATCGCACTCAATGGGTTGGCGCTCGGGCTCGCCAGCACCCTCCATTGTGCGGGGATGTGCGGCGCCATCTCGTGCAGCCTGCTGCTCGCCCAGGAGCGGGGAGGCCAACGGAATGCGCACTACGCGTTTGCGCTCACCCATGCGGGGCGGGTCGCCGCCTACGCCCTCGCCGGTGCAGTTGTAGGAACCATCGGCGCCCCCGCCATCGCGTGGCTCGACCGCGATACCGCTTTCCGCCTTCTGCAATGGGCCGCTGCAGCCTCGCTGATCTGGATTGGACTTTCCACCGCTGGCCTCGTTCCCTCCATCACGCTCATTGACCGCGGCCTCACCTCGATCGCCGATGGCCTCGCGCGCCTTCATTCGAGATCGCAGCGGCGTGTCTATGTGCCGGTCCTGTCCGGCCTCGCATGGGGAATGATGCCGTGCGCCATGGTCTACGCGGCGCTGTTTACCGCCATGCTGTCGGGCTCGATCGTCGGCGGCGCCGCCACCATGACCGCTTTCGGCATTGGCACGCTGCCGGGGCTCGTCGCGGCAAGCTTCGGGTTCCGCCGCCTCGCGCAGGTGAAAAACAACCGGACAACCCGCGTGGCCGCAGGCCTCGCCGTGGCGGTGTTCGGTGCGGCCACGGTCTTCTTCGCACACCCGAACTCGCCCTATTTCTGTCTGCCAGGGCAAACCGCAAGCCCCGCGTCCGATCGCAGCACGCCCCCACGCTCGGAGGCTTTCCTTGATCGCCATCAAGAACGCCCGCGGGCTGCCGCTCTAGCTTTCGCTCCGTAATTAAAACTGCAATCGCGGTAGGCGGACCATGAATCCCGAAATCGTGAAGCGCTATTCGGCGCCCGTGCCCCGTTACACCAGCTATCCCACAGCGCCGCACTTCACCGCCGACGTAGGCGCCGACCAATATGCAGACTGGCTGGCAGCGCTCCCGCCAGCTTCACGTCTCTCGCTCTACCTGCACATTCCCTATTGCGTTTCGCTCTGCTGGTATTGCGGCTGCTGCACCAAGGAAGTGCGGCGCTACGATCCGGTCGGCCAGTATTTGCCGTCCCTCTATGCGGAGATCGAAGACGTCTCCGGGCGACTACCCGCCGCACACAGTGTTGCGCACATCCACTGGGGTGGTGGCACGCCGAATATCCTTTCCGGCGACGACATCGCGCGCCTTGCGGAAGTTCAGGCGAAGCATTTCCAGCTCGGCGAAGGTGCCGAGTTCGCGGTAGAGATCGATCCGCGCGGGCTCGACGATGAACGCGTCACTGCATTCGCGCGCGCCGGCGTCACCCGCGTCTCCCTCGGCGTGCAGGATTTCGACACCAAGGTTCAGGCGGCCATCAACCGCCACCAATCCTTCGAGCAGACGAAGTTCGCCGCAGACGCCTTCCGCGCAGCCGGCATCAGCGGCATCAACGTCGACGTCGTCTATGGCTTGCCACACCAGACCCGCGATGGCGTGCAGCGCACGATCGAGCAGGTGCTCGCGCTTCGCCCCGCGCGCGTTGCCGCTTTCGGCTATGCCCATCTGCCGTCTCGCCTCAAGCACCAGCGGATGATCGACGACGCCGCGCTTCCCGACTCGATCGAGCGCTTCGCGCAGGCGAGCCGCATCGCGCGCACCCTTGGCGCAGCAGGCTACGTGCGCGTCGGCCTCGACCATTACGCCCTGCCCGACGATCCGCTCGCAGGCAATACGCTGGCGCGCAACTTCCAGGGCTACACGACCGACACCGCCGATGCCCTCATCGGCCTCGGCACGTCCGCCATCGGGCGTTTGCCGCAAGGCTACGTGCAGAACCACCCTGCCACGGGCGAATATGTGCGGCGCATCGGCGAAGGCCGGCTCGCGACATCGCGCGGATTCGTGCTGTCGGAGACGGACCGGATGCGCGGTTTCGTCATCGAACGGCTCATGTGCGATCTCGCTTTTCCGGCCCGTGAGTTGCGGCTACGTTACGGCAACGGCGCAGAAGAAATCCTCCAGGAGGCGCAGGCTCTGCTGGAGGCCGACCGGGATCGTCTCATCGAGCGCGACGGCGAAGCCTTCCGTGTCACCGACCGCGGGCGTCCGTTCGTGCGCTCCATTGCTGCGTGTTTCGATTCCTATTTCGACGAGGGCGCAACGCGTCACGCACCGGGTGTCTGACGCCGCGTTTGGGGACAAGACATGAACGACCATTTCTGGCCGTCACTCTATCCAGGCATCATCGTTGCGTTGATCATCGGATTTGCGACCGGCGGCATCCTCGCCATCATCACCGGTGCTTTGGGTGGCCTCATCGGCTCGGTCGCCGCCTATTTCATGACCGCATGGATGGGGCTGGAGGAGTCCGTTGCCTCGCTCATCATCCTGATCCTGGGCGCCAGCGCCGGCGGCTATATCGGCGCACAGGCCGGAGTACGCTTAGCGGCGCAGCGCAAGCACGGATGACGACAGCTTAGCGCTTCTTTTCGGTCAACGTAGAAGCCAGTCTCTGCCATTGCGCATCGCAGCCGGGCAAGCCGAAGCGCAGCCACTCCGGCGCCGCTGGAAAGCGGCGCACGAGGATGCCCGCGCGCCCAAGTTTGTCGGCAATAGCACGCGCACGGTCATGCGTTGCGAGGCGAAAAAGGCGCGTACCGCCGACTATCTCGAAACCGGCGTTTTGAAGCAGTGCATCAAGACGCGCGCAGTCGGACGCAAGACGTTCGGAGGCAGCAGCCAGCCATGCGACATCGCGCAGCGCCGCCGTGCCGACGGCAACCGCCGGTCCCGACACGGCCCATGGCCCGAGCTCCGCGCGCAAGCGTCGGCGCAAACCTTCATCCGATGCGATGGCAAAGCCGAGTCGCGCCCCGGCGAGCCCGTAGGTCTTGCCGAACGAGCGCAAAACGACCGCCGCTCTCGGAAGCTGTGGGGATACGAGGCTGACGCTGCCCTCTTCGAAGTCCGCAAACGCCTCATCGACGACGAGCAGCCCATCCCGTTGCGCCAGCTCGGCGGCCAGATCGCCCAACTGCTGTGCGGCAATGGTGCGGCCGGTCGGGTTGTTCGGGTTGACGAGGACGACCACGCGGGCGTCGCCGATGTCGGAAAGGCTGGCCCGCTCCTCCACGCGATGCCCGCACCGCGCCCACGAGACGGCATGCTCGCCATAGGTCGGGCCGAGGACGACGACGTCCGTTGCGCTGATGATCCGGGGGATAGCCTGGATGAGCGCCTGACTGCCCGGCGCCGCGATCACGTGATCCGCGCTCACCGCGCCATAGCGCTGCGCGGCCGCCTCCCGCAGCTCCCTCTCCGCGCCCGATTGCGGAAGCCGCGTCCAGGCGTCCGTATCAACCGGCGGAACCGGATAGGCATGGGGGTTGACGCCGGTCGAAAGGTCGATCCACGGCTCCGGCGCATCAGGAAAGCGGCGGCGCGCCACGTCGATGTCGCCCCCATGGGCCACCGGTTCTATGTGGCTCGCTGTCATGCTAGCACCTCAGCCCACCGAAGCGCCTGGATCGCCGACGCATGTATCCGTTCACCACACTCGTTGCCGTCGCGCTCGACGCGGCCTGCGGCTACCCGCAGTGGCTGTTCGCCCGCATCGGCCATCCGGTGAGCTGGATCGGGCGCCTGATAGCACGGTGCGAAGCGCGCTGGAACGATCCGCGGCTTTCCTTCGCAGAAAGGCGCCGCAACGGCGTATTGGCCCTCGCGGTAACCCTTTTCGCAACGGCCACCGTGACGCTCGCCCTTGTGGCGCTGGCGAGGGGCCTCCTCCCAGCGCCATGGAGCGCCGTACTCGTAGGACTGGCCGCGAGCACGCTCATCGCCCAGCGCAGCCTCAACGATCACGTCGCCGCCGTCGCCCATGCGCTGGAGGCGGAAGGCATCGACGCGGGAAGAAATGCCGTTGCGCAGATCGTCGGGCGGGAAACGGCCGCGCTCGATACCGCGGGCGTCAGCCGGGCGGCGATCGAAAGCCTCGCCGAGAACTATTCCGATGGCGTCGTCGCGCCCGTCTTCTGGCTGCTCGTTGGCGGACTGCCCGGCGCCGCACTCTATAAGACGATCAACACGGGCGACAGCATGGTCGGCCATCGCAGCGAACGCTACGAGGCATATGGCTGGGCATCGGCGCGGCTCGACGACATCGTCAACCTGCCCGCTTCCCGGCTTGCAGCCGTTTTCATCATCGTCGCCGCCGCCCTGCTGACCGGCTGCAATGCGAAAGGAGCGGCGCGCGCGGTCGCGAGGGATGCGCGATGCCACCGCTCCCCGAACGCCGGCTGGCCGGAGGCAGCCATGGCGGGCGCGCTCGGATTGCGGCTCGCCGGCCCGCGCATCTACGGCGGCGAAACCGTCGACGACCACTGGATGGGCGATGGCCGCGCCGCCGCGACCGCCGACGACATCTACCGCGGCCTGCACCTGTTCCGCGTAGCGTGCATGCTGCAGGCACTGGTGATCGGCACCCTGGCCTTCGTAGCAATCCTATGATGCGTCCCATCGCAAAACGCGCGACCATGCCGGCGGATTGCTTTACTTCCGCCACCAGCACACACTTCGGGTAAACGATGGACGAACCGTTTTCGATAGCGCTCGACCGGCCGCTGCTCACCGTCACATTCCAAGTGCCGCAGCGCGTGCTGAGCTGGTCCATGCTGCGGCCGGGCTTGCAGGTTGCGCGCCGCATCGCATGGCTTGAGGTGCGCAACGCCGACCTTCCCGCCAACATCGATGCGTTCGACGTCATCAGCGGGCGCATTCACGACGCAGGTCTGGACGACGCGGTTGTTCTCGTCACCTCGCGCGACATCCGCCGCAACCATTTCTCCCACGTCCGCATCGAGGATATGCAGGCCAGATGCCTCACGACCGTCGGCCTATCCAATAGCGAGCGGGTCGGCACACGCTTGCATCGCCCTCCTCCGTTCACCGGCACGATCAACACGCTCGTGCATATCTCGCATCCGCTCACCGACGGCGCGGTGATCGAAGCGATGTCCATCGCCACCGAGGCCCGCACGACGGCGGTTCTCGATGCGGCAGTGCATCGCGGCGGCCTTGCCGTCACCGGGACCGGCACCGACTGCATCGCTATCGCCGCTCCGCTGGACGGCGAGGCTGTCCGCTATGCCGGCAAGCACACTGCCCTCGGTGAAGCGATCGGCGCCGCCGTCTATCGCGCCACCGCGGACGGCATTGCCGACTGGAAAACGGATTACGCCGAAATGAGCGCGCCGGCCGTCGCGACCGCCGATCCTGAGCGACAACCCTGCGCGGGGGCCAGCCTACAGATCAGAACTTGATCATCACGCCGCTGATGACGAGGTCGAGATTCTCCAGCGGCGCGTTCGCGATCGGGCCTTCCACGGTGCCGGTTGCACCGATCTGCCGGAGCAGCAGGTCACCCTGCACGTGCCGGTAGGAAAGATAGAGAATCATCGCTGCGCTATCGATGCCCTGCGCAACACCGAGCCCCCAAATATCGACACCCGTGTACCACTCCGCCCAGTTCCCGGCGCCGGTGGGATTGAGCGCATCGCCCGCCCGAATGGTGCGCCGCGTTCCTCCGGCGCCGTCGTAGTCATAGTATTCGCCGTAGATCGTCGTCTTGCCGAGATCGAAGAACTTCTTCTCGATGCCCGCCTGCGCCGCCCAGAAGAATTGCGTGTCTTCGACATCGGTGCCGTTGAAGCGTTGTGTTTTATAAATGAAGTCGTCGATCTTCAGCCCCGTTCCGAAATTGAGGAAGAGACCCGAGCGATGGTCGAGGACACTGAACGATCCGCCCAGCTGGTAGCAATCGCTGGTCTCGCGGTTGTCCGGACGCCTTTCGGCCGCGGCGCACAACGGGATTTGCGAGCCCGAAAGCAGGCCAAGAAAGCCGATGCCAGCCTCGAACTCGATATCGCCGATCTTCGTCTCGTAGCGTAGCGCGACGTCCCAAAATTCCTGCGTGCCGACCGAGGCTGAAAGCTGAAAGCCATAAAGCGTCGGCGAGATGTATTTCACGACATCGAAACCGCGCTCGCCTTCGCCCGGCTGATCGCCGCTGTCGCCGAGAAGCCGCCGCCATGAGATGCCACTGCTCGTCAATCGCCCATTGACGGCCGAGCGCAGCAACATGCCGAGGCCCGTGTCCTCGACGTCCGAATACTTCGCGAATGCCTGTGTCTGGGTGAGGTTAGATTCGGTGATCTTGTCGGTCGCCGCCGTGCTCAACCCCACCAGGAAGGTGCCGAGCCGCTTCTCCTTCACGTACCAGTAGATGTCCCGTAGATCGAAGCCGATATCGTCGGGGTTGTCGTTGCCCTTGGCGTTGAGCTGATTGACGCGCTTGGAGTTGGCCGAGCGGATTCCGATCTCCAGCTTGAAGCCCGCCTCCCAGTCGTCATTGATCTTCCCCTTGCCCTTGAAGCCGAAGCGCGTGCGCTGGTTGTCGTTCGTGACCTCGTAGACATCGCCCTCCTTGCCGTCATACCACCCCAGCAGGGCCTGGTTGACGAGACCGTAAGCCTCGAGGCTCACCGCGCGATTGCCGCGATGTGCCACCAGGCTCTCGAGTTCGGCCACCCGCGCGTCGAGATCGGCGCAGCACGGCGAACCGACACCCTCTGCCGCAGCAGACGAAAACATGATCAGAAAAGCAGCAACCGGCTGCGTCCAGTGTGCGCTCAGGAACGTACGTACCAGGACAGCCTCCGCGTGGTGTCCATGCCCAATATATCGAACGCATTGGATTAGCCGATTCGCTGAATGGCGCCGGGATTGTGAACACCACTTGCCCGGCGGGGTCTCCAGTCGGACCGCGGCAGTGGCGCTTCCCAGCGGGCGCTGACGCGAATAATCGAATCGCACCGCGCCTTGCAGAGGCAAGGTGCTGAGATAAGTGTGCGGGTCTAACCTGCGCGGGGAAGCAGCAGCTCGCGGCTCGCTTCGTTCAGCGTACGGCAGCCGGTGAGCGCCATGGCGAGTTCCAGCTCGTCGCGCAAAATGCGCAGCACATGGGCGACACCGCGCGCGCCGGCAACCGACAACCCGAACACGACCGGCCGGCCGACCATCACCGCCGAAGCGCCGCACGCGATGCACTTCAGCACATCGGTCCCGCGCCGGATGCCGCCATCCACCAGGACCGGCACACGTCCGGCCACCCGGTCGACGATCCCGGGGAGCACGGTGAATGTTGCGGGCAGCGTATCGAGAACGCGCCCGCCGTGGTTCGAAACGACGATGCCCGCTGCGCCATGCGCGATGGCAAGCTCGGCATCATCGCCATTCAGTATGCCTTTGAGCACCACGGGCAGGGAGGTGTTCTCGGCCAGCCACGCGACGTCCTTCCATTGCGGCGCGATGGTAAGGAAATATTCGAACACGGGGCTCTCGATCTGCCCCGCTGGGATCGTCTGCGCGTAACCGGCAAGGTTCACGGCGCTGACACCCGCCGGCAAACGAAAGCCGACACGCTGCTCGCGGTTACGTGCGCCACTCACGGGCGCATCGACCGTGACGACCAGCGCTTCATATCCCGCCGCCTCCGCGCGCCGGACGAGATCGAGCGTCACGGCCCGGTCCGGTTGCAGATAGAGTTGAAACCAGCGCCGTGACCCCGAAACCGCCGCGATGTCCTCCAGCGTGGTGCTGGCGAGCGTGCTGACGACGTTCCCCGCATCGAGAGCCGCCGCAGCCATTGCCGTCGCACGCTCGCCGTCGGAATGGGCAAGCCGCTGGTGGGCTAACGGCGCGATGAGAATGGGATGTGCGAGGGTCTGCCCGAATAGCTCGACACGCGTATGGCCGCCCTCGCCCCCGCGCAAAACCCGCGGGTTGAGCGCCGTGCCGTCGAACGCCTCCCTATTCCAGCGCAGCGTGATCTCGTCTGCGGCGCCGCCTGCAAAATAGGCCCAGGCGTTCGCGTCGAGTGCCTGCTCCGCACGGCGCTCGTAATCGGCCAGCGAAACGACACCGGTGGGAATCTCGGCGAGCGTTGGCAGCGGTTCGGTCACGGGACGTCTCTCAAATAGCGCTGAGCCCTATACGCACCGGCGGGCGATCGATGCCAGCAAAATATGCCCACCAATGCGCACATGGTTGACGCCGATCACGCGCTCGGAACGTACCAGCGAAGATGCCGCCCCTGCTGACATTGCACCCCGCGCGCCCTATGGTCCTCCGGTTCTCAACCGGGGCGCAGGACGGCCATGCAGGCGGAAAACTGGATCTCCCATTTCCCGGGCCTGCGCCGGCTGCCCGAAGATATCGTCGGCCCGCTCGTCGCGGCCAGCCGCGTCGCCCGCCTCCCCGCCGGCACGCGCATATTCGGGCCTGGGCAGGCGCCCGAAGCATTCCTTCTGCTCATAAGCGGAACGGTGCGCGTGCAGCAGGTCTCGGAAACCGGGCGCGAGATCGTGCTCTATCGCGTCTCCGCCGGGGATAGCTGCGCGCTCACCACGGCCTGCCTCATGGGCTATGAGGACTATCAGGCCGAGGCGATCGCAGAGACGGATGTCGAGGCCGTCGCCATTCCGCGCGCAACCTTCGATGATCTGATCGCCCGTTCCGCGGATTTCCGCCGCTTCGTCTTCACCGCCTTCAGCCACCGCGTCACCGATCTGTTCAAGGTGATCGAGGAAGTGGCATTTTCGCGCATAGACGTGCGGCTCGCCCAGCGCCTGCTCGAGCGCGCCAATAGTGCCGGGCGCATCGACCTCACGCACCAGCAGCTTGCCGCCGAGCTCGGCACGGCCCGCGAGGTCGTCAGCCGCCAGCTCAACGAGTTCCAGCGGCGCGGGTGGATCACCACCTCCCGTGGCGCCATCGACATCACGCGCCCCGGCGAGCTGCGCCAGCTCGCCGCCGCACCCTGATCGGCCTTCCCGAGCCGCCATGTGACTAGGTCACATACCTGCGCGCCCCGACCGGCTATTCCAGCTTCAATTGCTGGAGGAGCCAACATGCTCAAGAATATCGGAAGATGGGATCGCGTCCTGCGGATCGTCGTCGGCGTCGCCCTGCTCGCCCTTGTATTCGTCGGCCCGAAAACCCTGTGGGGCCTGGTCGGCCTCGTCCCGCTCATTTCCGGGCTGGCCGGCATCTGCCCCGCCTACGCCATCGCGGGCGTGAGTACCTGCGGAGCGGGCTGTTGCAGGCCCAAAAGCTAGGTCATGCTGCAACGGCGGCGGACGCTACGGCGTACGCCGCCCTATATCGGAGGCTGACATGGTCGAAGCCCTAAGCACGGAAAACATTGTTGCAGCGACCGCGGGCGGCGTTCTCATTGGAATTGCCGCCGTGCTGCTCATGGCAATGAGCGGACGTATCGCAGGCGTCAGCGGGTTCGTCTCGCGCCTGCTACCGCCCTATACCGACGATGCAACGCCGAGCCGGCTCGCTTTCGTTGCCGGGCTTATCGTGTCGCCCATTCTCTATACCGCAGCGACGGGGAATGCCGTCGCCATCACCGTGTCGAATAGCGCCCCGTTGCTGGTCGTCGGCGGCCTTCTCGTCGGCTTCGGCGCCGTGCGCGGCGGCGGCTGCACCAGCGGCCATGGCGTATGCGGAACGGCGCGTCTCTCTCCCCGTTCGCTCGTCGCCACCGCCGTGTTCATGGCAACCGGCATCATCACCGTGTTCGTCGTCAGACATGCGATCGGAGCTTGAAATGCAGATCGTCAGCACGTTCGTCGTCGGCACTCTGTTTGGCCTCGGCCTCGTCGTCTCGGGGCTGATCAATCCGGCAAAGGTCCTGAACTTTCTCGACCTCGCGGGCACCTGGGACCCGAGCCTCGCCTTCACGATGGCGGCCGCCGTCCTCGTCACCGCCATCGGTTATCGCGTCGTGTTCCAGCGCCGCGCACCGCTGCTCGCAGGGAGTTTCCAGCTTCCCGCCGCGTCCGATCTCGACGCCCGGCTGATCGGCGGCGCCGCGCTGTTCGGCATCGGCTGGGGCCTCGTCGGCTTCTGCCCAGGCCCTGCGGTCGCGGCACTGTCGTCGGGCATGACATCGCCGATCGTCTTCGTCGGCGCAATGCTCGCCGGGATGGCCCTCGCGCGCATGCTCGACAAGCCCTCTCTCCGTCTTTCCACACAACCGAAAAGCTAGTGGAGGCAGATACCATGACGATTCCACGTCCCGTCGACCTCAGCGTGAAGCCTGAAGTCACCGCGTTCTTCGACGAGCCGACGAACACCATCAGCTACGTGGTGAAGGATCCCAACTCCAACGCGTGCGCCATCATCGACAGCGTGATGGACATCGACTACGCGGCCGGGCGCATCGCGTATGAATCCGCCGATGAGATCATCGATTTCGTCCGCAAGAACGGGCTCGAGGTCGAATGGCTGATCGAGACGCACGCCCACGCCGACCATCTCTCCGCCGCGCCCTACATCCAGGATAAGCTGGGTGGCAAACTCGGCATCGGGGAAAACATCAAAGTCGTGCAGGAGGTGTTCGGCAAGATCTTCAACGAAGGGACCGAGTTCCAGCGCGACGGCAGCCAGTTCGATCGCCTGTTCACGGACGGCGACACCTATGAGATCGGCTCCATGAAGGCGTTCGCCATGCTGACGCCCGGCCACACGCCGGCCTGCATGACCCACGTGATCGGCGACGCCGCTTTCGTCGGCGATACGCTCTTCATGCCCGACGGCGGCACCGCGCGCGCCGACTTCCCGGGAGGCGACGCCCGCACGCTCTATCGCTCGATCAAGCGCGTGTTGGAGCTGCCCGGCGAGACCCGGCTTTTCATGTGCCATGACTACGCCCCTGGCGGCCGCGAGATCAAATGGGAGACCACCGTCGCTGAGGAGCGCGCGCAGAACATTCACGTCCGCGAGGGCGTCAGCGAGGACGATTTCGTGGCCGTTCGCGAAGCCCGCGATAAGACCCTGGAGCTGCCGAAGCTCATCATTCCGTCCATCCAGGTCAATATGCGCGGCGGTAACCTTCCCGAGCCCGATGAAAGTGGGAAACGCCATCTCAAGGTGCCGATCAATGAGCTATAACCCCCCTTCTGATTGCTGAAGGAGCGAGGGATTATGGCCAAGGAGCTGACAGAGGAACTATCGGTCGCGGAGCAGATCAGCCCGTCGGATATGGCGGAGCTGGCCGCGCAGGGTTTCAGGTCGGTCATCTGCAACCGGCCCGATGGCGAGGGGGCCGACCAGCCGTTGTTCGCCGAGATCGCGGCGGCAGCAACGGCGGCCGGCCTCGAAGCCCGCTATATCCCCGTGGCAACGGGCAAGGTGACGGACGAGGACGCGACGGCATTCGGCGCGGCCGTTGCCGAGCTGCCGAAGCCCGTCATCGCCTACTGCCGTAGCGGTACTCGCTCGACCACGCTGTGGGCGCTTTCCGAAGCCGGGCATCGCCCGCCGGAGGACATCATCAAGCGCGCGCGTCTCGCCGGTTACGACGTCACCGGCGTGATGCAGCGTGTGGCGCAGAAAGGCGCTGTCGATACCGACAAGCCGGCCGCCTCGCACGACATCGTCATCGTCGGCGGCGGTGCGGCCGGCGCAGCGGTGGCGGCAAGCCTCCTGCGCCGCGCGCCGGATCTCGACATCGCCGTCATCGACCCGGCGGCGGTTCATTATTATCAGCCCGGCTGGACGATGGTGGGTGCCGGCATATTCACCGCGCAATCGACCGCCAAGCCCATGGCCGCCGTTCTGCCCCATCGCGTCACATGGATCAAAGCCGCCGTCGCCAACTTCGAGCCGGAGCACAACAGTGTCATCCTCGAGGGCTGCCGCGCGATCCGCTACAATCACCTCATCGTCTGCCCCGGCATCAAGCTCAACTGGAACGGCGTCGAAGGCCTCGCCGAAACGCTCGGGCACAACGGCGTCACCTCGAACTATCGCTATGACCTTGCCCCCTACACCTGGGAGCTGGTGCGCAACCTGCGCGCGGGCAAAGCCGTGTTCACCCAGCCGCCGATGCCGATCAAGTGCGCGGGAGCGCCACAAAAGGCGATGTACCTTTCCGCCGATCACTGGCTGCGCAATGGCCGCCTGAAGGACATCGATGTTTCTTTCTATAACGCGGCGGGTGTGCTCTTCGGCGTGCCCGAGTACGTGCCCGCCCTGATGGAATATGTGAACCGCTACAGCGCGACCCTCAACTTCCACCACAATCTCGTCGCCATCGACGGGCCGGCCCAGCGCGCCTGGTTCAAGAAGACGGGACCGGACGGCACGACGGAAACCGTCGAAACCGAATTCGACATGATCCATGTTTGCCCGCCGCAGCTCGCGCCCGACTTCATCCGCGCAAGTCCGCTCGCCGACGGCGCCGGCTGGGTCGACGTCGACCACGCAACGCTCCGCCATAAGCGCTACCCGAACATCTATGGCCTCGGCGATGCCGCATGCACGCCGAACGCCAAGACCGCCGCGGCCGCACGCAAGCAGGCACCCGTGGTGGCGGAGAACGTGCTGTGCGCAAAGGGACGGCGGGGGAACGTGCGGGCCTATAACGGCTATGGCTCCTGCCCGCTCACCGTGGAGCGCGGCAAGATCGTCCTCGCCGAGTTCCTCTACGGCGGCAAGGTCTCGCCCACCTTCCCACGCTACGTGATCGATGGCACGCGGCCGTCGCGCACGGCGTGGATACTCAAGGAGCGTCTGCTGCCGCCGATCTACTGGCTCGCGATGCTCAAGGGCCGCGAGTGGCTCGCAAAACCGAAAGACATGGCTTGATTGCACAGGATCTGCTGGCGACCGCCTCCGGTGTGCTCGTCGGCTTCGTTCTTGGATTGGTGGGCGGCGGTGGCTCGGTGCTCGCAGTGCCCCTGCTTGTCTATCTGGTGGGGATCAAATCGCCCCACATCGCGATCGGCACGAGCGCCGTTGCCGTCGCCGCGAGCGCGCTCGCCAATCTCATCGGGCATGCCCGCATCGGGAACGTGAAGTGGCCGTGCGCCCTGGTGTTCGCCATTGCCGGCACCGCAGGCGCGGCGCTCGGATCGACGCTCGGCAAGCAGTTCGACGGCGAGAAGCTGCTGCTGCTGTTCGGCATACTCATGATCGTCATCGCCGCCTTCATGTTCTGGAACCGCAACACAGAAGGCGATGTCAGCGTCCGGCTCACGCTGCACTCGGCACCGAAACTGATGCCGCTGCTGCTAGCCTACGGCACCGCGGTGGGTGCGCTGTCCGGCTTCTTCGGCATCGGCGGCGGCTTTCTCATCGTTCCGGCGATCATGGCCGCGACGGGAATGCCGCTCATCTATGCGATCGGTTCGTCCCTCATCTCCGTCTTCGCATTCGGCCTGACGACGGCGGGCAATTACGCGCTTTCCGGTTTCATCCACTGGGTGCTCGTGGGTTTCTTCATAGCCGGCGGGATCGTCGGCGGCTTTGCTGGGCGCCTCGCGGCCCACAGGCTCGCCGCCCACAAGCAAGCGCTGGCGACGATCTTCGCCGCGATCGTCGCTATGGTGGGCGGCTATGTCGTCTGGCGCGGCCTCGCCTGATCCCACGCGCAGCACAAGATACGTAACCACAAACGCCTTATTGCCACTGTTTCCAGCCTGATTGCCACGACTTGACGCGGCCATCTGTGCCAGCGTCAGGCACCTCCAACCCAAACGACGAGCCCTGAACACATGCGCACTTCGCTTGCCCTCTTTACCCTGTTGCTCGGCACTTCTGCCGCCTTCGCCGATTGCACCTCCGAGGTGAACGAGGCCTTCTCCAAGCTCCGCAAGTCGGCAGCTTTCCGCATGGAAACGAAGATCACCAACGATCAGGGCTCCCTGTCGATGAGCAACGACTACGTGCTCCCCGACCGCATGCATCAGACCGTTTCAATGAGCACCGGCGGCCCCAGCAAGATGGAAACGATCCTGATTGGCGATAAGGCCTGGGCGAACCAGGAGAATGCCGGCTGGGCCGAGGTCCCGCCGACCTTCGCCGCGACGCTTGCCAAGCAGATGAAGGAGACGGTCACCGAGGCCCCCAAGGACACGCAGGAGTACGAGTGCCTCGGCGACGTCGAGTTCGAGGGCAAGACCTACAAGGGCTACCGCGCAAAACGCGCCGCCAAGGAGGGCGCGCAGGCCCCCGGCGATGGCAACGTGCAGACGATCTACGTCGATAAGGATCTGGGCATTCCGGTGCGCAACATCGCAACGCCCGAAACCGATCCCAACAAGCGCCTCTTCGACGGCACGTTCACGCTGCGCGACGGCCTCAAGATCGAGCCGCCAAAACTGTAAGGTAGAGCGGGAAGAAATCCCGCGACAGGCGGCGCAGAACGGCGCATCAAAGGGAGTATTGTCGGAGGCCGCGCCATGCACCTTGAGAAACTGCAACGCCTGCTCTTCGGTGTCTTCGCTCTATTCGCCATGGCATCGGCCCCTGCGCGCGCCGAGGATGATCCCTGGCCCGACATTCGCGCCGCCGTCTTCGAACAACGCGCTATCGCCGAAAATGACGGCGCCGTGGCGCTCTACGTTCCCGAGCAGGCGGAGGACGCAGCACTCGTGCCGATCGCAATTCACCTGCCGCCCGGCGTCGCCAACACCGCACGCACTCTTACCCTCATCATCGATCGCAATCCTGCGCCCATCGCCGCCACGTTCCGCTTCGGCGAAGGCTATGCCGCCTCTTCCGACATCGGCGAGCGCAAGATCATGACCCGCGTCCGCGTGGACAGCTTCTCCAATATGCGCGCCGTGCTGGAGACGAATGACGGCACCTTGCACATGGCAACGAAGTTCGTGCGCGGCGCCGGCGGCTGCTCGGCGCCAGCCTCCAAGGACGCCGAGGCGGCCCTCGCCTCCCTCGGCCGCATGCAGGTAAAAACGACCGCAACCCCGGCGCTCGGCGCGGATTGGCGCGAAGGTACGGTGATGATCCGCCACCCGAACTTCACAGGGTTGCAGATGGACCTAGACACGCGCGGCTACACGCCCGCCCGTTATGTCGACAAGCTCGAGGTTCGCCGCGGCGACAAGATGATGCTGCGTATGGAGGGCGGGATTTCCATCTCCGAGAACCCCCATCTGCGTTTCAACTACGACGCCGCCGGGGGCGATGCGCTCGAGGTTTTCGCCTCCGACACCAACGGCACCAAGTTCGCGGGCAGCTCCGCGCCTGGCGGTTAGTAAACCACGAGGGTTTCGGTCGGCGCCGTATTCTTGCGCCGCACGCCACACTCCCCGTTTTTGTCGCTGCTAATTTCCTTGCATCACCGCCGCGCTGCCTTTCCTGGCGCCGTCGCCGCATCGCTCACCAGCGGACAGGCGAGTGCCGTCTCCAGCGCGTCCGCGACCTCTTCCGCCGTATCGGTGGCCGCATAAACGCCGCCCGTTTCATCGGCAAGGCACCGCGAGACGAACACGCCGTCCTGGCCGATGGCGCTGGCAATTTTATAGCTGATCACATGCACCGTGGTGCGCGCGCCTTCGGCCTTCAGCGTCTTTGCCAGCGCGCACGGGGATTCGCTGCAGGTCTCCTCGCCGTCCGTGATGAGCACGATGCTCGCGGGCCGCTCCCGGAACTGGAGCACCTCCGCGGCACGGCGCACCGCGCGCGTCAGAGGCGTGCGGCCGTCGGGCCGCAACCGCTCTACCCGCGCCATGATCTTTGCGGCGGCATCGGGCGCCGGACGCAGCTCCAACGACACGTTGGAGCACGCCGGTCTCGACCCCGGCCCGTAGGTGATGAGGCCGATGCGCCGGCGCTTCGAAACCTTCGGCAAAACGCGCGCGAGGGCACCACGCACCGCGTCGATGCGGGGCAAGCCCGTCTTATCGTCGGCGGATGCAGCCATCGACTTCGAGGCATCGAAGACGATCATCGTGTCCTCGGTGCAAGCCTGCTGGGCAAGGCCTTGGAACGGAAAAAGACAACCCGTCAGTAAGGTGGCGGCGAGGCTTACGCGCGATGCGAGATGCCGTCTTCCGCCGCCGGCGATCAAGGCTGCAGCCCATTAGTTGTCGCGTTGGGGTCCGCAGCCTCCTTGCCGTGCCCGCGCGCAACGACGACGAGCGCCCGCGAGCCGCCTCCCGTCCTGATACGCTTCAGCTCCTTGCCGGTGGAAATATCGAGCACCGAAACATCGCCCGAGAACCAGTTGGCAACGTAAGCCTTGTCGTCGCGCGGACCGATCCCGACCCCCTCGGGGAAGCGCCCGACTTTGCCGCTCGCGATGGTTCGCAAACTGCTGCTATCCAGGATGCTGACCGTGCCCGCACCCTGGCTGGCGACGAGCAAACGCCCGCCATCGCGCGTGGTGGCAAGCCCATAGGGCATCGGTCCGGCCGACACGGTCGCGACCGGCTTCAAGGTCTCGATGCTGATGACAGATATGTTTGCGCTTTGGACGTTCGCCACATAGAGCCACCGTCCATCCGGCGACACCGTAAGTGCAAACGGTGCCCGGCCGACGGGAATGGTGGCGACCACGTTCAGCGTCGTGGCGTTGAGTATGCTGACGGTATTGCTCTCGCGATTGGCGACGAAAACGAGAGATCCGCCGGGGCTCGTCACAACGCCCGCAGGCGCGCGGCCGACGGCGGCGCGGCGCAGCACCTTACCGGTCTGCGGATCCGCGGCGGTGACCGTGTCTTTATTCCAATCGCTGACGAACGTCGTGCCGTCATGGCTGACGGCAATGCCGAAGGGCGTGCCGCCGACCTTGAGAGTGCGCACCACCTTGCGCTGATCGGCATCGATCACGGTGATCTCGCCGCGCTCGGGGTGGGTAACGTAAAGCGTCGCACCGCTCGGGTCGGCTGCGATGCCTGCGGGCGCGAAGGCAACCGGGATGCTGGCGATGACCTCATCGGCACCGGAATCGATGACGCTGACGGTCGCCGCATCCTGATTGGCGACGAACACTAAAGCGTCATTGCCGGTGGCCAGCGCCGGCATCGCAAGAAGCGATGCCGCTAGCCAGACGATCAACCGACGCGCCCGCAGCATGCCCTTACTTCGCCTCCGCCTTCGCCTTGAGGCCGTTGAGCCCCTCGGTGATGTAGTTCTTCATTGCCTTGATGGCGGCCGCATCGTTCCTGTCGGGCGCCGGTTCGTTGCCGGTGTCCGCGCGATAGAACCGGCCGCTCCAGCTCACGACGCTGCCGCCGTCCTTGCCGGGCTTCACAGAAAGCTCGGCGCTGTAGGAGCTCACGGGCAGCACGTCGACCTTCTCTTTGGAAAGGCGATAGAGATAGGTCTTCTCGTCGTCGCTGTAGTAGTCGAGACCTTCTTCCAGTTCGCCGCCGGACTTCAGCGTGATCACGCGGCTGGCACCCGAACCCGTGCCGCCCTTCCCTTCACTCTTGGTGAGCGCGGGATTCCAGTTGGCGATGCCGCCGAAGTCTTTGACGATGTTCCATACGGCGTCGGGAGGTGCGGCGATCTCTATGCTTTCCTCGACCTTCTGCGGTGTCGGCCCGTGCGCCCATGCCGGCGCGCCAATCAGAAGGACAAATAGGGTGGGCACAAGAAAGCGCGTCAGCCTCATACAGTTAGACTCCTCTGGGTCATTTGGCTTCGTGAACGGAATATTCCGGTGCCCTGAACGCCGACAGCGCCGCAAGGCCGAAAAGCAAAGCGAGAAGTGTAAGCGCCAAACCGGCGGGGATGGCGCTGATGTCCGTCGGACGCTCCAGCGAGCGCGGATGCGCAGCCGCGGTGAACGGCGCCAGCAGATCGCGGTCATCGGGCAGGTACGCATAGGTGAGGCCCGTCACGCCCGCGAGCCGCTTCAGGTACGCCTCGCGCACAATCGCAAGGTGTTCCTTGTTGTTGACGACGGCGTTGCCGAAAGGAGCCCACTTCGGATGATAGCCGGGCCGCGATTCCGCATCCGGCGGCGGGGGACCTGTGCGGTTCTCCTGCGGCACCTCCTGCTGCTTATAGGTGCCGACTTCGCGACCTTCCTCGTCATACTTCAGCAACGGCGAGAATTTGTGGGCGCCGATACCAACGACGAGACCGCCGATATCTCCGGGCTTGCCCTCATACGGTGAAAGACCGCTATAGGGCAGCGGCGGCAGCTCATGACCGTCCGTGATGAAGATGAGATCGGATTTCAGGCTTTGAGCGAGGGCGAGGGCGCTAAAAAGCCCCTTCGAGACGTAGCTGTCACCCTCCCAGGCCATGCGCCAGTCGAGCTCGCCGATGGCCTCGTCGATCGCGGAGAAGTTCTCGCAAACCTCCACCGGATCGAAGAGGAGGAACGAGCGCCGCTCGGTGAAGAAGCCGAAACCGAAGCGGGAGCCGCACGGCAGCTTCGCAAGCGTGGAGCGCAGCGATGTCTTGGCGGCCTCGAGGCGGCTGATCGGCTCGCCGTGACTGGTCACATCGCGCGTGTTCATGCTCGTGGTGATGTCCACGATGGCAAGAACGTCGAAAGCCTCGCTCTTCAGGTTGATCCGTGGAACGGCGAGTGCCAGCAGCGTCAACGCAAACGCACCCGCTACAAGCCACGTCCTCGGATCGCGCAAGGTTGGCCAGTTCATGGCAGCCCCTTCGGGACGCCGGGAAGGTCGGTCCAAAGCTTCTCGGGCGTCTCCAGCGGCTTCTCTTCGTCCTCGCCGACGGCCTGCGGCAGGTCGCGGACGAGACGCATCGCCACGTCGAGGTTGTATTTGGAGTTCCAGTCCGCCGGATCGATACGCAGCGCGCTGCGGTATTCCGATTTCGCCAGCGTCACGAGCGGGATCGCCTTGTCGAAGTCACCCTTCTCGATGGAGCGCACAGCGGTACGCATCCGCGCGTTGGCCATGTTGTAGAGCATGCGGCCATAGATGGCCGGCGAGGCGCGCAGCTCCGCCTGATCCAGGTATGGTTGCGCTTCCTCGAAACGGCCGCGCCGTAACAGGAATGCCGCCCGCGCCTCCAGCAGCGGCGCCGATGCACGGGCCGCATCCACCTCGACATCCGAGCCTGTGCGCAGCTTTTCGATGGCGGTGTTGGTCTGACGCTTGTCGACATAGAGCCAGCTGGAAACAGCGAAGCAGAACGCGCTCAACGCGAACACCGCCGTCAGCAGCATCCCTTTGGCGCCGCCGATCGCAACGAGAGCCTCGCGAAGCCACCGGTTCATGATCAGGCTGCCTCCTGCATTGGACGCGTCGCGGCTTTGAGCGGCGGCCGTGAGGCGAGGTCCGCACCACGCACCGTGCCGGCCCCCGAATCGAGCCGCACCTCTGCAAGCTTCGCCAGCAGCAGCGCCAGTAGCCCTGCGGCCGCGATGGCATAGGCGATGTGCGAAAGGTTCTGCTCCGGAATGCGCTCCTGATACCGGATAGGATTGCGTTCGAGCTTGTCGATCTCGGTAATGGCTTCGGCCACCGCTTTCGGGTTCTCGGCCTCAAACGCCTTGTACGGCACCTTCAAAGTCTGGAAGAAAAGGTTGAGGTGGCGCTCGGGCAATGCTTGCGGCGTATCGGGAACGTCCTCGCCCGGCGGATCGAAAATCCCCGGCGCGCCGGCCGTACGCAGGTAGAGCCAATAGAGGTTGACGGGTCGCTTCGCGATCTGCGCACGCAGCCGCTCCTGCACTCGCCGGTCGATCACCGCTGCACCGTCCGAAACGAGCAGAATGGCGCGGGATGCGGCCGTCGGATCGGCGTCATGCATGGAAAGCGCCATCGCAAGCCCGAGGCCGACGTTCGTGAAGGCGAGCCCGGGGCGCGCAATGGCATCGACAGACGCGAGCACGGCGTCCTTTTTGCTGGTGATCGGCAGCACATGCATCGGCATGGTGGAGAAGGCAGCAACGCCGAAGCGATCGTGCGGACGGCGGTTGATGAAATCGCGCAGCAGCTCGCGCGCAGCCGCCGATTTCGATGCCTCATCCGCCGCCGGCGTCTTTCCGGCGAACGTCTCGTCCATGCTGCTCGAGCGGTCGAGAAGCAGCACGATATGCGCGCCTTCACCCACACGCTCCACCGTCTGCCCATTGATGTGGATACCGGCAAGCCCCGCGAGAAGCGCGACGATGGCCACCGCGCCGAGAACGTGCAGGCCGATGTCGACTGCACGGGAAAGCGGATCGGCTTCCACGGCGGCCAGCGACGGATATCCCTGACGGCGCTGCACGGCGAATACCAAAGGCAGGATGGCCAATGGCAGCAGAGCCAGAACCCAGGGATAGGAGAGGCCGATATTCATGCCGCGCTCCGCTCCGCCGCTCCGAGGCGTGCGCTGAGATCGGCCAACGCCTTGAGCGGCATCTCCGCCTGAGCCCGCTGGACATCGTTGGCGAAGAACGCCCGGCGCGATGACGAGAAGAGGTGCTCGACCTGATCGGCATAGGGAGCGAATTCCGGCCGCGTGGCAAGGAATGCCGCCACATCGTCCGATAGCACTCGCTTACCCGCGCTGATGTCGAAGGCCCGGTGCAGCTTGAGAAGAGCGGTGCGATAGCCGCTCGCACCCTCCAGGCGCGACGCATTCGCCTTGAGATAACGCGCCGCATCCGTGAATGGACGCGAAGGGCGCCGACGGAAAGGCCACCACGCCTGGTGCCAAGCGAGGCCGATGAGCGAAGCCAAAGCGATGAGACCGGAGACGAGCATTCCGGTCCGTTCGCGGCCCGTCGTCACCCGGTGCACCGGCGCATCGGGCTGCAGCTCGACGGCGCTGCCGCTGCTCTGGCTGCTTTGCGCGAACAGCAAGCGTATGGGCGCAGTAAGGAAGCCGAACTCCGGGACGCGAACCTCCCCCGTGCCCTCCCCGCCCGTCACTTTCAGGGTCAACGCCGGAATGACGAGGCGCCGCGGATCGAGCGGAGCATAGAAAGTCTGATACTTGAGCGTCAGGTGATAGGTCGTCGTCCCGTCGCTTCGGTGGTCCGTCTTCAGATTGACGCCACTGAGCTCCAGCCAGTAGTTCACCGGCCCATGCAGTGGAACGGATGCGGTATCGAGCGCCTGCCCCTCGCCGACATTCAGGATAATTTCGCGCGTCAGCGTATCGCCGATAAAATAGCCGAACGCACGCGGCTCTTTGATCGCGAGCGAGGCCGGCCGTGCCCAGGCAGGACTGACGACGACAAGGCCTGCAATAACGCCGAGTAGCAGCGCCCGTTTCATGCCGCGCCACCCGCTAGGTACGCGCCGAACTTCTCCCAGTTCACCTGATCGCGAACCTCGAAGGGCAGCCGGCCAAAACGCCCCGCAATCGAATTCAGATCGGCACGGCGGCGCCTGCTCCTCCTTTGCCATGCATCCCGCAAGCGCGGGCGCATGACGACAAGGCGCCGCCGGCCGAACTCTAAATCGGTGAGAGACATGATCCCCCACCGCGGTAGCTTTTCAAGCTCGACAGTGTCCGACAAAATGATGGGCACGATGTCGTGCCGCGCCAGCGCGCCGAAGATCCGCTCGATCTCCTCGCGCGGCATGTAGAAATCGGAAATCACGAACACGACTTTACGTCCGCCGCCCACGAGCGCGGCCGCATCGGCCATGCCGCCCGTCCCCGCGCCGCGCGGGGTGAAGTTGCGCAAGCGCTGCAGCATCTCCATCTCGGCGCCCCTGGCGCGGGTCGCCAGAAAGGTGAGCTCCGGCTGCACCGTCGCATCGCAGCCGATGAGGCCGAACGCATCGCCCGCACGCCGCGTCGCGCCCGCGAGCGCCGTGCAGAGATCGGCCGCGATCCGCATCTTGTCGGTCGCCCCCCGGAACCCCATCGAGGCCGATACGTCGACCAGCGCGTAGACCACCACTGAGGCCTTTTGCTCGAAGCGCCGCACGTGCAGCCCTTCGAACGGATCGCGCGCGCTGACGCGCAGATCGAGCCGCCGAGGATCCGGACTGCGCAGAAGCGAGGCGACGTCACGGAAGAAACCGCCCGCGCCCTCCCGCTTTCCGCGATGGGCACCCGCGCGGACATCCGAGCTCCGCCAAGCGAGACGATAGGGAAGGTCGGCCGGCGGGCCAGTGTCAACGGGCGGGCGCTGCTCCGTCATGGCGCCGGAACCCGCTCGAACAGCTGCCGAACAAGTTCGCGCACGATGGGCTCGCGACGCAACTCGTAGATGGGATCGAAGAAAATGCGATGCGCCATCGTCTCGAAGAACACCGCACGCAGGTCTTCGGGAACAACCATGTCGCGATTGTCGAGGAACGCGGCGACACGCGCGGCCCGCAACAGATAGCTCATCCCGCGCGGGCTGGCGCCGCCCGCAATCAGCCGCTCCATGTCGACATCCGGGATGTCGATACCGGCGCCGGCGGGATCGCGAACGGCCTGCCATAGGTCGAGCGTATAACGCTGCAGGTCGGGGCTGGCTTCGATCTCCGTTTGGATCGCTGCGCCGACATCCGGCAGCGCGCGGTGATCCAGAATGGATTCCGGCACCGACGCGATGAGCTTGTCGCCATCGTGGAAGCGCGGATCGAATGTCAGCATCCGGCGGACCTCGGGATCGTCCGGCGTCGAGATGTTGATCTCCATGAGGAACCTATCGCGCGCCGCAGCCGGCAGCTCGAACGTTTCCTCGCGCTCGATCCGGTTTCGATCCGCGAACACCAGAAGGTACGGGAAGTGATATTCGCGGTTGAACGCGCTGATCGAACGTTCCGCCATCAGGCGCAGGAGCAGCGAGTGCACCTGCGGGCGCGCGCGGTTGATCTCGTTGAAGAAGAACACCGTCAGCTCGCTGCCGTAGCGGATGACGGGACCCGGCTCCACCCGAGGACGTCCGTCCTCACCGATGTAGGTGTGATAGACCATGTCGGCGGGCATAAGATCGATCGTGCCCTCGACGCGCTCATATGCGCCGCCCAGCCCCCGGGCCGCCGCACGCAGCAGCGTCGTCTTGCCGACGCCGACATCGCCCTCGAGCAGCACATGGCCGCGAGCGAAAATGGCGATGGTCAAAAGATGAATGATACGTCGCTGGCCGACGACAACCTTGGCGAGTTCCGTCTCGAAATCGACTGCCCGCTGACGCCAGCTCGAAAGATCGATCCCGTGGGAAGCCCTCACCGCCTGCAAACCTTCGCGGGACAAAGGGACACTCCTGCACTCCGCGCCCTTCTAAGAGGCCGCCGGATGAATTTGAAGATGCTCTAAAGCGGCGTAGGGGTGCGGCGAACCGCACCCCTTTTCCTCGGGAGGAAGCAGCTTGAGCGTGGCACTGCTCCGAGGAATTACCCCGCGCTTAGTTCGGGATCTCGTCCACGTCGTAGACCCACTCGCCGGTCTTCTCAAAGTGGGCCGTACGCTTTGCGTTGCGTGCGTCCATCTCCTTGAGCGAGTTGCCCTGCTTGGCGAGCTCGGCCGGGTCGTGCTTCGGATCGTACTTCGAGCCGGCAACCTTATCCGGGAAGCCCGGCTTCGGCTCCCAGCAGACGCCGGGGGCTTTGCACTTGGTGCCGTCGTAAGCGAAGGCCGACGAGGCAGCGACGAGCGCCGCAACGGCCGTAGCGATGAACAGAGTCTTCGTCATGACAATTTCCTCCTGGCTTTCCTTCACGTCTTAGTTTGGCGGTTTGGCCGCCTTCTTGCTCGCGCCCACCGGAAGCGAACATTCTTAGTGGCGCATTGGTCCGCACTCTTCGACAGGTACAGCGTTCGCCAACTCCGCGGTGCCGTGCTCGCCGTCCTTCTGGTCCACATAGGGCTTGAACGCTTCCCTCTGTTCCGGTGTCAGCCAGCGCGCGGTCTTGGGCTCGCCTGTGTAGAGATGGCGGATCCAGGCCATAATCTGCAGGATCTCGTTGATCGACTTATCGCTGTGCGGGCCCATCATGCCCTGAGCACCGCCGTAAATCGTTTCGAAGAGACCCTTGTCGGTCTTGTTCTTGGGATAGGTCCAATAGCTGTCGTTGAGACCTGGACCCACCTTGCCTTCGGCGAGATGGCCATGGCAGCCCGAGCACGAGGAGAGAAAGAGGAATTCACCGCGGGGCAAACACGCTTTCTTCTCGTTGTACGGGTTGACTCCCGTCTCGAGAAACTCCGTAACCGCCTTCGGCTGCGGGTCGTCCTTGGGCGCGATGCTCAGGTCGAGCGGATCACCCGTGATCGTATTACGGAACGGCTCAAGCGCCATCGCTGCAAGCGGGAGAACTGCAAACGACATACCCGCAAGCACAATCTTCGTCAGTTTATTCATCCTTGGCGTCCCTCTGGGGTCTTCGCGAGCTGGTCCAGGGGAATGCCTTCCTCCTTCAGGATGCTCTCGATTTCTGGTTGCGCCTTTTCAAGCGCTGCGTTGATCTCGGCGAGCAACTGCTTGTCGTCCTTGCGCACGCCGATCGACTGATCGAAGTGGAAAGGCAGGTGCTGACCGTCAGCGCGCGAGGCGTTGTCGGGAATGACGACAAGCTTGACTTTGTCGCCACGCTGCTTGGCATACCGCGCAACTTCCGGAGCAAACACGGCCGCCAAGTCCGCCTTGCCGGAAGCGACATCGTCGACAAACCGCTCAGGCTGCACGCGGACATACTGGTTGCGCTTGCTCTTGAAGCCCGTCAGGGACTTCATGTAATTGAAGTTCCCGTTGAACAGCCCGAGCTTCTCGAGCATCACCTGCGCCGGGCTATCGGCTGAGATACCGACCCGCTGCGCCTTGAGTAGATCGGGGCTGTCCCAGCTCGTGATATCCAGCGGCGAGTCCGTGCGGAGCACGAACACATAGGGTGCACGATAGTAGGGCTTCGACGTGAGAACACGCTCATCGCCCGTATCGAGCCCCATCACCACATCGCAGTTGTTCTTGTCGAGCTGATCACGGACGAGGTAGATCGCCGGCTTGTCGGTCCACACGAACTTGGCCTTGCGGCCCATCGTATCGGCCAGAACCTTGGCGAGCTTGTTCTCGAATCCCGTGCCGTCCTTGCCCGAATAGGGCATCTCAACTTCAGAGGCACAAATACGCAGAACCGATGGATCTGCCGGTGCCGCTGCCTTGTCGTCAGCCCAAACCGGGGTGACGAAGCTCCCTAGCATCACTGCAGTCGCCAGCAACGGGCCGGCCGAGTGATTGAATTTGATTCTCTTGCTCATATTGACGCTATGCTTTCCTGAAGCAGACCTGCTCCGGCGCCGAGCTCTAATCTTGTTATTGGCGATGCCCGGCCTGGTTGCCATTTCAGGCGACACACTCGGAGACAGCATCCTTACCGTTGGAGGAGTAGACGGATCGGCGCTGTGAGGCGGGCGTCCCCGCCGAGAGCTTTCGCAACCCGGCGGGAACGTCCAACTCCTATCAGAGCTTCGGCAGCTGCGGCGGATACTCGTCGAGCATCACGTCCTCAGTGTAGGGGCTCTTGCCATCCAGCGAGAACACCAGCAGGCCACCGCCCATCTGCGTCCAGTTGGCGAGGTTCTTGAACGCACCGACGGCGCCGAGACCGGCAGTCGGATCGTTCAAGTCGAACACCAGACCAACGCCCGGCCAACCACCGACGCCGTAGTAGATGGCGACGTACTGGGTGCCCTTGTGGGTGTAGGTCATCGGGTAGCCGATGGCGCCCGACGGCATCTTGAACTTCCAGAGAAGCTCACCGGTGTCGCTGTCGCGAGCCTTCAGGTAGCCATCAAGCGTTCCGTAGAACACCAGGTCGCCACCGGTGGCCATGGTGCCACCCCAAGCTGCGAAGCGCTCCATCACCTCCCACTTGTACTTGCCGGTGATGGCGTTGTAGGCCTTCACCTGACCAAGACCGAGGTAGTTCTGACGGTCACCCTTCGGACCAGGGTACATCCACAGCGTGGCACCGACGAAGAACTGACCGGCACGGTAGGGAAGCATGAAGGGCTCCCAGTCCATGCAGATGTGGTTGATCGCCATGTAGAACAGCTGACGGTTCGGATCGTAGGAGTCGTGAGCCTGGTCATGGTAGCCCATGGCCGACGGGCACACGTTGGTCGCCTTGTGATCCATCCGCGTACCGTATTCCGGGTTGCGGACCGGGATACCCGTCTTCAGGTCGACGTGCGTCCAAACGTTGACGGTGTCGTCGATCTTGTCGGCGGAGATCAGATCGCCGTTGGTGCGGTCGAGCGTATAGACGATGCCGTTGCGGTCAGGATGGGTAAGAAGCTTGCGCGTCTTGCCAGTCTTATCCTTCTGCGTGGACAGCATGATCACGTTCACGCCGGCGTAGTCCCACTCGTCGTGGGGCGTCTTCTGGTAGCCGAAGCGAAGCTCACCCGTGTCGACGTCGCGGCCCATGATGGTCATGGTCCACTTGTTGTCGCCCGGACGCATCGTCTCGTTCCACGGAGAGGGGTTGCCCGATCCGTAATAGATCAGGTTCTCTTCGGGGTCGTATGCATACCAGCCCCAGTTGGTGCCGCCACCGATCTTCCAGGCGTCGCCTTCCCAGGTTGCCGTGCCGAGGCCCTTCTGGCCGTAGTGCGGGTTGGCTTCGTTGAACTTGTCGCCAACGCCGACTTCCTCGTCCGGACCGGTGGCAAACTTGCGCCACTTCATAGCGCCGGTCTTGACGTCGTAAGCCGTGGTGTAACCGCGAACACCGAGCTCAGCGCCCGACGAACCGATGATGACCAGATCCTTCACAACGTAAGGAGCGATCGTCAGCGTCGAGCCGACCTTGATGTCGGAGTTCTCGACCTTCCAGTACTCCTCACCCGTCTCGGCGTTCAGCGCCACAACGTGGCCGTCGAGCTGGTTGTTGATGATGAGGGCAGGCGTCTTACCATCGCCCGGCCAGTAGGCCAGACCGCGGTTGACGAGGTCGCAGCAAGCGACCGAGCGCGCAGCAGGATCCTGCTTCGGCTTGTGCTGCCACTTGATCTTGCCCGGGTTTTCGAGATCCAGGGCATAGACGTTGTTGGGGAAGGACGAGTTAATGTACATCACGCCGTTGACGACGCGCGGCGTTCCTTCGTGACCATGGAGAAGGCCGGTCGAGAAGGACCAGGCAACCCGCAGATTCTTAACGTTGCTTTTATTGATCTGCTTCAGCGGGCTGTAGTTATTCGAGTCATAATTCTTACCGGTCATGACCCAGTTTTCGTCGCTCTTCGACAGCTCGATGAGCTTGTCGTTAGCGCTAGCGCTACCGACAAAGCCTACCAACGCCGCAATCGATGCGGACGCTAGCAAGCCTGACTTGAGGTGTGCTTTCATCAACAAACCCTCGCGTTTTCGCTCCCAGGAAAAGGCGGCTCCTTTAGGATGCCGAAGCCCGTCTTCCACACGAAAATATGTAGCTGGAACGGGCATCTCCGCCTTCTTAGAGGTGCACCCATCGGTCGGTCGATCCGACCGAAGTTGCACGGGCTGATGAGGCTTCCATGCGGAATCCCGTCTCAGCCGTGAGCGAAGCTAGAACGCACATGTTGTCGCGTCTTTAGGTCAACTTCCAAGAGTGGGACGGCACAGATGGCAACGGTTGTGCAAGTCGTTGCATCGCGTTGCGATGCGAAGCGGCGTTAAGATATGGGGGCGTTACTGTGTAACCTTTGTAAGATCGCCAAAACGGGAAAAAGAGAGGCGTCGACTTCCAAATGCACACCCTCGATATGGGCCTCTGCAAGCACGTTAATACGGTCATCCGCTTGCCACTCTGCTGCGCCTGCACAATCTTCATTGCGCTCGGCGCCGTGCTTTCAGGATGCGGGGAGGACCCCGTGCAGGAGGCGGCGACGCCACCCGCCCCCGTGACGAGCGCACCGCCAGCCTCACATCAGCTCGATTGGCTGAAGCAAACCGATCCGATAGCGCCAGAGCAATGGCTGGCAAGCCGGCAGGTGGGACGCGACCTCGACCTCTACGATTCCGACGTCGGCACGATGCGCCAGACACTCGAGATGGCAGCGCTGCGCTTTCGCGATCATCCACGCATGATTGCCAACCGCGCCGTTCAGCTCGAGGAAATGCTCAAGGAAAAGCATATCGACGAGAAGGCGCCCGCCATCATCGTTACCTTGAGCGAAGTGCCCGGAAACAAGCGTTATGTTGAGAGTTTCGCGTCACTCACGCAGCAGTATTACAATCTGCGCATGGACGGGCTCGATCGCGAACAGGCGATCGAAGCGCTCAAAAAGCAGATCCCCTGATTTTCGACCGCCGCAGCAGTGGCCTCGGGAAACGGTACTCCACTTGCTATAATAGTGCCGGAGCAGCGCGCACATCGAATTGCTGCCTGGCACCGGAAGTGTTGCCAACGGTTCCCTTGCGCTCGGCTACCGGCACACAATAGGGATTAACTGTTATATTGTTCACCCATGAAAGACTGCATTAAATGAAGGTTCTCGTCATAGACGACCACCCGATCGTCATTCAGGGCTGCCGGCGGCTGCTCGAGGACGCTGGTGTGGACGAGATCTACGTCGCGGCCACTCTTTCCGAGGGCTTCCGTCTTTATAGGCAAAAGCAGCCCGACGTGATCATCGTGGATCTGTCGATGCAGTCGGGTGCGCTCGGCGGTCTTTCCTTCATTCGCCGGCTGCGTGTGCACGACGAGCGTACGCCCATCCTGGTGCTCAGCATGCATTCGGACCGCATGATCGTCAGCCGCGCGCTGGAGGTCGGTGCGAACGGATATGTGTTGAAGGACACCTCGCCCGACGAGTTTTCAAAGGCGTTCCGCCGCGTGCGCGACGGCCAGCCCTACCTGAGCCACGACCTTGCTTCGCAGATCGCCTTCATGGAAGCGCGCGGCGATCGCAACCCGCTGAGCCGCATGACGTTGCGCGAATTGCAGACGCTGTCGCTGATCGCCGAGGGCAAGCCTTACATCTCGATCGCAGAGGAGCTGCACGTCAGCTACAAGACGGTCGTCAACACGTGCGCCCAACTGAAGGCGAAGCTCGGCGTGCGCACGCTGCCGGAGCTGATGCGCATCGCCATTCAGCACCTCCCCAACATGCCGGGCAAATCCACGCTGTAGAAGCGCCGAGGCACGCCTTTATCCGCAGTACAATAGTCTTCCGACGCGCTGCGCACGTCGCCCTTACTCCGGTTCGCGCCGGAGCAAGGTCATCGACGCGTTCATTGTCGGTGAAAACGAGGCGCTACTTCTTCGTTTCGGGAGGACAGTCCGGACCGATGTATTCGCCATCGAGCGTCACGCCCAGCGTCGGATAGCCTTCCGGCGGATCGAACGTCATCCGCATGATGCCGTGGTAGCGCTTGTTGAAGTCACCATTGAAGGCTGTGCTCATGGTCTGTTTGCCATGGGGCTTCTGGCACACGACGGTGACGATGGTCTCGCTTCCCGCAGACGTGACTTCCGGCTTCCCGCAGTCCCCGCTGTCCTCCGGAACGGCAATGTTGTCGTCCGGACCTACGCAGGTATCGATCGTCGTCTTGCCGAGGCTCGCAGCCACGGTCGTGATACGCCAGTGCCCCGGCTTGCGCTTCGGCATCTCGGGGCCCGCGGCCAGCGCCACGGTGGCCAGCGGCACCGCAAGCGCAACGACGGCCAGGCAAATTCTTGTTCTTACACGCATTCGCATCTCCTCCCGTGAAGAGCTGCGAACCTAGCCAAAACACCGCGCGAAGGGGCCTCGGCCAAAAGCCCAAACGGACGAGAACTTGTTCCCGGCAATAGGTTATTTTTATCCCGCCACAGCCAGTCACCCACCACGCCGTCTGCGCTGCACGGCGCCGCGGGATACACAGTATCACGGCTAAATTGCCATCATTGGCAAAATCAGTAGTCGTAACTGGCAAAATGTGCCTACAATTCCCGCCACAGACAGGACTGTTTGGCAATTGCGCCCGCTAATCCATGGAGGTGACGGTGCCGAACCACCTTACTTCTGCCGGTTGCGCCCGCGCCGGTGTCCGCTTCCGCGGCCGGGAGCTGCGCATAATGGGAATGGTGCTCGCCCTCGCCGGCACCGGACTTTTCGCTAGCGCCTTCAACATCCGTGCCGACGATCAGCCCTACCCCGAGCGTGTCCGCGGCTTCTTCTGCAATGCGAAGCAGGATTCCCTCGATTTCCTCCGCGCCCAGGCCTTGGGTGAGAACGAGGAAATCGCGGCCAACACCGTCAATAAGAGCATTGGCAAGTTTTCGTGCGCCTACTACCTGCCCGCCGATGCCATCTACACGGGCGAGCACACCATCATTCAGGATGGCATCGTCTACAAGCTGCACAGCTTCATGTTTCTGCCGGAGAAAGTGGAGCGCTGGAGCGGAACGGCATTCGGCTCGCTGCAGCAGCCGACGAACGCCAAGCACGACGTGTAGGGCACGCGGCCAGTGCGGACCGCCTGCTGCGGGCCGGCCCGGCCAAGTGTGAACGCGCGATCTTCGCCCGCGTGCCAGCCGCGAGCACGCCGACGGAGCGCAGAATTTGCCGCTCACCGTGGGCAAACAACACACGCCATGCCGTTTGGTTCGGCGCGCATGCGTAGCCGTCAGCTGGCTTCCACGCGCGGCGTTTGCCCACCGCGCAGGATGGTGTTTCCATCGTAGCGCGCGCTCTGATCGACCACAGCCTTCGCCCAATCTTCTTCGCGCATCTGACCGCTCTGCCCATACGCCGCCAGGGCGTTGGCATAGGTGACCTTCTGCACGTCCTCCACCGGGACGCCCTGCTCCGCAAGCAGCGCCGCCGTCTTGGGCACCGACAGCGGATCGGAAATTCCCCAATCGCAAGCGGAATCGACGATGAGCTGATCGGCTCCATATTGGCGCACGATCTCCAGCATGCGCGGCGCGGTCATTTTCGAATGCGGATAGATCGAGAACCCGGCCCAGAAGCCGCGCTCCGTCACCTCCCGCACCGTCTCCTCGTTGACATGATCGATCACGACGCGATTGGGCTCCAGCTTGTGCTCGACAATGATGTCCATCGAGCGAGAAGCACCACGCTTCTTGTCGCGATGGGGTGTGTGGATCATCACCGGCAGATCCAGGTCGCGCGCCAGATCGAGCTGCAGCCGGAAATACTTCTCCTCCAGCGCCGTCTGCTCGTCGAAGCCGATCTCGCCGATGGCGACCACGCCCTCCTTCGTTGCGAACTCCGGCAGGATTTCCATCACGTCTTCCGCCAGCGCCTCGTTGTTCGCCTCCTTCGAGTTGAGCCCGATGCAGCAGTAATGCTGGATCCCGAACTGACTGGCGCGGAAGCGCTCGAAGCCGAGAATGTGCGAAAGGTAGTCGCGGTAGCTTCCGACATTGGTGCGCGCCTGGCCGATCCAGAATGCGGGCTCGACGACAGCCACGATTCCGGCGGCGGCCATCGCCTCGTAGTCGTCTGTGGTGCGCGAGATCATGTGCGCGTGCGGGTCGATGTAGGCCATCGGATGCTCCATCTGCGTCAGGTGTGTCAGGCGAGGGTCTTCCAGCTCAGCGTACCCTTGCGGATCTCACGCCAGAGTTGGGGTGCCGATTCCAGAATGACCAGAGCCTCGGGGGTCGGGCACTCCGAAAGAGCGAGCGCGCCGGCGCGCTGCTCCGCCTCGACAGGGGATTCAAACACTTTGATCAACTCGTCGAGATAGCTCTCGGCAAAGGGGCCCACGCAGCGCCACAGCTCCGGGCTCACCGTGCGTCCCGCAGCCCAGCGCTCGTGGGCATAGTCGACGAGCATGCGCGCAAGGTCGGGATTGCGGCGCTCATCCAGCCCCGCGATCGGCGCCAGCGTACTGCCGATGAACAGCGTCTTCACCACCATCTGGTTCCACATCGCTTCGCTGAACTGCTCGGCGGGATAGGGGCTATTGTGCGCGACAGCTTCGAAGATCGGCTGCATCGCGGAACGGACGCCTTCGCTGGCGGTCGGCACGATCTCCGCCGGGGCCGGATAGAGCGGCAGGCCCCGCAGGAGCGCGATCTGCTCGCCGATCTCACCGGATCGGAACAGCCGGTCGAGCCGCGCGGGGAAACCTTCTTCGTCGGCAGCCCCGCTCACGAGCATCAGATAGATGCGCGCCGCCTGATCGACAGTCCAGTCTCGGGCATCGAGCCCTGGGCGCACACAGGCGGCCTCGGCGATCTCATCGCTCTTCAACGCCAGCGGCGCCTTTCCGACCCGCCGCGGCGCAAGCCCGACAGCTGTCGTCAGACTACGCGTGTCGGGATCTGCCACGATTTTCTGCGCCTGCCCGTCGAGCCAGGCGCGCGGCTCATCGCCAAGCCGCCGCGCGAGCCAGCCATGCAGCAGCTCCAGGCGAGCACCGGCCTCGGCGTCGGAAACCGCCGTTCCACCGTTCTGCACGCCGTCAGGTTGCTGGCACATATCGCTGCAGAACAAAGGTGAGGCCGAAGCATACGAGGCACGCAAGGGGTGCATAGTGCACGTCCGTCGTTGTTGCGAAGAGAGCGTCGTTGAGGGAGATCGCTGCGATCAGGAGCGCGACGCCCCGCGAAACATCGCCCGGACCGCGCCGGCGCAGCAGCGTTGTCACGCGGACTGCGCACGCGGCGAGCATGGCGATTATGAGAACGGCCTGCACCGAATATGCGCCATGCGCGAGAGCGACAACGGCTGGCGCGGCGAGCATCGGCAACGGCCAAAGGCTGGCGACCCGGTCGACGTTCTCGAGCCGGGCAGCAAATGTAAGGGCCGCGACATAGGCGAGAAGCGCCAGCGCCGGCAGCAGGACCTCCGCAGAGAGATTCCGCGTAACCGCGAGCGCCGCGGCAACATAGACGAGCGCCCGGCACAGCCCCATGACGAATGGCGCGACGGGGTTCGCCTTGTGATGCCAGTTGTAGAGAATAATGGCGGCCCCGAGCGCGAGGCCTGCGAGGCCCGCTTCCTGGCTCAGTGTCGCGAGCCCGACGATGCCGACGATGAGCAACGACGAGCCCACGACGAACACGACGTCGGCTGTCACCTCGCCCGCGGGGATCGGCCGCTCGGGCCTCTCCTGCGCATCGACGTCGCGATCGAATGCATCGTTGAGGAACATTCCCGCGACGTACATCAGCGAAATCGCGGCGGCTGTCGTGACGATGGAGGCAACCGATCCCCCGCCCGCCAGTGCGCTGGCGGCGACGACGTTGCTCCACACCGTGGGCAGATTGGAGACACGGCCGAGCCGAAGCGCCGTGCGCCAGCTGCTCACGCGCCGAGTTGCGAGCGAACCCATGTCAGCTCCCGGGCGATGTCATCACCGATGTCGCCTTCTCTTATATCAGCGGGCAGGACGTCCCAGGTATAGGTTTCGACCTCCAGATGCGGTGCCATCGCGCGCGCACGGCAGGCCGCGAGCAGCTCGGCGAGTTGCTGCTGCGTCGACTGCAACGCGCCGTAGTCGGCACGAAACAGCGGCACATGGCAATGGACACGCCATTCACCGGATGCCGCTCCACCGCGGTGTGCTGCGATCGCATCGGGAAGATCGGTATACCGCGTGAGGCTGCCTTCCCCATCGGCGACGGTCTGATGCAGATAGATGCCGTCGTCGAAGGACTGCAGCAGCTCTATGGCCCGGGCATCGACCGACGGCACACGCAGCGCAGAGCTGAGCTGGATTTTCGGCACGCGGATGCCCGCCGCCTCGAGGCGTGCGACGCACTCCGTCGGATCCTCGAACTCTACGGCGGCATGGCACACATCGAGACAGACACCGAGGTGACGGCGCATCGCCGCCTCGGCCTGCTCCGCGGGGACATTGGCGAGCTGCGCAAAGACATCGATAGAAGAGCGCGCGAACAGCCGCCCGTTAAAGAAGGCGATCGCCTCGGCGATCGTCTCGATGAAGCAACAGGGTTCAGGCTCCAGCGCCAGAACAATGGATTTACCGGTATCGCGGCGAAGCGCGTGCAGATGCGCCGCGTGGCGAAGCAGCGTCTGCACCATTGCCTCGACGTCGGCTTCGGTCTTGATCGCATCTTTGAACGCACCCGGAACGGTGCTGATGCTGCCCTCGATACCGCTGGGAAGAAGCTGCGCGAGGATATCGGCCGCGCGGTCCGTGAACTGCAAGCGTGCCTCGGTCCGCCAGTCGGGCTCGTAGACCCGCTCCTTCACGCGTGTGGCGTGAAACGCGCCGTAGGGGAATGCGTTGACTGTAAAGACGTAGAGATCGGCCTCGCGCAGGAAACTCTGCAGCTCCGCAAGCGCGCGCGGAGAACTGAGCTCATCGGCAGCCGCCGCCGAAAGGCGCAACCCCAGCCCCATCGGCGCTTCCGCGCTCACACGGGCTTTGATCCCAGGTACATACTTGCGCAAGGCAGCGAAGATCTCTGCCCAGCTCTCCCCCGCATGTATGTTCGTGCAGTAGGTGAGATGCGGCGATCCTGGCAGGGCGAGCCTCATCACACGCTATCCTGCGGGCGCAGCCACTCGATCGCCGCATCGAGCAGCGCATGATCCATCTCGTGCACGTCGATGCTCGTGCCGAGGCTCTTCAACAGCGTGATGGTCAACTCGCCGCCGAGGTGCTCGCGGAATTCCTCGAGCCCGGCGAGCACCAGGCGCTGACCGTCGCTCTCCCGACGCATATCGCAGGCGGGATGCCAAAGATTGAACCCGAGCCTTTCCAACAGCGCGCGCACACGCTCGTCGCCTCCGGGAGGCATCAGCCCCGCCAGGACCGAATAACGCGTATCGATGGCAACGCCGATCGCGACGGCCTCGCCGTGGCGCAGCTCGTAGTTGGACAGCGCTTCCAGCTTGTGCGCAGACCAATGGCCGAAGTCGAGCGGGCGGCCGCTGCCGCGCTCGAACGGATCGCCGCCGGTAGAAATCTGGCGCATGTGCAGCAGCGCGCAATGACGGATCAGCCGATCGAGCGGCTCGGAGGCAAAGAGGGCCAGCGCCTCCGCCTTCTCCTCGAGCCAATCGAAAAACGCTCCATCACGGATCAGCGCGACCTTGACGGCCTCGGCCATACCGGCGCGTTTGTCGCGCCCCGGCAGCACGTCGATGAAGGCGGAATCGTTGATGACCGCCACCGGCGGGACGAACGTGCCCAGCATATTCTTGAAGCCGAACGCGTTGACGCCATTCTTCACGCCGACGCCGGAATCGTTCTGCGCCAGCACGGTGGTCGGAATGCGGATATGGCGGATGCCGCGGTGCGTCGTCGCCGCGACGTAGCCCACGAGATCGAGAAGCGCCCCGCCGCCGACCGCCACCACGTAGGCGTGGCGGTCCATACCGTACGATACGAGCTTATGCTGCAGGCGCTCGACGAACTGCGGATCGTTCTTGCAGCGCTCACCCCCGTCGATAACCTCGACGGGCCCCGCAAGCTCCATTGTGTCGCCCTGCGATGTCACATAGGCTGCAATCCGCCGGGGCAGATCCGGCATTTCGCGAATGAGGCCCTCGTCGATAAAGAAAACGACCCGCCGACGCCGCCCGGACACCGACTGGCCCATCGCCTCGGAAAGAATGTGGTTAGCATCGGAGAAAACATCGCGCGTGAAATAGACGGGAAATTCATATGGCACTGAGAAACGCTGAATAAACGTGCGTGCGTCTGCGCATTCCACTTTCGAAAGTGCGTCTCTTACCGAACTAGCCACGTGCGCCGTTTCCCTTTATTGCCCTGGCACCGCAGGGATATTCCTGCCTGAACAATTTCCCAAAACCGCCTCCACATCTTCCCTGCCAACCGCACAAACATGCCGTGTGGGGAGCTGCGAAGGGCCTGAAGAGGGCCTGACGTCATCAGATCATGCGCGGATCGGGGGAGGCAAGCAACGGTTTTGCTTGGAATTTCGGGTTGGACACCGCTCAGACGGCCCACCAAGGGAAGAAGTGGAAAATTTGACCGGGAATATATGGAAAAATATCCTGCCACATTAGGCAAAACGGGGCCGGTGCGTGCAATTCGGCCCTACATCCATTGCAGGGCTGTTTTTCATTCTTTAGCGTCCAAAAGGCGCACCTAAGCTGGCCTGCATCAGAGCAGACTGCTGCAAATGCGCAACGCGTAAAAACGTCGCCGGGGCGACGGAATTAACCGGCCGCCACTCGACAATTGAGAATGGGAGAACGCTCTATGGGAATGCGGTTGTTGCATGCCGCTTCGATGGGGATGGCAATGCTCGGAGCCGTGGGGGTGACAGCTGCTGTCGCTCAGACGGTGCCAACGGAACCGTCCCAGGTCGCGCGGCCGCCGGGCAAGCTTCCCGGCGATCCGAAGATCGCTTTGGTCAAAATTGCTGACGGTTTTAACGATCCGGTCGGCGTCGCTTCCGCCTTTGACGGATCGGGCCGCATCTTCGTCGTTGAACGAGTTGGGCGGATCAAGGTCGTGAAGGACGGCAAGATCCTGGAGAAGCCGTTCCTCGATCTCACCAAGAACACCCCGCTTGGATCAGAAGTGCAGACCGGCTTCGTCGAGCAGGGTCTCTGGTCGGTCGCATTCGATCCCAAGTTCAAGGAGAACGGCCACTTCTTCGTCAGCTACTCGTCCCTGCCGTTCAATGGCGCGCACATCATCGCGCGCTATACCGTTGATCCCAACAGCCCCGACGAAGTGACGGTCGAACAGGCCAACAAGTCGGTCAAGGTGATCATGAACATCCCGCAGCCGTACTATAACCACTACGGCGGCGGCATCGCCTTCGGCCCCGATGGCTATCTCTACATCGGCAAGGGCGACGCGGGTTGGGAGGGCGATCCCCTCAACGCCGGACAGGATCTCAAGGTCCTGTGGGGCAAGATCCTGCGCATCGACGTCAACACGCCGGATGACGTTGCCTACACGATTCCGCCGACCAACCCCTTCGCAAAGGCCTATCAGGACCGCATGATGTCCCTGTTCGGCATCACCGAAGAGGGCTTCTCCAAGATCCACATGGGCGCCCGCCCTGAGATCTGGGCCTACGGTCTGCGCAACCCCTACTCGCTCGATTTCGATAAGAAGACGGGCGCGCTGTTCATCGCTGAAGTTGGTCAGAATCACTGGGAAGAGATCAACTGGCAGCCGGCAGACAGCAAGGGCGGCCAGAACTATGGCTGGAAGTTCAACATGGGCACCCACTGCCACCCGCTGACCGGGCCGAACGACAAGTGCCCGAACGTCGGCACGCTGCCCGTCGCAGAATATCCGCACCAGGAGCCCTACCCCGGTGCTGAGAAGCTGAAGGACGGCTGGGGTTGCTCCGTGATGGGCCTTGGCGTTGCCAACTACGCCGGCATGAATAACGTCTACCTGACGGGCGATTGGTGCTCGGGACGCGTATTCGGCACCGGCTGGGATGGCAGCAAGTGGCAGATCCAGGAGCTTGTGCAGACGTCGCTGCAGTTCACCTCCGGCAACCTCGATGAGGACGGCACCGTTCTCGCCGTGAACTGCGACTGCTTCTACACCGACGACAAGGGTCCGCTGGCCAATCCGCCGGGCGCACTCTGGCGTGTCGTAGCGGCGGACAAGGTGCCTGCGGGTGCCGAAGTCGCCAAGACGAAGAAGTAATCGCTAACGACCCTACAAAAGTAGGCGGGGCTTTTGCTTGAGAGGCGGAGGCCCCGCCACTAAATTGGAACACCAAGAGGCGCTCGAGGCTGCAACCGGCTGCGATGCGCCTTCACGAGTTCAGTCGCGCACTACCGTTCGGAACAGGTGCCACCTCTCATTCCGCGGATGTGCTTCATATCCGTGCTTCCCCGCCGGCGGCGGCCACCAGCCCCACCGGCCGGAGCGCTTCAGGAAAGCTCTGCCTCCATGCCGGCCAACATCCGTCGCCTTCCCGCTGTTGCTTTCATCGCCCTCGCCATTGCAGCGGCTCCCGCTATTGCGGTGGAGTTCCGCAGTGCGCTCGACGATTCCCCCATCGACGTGGCGCCCATCAAGGGCGAGGAATTCACCGACGCCGTAAAATCCTTCCACGAAACCGGCGAGAATCCCTACAACGGCAACGCCGACGCGATCGCCGCGGGCAAGGCGCTCTATAACGAGAACTGCCAGGTCTGCCACAAGCCGGACGGCTCCGGCGGCATGGGGCCGAGCCTCATCGACGACACGGTGGTCAACTCGCGCGCCAACACCGACGTCGGCATGTTCGAGGTCATCCATTCCGGCGCCGCAGGCGCAATGCGTCCGTTCTCCAAGCGCGGCATGACCCAGGATCAGATGCTGAAGATCATCGCCTACATCCACACGCTGAAGAAGTGACAGCCAGCGGAGGACGACAACGCGCAGCGATGCATCCCCTCATCGTCCTGAACATCGTCGGCCTGACGCCGGAGCTCATCGGCAAACACACTCCTAACCTGAAACGGTTCGCCGCGGGCGGGGGCATGCGGCCCCTGCGCACGGTGACCCCCGCCGTCACCTGCTCCGCCCAGGCAACATTCCTCACCGGTCTCGTGCCCGGCGAGCACGGAGCCGTCGCCAACGGCTGGTTTTTCCGCGACCTCTGCGAAATCTGGCTCTGGCGGCAGTCGAACCAGCTGCTGGCCGGCGAGCGCGTGTGGGATGCCGGCAAACGCCTCGACGCCGGCTTCACCTGCGCCAACATGTTCTGGTGGTACAATATGGCCTCCAGCGCGGATATCGGCGTTACACCGCGTCCGATCTACAAAGCCGACGGGCGCAAGCTGCCCGATTGCTACGCCCAGCCCTCCGCGCTGCGCGACGAGCTCACGCAAAAGCTCGGTGCTTTCCCGCTGTTTTCCTTCTGGGGACCGGCCACCACGATTGCCTCGTCCCGCTGGATCGCCGATGCGGCCCTGCACGTGATGCAAACGCGCAATCCGACGCTCACCCTCGTCTATCTGCCGCACCTCGACTATTGCCTGCAGCGCGTAGGTCCGGACGATCCGGGCATCGCCAAGGATCTCGCCGAGATCGACGCCGTTGCCGGAAGCCTCATTGACGCCGCGACGATATCGGGGCGTAACGTCATCATCTTATCGGAATACGGCATCGTACCGGTCGACAACCCCGTGCACATCAATCGGGTTCTGCGCGAGGCGGGCCTGCTCGCGGTCCGCGAAGAGCAGGGCGGCGAATTGCTCGATCCCCCGCAGTCGCGTGCGTTCGCCGTTGCCGATCACCAGCTGGCGCACGTCTACGTCACCGATCCCGGCGATGTACCGCAGGTGCGCGCGCTCCTTGAACGTATGGACGGCATTGCGGAGGTATGGGGCGAGGATGAAAAGCGCGCCAACGGCCTCGCGCATGCACGCTCCGGCGAGCTTGTCGCCATCGCCGAGCCGAACGCCTGGTTCACCTATTACTATTGGCTGGACGACGCCCATGCGCCCGATTTCGCCCGCTGCGTAGAGATCCACCGCAAACCGGGCTACGATCCCGTCGAGCTGTTTATCGACCCAGCTATATCCGCGCCCAAGCTCGCCGTGGGCTGGCGCCTTCTGAAGCGAAAACTGGGCTTTCGGTCGTTGCTGGACGTCATACCGCTCGATGCCACGCTCGTGCGCGGCTCGCACGGCCGCGCCGATACGCCCGAGGCGCGCAGCCCGGTCATCATGTCGAGCGCACCGGAGCTGTTGCCTGAAGGCGTTTGTGAAGCCACCGCGGTGAAGCAGATCATGCTCGACCACGTATTCGGCAACAAGGCGCGGGCACCCGGTCCACAGGCGACGACCCCGCAGACTGAGGTAAACCCGGCGATATGATCGATGAGCTTGAGCACGTGATCCTCGTCGACGCCGACGACCGGCCGCTCGGCACCGAGCGCAAGATCGAGGCCCACGTCCAAGGCAAGCTGCACCGCGCATTCTCCGTCCTCATTCACGACGGCGAAGGAAACATGCTTTTGCAGCAGCGCGCGCACGGCAAGTACCACTCCGGCGGTCTGTGGACCAACGCCTGTTGCGGTCACCCGCGCCCCGGCGAAGCAACCGTAGAGGCCGCCCGCCGGCGCCTGCGCGAAGAGATGGGATTTGACTGTCCGCTCGCGCCGCTCGCAACCGTCACCTACCGCGCCGACGTCGGTAACGGCCTCACCGAACACGAGGTGGTGCATCTGTTCGGCGGCTGCTGGCAGGGCGAGGTTGCGCCCGATCCCAAAGAGGTTTCAGATCAGGCCTGGCGGCCGCTCGATGACGTGCGCCGCGCCGCCGCCGCCAACCCGGAACGCTTCACCGCCTGGTTCAAGGTCTATCTCGGCCGCGACACGGACTGGTTTGCCGCTGGCGACAGGCCCACCTGACCTGCGCGGCCAGGCAGGCATGAACCTACCGGCCCGAGGGACATTCTCGTCCGCGACGCCGGACGGCGTCGCTAAGCCTTCTTCTTTTCCTTCACGGGTTTGTCGCGGGCCGCGGCCTCTCTCGGCACGCCCTCCTTTGCGGATTTGGATGGAGCCATCTGCGGCTCCGCCGGCACAGAAGCTACGGCCTTCGAAGGCTCGCCATCATTCTTCGCGGCAACGGCGGTCTCACCCTTCTCTGAAGCTGGCTTCTCTGCAGCTGGCTCGTCCTTCTTGACCGGCGCTTCCTTCTTGAAAGTGCTGCCCGCTTCCTTGAACTTCATCGCGTGGGCATCGGCCGCCGAGCCCTTCGTGCCGGCGACAACGCCGAACTCCAGCGGCTCGTCCTGCGCATAGCGCTTACCGAGCTTGTGCGCGATCTCCGCCCGCGCGGTCTCGACTCCGAGATAGAACGCGTGCCCAGCATCCGCCCGCGTGTCGATATGTGGGAACAGCTCGAACGGATCCTGTCCCACATGGTGGCCATCGCGGTTGTAGATGTGGACGCCATCTTCCGCGACCTCGATGCGGTAGTTCGCATCGCGGATCTGGCTCGCCAGCGTTGCGATCTCCTCCGGCGTCGATGCAAAACCCTTGCGATCCCGGATAGCCATTAGACCGCCGCCGAAGCCTTGCGGCAGCGCATTCGCCTGCTTCGCGGCGTAGTATTCGCGCCGCGCGTATTCGAACTCCTTGATAGCCGTGCGGCAGTGCGGGCTCACTTGCACGGCGAGCACGGCCGTGATGTTGAGTTCCGAGCAGATGCCCATCAGCAGCGCGTTGATGCCCGTCGTATCGGCATCGGTAAGCTCTGTGAGGTTGCCGATGCCCATGAGGATCGGAATATCCGGCCGGCGCATCCTCAAATCGTAATAGCGCGCGATCGACGCGGCGAAACCGTAGTGGATGGGATCGAGGATCGGGTCGGCATAATAGGGCCGCCCCTTCGCAATCATGATGTCGATCACCCGGTCGAGCGAAGCCATATCCGCAGCACCCGCCGATATCAGGACCGGCGTCGCCGGTCCTTCATCGACGATGGAGATATTCTTCTCCGACAGGCTCAAGAGATAGTCGGCCCCCGCGCGCGCGGCCCGGGACAGCTCCTCCGAGTTGAAGGAATCGACGCTCACCCGCGCCCCATCCGCATGGAGCGCCTCGATGGTCGCTTCGAGGTGCGGGAACGGACTGTCGGGCAGGCAGCCGAGATCGATGACATCGGCACCGTCCGCGCGCAGCTTGCGCGAGCGCTCGATGATCTGATCGGTCGTCATGGCCGTCGCGTCGACGATCTCGGCAAAGATCGTCATGTTGTATTGGCTGAGATCGGGTTTCTGCCGTGCGTGGCCGAGGTACTCCGGCAGATCGGCGATCTCGTCGGGCCCCCGCTCGAAGCGCGTGCCGAAGAAATCCGACAGCCGCTCCAGATCGCCACGGAATCGCCCGGGCATGATGACCCGGTCCGCGCCCTCCGGCAGCTTGAGCCGTCGCTCGACGATATCCGTCGTCATCAGCGCGGCAACCTTCACGCCGACGCTCGCCACGATCGGCTCGATGGCGTCGCCACCGAGCTCGTTCGCGATCCTCTTCACCCTGGGCTCCGCCAAAGAGCCGGTGACCAATACGACACGCTCAGCCATGGCCGGAGAATTTCAGCACAACCCGCGCGCCGCAAGGGGCCGCAACGCGGCGAGACACGAAATTGCCTGCGGAAGGCGCGCCGCGCCGTTAGGCCGCGCACACTGAGGAGGTCGGATCGCGCGTATCCGGGAGGGAGAGCGCCGGGAAGACCATGAAGTTGTATACGTCCGCGCGCGCCTTTCCACCGACAGACGGCGGATGGTTCCTCGCCACTTGCCCGGATCGGCGATCGACCAACCGAAAGCCGCCCGGGCTCCACATCGCGCAATTCATAAGCCCAATCGGAGCTTTAGCTTCGAAAGCAAAGCAAATCGCCAGTCGGCCGCAACCGCTCCGGCAACCCTCGGCGGGGTTTCCGTGCATCGAATGACCGGACGGCGTGTTGATTGATGCTGGAGGACCTCGACGTCTTCCCGTCGAATACACGGCCCATCACGTCCATGTGTTTATCCCTCCCCCCAGCAGGGATGGATATTGTAGGCCTGTTCTCGTGGGATTCTGCGATGCCGACACGCCGATTTATGCTTGTTCTCGCCGCGGCATTGTCGCTGACGCTCTCGGATCAGGCCTCTGCCGTCGAATGGACCGCCTTCGACACGGCCCAGCTCGATGGAATGATCGCGCGATGGCTTGGCAGCGGACCAAAGCGCCGGGCGCCAGGGCTCAGCGTTGCCGTAGGCATCAACGGCCAGCGCGTTTTTGCGCGCGGTTACGGCGAGGGCCGCCCAGGGCAACCGGCCGACGAGCACACCGTCTACCACGTCGGGTCCCTATCGAAGCAATTCACGGCGGCGGCCGTGCTGCGGCTCGTGGATACGGGGGCCATATCCCAGCACGGGAATGCTCCCATCACCTTGTCTTCGCCGGTGCAGGATCTCCTGCCGGGCTTCGATGCGTGGGCTGACGCTACCGGCAGCTCGCCGGTGACAGTGCGGCGCCTGCTGACCATGACCTCCGGCATTCAGAACCTGCTCTACCATCCGCCGCCCGGCTCCGATCCCTGGGGCCACATCACGGCGTCCCGGATGCTCGACGGCCTGCGCCGCCTGCCTCCATCAACCCGCCACCGCGGCTTTGCCTACGACAACTTCAACTACTTCCTCCTGGCCCAGATCGTCGAAGCCGCCGCGGAGCAGACGCGGGCGCAGAACTTTGCAGAGTACGTGCGCACCACGATGATTGCGCCTCTGCAGTTGAACGACACCGGCTTCACCTCCGATCTCGACACGAACCGCAACCTGCGCATGGCGACGCCCTCCTGGGGCAAGACCTCGCCTTACCTGCGCCGGCCGGCCTTCATGCTGTCGGAGTGGCTGAAAGGCTCCGCCGATATGGTCAGCTCCGCGGCCGACCTCTTCAGCTGGAACAAGGCCATCATGGAGAGCCGCGCCGTGAGCCCCGCAAGCCGCAAACTCATGTTCTCCAATGCCGCCCGGGTCACCATCTCCAAATACTACGGCATGGGCTGGTTCGTGGAGTACGATGCCGGATGGGATCGGTTCAGCCATACCGGATATGTGCCCGGCTTCACGGCTTCCAATGCGATTATCAGCAATCCACGCGATGGCAGCTGGATCAGCGTTTCACTACTCACGAACGCCGACGACGTGCGCGGGCTCGAGGAGCTTTCCGCCGAGATCGTGCGCGCCGCCAAACGGCATGTTCCGGTGGCCATGTTGCCCGCCCAGCAGACACCGGTATTCTCCTGCCCCATTGCCGGGCAAGCGTTGGCAACGCCCGTCCCCGCGCCTCCGCATCTGGCCTCACGCTAGCTCAGAGCGGGTTTTGAGCCGGACCGTATCCTGGCGCGCGATCGACGTCCGGATGCCGCCATTTCATCCGCCGACTGCCTTTTCTTCCGGTCCCGAATTGCATTTCGGCGGCGCCACGCCTCGCCTAGAATCGTCCACAGCGCTACGACCGACCCCCAACAAATGATCGGATGGGGCCCTCCCTCGGGCTCGTGTGGCGTTTTCAGGCGTCCGGTTGGCAACAATCGCGGCGCCTCTTTTTTGTCCGCGGCCGGCATGCGTCCCATCGGCTACAGCCGGCTACTCGGCAACGACCGTCAACACGCCTTTCATCCCGTCATGCCCCATGCCGCAATAGAGCATGCAGCGCACAGGATAGCTTCCAGGCTTGTCAAACACGTGGCTCACTTGCGTGACCGCGCCTGGCACGACCGTCTTCTCGACAACCACGGCGCCGGCCTCGTCGTAGATGGTGAAACCGTGGCTGACATCACTGGACGTGATGTTGAACGTGATCTGCTGACCGGCCGGCACCTTCTTGGGTGAAAGCTTCCAATTCCACTGGCTGGCCTTCACCTCCACGGCGACGTCACCCGCTGCAGCGGCACGCTCGATCCATGGCCCCTGCGTGACGCAACTCCAAAGAAGTGCGGCAGCTATCGTTCCCAGCGCCACCGCACCCACGTAATGATAGCTGATCCAATCTTGATCCTGACGCCGTGAGCGTACCCACGTCGACCTCGTGGTATTCCATATCGCCATCGCACATCTCCTTTTCGTCGGATGAGAGATGTCGACGGTGAAGCCTTCACACGGCACGGACAACATACGATGCACGGCCGCGCATCAATTGTCGGTGAGACGCCAGCGCTGCACCGATAGAGCGATCGGACTGCGCAATGGCCGATAGGCAGCGAGTGGCAATCCTATTCCCAGAAGCGTCTGCAAACTCGCGCGATACCATGGGCAAACGTTTTATCTGAGCCGCTGAAGCGACATCAGAAAACGCGTTGCGCGAAGCGGCTCCCGGAGGATCGGCACGCGATCCGCCGGTTGCATGGAGCCACCCCGCGCACGCTGCAACACGTCAGTCGTGAGCCGCCGCTACTTCTTCCTGCGTGGATCGTCTTCTGGATTGATATAGATGAGATCGAACGGGCCTACGGCCGCGACCTGGATGATCGTTTCCTCATCTGTCGTCCAGACGTAGTGCGCATGGTTGGCAGGCAGCGCAAGCATCCCGCCCGCCTTCAGCATCTTGCCCTTCGTCAGGTCCGCTTTCTCGCCCATGCCGCTTCCCATCGTGCCACTCAGCACGGTGACGGTCTCAAAGCCCGGATGCGTATGAGGCGGGACGACATAGTTGGGCGGAAACTTGATACGTAAAATGAAAAGTCCCGGCTTATCGGGATCCCCATGCAGCAGCGCAGTCTGGCCTCCGTTCGGAAAGGCGGGGTCATCGCGGAATACGATCTCATCAGGCGCCAGCTCCTTCATTCCATTGCTAGCGCCATCGTGAGCGAACGCCGAGCCTGCGAACGCCAATAAAGCTGCAACGAGAACCATGCGTTTCATTTTCTTCTCCTGATCTGAGTGTGGCATGCCCGAACGAGTTGAACGGTTGGAATTCAGCGAGCGGCGCGGGAAGGCTCGTGCGTCCGTTCCACATTCTCGCGCGTGCAAAAAATCGCTGCCGGATCGGCGTCACGAAATAGCGCGTCGACGTTGTTTCCGGCGCCAGCGAAGCGGCTCATCGCATGCGCCAGCGTGACCATGGCGGCCGCGCTGCTCGCCAAAAGCAGCAGCGGAAGGATCGCGTTCCAGCGCCATGTCCCGCGCCGAAAGATATCTGTCTCCGCCGACAACCGGCCATGTTGGATACCCCCCGTGTGCCGCTTTCGAACCATGCTGAAATGCCTCGAGCGATTTCCCTGCTCGTCGAAAGCATCTGATTTCGCACCGAAAGCCACAACGGCGTTTCCCCTGCCGGTCCTTGGGCAAATTTCCTGACGATCCCGCGTCCCCTTCACAGCATCGGCGCCGCGCCCTAGCCTGCCGAAAAGGCCGATGCGAGGACGCATGGATCTCAAATGGCTGCTATTGAGACGGATCGCGGCCGTTGCGGTCGCGTGCTTTGCCGCCGGCGCAGCGCTCGCCACCTACCAGGCCGCGTTGAAGACACAGCACCGCAACGCCGAGCTGGCAGAGCTCGTGGGCCGTCAGCTCGACCTCCAGCTGTCACGCATCGGCCGCTCTACGGATATCCCCTCTAACTTTCCCGATTGGGATCTCGTCACCAGCCTCGTGCTTCAGCCGGGACAATGCGTCGAGCTGCTCGGCCAGGATGGCGCGACCAAGCGACTGAATTGCGCCGGCCTCAATGCAGAGGCCGTGGGCGCTCCGCGGTGGTTCGTGTGGCCCTACCGCGCGTTTATCAATGACCGGCTCACGGCATCGCGACCGATCTCCTACCGCGGCATCACCTACGGTACGGTCGTCGCCCATTACGATGCGGTCGCAACCGCCAGCGCTGCATGGATGGCGATAACACCGCTGCTTAGCTTCGCCGCCGGGTTGGTCACCATACTTTGCCTCGTCACCTACTTTGTCATCGACCGCGCGCTGCTGCCGACGACGCAGATCCTCGCCGGCTTAAACCGCCTGGCACGCGGTGATCTGACCTGCCGCCTGCCACGGTTCCGTCTCGCCGAGCTCAACCGTATCAGCCAGGTTTTCAATGCGCTCGTACACGACCTGAGCACAGCAACGGCCGAGCGCACAGAACTTGCGCGCAAGCTCGTGGACGCCCAGGAACAGGAGCGACGGCACATCGCCCGCGAATTGCACGACGAGATCGCCCAGAATCTGAGCGCTCTCAACGCCCATGCGGCATACCTGCGAACGCGAGTCCAGCGTGAGGCACCGGCCCTTGCCGAGGAAGCGCGCGAGCTGGAGAGGATGACATCCGACTCGATGCTGACGTTACGCCGGACGCTCACGTATCTGCGGCCGCAGGAGATCGATGACCTCGGTCTGGTCCAGAGCCTCGAAGCCCTCGTGGCCCAGCACAACAAAAATTCCGGTGGGCGTACAGCGTATAGGATCGAGGCGTCCGAAACGGTGGAGCACCTGCAGGCCGAGACGAGCGCACACGTTTACCGGATCGTCCAGGAGGCGCTCACGAACGCCGCCAAGCACGCCAACGCACACACCGTGCAGGTGCTGCTCAGCCGGGGCTCCGATGGCGACCGCGAGACGATCCGCCTGTCGGTTATCGACGATGGCGCCGGCACGAGCGCGCCCGACGGGTCGACACCGCCCGCGGGCGCGGGACTGATCGGCATGCAGGAGCGCGTCATGGCACTGAGCGGAAGCTTCTCCGCCGGCCCCCTGGCTCGCGGCGGCTTCGGGTTGGAGGTAGAGTTCCCCACACTGCAGCGAGGCGCCTGATGGAAACGGCAATCCGCGTGTTGCTCGTCGACGACCACGCCGTCGTACGGCAGGGCTACCGGCGGCTGATAGAGATGCATCCCGATATCGATGTCGTGGCAGAGGCTGGCGACGCGCCGTCCGGCTATCGGGCTTTCAAGGAGAACAAGCCTCACGTCGCCGTGGTCGACATTTCCATGCCCGGTCGCGGCGGCATCGACTTGGTCCGCCAATTGCGCCAATTGGATCGGAGCGCACGCGTGCTCATATTCACGATGCACGCCAGCGCAACCTATGCCCAGCAGGCATTCCGCGCCGGGGCGCAGGGCTATGTCACCAAAAGCAGCCCGCCCGACGTGCTCGTCAGCGCCATCCGCACCGTGTTTGCCGGACGTCCGGCGCTTTGCGCCGAGATCAATGAGGCGATCGCCACGAGCCGCCTGTGCAGCGATGCCTCACCCGTGGATGAGCTTTCGCCGCGAGAATTCGAGATCCTGCGCATGATCCTCGAAGCAAAATCGACAGACGAGATCGCCCTGGCCTTCAACCTCAGCCCAAAGACGGTGGCGAATTACCACTATGAGATAAAATCGAAGCTCCGCGTGCGCTCCGATATCGAGCTTGTCTACCTGTGCATGCGTCAAGGTCTGGTCGAGCCGGTGACGGCGCCGGGCACCTAGGCAGCCGGCTCCCCGCCGCCGAGGTCCGAAAACGCGGAAGAGCTGGAGAGGGCACGGCGGCTCCCGGGCGGAACCCCATCCTGCGCTGCAACGCTTTTGTCACAAAACCGGTTGGTCCGGGAGGTATTGTGCTCGCGGTGCGACTACACTAATCCGACAGGCCTGCGGGGCATCGCTGAGGAAGCAATGCCCGAGGGTCCTGTTTGCTTGCGGGAGATGCGAATTGGAAGGTGTGCTCATCATCGGCGCCGGCGCCGCTGGGTCTGTCACCGCACAGAAGTGCGCGATGAACCGCGACGTCTTCAAGCGGATACACTTGGCTTCGCGCCGCCTGTCGAGTTGCGAGGCCGTGGCCAAGCGCTGCGTGACGCCCATCGAGATCAGCCAGGTGGATGCCGACAACGTCGCCGAGACGGTGGCGCTGATCAACCGGGTCAAGCCCGACCTCGTGATCAACATGGCCCTCCCCTACCAGGACCTGCCGATCATGGATGCCTGCCTCGAAGCGGGCGTGCACTATATGGATACGGCCAACTACGAGCCGCGCGACGTCGCCAAGTTCGAATACTCCTGGCAGTGGAAATATCAGGACCGCTACGCCGAGAAGGGCATCATGGCGATCCTCGGCTGCGGCTTCGATCCCGGCCAGTCGAACATCTACTGCGCCTACGCGCAGGAGTTTCTGTTCGACACCATCGAGACGATCGACATCATCGACTGCAACGACGGCAGCCACGGCAAGGCATTCGCGACGAACTTCAATCCGGAGATCAATCTCCGCGAGGTGACGCAGCGCGGCAAGTACTGGAAGGATGGCAAGTGGATCGACATCGACCCGCTGTCCATCGCGGCCACGATCGACTACCCGGAGGTCGGTCCGCGCAAATCCTACCTCATCTATCACGAGGAGGAGGAAAGCCTCGTTGAGAACATCAAGGGGCTGAAGCAGATCCGCTTCTGGATGACGTTCTCCGACAACTACATCAAGCACCTCGAGGTGCTGCAGAACGTCGGCATGACGCGCATCGACCCCGTCATGTACAAGGGCCATCCCGTCATTCCGATGGAGTTCCTGAAGGAGCTGCTGCCGCCGCCGTCTTCGCTCGGCGAGGGCTACACGGGACGCACGTCCATCGGTTGCATCTTCACCGGCACCAAGGACGGCAAGCCCAAGCGCGCCATGATCTACAACGTCTGCCACCACGAGCACGCCTTTAAGGAAACCGGCGCGCAGGCGGTGTCCTACACCACGGGTGTGCCGCCGGTCGTCGGCGCCATGATGCTGTTCAACGGTTCGTGGAAGAAGCCGGGCGGCGTCTATAACGTCGAGCAGCTTCCGCCCAAGCCCTTCATGGACGAGATCGGCAAGCAGGGCCTGCCCTGGCATATGCGCGAGTTGGAAACGGGTGAGCAGGCCGAGCTATTCGCCGTGAAGACCTGAGGCGCTGGCCCCTCCGATCGATCTGACTTGCAGCGAAAGGGTGGCCCGTGCCACCCTTTTTGCATGTTCTAGACCATGATCGCTTCGGACCTTATCAGTCCGAAGCGTGAATCATCGGTCTAAGCAAAAGACTAAAGCTGCATCGCGAGTCGCAGAAATGCGATCGTACTCTGAGTCTAACGGCTTCGAGGCAATACGCCGGGCATCGAGTAACGGGGGACTGCATGTTGACGCGCACCGCGCAACCGGAGGCCGAGGCGCCCCCGGCCGGCTCCCCGCCGCGCCACGTCGTCATCACCGTCCACGGCACCAATAGCCAGCACCCCGACGACGACGGCGAACGCTGGTGGCAGAAGGGCTCCCCTTTCGCCACGGAGCTCGCAGCAGCCTTCGCCAAGCGCTCCGGCCCGGAAATCGAGATTTTGCCGCTGCATTGGTCCGGCCTCAATTCCGACTACGGGCGCCTGCACGGCGCAGCGCAACTGGCCAGAACGGTGCGCAGCCTGGAAAAGGCGGGCACTCCATATTCCATTATCGCGCACAGCCACGGCGGCAATGTTACGCTGGAGGCGCTCGCTCAGCTCCCGCCATCCAACCTGCGCGGCGGCGTCGTGACCTTCGGCACACCCTTCTTTACGCGGCGCCTCAAGACGGTGCCGTGGCTGATCGCCCTCTTCCAGACCGTCATGGGCCTCGTCATCGCGCCCATCATGATCTGGTACCTCCTGACGATCCTCGGCGGCGACACCAACAAGGTGATCGAAACCATCGTCTTTTTCGGCGGTCTCCTCGTCTTTGCAGCGTGGAGTGCCTCGCGCGGATTGCGCACGCTTCTCTGGCGACGCCGTGCGCGGCGCCGCTGCGGCCGCGGTGTCCGGCCGGGGCAGTGGCTCGTCATCCATAGTCCGCGCGACGAAGCCATGCGCCTGCTCGAAACCGCCGCCGCCATCTCACCCCAGTATGTCACCGTGGGGGCCGCGATGCGGTCGCTGACGGCGTTTGCGCGTCTCGCCGGCGTCGTCGGCACGGTTCTCTTCTTCGTCGCGACCGCCGGCTACTTCTTGACCCCGATCATAGAAAAGCTGCGGGCCGGAACCTACGGTCTCGCCGCTGCGGCCGACCTCACCTTCATTTTGCTCGTCCCCATCGTCTACGGCCTCATCTTCGGCGCCGTATGGCTCATCGCACGGGCGGGCGGCGCCTGGCTCTGGGCCAAGACGCTGACGGCCGCCATTCACGGAGGCGTCGTCGGCGCGGCCTACGGAGGCGATGCGGCTTATGTCCTGAAAGGCGTCGGACACTTTCCGCCCTACATCAGCGAGCTCAGCGAGGCGCGCATCGAAGCCGTCAACCTCGGCGGCATCGACGACGAAGCGATCTTCGTTGCCGCCCACAAGCTCTATTCGGCGGTCGTCGCCTCCGACGCGCCCGACGGCGGCTTTGCCGATCCCGACGCCATGTGGAAGCACCTGAGCGATGCCCTCTACCACAACGCGTATATGCGCGACTCCCGCGTGGTCGATACCGTCTGCGACCATCTGCTGACGATGCGGGGCACTTAGCCGTCCCCGCAGGGGCCTCCGGCGCGAAACAGCTACTTTCAACCGCCCTCTGCGAATGCCATATACCGGCGTCTCGCTCCGCTGCCATTGGCTCCAAGGATCACGCCGCTATGCTCCCGAAGCTGCCCCAATCCATGGCCACGCCCGCCTACGTTCTCGACGTCGCGGCCCTGAAGCGCAACCTCGAGACGGTTGCGCACATCAAGCGCGAATCCGGCGCCAAGATCCTGCTGGCCACCAAGGCATGGGCCATGCCCGACGCTTTCCCGCTGATGCGGGACGTGCTCGACGGCTCGACCGCCAGCGGCGAATATGAAGCGCGCATGGGGCGCGAGGATTTCGGCAAGGAGGTGCACGTCTATGCGCCCGCGTATTCCCCCGGCGAGGTGGAGCGGCTCACAGCTTACGCCGACCACATCTATTTCAATTCACCCGAGCAGATCGCACGCTTCGGCTCGATTGCGAAAGCCGCCGGAGCGAAAATCGGCGTGCGCATCAATCCCGGCTATTCGAACGCGACGCTCGGCGGTGCACTCTATGATCCCTGCGCGCCTTGCTCGCGCTTCGGCACGACGCGCCAGCAGATCGACGAATTGCCCTGGGACGAGATCGATATCTTCCATGCCCATGCGCTGTGCGAGAGCATGGCCGACGGCTCCGTCGGGCTCATCGAGCACATCGCGCGCGAGTTCGCCCCCTATATTCGCAAGGTCAAGGCGGTGAACTTCGGCGGTGGCCACTTCATCAACAAGCCCGGCTACGACGTCGATAAGCTGATCGCGGCCCTCAAGGCTTTCCGCGAGCAGTTCAACGTCGAAGTGTTTCTCGAGCCCGGCGGCGGTATCGTCGTCGACGCGGGCTATCTCGTCTCGACCGTGATCGGGCTGCACTGGAACGAGCGCAACCTGGCCATCCTCGATACCTCTGCGAGCTGCCACATGCCCGACGTGCTGGAGGTGCCCTATACGCCGACGATCATCGGCACGGTGGCTCCGGGCGTCGACGCGCACACCTACGTGCTCGGCGGCAAGACCTGCATGACCGGCGATGTCATCGGTGAATACTCCTTCCCCGAGCCACTCGAGGTCGGCAGCCGCATCGTCTTCACCGACATGATGCAATACTCGTTCGTGAAGAACACCACCTTCAACGGCACACCCCGGCCCGATCTCGCCATACTCGACGAGGACGGCAGCTACCGGATCGTGCGCTCGTTCGGCTACGAGGACTATCGCAGTCAGCTCGGCAGCGATTGATCCCTCCAAGGGGGCAAGCCTGCCGCAGCCTGCGCACCTCTTCCGGGACAAACCTCCTGCCAGAGATGTGCCCGCCTCAAAATCCCGCGGCACGAAAGGCTTTTTTACCTCGTTCGGCCTTTTATAGCGGGTGGTGCCGCCTAGACCATGATCGCCTCGAACCCTATCGGTCCGAAGCGTGGATCATCGGCCTAATCGAAAAACAGACCACGATCGCTTCGGACCCTATCAGGCCGAAGCGTGAATCGTCGGTCTAATCAAAAAGCGAGAGCCGCGTCGCGATTCGAAGAAAAGCGATCACGCTCTAGGCACAGGCGCTCGCCTCGAACCGGGCGAGTGGGATGAGGGATGGCATGAAGCCCCTGGTCGATCCGCGGGACGGCGACGTCGAGGACGATGCCTCCAGCACCAAGTCGAATTCGCTTCTTGCTATGGCAGGGAGCCTCCTGGGCGAGATCAGCCTCGCCAAGCTGCTCACCGCTTGGCTGATCCTTTTCATCGTGCCGGCCGTGATCATCGGCCTTTCGCCGCTCATTGCATCGGCTTGGGTCGGAAAGCTCGCCGGCCAGATCACACCGGCCATGGGCATCGTGCCGGTTGCTGTTTTCGTGGCTGTGGCAGTACTCGGCTGGCTGTTCGGCAAACGGCTCTTTCGCCTCGCCGAGAGCAGCTTCTGGTCCCTGAACGCTCTCGTCGTCGAGCCCGTATATACGATGGCCCGCGAGGCCATGCGCCACGTCATCGAGCGCGCTCTGCCGGAGGATGCCGAAGCACGCCGCCGCGAGCGTGCGCGTGCGTGGGGCGCCCTCGCTTCGGGAATATTCATTTCCAGCACAGCGCTTCTGGTGCTGCTCGCGACATGGTCGTCGACGCGCTGGATCGGCACCATCGGCGACCTCGCCGCACCCGCACATCTCGCGTGGATCGCACTCGCCAATACTGTCTTCGTCATCAGCGTCTATCTCGCCGTCGCAGCGCTCGCCTGGGGTATCGACGATGCACTGATGGCACAGCCCCGCGATCTTCAAACCTACGCGGATCCTTCACGGGATGGCCGAACATGGCGCATCGCACATCTGTCCGACATTCATACCGTAGGCGAGCGCTACGGGTTCCGCATCGAGAGCGGACGCTCCGGTCCGCAGGGTGATGGCCGGTTCCGCCGATTGCTGCAGTTGCTTGAGGCGAGTCATGAAGCGGACCCGCTCGATGTGGTCCTGATCTCGGGCGATGCAACGGACGCGGGACGGTCAACCGAATGGGCGGAATTTCTCGATACCCTCGCCGCGCATCCGGCACTCGCCGAGCGCGTGCTCGTCTTACCCGGAAATCACGACATCAACATCGTCGATCGCACAAATCCCGCCCGACTGGACCTTTCCATAGGTCCCAACAGCCGGCTGCGGAAGATACGTACCTTGTCCGCGATAGACGCTATCCAGGGCGGCCGCGTGCGGGTCGTCGACCGCAAACGGGGATGCATCGGCGAAACGCTCACGTCATTCCTGCAGCCACACACGGCGGAGCTGACAAGGTTTGCGAGCACGGGACGGCCTATGTTGTCGACCCTAGCAACCGATCTATGGAGCGAAGCCTTCCCCATGGTGTTGCCTCCCGCCAATGAGTGCGGCTTGGGCATCATCCTCCTGAACAGCAACGCGGATGCGCACTTTTCCTTCACCAATGCATTGGGGCTCGTCTCCGTCGAGCAGGCCACCGCGATAGATACTGTCTTCACGCGGCATCCAAAGGCCTGCTGGCTCATAGCGCTACACCATCACCCCGTGGAGTACCCTCGCCGCGCAAAGGTTCTCTCCGAGCGGATTGGCACCACCCTCGTCAATGGCAACTGGTTCTTGCGCCGGCTCGCTTCGATGGCCGATCGCGCGATCCTGATGCACGGCCATCGCCACATTGACTGGATCGGCGAGTGCGGTGGCCTGACCATAGTATCCGCCCCATCGCCGGTCATGGAGTCGAAGAACGACGACGCCAGCTATTTCTATATCCACACACTCGAGATCGGCACCGACAATTGCCTCAGGCTGCGTACGCCGCAGCGCATCGAAGTGCCTGGAGAGCCCGTAGACCATGATCGCTTCGGACCCTATCAGCCCGAAGCGTAACCATCGCGTGACTAATCAAAAGGCTAGAGCCGCATCGCGATTCGAAGAAAAGTGATCGTACCCTAGCGGCCGATAGGGCTTCCGGCGGAAATGAATGACGCCAACTGAACGCGCCGATCGGAGAATCTGGAAGAAGACAAAGTAGTCCTGAGCGGGCGCTTCGCCCTTCGCGCCGTCAACATCACCTCCTCCGAAAGCGCGCTCGCGAGCGCAAGTGCTGCCGTGAATGTTCTCTGTTCGGCCTCTGATACTTGGAACCCGTTGCCGTTCGCAGCCGTTCGGCAACAGGTCCAAGATAAGGGAGCCAGCCATGAGAAGCGTGCTCATTGCGATTTTGGCGCTCGCGTCGTTTCCAGCGCTGGCAGCCGAAAAATTGCCCGAGGCGACGCAGAGTTTTATCGACAAAGCTGCGGTCGCAAACAGGTTCGAGATCGACACGAGTGAGCTTGCGTTGAAGTACGGCAAGGGCGCGGACGTGAAATCCTTCGCCCAGCAAATGGTTACCGACCACGACAAGATCGGCGACGAGTTCAAGACGACTCTTAATTCCGCAAATATTAAACCGCCGCCGGATACCCTCGACCTCGCCCACGAGGCGAAATACGCAAAGCTGCGGCTGTTCACCACCGAAAGCGGCTTCGATCGCGCCTACATTTCGGAACAGCTCACGGCGCATCAGGACGCCGTAAAGCTGTTTGGCGATTACGCCGCGAACGGGCCGACCGCAGCCGTGAAAGAGTTCGCCGCAAAGACCCTGCCGACGCTTCAGCACCACCTCGCGATGGTGAAGGAGCTGAACGGCAAGTATACGCAGTAGATCGTTTTTACGGACAGCCGCACACGGCGCGCGGGACTTGGCCACCCGCGCGCCGCAGCCAATTGGATCATCGAAAGAAACGCCCTATCGGTTCTGCCGGGGCTGCGTCCTTTCCGTACGCACGACACCCCGGTCTATCCTTGCCCTGTGCTCGGGGCATTGAGACCCGCGACGTCGGGCACGCGATGCGCGACCCGGATCGGCTACGCGTGAGCGCGCGCGCGCTCTGATACCCGTTCAAGGTCGCTCTTCCCGGATTGCGCTCGCCACAACGCGTGAATGTCTCGCAAACGTGCCCGGACAATCCTCAGCGGCGCTCCAAAGCGCTGCCGAGAAGGCGGCATCTCACCTGCTCGATTCGAGCGCTGACCAGCATCCTCGAACTCGATTTCCCTTCGGCTGGCACAGACAATAGTGCTCCCAGCGCCACGCGATGCGATTTTTTCCACAGAAGGGCACCGCACTGATGATATGCGCGAACATGGTTAGGGCGACGGACGGCGCGCCCGCGGAACAGATGAATTCCGGCTCTTTGCACCGCAATATTGGAGGCCAAATCCGCCACGCAATGCTGCGTCGCACTCTCACATGGATGAACCCGTGCTCAGCTACTAGCTCGATCGCTCGGCGACGCCCCGTGAAGCCTTTCCCGGTGGCCGCCGTCCCAGTCGAATCGGAGCTGAATCGCTCGCGCACCCGGTCGCCTCCGGTTGTCACGCAAAGGCTCTTCGAGCATCCGGCATACACCTCCGAGAGCGAAAACTGTGCGCGGCATGCGGCCTTCTCCGCCATCGTCAGAGATCCGCCGGCGGCGGCATCCAAGCGCCCGCGGACGCTCCATGCTCGAAAACGCGAAAGGCCCGCCGCGAACCGCGCACGGCTTACCGGTTTTAATGTTCCGCGTGGCTTTTGATTTTACGATCACGTGATTGCGGTCGGGGCTGTTTGTTCTTCGCCGGCTCATAGCCGAGATAAAGCCACAGAGCCTTTTTGAAGCACTCCACAGTGCCGACCATGTCGAAATCTTTGAGAATCATCGAGCGGGCAAGAATGCCGTCAAGGCTTGTCGAGATCATTGTGGCGACCTCGGAGGGTTTCACCGACTGCTTGAAAATGCCGGCTTCGATCCCCTCGGACACAATCCGCTGCAGAATTTCATTCTCGTGTTGATAGAAGCGGTCTATCGAACGATTGACCTCGCCAATTCCGCTGTAGTCGAGACTTATTTTAATGACGTTTCGCAGCTGACGGTGCAGCGTCACGTGGACATCGAACCACGAGGAGATCGAATCCGCGGCGCTTTCATGGCTCCTGTAGCAGTGCTTTGCATAGAGATTGAAAGCGTCCTGCACAGCAGTCTCGACGGCCGCACGAAAGAGATCCGACTTGTCCTTGTAATGGTAGTAGATCATCGCGCTGTTGACGTTCGCAGCGCGTCCGATGTCCTTGATCGTAACGGATGCAAAATGGCGCTTGGCGAAAAGATCGAGCGCAATCCGAGCCAATTCATCCGGACCCGGGCCAGAGGATTTGGCCGTGCGTCTTCCTCTTTTTGGCTCGGCGCGGACGCTCTTTTCGGGTGCCTTGGACACGTCGTCTGTAACCCCTTCAGAAATTCATCGATCAACTAATTACATACACCAGCGCCAGGCGGCGCTCCAAATCAAATGCGTGCGACAAAGCGAGCGCTCAGAAGTGCACATTGGCAGAATTTTTCCAGCAGAAAAATCCTGTTGACGTGGGGCTCCGCGTTAGCCGCCCCCGGCCCCCGGCGGAACGCTCGGGAAGCACGTTAGACCTACCCAAAAACCTACCCTGCAGGGTGATGACAGAAGCCTGACGGACGGATCCCTCTAGCCAACACTTAATCGTACGATTAAATTGGTTGCCGATGGCGGGGACCTCAGGATCGCTCCCACGCATGACCTGGGTACGCGTCCATCAGCAAAGCTTCCCTAGCTCCCGACCCACATCGTTAGGGTCGCCAACTTTCCCCCTCCGGCCCAAAAGCTGGAGGGGTTTTTCATATTGCACCGCAATAATATGCATCTTAGCGCCTCCACATGTCAGCCCATTTGGCGGGCGTGCCGAGCGCGCCCACCGTTGTGGATGGCAGCGATCGGCCCGGCCAGATTCACCGGGACCACAGCGGGTGCGACATTTGTAATAATTAATCGATTGATTATCTAACAGCGACTGCTAGGCTTCTCTTAGGGGTGGGTAGTGAGGCCCTGTCCGGGCTCCGCCGCCCCCAACGAAGCCAGTTTTGGAGGAATGCCCATGGCGCAGTACATCCTGTCCGACCCGAACTTCAGCGACGGCACCCGCAAGGACGTCATCGAGAAGATCGTCGGGGAGTTCCGGGACAAACCGGGACTGAAGCTGATCGGCTATGAGCCCGACGCAGACTTCGACCGCCTCCCCGTCGAGATTCTCGGCCGGCCCGAGGCTGTCCGCGAAGCGCTGCTCAATGCGGCCGGTCAGGCCTACCAGCACATCGACATGGAGAAGCAGCACGGCCGCCACCCGCGCATCGGCGCTGTCGACACCATCGAAATCTACCCCGCCAAGGACATCACCATCGAGGAGTGCCGCGAGTTCGCCGAAGAGCTCGGCAAGGAGCTGTACAAGCGCTTCGATGTGCCGATCTTCTTCACCGGCAAGAATGCCCGCCGGCCGGATCGCGAAGGCCTCACGGCCATCCGTAAGGGCAACTACGAGGGCCTGCGCGAGGCCGTCCTCAAGGACCCGGACCGGGCGCCGGACCTCGGCCCCGCAAAGCTGCACCCGACCGCAGGCGCGACCATCGTTGGAGCCCTGGAGGAGCACGACGCGTATTTTAACGTCGTTCTCGACACCACGGATCTGGCGATCGCCAAGAAGCTGGCCAGCTACGTGCGCGGCAAGACCGGCGGCTTTACCAATATCCAGGGCGTCATCGGCCTTCCCAACACTCACCGCCGTACGGGTAAGGCCGTCACGATCGTGTCCTGCGAGGTCAGCAATCCTCTGAAGACACCCTTGCACCGCATCTATAATCTGCTGAAGGCAGAGGCAGCGCGCTACGGGGTCAACGTGCTGGCAGGACAGGTATGCGGAACGATCGCCGCAGAGGTGTTGGTGCAGACCGCCGAATGGTACTTGCAGCTCGAGGGCATCAACGGCCCGTGGGACTACAAGAGCCAGATCCTCGAAAACCACCTGCTTGAGCTCCAAGGCTAGCCGGTACAGCAGCCGAGGACAGCACAAAGGGAAAACCAAAAAACTCAATAGGACCCGGGGTCGGTGGCGTCAGTCCACCGATCCCGCCGGGAGGATTCTATGGACAAAGCACTGTCGCATGGGAGTAGCGCTACCTTGCCCTCTCACGCCGAGCCGCGAATGCGGCGAGACGTGAACTGGTGGCAAGTCGTATTCATCGCGGCGGGATCGCCGGCACTCGTCATGTTCAGTCTCGGCGGCATTTCCGCCGTTACGGGCACGGTCTCGCCGCTCGTATGGTTCATCTCCGTGATGATCGGCTTCGTTGCGATCTTCAGTTACGCCGAGATCGCAGGCATGCATCCGAACAAGTCGGGAGGAACTGCGGTATACGGCGCCACGGCGTGGGTTCGCCATAGCCATATCATCGCACCCATGTCGGTGTGGTCGAACTGGCTCGCGTGGAGTCCCATTCTTGCAATCGGTTCCGGCCTCGGCTCGGGTTATCTCCTTTCGATCTTCCTTCCACCTGATCACGCACTCAACACCTGGAAGCTCACGCTGCTCGATCTCGGGTACCTGAAAGAAGGACTCTCGATCCGCATCAACACGCAGTTCATCGTCGGAACGATCCTGATGGTGGCGGTGTGGAGCATCCAGCACACCGGTATCGGCCGGACGGCGAAAGTGCAGATCATCCTCACGCTCGGCGGCATTATCCCGCTGCTGTTCGTAACGCTGATCCCGCTGTTCACCGGCAGCGTCCACATCGACAACTTCACGCCGTTCGTCCCGCTCAACGGCTCGTGGGATCTCGACGGCTGGCGGCTCTTCATCGGTGGACTGTTCCTCGCCGCCTGGGCAGCCTACGCCGCGGAGAATGCCGTCTGCTACATGAGCGAGATGACCGATCCGCGCGGTGACGGCGCCAAGGCCATCATCTGGTCGGGCATCGTCGGCGTCATCCTCTACACGCTCGTTCCCTTCGTTTTCCAGGGTGTGCTCGGCACCGAATACATGCGCTCGCCCGGCATCGAATCCGGTGAGGGCGTAGGCGTCGCGCTGGCGAGCATGGTGCATGCGAGCGATTTCGTCGCCAAGATCCTCGTCGTCATGCTCACGTTCACGCTGTTTCTCGCCATCATGACCGCGATGGCCGGATCCTCGCGCACGCTCTACCAGGGCGCGCACGATGGCTGGATGCCGAAGTTCCTCGACCAGCTCAACCACAACGGCGTTCCCACGCGCGCCATGTGGACCGACCTCGCCTTCAACGCGATGCTGCTGTTGATGTCCGACTACATGTTCGTCATGGCGGTGTCGGCGGTCAACTACGTGCTCTTCCACTACCTCAATCTCAACGCAGGCTGGATCCACCGGCTCGACAATCCCAATGCCGTGCGCCCCTACCGGGCACCCAACTGGTTGATGGCTTTCGGCACCGTGCTGGCCTACGTGAACGCCTTCCTCATCGGCGTCGGCGCGAACCTCTGGGGCAATCACATCCTCTTCCTCGGATTGGCCGCAGCCTTCATCTCGACGCCGGTGTTCTGGTACCGCCATTACATCGTCGACAAGGGTCAGTTCCCGCCCGACATGCTCGACGACCTGCTGCCGGAAGGCCAGACCACGCTACCACCGACCCGGGCCGGCATCCTGCCCTACGTCGCGCTCGCCGGAGGAATCTTCTTCTGCGGTCTCGGCTACGCAATCTTCTGGACGGGAATCTTCAATTGAAGAAAGGGGGCGGTCGCCGCCATCGGACATGCAGCGTCCGTGCTGCACTCCCGCTGAACTGCGATCGGCCCCTTCAATAAGCACATCGGCTCCAGCGCACATCCGCTGGCCGCTAGTACGGAAAACGGGTCCCGCACGACGCCCTCGCAGCGTAGCACATAGCGAAAGTTTGGCTTGTCTCAGGCAAGCGGAATGCAAGGATATCGACGATGAGCAAGACGGTCGGAAGCGACATCGAGATTGCACGCGCTGCAAAAATGCAGCCGATAGAGAAGGTGGCGGGCAAGCTCGGGATTCCGGATAAGCATCTGTTCCGCTACGGAGCACACAAAGCCAAGGTTTCATACGCGTATCTGGAGGAAATCTCCTCGAAGCCCGAAGGCAACCTGGTGCTCGTGACGGCGATCTCGCCGACACCCGCCGGAGAAGGCAAGACGACCACAACGGTCGGGCTCGGCGACGGGCTCAACGCGATCGGCAAGAAAGGCGTGATCTGCGTGCGCGAGCCATCGCTCGGCCCCTCTTTCGGTATGAAAGGCGGCGCCGCCGGCGGCGGCTATGCGCAGGTCGTGCCGATGGAAGACATAAATCTCCACTTCACCGGCGACTTCCACGCGATCACCAGCGCGCACAATCTGCTGAGCGCGATGATCGACAATCATATCTACTGGGGCAACGAGCAGAATATCGACACGCGCCGCATCGTATGGCGCCGCGTTCTCGACATGAACGACCGCGCGCTGCGCCAGATCGTGAGCTCCCTCGGCGGCGCCGCGAATGGCTTCCCCGCTGAAGCAGGTTTCGACATCACCGTCGCCTCCGAGGTTATGGCGATCCTGTGCCTCGCGACGAGTCTCGCCGACCTGCGCAAGCGCTTGGGCGACATGATCATCGCCTACCGCCGCGACCGCACGCCGGTGTTCTGCCGCGACATCAAGGCAGACGGCGCAATGACCGTACTGCTCAAAGAAGCGATCATGCCCAACCTGGTGCAGACGCTGGAGAACAATCCTGCCTTCGTGCACGGCGGCCCCTTCGCCAACATCGCGCACGGGTGCAATTCTGTGACGGCTACGAAAGCTGCATTGAGACTTGCTGACTACGTCGTCACCGAAGCCGGCTTCGGCGCCGACCTCGGAGCAGAGAAGTTCTTCGACATCAAGTGCCGCAAGGCAGGTCTGAAGCCCAAGGCGGCCGTCATCGTCGCAACCGTTCGCGCGTTGAAGATGAACGCCGGGATCAAGAAGGACGACCTCGGCATCGAGAATGTGGAAGCGCTGAAGAAAGGCGCGGCCAACCTCGGACGGCACCTCGAGAACCTCGCCAAGTTTGGCGTCCCGGTCGTGGTTGCGATCAACCACTTTGCGAAGGACACCGAAGCAGAGCTTAAGGCGCTGCAGGAATATGCCCGAAGCAAGGGCGTCGACGCCGTCATCTGCAAGCATTGGGCGGAAGGCTCAGCGGGCACAAGGGAGCTTGCCGAGAAGGTCGTCAACCTCTGCGAGAACGGAAAGGCGAACTTCAGCCCGCTCTACGCGGAGAGCGAAAGCCTCTTCGGCAAGGTCGAAAAGATCGCCAAGGAGATCTATCGCGCTGACAGCGTGATCGCCGACGCTTCGATCCGCCGGCAGCTCGAGGAATGGGAAAAGGCCGGCTACGGAAACCTGCCCGTCTGCATGGCGAAGACGCAGTACTCCTTCAGTAACGATCCCGACCTGCGTGGTGCGCCGACAGGCTTCAATCTGGAGGTGCGCGAGGTACGTCTTTCGGCAGGCGCAGGCTTCGTCGTCGTCATCTGCGGGCAGATCATGACGATGCCGGGGTTGCCGCGCGTCCCCGCCGCCGAAAGCATCCGGATAAATGCCAACAACCAGATCGAGGGACTCTTCTGAACTAATTAATCGATTGATTACTTAGCATGCCGGTGCTAGCTTTATGGACAGAGAGCAGCACCGGATAAAAGCTGCCAAAGGGAGGACGAGTAAATGCTTGTCGCACTGAAGCTCGATGAATTTGCAAAAGTGCTGGGATCCGATGCGCCAGCGCCGGGAGGCGGCAGCGTCGCCGCGCTCTCCGGTGCCTTGGGTGCCGAGCTCGTTTGCATGGTGTGCAGATTGAGTATCGGAAAGAAGGGGCTCGAAGAGCATCAGACGTTGGTCGCCGACGTTCTCGAAAAGGCCGAGAAGGTTGCGAAGAGCCTCATGCTCCGCGTTGATCTCGATACACAGGCCTTCAATCGCGTCATGGCGGCGTTCAAGCTGCCGAAGGAAAGCGACGACGAGAAGAAGGCGAGAACCGCCGCCATCCAGGAAGGGTACAAGGAGGCGGTTCAGTCTCCGCTCTCCATCGCGCGCGAGTGCGTAAGCGTATTGCATCTGGCGCAGTCCGCGACCGGCAAGTCCAATACCAATGCCATCAGCGACCTCGGGGTCGCCGCCATGCAGGCTTACGCAGGCCTCGAAGGCGCGGTGATGAACGTCAAGATCAACCTGCCGTCGATCAAAGACGAGGCGTTCAACGCAAAGACGTTGTCGGAAACCGCAACCCTTCTCGAAGACGGGCGCAAGGCCAGAGACAATGTATACGCATACGTATCCGGAAGTATCGGCTAAGCAATCGCACGGGAAGGATCGGCACAGCTCGATCCTTCTCGACCGGCTCAACGCACTGCATCCCAAGTCGATCGATCTCGGTCTCGACCGGATGCAGCGCGTGCTGGCAGCGCTCGGGAACCCCGAGCGCCGCTTGCCTCCCGTGGTGCATGTCGCCGGCACGAATGGGAAGGGCTCGCTGATTGCCTTCCTGCGCGCCATCGCCGAGGAGTTCGGCAAGCGTGTTCACGTCTACACCTCGCCCCACCTTGTCGACTTCCACGAACGCATCGTTCTGGGGGGCGCCACGGGCGGCAAGCCGATCCGCGAGGACTATCTCGTCGATTGCCTGCTCCGGGCCGAGGTCGCCAACCGCGGTGAGCCGATCACGCAGTTCGAGATCACGACCGCTGCGGCGCTGCTCGCGTTCTCGGAAACACCCGCGGACCTGGTGCTGCTCGAAACCGGCATGGGCGGGCGTCTCGACGCTACCAACGTCGTGGACGATCCCCTGCTCACCGTGATCACGCCGATTTCGATCGACCATGTCTCCTTCCTCGGGGAGACGCTTGCAGCCATTGCGAGCGAGAAGGCTGGCATCCTGAAGAAGGGCATTCCCTGCGTGGTCGGTCCGCAAAAGCCCGAAGCCATGCACGTATTGCAGATGCGCGCCATGGACCTTGACGTCGAGCTATGCCGGCACGGGCGCGATTTCAAAGTCCACGCGCTCGGCGACAGCTTCGGCTTCCAGATCGGCTGGTGCATGGTCGAGTTGCCGCTCCCGCAACTCGTCGGCCCCCATCAGATCAACAATGCCGGCACCGCGGTCGCCGCCGCACGGCGCATCTTCGGGCAGGATCTTACGATCGATGCGCTGGAGCGGGGACTGGCCAAGGCGCAATGGCCGGCACGCTTCGAGCGGCTGTCTCCCGGTCTCCTGCACGACCACGTCAACGACGACACGGAGATCTGGCTCGACGGCGGTCACAACGCGGCGGGCGGCGAGGCTATGGCACACGCGCTGGCGGAACTCACCCGCAAGGATCATCGCAAGGTGCACCTCGTTTGGGGAATGATGGACACCAAGGATGCCCGTTCGGTGATCCAGTCGTTCCACGGCCTCATCGAGCACGTTTACACGGTGCCCATTCCCGGCGAGGCGAACAGCTATCCGGCGGACGCACTGGCGCAGGTCGCCGTCAGTGAGGGCATTCCCGCGACGGCCGTCGAAAGCGTGCCCCGTGCACTGCACCTTTCGCAAAGCGCGATGATGGGCAAAGGCCGCATTCTGATCTGCGGCTCGCTCTATCTCGCGGGCCACGTGCTGAAGCTGCACGCGGGAGCAAGACATGTTTGAATCCTACGTTTCGGTGCCCCGCAGCAGAACAGCCAACTGTGGACGCCGCATCTTCGGAAGCGGCGACTTCAAGGTCTCGTTCGAATTCTTTCCCCCGCGCACGGCGAGCATGACCGAACGGCTGTGGAAATCGATCAAACGCCTCGAGCCTTTGTGCCCGACCAGCGTGGCCGTCACCTACGGCATCGAGGCCGATACGCGCGCACGCACGCACGCTCTGATCGCGCGTCTGCTGGACGAGACGACGCTCAGCCCGACGGCGCGGTTCACCTGCGTGGGCTCGACGCGGCAAGAGGTGGATGACGTCGCACGCTCCTATTGGAACATGGGCGTGCGTCGCGCGATGGCGCTGCGTGGCGATCCTCCAGGCGGTGCCGGCTCGCCGTTTGTCCCGCGAATGGGCGGCTACAGCAGCAGCGTGGAGCTGATAAAGAGCCTCAAGGCGGTCGCACCGTTTGAGATCTGCGTCGCCGTGCACCCCGAGAAGCATCCGGATTCGGCGAGCTTCACGGCCGATCTGGACATGCTCCAGGCGAAGATAGATGCCGGCGCCACGAGTGCCGTCAGCCAGCTCTTCTTCGATAACGACGCCTACTTCCGTTTCCTCGATCGCGCCCACGCGCGCGGGATTTTCATTCCGATCATCCCCGGCATAGCGCCGATCCACGACTTCCGGCACATCACCGCCTTTTGCGAAAGAGCCGGCGTGAGCGTGCCCCACTGGCTGCACCGCCGCTTCAGCGGAATAGAGAACGACCGCGAAACGCGCCGGCTGACGGCCGCCGCCACGTGCGCCGAGCAAGTCCTCGAGCTCGCGCGGCACGGCATCAGCGAGTTCCACTTCTACACGCTGAACCGCGACGATCTCGTCTACGCGATCTGCCACATGCTCGGGCTACGGCCTGCGGATCTGTCGGCACCCCTCGAAACTAATTAATTGATGGATTTATACGGACGATGCAGCATCGAGATGGGAGTGCGCAGATGAGCGACGACGCACGGGATAGGGGAGACATCGCCCAGATAATCGCGCGCCATGCCACCCGGCCCGGGCCGCTGATGCCGATCCTGCACGATCTGCAGCATCAGTTCGGCTACGTGCCGGAATCCGCCATCCCCATGATCGCGGACGCGCTCAATCTGTCGCGGGCGGAGGTGTGGGGCACCTTCACGTTCTACCACGACTTCCGCGATGCCCCCGCGGGCAAGCGCGTGCTGAAGCTGTGCCGGTCCGAAGCCTGCCAGGCCGTGGGCGGGGATCGTCTTGCGGCGCGGGCCGAGCGCCACCTCGGCATCGCTTGCGGTGAAACGACCAAGGACGGGCGCGCCACCCTCGAAGCCGTCTACTGCCTCGGGCTCTGTCACAGCGCACCGGCCGCCATGCTCGGCGACGGGCTGCACGCGCTGCTCGACGAGCCGAAGCTCGACGCCCTTCTCGAAGCGCTGGAGGACTGAGCATGCGCGTCTTCATTTCCCGCGATGCCGGATCGCTGGCGCTCGGTGCCGACGGGATTGCCGATCGCCTGGCCCTTGAAGCCGAACGTAAAGGCCTGTCCCTGGAGATCGTGCGGACGGGCTCGCGCGGCATGTATTGGCTCGAGCCGATGATCGAGGTCGAGCGCCCGGAAGGCCGTATCGGCTACGGACCCGTTGGCGTTGGCGACATTGCCGAACTGATCTCGGCCGGCGCGCTCGAAGGGGCCGACCACCCCCTGCGCCTGGGTCCCGTCGAAGATATTCCGTTCTTCGCGCAGCAGACGCGCCTCACCTTCGCGCTCTGCGGTGTGATCGATCCCCGTTCGCTGGACGATTACAGGCGTCACGGCGGCTACACCGGACTTGCCCGCGCGCTCGCAATGGGCCCGCCGGCGACCGTCGAGGAAGTCTTCCAGTCCGGACTGCGCGGGCGCGGCGGCGCGGGGTTCCCCACCGGCATCAAGTGGCGCACGGTCGCTGAAACGTCCGCGGAGCAGAAATACATCGTCTGCAACGCCGACGAGGGCGATTCGGGCACCTTCGCCGACCGCATGATCATGGAAGGCGATCCGTTCTGCCTCATCGAGGGCATGACGATCGCCGGCATCGCCACCGGGGCCACCTACGGTTACGTCTACATCCGCTCCGAGTACCCGCACGCGGTTGCGGCCATGGAAGCGGCGATCGAGAAGGCTCGCCATGGCGGCATGCTCGGCCGCAACGTCGGCGGCTCGCAATTCACCTTCGACATGGAGGTGCGTGTCGGCGCGGGCGCCTATGTCTGCGGCGAAGAAACCTCGCTCCTGGAAAGCATCGAGGGCAAGCGCGGCGAAGTCCGCGCCAAGCCGCCGCTGCCCGCCCACCAGGGCCTCTTCGGCAAGCCGACGGTCATCAACAACGTGCTCTCCCTCGCCGCAGTGCCGTTCATCCTCGCCAAGGGCGCCGCCGCCTACCGCGACTTCGGCCTCGGACGCTCGCGCGGCACCATGCCGATCCAGCTCGCGGGCAACATCCGCTACGGCGGGCTTTTCGAGACCGCCTTCGGCATCACCCTCGGCGATCTCGTCGACAGGATCGGCGGCGGCACCCGCAGCGGACGTCCCGTCCGTGCGGTGCAGGTCGGCGGGCCGCTCGGCGCTTATTTTCCCCGCGCGCTGTTCGATACGCCGTTCGACTACGAGGCCTTCGCCGCGCGTGACGGCCTCATCGGCCACGGCGGCATCGTCGTGTTCGACGACACCGTCGACATGGCCAGGCAGTCGCGCTTCGCATTCCAGTTCTGCGCCGCGGAATCCTGCGGCAAGTGCACGCCCTGCCGCATCGGCTCATCGCGCGGCGTCGAGGTCGTCGACAGCATTATCGCGGGCAACAGGGTCCGCGAGAACGTCGATGTTCTCACCGATCTCTGTAACACGATGAAGCTCGGCTCTCTCTGCGCGCTCGGCGGCTTCACCCCTTACCCGGTGCTTAGCGCACTCACCCACTTCCCGGAGGACTTCGGCATCGCGCATCCGCGCACCGAAGCCGCGGAATAGGCAATCTCGAGGAGCACGTCATGTCCCTTGTCGAAGACATCGACTACGGCACACCGGCCGCCAAATCCGGCAAGACCGTCGAGCTGACCATCGACGGCATGCAGGTGAAGGTTGCCGAAGGCACCTCCATCATGCGCGCGGCCATGGAGATGGGAACCGAAATCCCTAAGCTCTGCGCCACCGACATGCTCGATGCGTTCGGCTCGTGCCGCCTGTGCCTCGTCGAGATCGAGGGCCGCAACGGCACGCCCGCCTCCTGCACGACACCCGTTGCACAAGGCATGGTCGTCCATACGCAGACGCCGCGCCTGAAGCAGCTGCGCAAGGGCGTGATGGAGCTCTACATCTCCGAGCACCCGCTCGACTGCCTAACGTGCTCGGCCAACGGCGACTGCGAGCTACAGGACATGGCGGGCGCCGTGGGCCTGCGCGAGGTTCGCTACGGCTACGAGGGTAAACGCCACCCGAACCCGGGCATCGATGCTTCGAACCCCTACTTCACGTTCGAGCCCGCAAAGTGCATCGTGTGCTCCCGCTGCGTGCGCGCCTGCGAGGAGGTGCAGGGCACCTTCGCGCTGACCATTGCCGGGCGCGGCTTCGGCTCGGTCGTATCTCCGGGCATGGAGGAATCCTTCCTCGCCTCCGAATGCGTCTCGTGCGGCGCCTGCGTGCAGGCCTGCCCCACGGCCACGCTGAACGAGAAGAGCGTCATCGAGATCGGCACGCCCGAGCACTCCGTCGTCACCACCTGCGCCTACTGCGGCGTGGGCTGTTCCTTCAAGGCGGAGATGCGCGGCGAGGAGATCGTGCGCATGGTCCCCTACAAGGAGGGCAAGGCCAACCGCGGCCATTCGTGCATCAAGGGGCGCTTCGCCTATGGCTACGCCAGCCATAAGGACCGCATCCTCAATCCGATGATCCGCGAAAAGATCACCGATCCCTGGCGCGAGGTCTCCTGGGACGAGGCGATCGACTATGCGGCCTCCGAGTTCCGGCGCATCCAGGCGAAGTATGGCCGCGGCGCCATCGGCGGCATCACGTCGTCGCGCTGCACCAACGAGGAAACGTTCCTCGTCCAGAAGCTCGTGCGCGCCGCCTTCGGCAACAACAACGTCGATACCTGCGCCCGCGTCTGCCACTCGCCCACCGGCTATGGCCTGAAGACCGCCTACGGCACGTCCGCCGGCACGCAGGACTTCGATTCCGTCGAGCACTCCGACGTGATCCTCGTCATCGGCGCCAACCCGACCGACGGCCACCCGGTGTTCGGCTCCCGCATGAAGAAGCGGCTGCGGGAAGGGGCAAAGCTGATCGTCATCGATCCGCGCCGCATCGATCTGGTGCGCACCCCCCACGTCGAGGCGCAATACCATCTGCCGCTGCGGCCGGGCACGAACGTCGCCATGCTGACGGCGCTCGCGCACGTCATCGTCACGGAAGGCCTCGTCAACGAAGCCTTCGTGCGGGAACGCTGCGCGTGGGACGAGTTCCAGGACTGGGCCGAGTTCGTCTCCGATCCGCGCCACAGCCCGGAGGTGGTCGCGGCCCTCACCGGGGTCGATCCGGAACTCGTCCGCGGCGCAGCGCGGCTCTACGCCACCGGCGGCAACGGCGCCATCTATTATGGTCTCGGCGTTACGGAGCACAGCCAGGGCTCGACGACCGTGCTCGCCATCGCGAACCTCGCCATGGCCACCGGCAACATTGGCCGGCCGGGCGTCGGCGTCAATCCGCTGCGCGGTCAGAACAACGTACAGGGCTCCTGCGACATGGGTTCGTTCCCGCACGAGCTCCCGGGCTATCGCCACGTCGCCGAGGACACCACGCGCACGCTGTTCGAATCGCTCTGGGGACGCAGCCTCGATTCAGAGCCCGGCCTACGCATTCCCAACATGATCGATGCCGCCATCGACGGCTCGTTCAAGGGAATCTACATCCAGGGCGAGGACATCCTTCAGTCCGATCCCAACACCCAGCACATGGTCGCCGGCCTGTCGTCCATGGAATGCGTCGTCGTGCAGGACCTGTTCCTGGTCGAGACCGCAAACTATGCGCACGTGTTCCTGCCCGGCTCGACGTTCCTCGAGAAGAACGGCACGTTCACCAACGCCGAGCGGCGTATCCAGCTCGTGCGCAAGGTGATGTCGCCGCGCAACGGCTACGAGGACTGGCAGATCACCCAGCGGCTGGCCAACGCGTTGGGGTATCCGATGAGCTACACCCATCCGCGCGAGATCATGGACGAGATCGCAACCCTCACGCCGACGTTCGCAAACGTCTCGTTCGCGCGGATCGAAAAGATGGGCTCGGTGCAATGGCCGTGCAACGACGCCGCGCCGGAGGGCACACCGGTGATGCACATCGATGGATTCGTGCGCGGCAAAGGCAAGTTCGTCCGCACCGAATACATCGCCACCGAGGAGCGGACCGGCCCGCGCTTCCCGCTGCTGCTCACCACCGGCCGCATCCTCTCGCAGTATAACGTGGGCGCCCAGACACGGCGCACCGCCAACGTCCTGTGGCACGACGAGGACATCCTCGAGATCCATCCCTTCGACGCCGAGCAGCGCGGCATACGGGATGGAGACCGGGTGCGCGTCGCGAGCCGCGCCGGTGAGACGACGCTGCGCGCCAAGATCAGCGATCGCATGGCATTGGGCGTCGTCTATACGACCTTCCACCATCCGGGCACGCAGGCGAACGTGGTGACGACCGACTTCTCCGATTGGGCGACCAACTGCCCAGAATACAAGGTCACCGCCGTGCAGGTGAGCCCGTCGAACGGACCGTCGGAATGGCAGGTGGAATACCGCAAGCACAGCGCGCAATCCCGCCGCGTGAAAAAGCCGCTCGTACCTGCCGAGTAACCCGCATTGTCACCGAAAGAACATCACGGGAGGGCTACACGTGGACACCAACAGGCTGGTCATGATGGCAAATCAGATCGGCAGCTTCTTCGAAACGCAGCGCGACAACACGGTCACCGACATCGCCGCCCACATCGAGATGTTCTGGGATCCGCGCATGCGCGCGGAAATCTTCCGCCATCTCGATCGCGGCGGCGAAGGCCTCACCCAACCGGTACGCGACGCGCTGGAGAAACTGAGGGCCAAGACCGCCGCCAGGGAGCATGACAGAGGCGGCCGCACGGCCGTGGTCCACACGTCTTGACCGCATAGGGGCTGGCATGTGCGCCGTCGCGGTGAGGACGGCGCCGCGTTGCCCGCTTGAGGCCGGTGCGATCCGAAGGCGTCTATCTCGGCGTCATGTCATTGCGTCGAGCGTCCGCCTTCGCGGTGGCGTGTCCGAGGACCTTGAGCGTGGCACCGCACAAGATTCGCAGCCAGGCACAACTGTTCATCCGGACAGGTCATCCCATTGCTGCGCAACGGATTTATCGTTCCTTCGCACACACCGATACCCCCCGGCGTGCACACTCCAAACATTATCTCGCCATACGATGCAACAGCGGCCGTCTAATCGCGCTCTAGATCCCCGCTGACACCCGCAAAGTGCGCCAAAATTCCTGCCGCATGCGCAGATGCGGTTATCTCTCGAACTAATCTTCTTCAAATAATCCTTCTCATTGACCCGTTCGATTTAGCCCTGAGTTTTGTTTGCGCAGTCAATTTCATCGCGCCCCTGAAATGATCCCGGTACGTGTCGATGCCCAGTCGCAAACCGTGACGTGCAATCGCCTTTCAATAGGAGCGCCGCATGTTGCTTCACGTATCTCGTGCACTCACCCTCTTTTCTCTCACCGCCGCTGTCACCGCCCTAGGCGCGATCTCCTCCTCGACGCAAGCGCAGACAGTTCCCACCGAGCGATCCCAGGTGGCCCACCCCGGAGGCAAAATTCCCGGTGCGGAACCGCTTGCCCTTATCAAGGTCGCCGGTGGGTTTCACGATCCCGTCGGCGTCACCGCCGCGCATGACGGAAGCGGTCGGCTTTTCGTTGCCGAGCGCGTAGGCCGCGTGAAGATCGTAGAGAAGGATGGAAAGGTTCTACCCGAGCCCTTCATCGATCTCACGAAGATCAATCCCCTCGGCAACGAGGTGCAGGCGGGATTCGTCGAGCAGGGACTATGGTCCATCGCCTTCGATCCGAAATACAAGGAGAATGGCTATGTCTACCTCCACTACTCCTCGTTGCCATTCAACGGGGCAGGCGTGGTTCTGCGTCTCACCGCCGACAAGGCCAATCCGAACGTGATCTCCGCAGACCGGATCAAGGACACGGCGAAGATCATCCTGCAGATGGACCAGCCCTTCTATAATCATAACGGTGGCATGATCGCCTTCGGACCCGATGGCTATCTTTACGTCGGCAGGGGCGACGGCGGCTGGGAAGGCGATCCTCTCAACGCCGGCCAGGACATCCATGTATTGTTGGGTAAGCTGCTGCGCATCAACGTGCACGTGCCCGACGACGACATCCCCTACCTCGTTCCGAAGGACAATCCTTTCTATGCCGCCGTCAAGAAGCGGCTCATGTTCCTGTTCGGCGTGAGCGAGGAGGCTTTCGCCAGCCACAAGGTCCACGCCAAGCCGGAGATCTGGGCGTACGGACTGCGCAATCCCTATCAGTTCCACTTCAATCCCAAGGGCGGCGATCTATTCATCGGCGACGTCGGCCAGAACCACTGGGAAGAGATCGATTGGCAACCGCACACCAGCAAGGGCGGAGAGAACTACGGCTGGTCGTTCAACATGGGAACGCACTGCTTCCCGATGACCGGCCCCCACGACAAGTGCCCGCAAGTCGGTGTGCTTCCCGTCGCTGAATATCCCCACCCGAAAGCCTATCCCGGCGCACCCACCGAGGACGCCGGCACCGGATGCTCCGTCATCGGGCTCGGCGTCGCCAACTATGCTGGCATGAAAGACACCTACCTCGTCGGCGACTGGTGCTCAGGACGCCTGTGGGGTGTCGGCTGGGATGCAGAGCAGAAGAAGTGGCAGATGCAGGAGTTCATGCAAACGCAGCTGCAATTCACTTCAGGCAATGTTGACGAGGACGGCTACGTTGTCGCCACCAATTGCTACTGTTTCTACACGTCCGACAAGGGCCCCCTCGCCAATCCTGAGGGATCGCTCTGGCGCGCCGTGCCGGCCGACAAGGTACCTGCCGGCGCCGAGCGGGCACGCGAACTGAAGAAACAGTAAGGATGCGGGCGATGAACCTAGCACCCGCATCGCGGATTGGCGCCGTACTCGCTGCTCTGTTCGGAGCATCGCTCGCCGCCTACGCCGTCGAGACACCGAAGTTCACGAGCGTGATCGACGGCAGTCCGCTGGATGTTAAGCCGCTTCCCGGGGAGAAACTCTCCCCGGCGGTCGAGAAGTTTTATGCCACAGGAGAAAATCCCTACAATGGCGACAAGGCCGCGCTCGCAGAAGGCAAGACGCTCTACGACGCGAACTGCCAAGCATGCCATATGCCCGACGGCAGCGGACAGATCGGCCCTAGCCTCATCGGAGACACCCACCATTATTCGCGCTTCACGACCGACAAAGGCCTGTTCGAAATCGTCTATGGCGGTGCCACCGGCGCCATGCAGCCATTCGGCAAGCGCCTACAGCAAGACGAGATCCTCAAGATCATGGCCTTTGTTCGATCACTGAAGAAGAAGAGTTGACGGATCACCACAATCCGATCGCCGTCGCGGCGAGGTCTCCGCCGAGCCGCGACGCGATACCTCTTCGACCGCTCCCGCATGTGGCAGAGCAGGTCTATAGTCTCACCGCATGAGTTACGCTTCGGCGCGTACCAAAACGCACTCCCCACAACGATTGCTGCGTTCCGCCGTTGCTCATCGACGACCCAATTAGCCACAGCCCAAGCTCTTTGCACGCAAGTTGTCCACAAGCGTCTACGCGACTCGCGGCGTTTGTGACCCTCTGCACCGCTAGCCGCCCCGCCCGGCTTTTCTGCATTGGATTCCGGTCGCGAATCCCCCGATGCATACCCGTGCACGTGCGCCGTACACAAACGGAGCTCGGCTCTTGGGCGCTTTTGCGGTCTGTCGGCTGAATGATTCGCTGCGGCGCATGCTGTGTGCTGCGCTCGCGGTCGTCGTTTGCGGCTGCGAGGTCGGCCCGGACTACATCCCGCCATGGACAACCGTTCCGACGTATTACAAGGAGATCGAGGGCTGGAAACCCATTCAACCCCTCGATGCGGTCGACCGCGGCGCCTGGTGGCTGATCTATAACGATCCCATCCTGGACCGCCTCGAGCGGCAGGTTGAAATCTCCAACCAGAACATCGCGATATTCGAGGCCGCCTACCATCAATCGGTTGCGCTCGTGCAGCAGGCGCGCGCTGCACTGTTTCCCGTTTTTGGCCTCACCTATAACGCCATACGCCAGCACGAGGGACCAGCCGCCGTGCGGACCCAAGCGTCGGGAAATTTCGCGACCTTTGCGAACGGCTTCACCAACACCGTCGTGACGCTGGAGACGACAGCCAACTGGGATATCGACGTCTGGGGTCGCGTGCGCCGGATGATCGAAAGCAATGCCGCCAACGCGCAGTCGAACGCAGCAGACATCGCCAACGCTAAGCTGTCTGCCCAGGCCCAACTCGCAATGGCCTATTTCAACCTGCGTGCAGCCGATTCCCTGAAAGCCCTGCTCAATCGTCTCGCGCATGAGTTCCGCCGCACGCAGACCATCACCGAGAACCAATACAAGCAAGGAACCGTATCGCGATACGACGTTGTCACCGCGCAGGCCCAGGTGCGTTCGACAGAAGCGCAGGCTATCGGCGTCGAAGTCCAGCGCGCGCAGTTCGAACATGCCATCGCGCTGCTGATCGGCGTGCCTCCGGCGCAGCTATACATCCCCCGCGGCGCCCTCGCCATGACCGTCCCTTATATTCCGCCCGACTTTCCCGCAGCACTCCTGGAGCGCCGCCCCGACATTGCCGCCGCGGAGCGTTCGATCGAAACGCAAAGCGCACTCGTCGGCGTCGCTGCCGCCGCCTACTTTCCCGACATCAGCACCTCGGATTTCATCGGCTGGATAGGTTCGAAGGCATTCCCGATCTCCGTTGCGAACGAGGTCTGGCAGATCGGCGGCACCGCCACTGAAATTCTCTTCAATGGTGGCCTCCGGCGCGCTCAGCTCGCAGGCGCCGAGGCATCTTACTACCGGGCGGTCGCCAACTACCGCCAGACGGTCCTCACCGCATTCCAGCAGGTCGAGGACGCGCTTTCTTCGCTGCGCATCCTGGCAAGGCAAGAGCCCGTTCAACAGGATGCCGTGCGCCTGTCGCGGGAGGCCGTCAGAGTTTCGGTCAACGCTTATAAAGCGGGGACGGTCGCGTTCACGGCCGTCGTCACGGCGGAGCAGACGCTCATTGCGAACGAGCAAACGGCGCTGACCATTCGGCAGAACCGCTTCATCGCCAGCGTCAACCTGATACAGGCGCTCGGTGGCGGCTGGCACGTGAGCGAGTTGCCCACCTATGACGAGTTGCGCCACTGGCGCTCCTGCGTCGATGTCATCGACTCCATCCGCGGCGAGATTCCCGCAGGCCTGCCACCGTGCCTCTGATGAAGTCGCGCTTAAAATTTGCTGCGCCTAGATTTCACTCGGAAGCGCATTCGTCTCCGGCCGCGCCGTGCCTCCGCGTTTGCGCCGTAACCAATGGCGGAAGTCGTCGAGATATACGTAGACGACGGGTGTCGTGTATAGCGTCATGAGCTGTGCCGCCAGAAGTCCGCCCACGATCGAAACACCCAGCGGCTGGCGCAGCTCCGCCCCTTCTCCCGAGCCCAGCGCCAAGGGAAGCGCACCCAGCGCTGCCGCCGGCGTCGTCATGAGAATGGGCCGGAAGCGCAGCCTGCACGCCGTACGGATCGCCTCTTGAACGCCCATACCGCCTCGCTCGGCCTGCAAGGCGAAGTCCACCATCATGATGGCATTCTTCATCACGATCCCGATCAACAGAATGATGCCGATGAGCGCGATGACGCTGAACTCCATTTTGAACAGCATGAGCGCCAGCACGGCGCCGACCCCGGCCGACGGGAGCGTCGAAAGAATGGTGAGCGGATGCACGTAGCTCTCGTAGAGTATTCCGAGCACGATGTAGACGGCGAGCAACGCTGACAGAACCAATAGCGGTTCGCTGCGCAGGGAAGCAACGAAAGCCGCCGCGGTGCCCGCAAGTTTGCCGCGAACAGACTTGGGCATTCCGATTTGCGCAACCGTGCGATCGATGATCGCCGCGGCGTCGCTCAGCGCCTGCCCCGGCTTCAAGTTGAACGAGATCGTGACCGCCGGCAGCACGCCGTCATGGTTGACCGCGAGCGGTGTATTCCCGCGCTTATAGGAGGCGAAAGCGCTCAGCGGCACCATGTTCTCCGCTACCGTGCTCACGGGCGTACCGCTCGAGGCAACGCTGTGGCCGGAGTTGCCGATGGAGTTCAGAGCCTGGTTCCGTGCCGCATCGGCGGCGATGGCCGACGCTGCCGCTCCGCCGGGTACGCCCGTTGTCGAGACGGCGACGTCACCCGCTGGCGCGTTGGTGATCTGAGTGCCGCTCGCATTGACGGGAGAGGTGCTGATGTAAATCTGCTCCAGCATCTTGGGGGACTGCCAATATTCCGGCGCCACCTCCATGACCACATGATACTGGTTCGACGGATCATAGATCGTCGATACCTGCCGTTGCCCGAATGCATCGTAGAGCGTGTTGTCGATCGCATTCACCGTCAGACCCAAACGGAACGCCTGATCACGGTCGATGACGATGTCGGCCGATAGGCCGTTCTGCTGCTGGTCGGAGCTGACGTCTGCGAGCTGCCCCGATTGCTGCAACGCGCGCGTCAGACGATCACCCCAGATGTAAAGCTCCTTCGGATCGTTGGCCTGCAGCGTATATTGGTATTGCGCGTTCGATTGCCGCCCGCCGATGCGGATATCCTGCATCGATTGCAGGTAGGCCACCGCGCCGGGCACGACGGCGGTTTTCTTGCGCAGGCGCGCGACGACCTGATCTGCCGTGACGTCACGCTCCGATTGCGGTTTCAACGCAATGAAGATCATCCCCGTATTGATCTGGCGGCCGCCGGTGAACCCTGCCACATGCGCCACCGCCGGGTCCTCACCGATGATCGCCGCGAACCGCCGCAGTTTTTCTTGCATCGCCTGAAACGAAATACTCTGATCACCGACGATATTGCCCATCAGCCGCCCGGAATCGACTTGCGGGAAGAGTCCCTTTGGAATTTCCACATAGAGCGCAACATTGAGCGCGATGACCGCACCGAGCGCGAGCATGGTGACCCGCGAGTGACGCAGGGCAATCCCCAGCGTCCAATCGTAGGCACCGAGAACGCGGGCGAAGATGCCTTCCACCGTGCGCGAAATGCCCCCCGGCGGCGCTTCCGGCCCCCCCTTGAGCAGACGCGAGCACATCATCGGGGTGGCGGTCAGCGAAAGCAGCAGAGAAATGGCGACGGCCAGCGAGAGCGTGACCGAAAACTCCCGGAATATGCGGCCGACAATGCCGCCCATGAGCAGCAGAGGAAGGAACACCGCGATCAGCGACACGCTGATCGATAGCACGGTGAATCCGACCTCCCGGGTTCCTTCGAGAACAGCGGCAAGCCGCGGCTGGCCCGCCTCCATGTGCCGCGAAATGTTCTCCAGCACCACGATGGCATCGTCGACCACGAAGCCCGTCGCTATGATCAGCGCCATGAATGACAAATTGTCGAGACTGAAGCCGAGCAGGTACATCGGCCCCAACGTGCCGATGATCGACGTGGGAACTGCAATCGCGGGGATGAGCGCGGCGCGCGGCTTCCGCAGGAAGAGAAAGACGACGAGCGTGACGAGGATCACGGCGTAGAGCAGCGCCTTCTGCGTCTCGGCGAGGGATGCCTTGATCGTGGTCGCCCGGTCCAGAACCGGCGTGACCGTCACATCTCCCGGCAGCGAGGCATCGAGCTGAGGCAGCGCCTTCATCACGCGATCGACAGTATCGATGATGTTGGCACCCGGCTCGCGGTAGAGAATAACGAGAACGGCGGGCTTGCCGTCCGCAAGACCGAGGTTTCTCAAATCCTCGACGGAGTCCTGCACAGTGGCGACATCGGTCAGCCTCACCGCATTGCCGTTGCGGTAAGCGATAACCAGCGGACGGTAATCCTTCGCGCGCGTGGCCTGATCGTTGGATTCGATCTGATACCGGATGGGGCCTTCCTCGATGGCCCCCTTCGGACTGTGTGCATTCGCCGAGGCAAGCGCCGCGCGCACATCCTCCAGCCCGATGCCATACCGGAACAGCGCACTGGGCGATAATTCCACACGAACGGCCGGCAGCGCGCTGCCGTTCAGGTCGACATTGCCGACACCTTCGATCTGCGAGAGCTTCTGCTGGAGGACGGTCGCGGCGGAATCATAAAGCTGCGCCTGCGTCAGCGTACCGGAGGTGAGTGCCAGAACGAGGACGGGAAAATCCGCGGGATTGACTTTGCGGTAGGTGGGATTGGTCCGCAGCGAGGTGGGCAAATCAGCGTGGGCTGCGTTGATCGCCGCTTGCACATCCCGCGCCGCTCCATCGATATCGCGGCTCAGGTCGAACTGCAGCACGATGCGGCTGAGACCCAGCGTGGTCGTCGAGGTCATCTCGTTGACAGCCGCGATCTGGCCGAGGTGCCGCTCGAGCGGCGCGGCGACACTCGTCGCCATCGTGTCCGGGCTGGCCCCCGGCATCTGCGCCTGCACGAAGATCGTTGGAAAGTCGATCTGCGGCAGCAGTGCCACCGGCAGGTTGGGATAGGCGAGCAGTCCGAACAGCGCGATACCGGCTGTAATCAGCGTGGTCGCAACGGGCCTCGCGACAAAAGGAGCGGAGATATTCATGACCGCTCCCCCTGCTCCCCGAGCGGGCCACTCTCGGTTTCGGCGCTCCAATCGAGACGGCGCGCCAGCCGATCGAACGCGAGATAGATCACCGGCGTCGTGAAAAGCGTGAGGAGCTGGCTAACCAGGAGTCCTCCGACGATGACCAATCCCAGCGGCTGACGCAGCTCCGACCCCGTCCCCGAGCCCAGCATCAGCGGCAGCGCCGCGAACAACGCCGCCAGCGTGGTCATAATGATCGGCCGGAAGCGCAGCAGGCAGGCCTGATGGATGGCCGCGCGGGGCGATGCTCCCTCCTCCCGCTCGGCGCGCAATGCGAAGTCGATCATCATGATCGCGTTTTTCTTCACGATGCCGATGAGCAGCACGACGCCAATGAGCGCGATGATGTCGAACTGCGTGCCCGCCATGAGCAACGCGATCAACGCGCCGACGCCCGCCGAGGGCAGCGTCGAGAGAATGGTGATCGGATGAATGAAGCTCTCGTAGAGAATCCCCAGCACGATATACATCGTCGCGATCGCCGCGAGGATCAGCAGCTGCTCGTTGCCGAGCGACTTCTCGAAGGCCTGCGCGGCGCCCTGGAAGCGGGTCGAAAAACTCCGCGGCAGATCGAGATCGCGCTCGGCCCCGTGGATCGCCGTGATGGCCTCTCCGAGCGACCACCCCGGCGCAAGATTGAACGAGATCGTCGCCGCCGGAAACTGGGCGAGGTGGTTGATCTGCAGTGGGCCATGCCGCGTCGTGACCGTTGCAATGGCTGTCAGCGGCACCTGTCCGCCGATGGAGGTCGACGATGGCAAGTAGATGGACGACAGCGACGCAAGGCTTTTTTGCAACGAGGGATCGGCTTCCAGAATGACCCTGTATTGGTTCGACGGACCGAAGATCGTCGAGACGATGCGCTGGCCGAATGAATCGTAGATCGCATTATCGACCGTCGCGGGTGTAATCCCGAAGCGCGCCGCCGTGGGCCGATCAATCGTGATCTCGACAATCCGACCCCGATCCTGCAGATCGCTCGCGATATCCGTGATCTGCGGCAGCTCTTTCAAACGCGCTACGATCGTCGGAACCCATTTATTGAGCTCGGCGGCGTTCGTGCTCTGCACGGTGAAGCGATACTGCGTCGCGCTGACCGCAGCATCGATCGTAAGGTCCTGGACCGGTTGCATGAACAGCGTGATGCCGGGAACGTCATCCGTTTCAGCTTGCAGGTTGCGAATGACCTCGCTTGCGGAGAGCTTCCGTTCGCCCAGCGGCTTCAGCTCGATCAACAGGCGTCCCTGGTTGAGAGCCGCATTGGTGCCGTCGACACCGATGAAGGACGAGACGTTGGCAACGTCCGGGTTCTTGAGCACCGCAGCCACGAGCGCCTGTTGACGCTCGGCCATGCCGTGGAACGAGATCGATTGGGCGGCCTGCGATACGCCCTGAATGAGACCTGTGTCCTGCGTCGGAAAGAGCCCCTTCGGCACGATCATAAACAGCACGACCGACAGCACCAGCGTCAGGAGCGCGACGAAGAGCGTCGGACCTTGCCGGTCGAGCACCCAGTTCAACGCCCGGTCGTAGCCGCTTATCGCGCCGCCGATGATCCGGTCACTCCAGCGCCCGATGGTTCCGAGCTTCTCCTGCTCGGCCGGCAGCAACAGCTTCGAGCACATCATCGGCACGAGTGTCAGAGAGACGATCGCGGAAATGATAATCGTGACCGCCAGTGTGATCGCGAACTCGTGGAACAGGCGACCGACCACGTCGCTCATGAACAGCAACGGAATGAGGACCGCGATGAGCGACACGGTGAGCGATATGATCGTGAAACCGATCTGACGCGATCCTTCCAGCGCCGCCTCGAGCGGCCTGTGTCCGGCTTCGATGAAGCGCGATATGTTCTCGATCATCACGATCGCATCGTCGACGACGAAGCCCGTGGCGATTGTCAGCGCCATGAGCGACAGGTTGTCGAGGCTGAACCCCCAGAGGTACATCACTCCGAACGTGCCGATGATCGAGAGCGGCACCGAAAGGCTGGGGATGACCGTCGCCCGCGCGCTGTGCAGGAACAAAAAGATCACCGTCACGACCAGCACCACCGCCAGGCCGAACTCGAACTCGGCATCGGCAATCGAGGCGCGGATCGTGGTCGTGCGGTCACCGAGGACCGACAGCTGCACGTCCGCCGGCAGCGCAAGCGCCAGATTGGGGAGGATCTCCCGGATGCCATCGACGACCTTGATGACATTGGCGCCCGGCTGGCGCTGAATGTTGAGGATGATCGCTGGGGTTGTATTAGCCCAGGCGCGGAGGTTCGCATTCTCCGGACCGTCGATGACCTTGGCCACATCCGACAGGCGCACCGCGGAGCCATTACGGTACGCGATGATGAGATCCTTGAATGCCGCGGCCGTCTTCAGCTGATCATTCGCATTGATGACGTAGGACTGCGTCGGGCCGTCGAAATTACCCTTCGGAATATCGACGTTCGCGTTGCCGAGCGTCGTCCGCAAATCGTCGATGTTGAGCCCGTGGGCGGAGAGGGCGCGCACATCGGCCTGAACGCGCACCGCCGGCCGCTGGCCGCCACTGAGCGTCACCAAGCCCACGCCCGGAATCTGCGATATCTTGGGCGCAAGGCTCGTCTCCACGATGTCGCGCACCTTGGTCAGCACCATCGTCTTGGAGGTGAGCGCCAGCGTGAGTACCGGTGCGTCGGCCGGATTGATCTTTGCGTAGATCGGCGGCGCAGGCAGATCGGCCGGCAGCAGGTTTCCGGCGGCATTGATCGCCGCCTGAACCTCCTGCTCGGCAACATCCAACTCCAGGTTCAAGCCGAACTGCAGCGTGATGACCGATGCCCCCGCTGAGCTCGTCGACAGCATCTGGCTGAGACTGGGCATCTCGCCGAATTGCCGTTCGAGCGGAGCGGTGACCGACGTCGCCATCACCTCGGGACTGGCACCGGGATAGAACGTCTGCACCTGAATGGTGGGATAGTCTGCCTGCGGCAGGGCCGAGATCGGCAGCATCGTGTAGGCGACGAGCCCCGAAAGCACGATAGCCGCCATCAACAGGGTCGTGGCGACCGGCCGCAGGATGAAGATCCTAGACGGATTCATGACGACCGTGCCTTAGGCTATCGCCCGTTCGATGCTAGTCCTGTCTGCTGGATTGACCCGCTGCGCCGCCGCCACCGCTCGCATCGGCGACCGGCTTGCCGGGCTTGGAGGGTTGCACGACCGAGTACCTCGCGCCGTCCCGCAGGCGATCTGCGCCGTCCACCACCACCTTCTCGCCCGCGGACAATCCTTCGAGGATGGCGACCTTCTGTCCCTCGGCCGGACCGACCGTCACGGGCCGGACTGACACGGTGCCATTGTCGTTCGCTACGTAGACATAGTGTCCAACCGCGCCGAGCTGAATGGCCGAAGCGGGGGCTATGGCAACGTCGTGCAGCTTGTCGACGATGAGCTTCACGTTGACGAACTGATTGGGGTAGAGCGCCTCGTCCTTATTTTCAAAGCGCGCGCGCAGCCTGACCGTGCCGGTCGTCGTATCGACCTGGTTATCGGCATTCGATAGCTCGCCCGTCGCCAGCAGTTTGTTGCCGCTGCGATTGTAGGCGAGCACCGGCAGCTTTTCCCCGGCGCGCAGCTTCCCGATGAATTGAGGGATCGTGTCCTGAGGCAGCGGGAAGATTACCGATATGGGCTTTGTCTGGGTGACGATGACGAGACCGTTCGCATTGCTCGGCTGCACGAAGTTACCCGGGTCGACAATCCGCAAGCCGATCCGGCCATCGACCGGCGAGACGATCCGGCTATATTCGAGGTTCAGCTTTGCGGTCTCAACCGCGGCTTTGTCGGCCCGCACGATCGCCTCGTCCTGGTGTACGAGAGACCGCTGCGTATCGACCTGCTGACGTGCAATGGAATCCTGCTTGAGCAGCGTTTCATATCGCTTCTGGTCGAGCCGCGCGACGCCGAGCAGCGCTTCATCGCGCGCGAGTTGTCCGGATGCCTGATCGAGAGCCGCCTGGTACGGTCGCGGATCAATCTGAATGAGGAAGTCGCCAGCCTTTACATACTGGCCTTCCTTGAATCCAACCTCCGTAATCCTTCCGCTCACCTGCGGCCGCAGCGTGATCGTCGCGAGGGACGTGACTGTGCCGAGGGCATCGAGCGCGACGGGCATGTCACCCTGCTTCACTTCGCCAACCGACACATTCACGGCCGGCTCGGGCACGGCGGCATGGTGTTTCACCGCCGGTGTCCCGTGGGTTTCGAACCACCAGACGCTTCCGGCACCAAGGCCCGCGAGCATCAGGAACGACAACAGCCAGCGGCGCGCGCGGGATTTGCGTGGCGGACGCTCTGCCTCCGCGGGCACGGCACCCGCGTTTTGAGGAGGCAACCCGGTGCCGTCCTGTGCATGGATCTGCGGCGAGTCGCTCTCGTCCAACATGGTGTCTGGCCCCATGACCGGCGCCGATCACTTGCTATGGGCTTGGCCTGTACGCAACGTACCGTTCGGGAGGTTACAGCGGGCGCCTTTCCAATATGTGGTGTGCTGAAGAGCAACCGGAAAGCACGAATGGCAACGCTAAAAATGAGCAAAAGGAACGCAGCCGTTTGGTGCAAAAGTACCGTAAATATTGAGCGTTTCCTCTGCGATCGGAACCCGCCCAGTATCCGGATGAGCGCCGCTGCTATCCTGCGGAAGACGACGGAAAGGCCGGCGCGGGAAACCGCGTCGGCCCATTTCTTCTCAGGCGGCGATCACTTGCCGGGGGCTCGTAAGCCGTCAGCGACCCACCGAGAGCGATGTAGCTGCTGAGATCCGGATCCGCCGAAGCCACGCGGACCGCACCGTCGTCCATATGCCGACAACGTTCTCATCAAGATCGCTGAGCAGGGCACGCAGCCGCAGAAGATAAAATCTCCGCTGCGATGATGCGTGCACCGTGCCGATCGCCGAGCTGTATCTTCAGCCGGCCGTCGCTATCACCATCTGCCCCAACGGGGACCCCACCCGCCTCCGTAGCCCCAGCCCCAAGGACGATAAAAGCGGACCGGTGAGTAGTACCTCACGGGCCTGTAGTACCTCGCAGGCCGATAGTACCGCACGGGCCGGTAGTATCTCACGGGCCGGTAGTATCTCACGGGCCGATAGTAATTGACTGGAGCCGCCACGTCGGCTCCGTAGTAGCCTCGCCTCCACCCGCAGGCGGCGGCAGGATTGGCGGCGGGGATCATGACGAGTGCTGCACCGGCGGCGGCGATCAATATTGCAGACTTCATAATGATACTCCTCTTCGGAGCGGAATGCTCCCCGCGCGCAACCTCCTGAAGCACTGTTAGTTCCCAATGAGCAAAACCAACGATTTGCATTGATTTTACGCGGTCTTGTGCGTGCACGTCCGAAGCGCGTCGAAGACGCACGTCGGTCGGCGACGGCGAGGCGCGACACACACGGGGAAGACGCTTCTGTCCGCCCGCGACAGCATCACAGCCGCTGGACCCGATCCAAGTCCGCGGCGACAAATGCGTCGCACTCACGCAAGGACGTACTCGTGCGGATCAGCCGGACCCGACAGCGTCGCACGATCGACGGCGGATAGGATCTTGCGGATTGTATTCTGTGCGACGAGACAAGCGATAATCAGCCCAGCCAGATCTGCACGTGCGATGCGGCCATGGATACGCGCGTCGTCATAGAGCCTCCCACCGCCCGTCGGATCGCCATCCCCAAGGCCGCCGGGGCGTATAATGGTCCAGTCGAGATCGAGACTGCGCAGATGCTCCTCGGCCTGCGTCTTCGCGTCCAATACATCGCCGATGGCGGCGAGCAACTTCTGCGAAGCATAGCGGCGGCTCTCTCCGCAGCCGAGCGAAGAAACCTGAACGAGGCGGCGCACACTGGCATTCCGTGCCGCGTTCGCGATGGCGATGTTGCCCACACCGTCGATGAAGTTGCTGCCGAGAGTGCCGCCTACGAGCGAAATGATTGCCTTCGGCGCTACGCCTCGAACCAGCGCTTCGACAGCGTCGGCGTCGGATATGTCGACCGGCGAATAGCTGATGCTGGTGCCGAACGCAGCGAGCCGTGCCAAATTTCTACCCGTCGCGTGGACAGATACGCCAGCCTGCGCGGCAAGCGCGGTCAGATGACGCCCGGTGCGGCCCGTCGCGCCGAAAAGCAAAAGCCGCATCTACGATTTCACCCGGGAGAGCTGCCCCGCCAGGGCTTCAAATGCCGCGACTTGGTGCTCTTCCAGCGTGTGATCCCCCCGCCGCCGAACGAAGATTTTGAACATGGCGTCGCCGTCGACATCGAAAAACTGGATCGAGCAGCTGTCGAGCCCCATGAACGGGCGCCTCACAAAGGCGATGGCCGCGCAGCGATCCGCCTTCACGTGGCCGCCGATCGGGCCCTTCCCGCCGAGATTGAAGTAGCCATGCCCGGTGGTCCCGTGCGGAACCGGCCCCACACATTCCAGGATGATGTTTGGCGTGTGGACGAGAAAGAGCACGTCACCCCAGGTGCTGAGCTCGGCGAAGACATCGTTGAACGCCGCGGCCGGCGCCCAACAGCAGTTCGCCTGCGGCAGCATGCGGGTCGCATCGAGAACGGTGACGCCATGCTCGCGCGCCAGCGTTTCGATCACACCGTCCTGATCGGCGGCAAGCCGCGAGGCGAGCCGCGCGCGCAAAGTTTCGGCCATATCGGGGATGTTCATGTCGGCGTTTCCTTCAGCGTTGATACGTTCGCGTTGAGCAGTGCGAGCACTGCGTAGAGGCCTTTGGTGAGCGTGGTGATCCAGAACCCGCCCGCTCGCGTCGTGCGAAAACAATCCGCATCGATGTGCCCGAGCCCGGCCTCTTCCCAGTCTTGCAGGAGTGGTTGCGCGGCCTCGGCAAAGCCTGCCGCCAGATGGTCGACGGCTGCGATGTCGAGCACGCCATCCTCGAGACCGGAAGCGATCGCCGCGCGCGCCCTGTGATCGCGCGCCAGGCGCGCCAGCCCCTCGACCGGCATGCGCCCGTCGGCAATGAGTTTGCGTCGTCGTGCGATATCGACGGTGTTCCGCCAGGAATGGCCGTGCGCCTGGCTTCCGGCGCCGGGCCCAAACCCGAGACAGGGGACACTCGCCTTGATCAGTCGATTGTATCGGTTGCGCTCACGAGCCGAGCGTACGAAATGGGCCTGCGAGGCTTGCCTCCATCCGGCCGCGGTCAAGAGATCAGCAGCTTGGCCATAGGACTGGGCTTGAGAAGGCAGCGCCCCGGCGGCTGCCAGCTTACCCGCATCGATCGCTTGGGCGAGCGGTCCGCCGGGCCAGACGTTGAGGGCGTAGAGCGTCAAACCGTCGAGGCGCAGATCAATCGCCGTCTCGATATCCCTGCACCAGATCTCCTTGGTCTGACCAGGCAGACCATAGATGAGGTCGCAGCCGATCGACGCACGGCCGAGCGCCACGAGATCGGCGAGAAATGTTTTCACTTCGGCTCCGCTGGCCTTGCGCCCGAGGCGCTTCCGCACGTCCGTGTCGAAGCTTTGGATGCCGAGCGAAATCCGATTGGCGCCGGCATCGAGTGCCGCAACCGCCTTGGCGAGACCGAAATCGTACGCGCGTCCCTCCACCGTGAATTCGCAGTCGGGTGAGAGAGGGAGACACCGGCGGAGGCCGGCAACGAGGCGGAAGAGATCATCGGCCAGGAGCGCGGACGGTGTTCCTCCGCCGATGTAGACCGCTTCGATCGGCGCCGAAACGACCAATGGCCTGCCGGCAAGCCGTTCCACCTCCATGATCACGTCATCGACGAACGCCGCCGAGACGTCCGGGCGCCAGACGTTCTGGAAGAAGCCGCAGAAGAGGCAATGGTTCTGGCAGTAAGGCACATGGACATAGGCGACGGCGGGCTGCACGCGCGGCGTCTCGAAGATGGCTTCGAGAGTAGCGTCCGCGTCGGCCTCCGCGACAGGTTCGCTGTCCTGCCAGGGGACGATGAAATGGCGGCGCGCAAATGCTCCCGTGAGTGGATCGACACCACGCCGCGCCGCATAAGTAACGTGTGGCTGCGACTCGCCCGGCCCCTTGGCGGCGTTGAAACCTCGATGTCGCTCCGAGCTTCCGGGAGCAGGCAGGTCGCCGTGCTTGGTCATCGGGATATTCTCGCGAGCGACGGCGGCGCATCGGAACGGAAGCGCCACATGGCGAATGAGTTCGACGCCGTATTCACGCTCTGCAGCCCCCGGCCGTGACTATTGTTGACGAAAATTATCAACTTTTAGGGCGCGATCACTTATCCAAAATCAAATTGGGTTTGACGTCGCGTTTTCCGCCGCGTCCCGTTGGATGGACGGCTCCAACAAAGCGCGACCGCAGCGAATGCCGAGCATGGCAAAATTGAACTGCGGCGCGCCACGGCAGAGAGAAGATCCCTGCCGCCCGGAAAATGAGTTCACAGTGTCGGGACTATCAGCCCGATGGTGACCGCGTTCGCGGGAGCACACGCGAAAATCCGCGGCGATCGGCAATCCCGAGGGCAGGTCTAAGCTGCGGCTAGCGTCGCGCGCAAAGCCGGACGAAAGCTCCTAGAACTTCGTGCCGAACCTTACCTGACCGATGTGTGTCTCGAGGTTGTTTCCGAAGCGCCCGTCGTAGCCGAGCCTGAGATCGAACGTGTCATCCTTGCTCAGGATATCGATACCGGCGCTGAACTCGCCGACGACCTGATCGATCTTGCTCTGTGCCGAAAACCGACCGGCCGAGCCGGGTGCGCCGGCGAGTAACGCGTTCGCCGCGAAGTGATCGTCGTTGAACACCGTGAGGCCAGCGCGCACGAATGGGCGGAGTTGATACCCGTCGACGCCGTAGCGCTGAGCGCCGAGTTCAATAGCCGGTGTCGCCGAGAACAGCCAGCGTCCACCGCCTTCAAAGGCGAGGTTGAGAGCCCCTGCTCCGGTTTCCCTGAACCCGTGATGGTAGAGGTAAGTGGCATTGAGGTCGATCATCGGCTTCAGATAGACCTGAGCGCCGAGATCCACGACGTTGGCCGCCCTGACCCGAAGATTGGCGTGGCTCAGCCCGTGGTTGGCGTTGGCCTTATCGGCGCCGGGCGAAATCGCACCGAGGTTCAAGAAGCGATCGGTCTCATACCAGCCGTGCCCGGCCGTCGCGCTGCCGGCGAGGATCCAGGAGCCCGTCTGGAATTTCAACACGCCGCCGATGCTGCCGCTGTCGCCCTCGCTCCGTGACAGATTGCCAGCGTAGCTGCGCGACTTCCCGTAGCCGACTGCGAGGCCCGCGCGCCAGTTCGGATCGAGCGCGACCTGCATGCCGGACGTGAACGTGTAGGTCGTCTCGTTGACACCCGCGTTGCCGCGGCCATCGATGCTTGTGTAGCCCGCGGAAGCCTTCGCCCAGAAGCACTGCCCTTCCCTGATCGTCGCCTGCACCCCGGGAGCGTTCACCGGGCAGCTCATCAGCTGGTTGGTGAAGTTGAGAGCCGCGTAAACCGTCGGGGCCTCGTTCGCCGTATAGGGCGCGTGGCTCATGCGCTCCATCACCGAGGCGATAAGAGCCGGATCCTGCTGGTTCCCCAAGAATGCGAACAGACCCGATAGGGCAACCGAGCCGTCACCGGTGAGGATACGCTCGATGTAGGCGCCGGTGGATGCCTCGTTCCGCGTCAGGCCGTCGAAGGTGAAGTTGACGCTGCGAATGCCGACTTTGAGATCGTTCCCATCGACGAACACCTCGTAATTCACCGCGGCACTATCGACGACGGTCACGCCATGATCGGTGACGCCGCCGGCCGCGCTGATGACGGCCTCCGCCGGGCGAACCGCCGCAAATGACGTCAGGACCGGTACGATCGTGCCGGATACGTCCGCGGCGCCGCTCGCCAGCAAGATATCCGAGGCGCCGGGTCCCATGCCGAAGCTGAGATCGACGTGATAATGCGCGTCATCCGACTGCACGAAGCTGCCCGTGAGCGCGGTCGTGCGGACAACACCGCTGCCGCCGAGCACGAGATCGCCATCGTTCGTCAGCGTTCCGCCGTTGAGATTGATCGTCTCGCGGGTTTCCAGAACGCCGCCCGCCTTGTTCCAGTATTTGTTGGCGCCGAGCCCGAGATCGATGTTGCCCACGACGTAGCCGGAACTCTCCACCGCGTCGTTGCCGTCCGTGGCGAAGATCGCGCGCTCGCTCATCGCATGGATGATGCTGTCGCTGCCGATGGTGATGGTGTTGTCAGCGCCGCCATCGAGTTGAATGGCCGCGCCCATGTTCTCGCCACCCTGAATAATGCCGCCGTCAACGTTGATGGTGATGTTGCTGCCGCCAAGCCCGCCGACGGACTGGGCGAAGATGCCATAGCCGTTCCATGACGGCGCATAGATGCTGCCCAGGTGGCTGACCGTCACCTCACCGCCCTTGCCGTCGCCGCCGATCGAGCCCGCGAACCCGGTTCCATCAGCCACCTCGAGGACATCGGTTTTGTCGCCGTCGCCGTTGAGGTCGATACCGTCCTCCGGGTCGTCGAAATCACCATCGCCGTTGTTGTCGAACTCGGCCTCGCTGATCGACTGCGTGTTGCTGACGATGCCGCCGCCCCCGCCCACCGATTGTGCGAAGATGCCGATCGAACCGGCGCGCTCCTCCGGGTCGTCGCTCATGCCGCCGGTTGCAATGATGGTACCCACGCTCGAGACCGTCACCTTGCCGCCGTCGCCTGAGACACCATCGAGGAAGCCGAACTCATGCCCCTTGAAAATGATGGAGTTCGTCGCTGAAGCCTGCAGATAGGCTTTGACGTATTCGAGGTAGTCGTCGCCGTTGGTGATGAGCGCGCGCGCCGCCTCCGGCACCCCACCCAGAATTTCGTTCTTGATCGTGTCGTCGAGACCGTCGAACGCGCTCGTGAAGTTCGCCACGGCCTCATCGGAGATCGGTAGCCCATTGTCGTCGAGCACGCCGGCGAAGAGGCCCTCGGTCTCGGTCTTCTCTTGCTCCGTCAGCGTGCCATCGCCGTCAAGGTCGATGCCTTCGCCGTCGAACCGGTTAGCGGAAGAATCGCGCACCGCGCGGTTCTCGTCCACGCCGGTCTTCTCGATACCGTAGGTTATGTCGCCAGCAACGCCGCCGCCGCCGCCGACCGACTGCGCGAAGATACCGTATGAGCCCTGACCCAGGGTGGTGATGTCGCCGCGCTGGAACACCGTTACGTCGCCGCCATCGCCCGCCGCGCCGCCAAGTCCACCGATGGCGGTCTTTCCGACGTTCGCGAGATAGGCGCTGCCGCCAACACCGCCACCGCCACCAACGCTCTGGGCGAATATGCCGTGCGAGGCCGTGCCCATGGTGACGATCGCCGCTTCGGCAACGGCATCCCCGCAGGTCCTGCTCGCCGCGTCGTAGGCCGCGCCGTTGCAGACGGTCACGGTGTCGCCATCGCCCGCTGCGCCGCCGATGCCGCCGACCGAGACGCCGTAATGGGGTTTGGCGCTGCTTTCTTGCGTATCCTTGATCGCGGATTTGAAGCCGTGGTTGCGGATAGCTTTGACGAACTCGTTGCGGAACTCGAAGCTGGCGCTCCCGAGATCGGCCGAGCCGCCCGTGCCGCCGCCGCCGCCGATCGACTGCGCGAAGATGCCGTTGGCGAGATTGCCTTCCGTCACGATCAGGCCGGTGTTCGCGACGACGACCTTGCCGCCATCGCTCGCCGCGCCGCCGAACCCGCCGATCGAGATATCGCCCGAGATCGCCGTCCCCGAGTTACCGCCGTTGCCGCCGCCACCGCCGACACTTTGGGCGAAGATAGCCGCCGCACCGTCGCCCTTGGTGCCGACATAGCCCGAATTGCTGATGTCGACGGTACCGGCAGCGCCACCACGGGCGCCGAAGCCGCCGACCGCGAGCTTGTACTTTTGGCTGCGGAACTTCTGGCGCACGCCGCGGTCCGCTTCGAACATTGTCCTGATCTCGGTGGCGCCCACCGAAGAACCGCCGCCGTCGCCGCCGCCACCGCCGACCGACTGGCCGAAAATGCCGATCGATCCGTTGCCGAGAGTCACGATCGAAGCGGAATTCTCCACGTTGACGTCGCCGCCATCTCCACCGGCACCCGCAAATCCACCGACCGCAATGGCGAGCTGTTTGCCTGGCTTCACCTGGCTGCTCGCATCGTGCTGCAGAAGCGAGAAACCGCGGCTGTCGCCGCCATCGCCACCGCCGCCGCCAACGCTTTGGGCGTAGACGCCATAGGCGCCGTGGGAAGTAGTGATGATGTCGCCGGAGTTGGTGACGGTAACGACGTCGGCGTCGCCACCCGCGCCGCCGAATCCGCCGAGCGCCAGCGAGTAGGTGCCCGAAAGCGCCGCGTTGAGCGCCGCGGTGGCGGCCGTGGAGATGCCACCCTTGCCGCCGCCGCCGCCGATCGACTGCGCCTGAATGGCATGCCCGCCGGTACCGAACGTGGTGACGGTGCCGGCATTGGCCACGTCGACCGTGCTGCCGTCGCCACCCGCGCCGCCGAACCCGCCGACGCTGAGCGCGAGGCTCGTCGCCTTGGGGCCTACGCCGCCAGCGAAGGCGCCGCTGTCGCCACCCGCGCCGCCGCCGCCGCCGATCGACTGCGCGAGGATACCGACCGCATGCTCGCCATAGACGGCGATGTCGCCATTGTTGGTGACATCCACACGCCCGGCATCGTTGCCCGTGCCGCCAAAGCCGCCGACCGCCACGGACAGCATGTTGGAATTGGTTGCGCCGAAAGTGAGGGAGCCCGAAAAGCCGCCCGCACCGCCGCCACCGCCGATCGATTGCGCGAGGATTCCGTGGGCATTCTGGCCTGCGTCCGTCTGCTCCGGATCGCCGGTGATGATCACGCCATCATTGAGCACGGTAACGGCATCGCCGATCGACCCGCTGCCGCCTGCGCCGCCGACCGCAACCGAGACGTTGATCGAATCTCCACCGCCGAGAGCCAGTCCCAGCGCGCCGCCGCCGTTACCGCCGTTGCCGCCAACGGACTGAGCCAGGATGCCGTAGGCGAACTCGCCCGTGGTGCTGATGATCGCCGAGCTCGCAGTCGTGACGTTGACGGCGCCGGCACGCCCGCCGCCGCCGCCCGTACCACCGAGGGTGACGGATGGCGCCAGGCTGCGGCTGCCGGTCGAGGTGTTGACCGAGCCGTTGAGGTTGCCGGAAAAGCCGCCCGCGCCGCCGTTGCCGCCAATCGACTGCGCGACGATGGCCGCCGAGTGCTCGCCTCTCGTGACAAGGATGCCGTCCGCAGCGACGGTAACGTCTCCGGCCCTGCCGCCGTTGCCGCCTTCACCGCCCAACGAGATGCCGATGGAGCCACTCGTCGCACGGGTGACGCTGCCGGAAGCGTTGATCGAGAATCCGCCCGCGCCGCCATTGCCCGCCACCGATTGCGCAAGGATGCCGTAGGCCATGTCGCCGGTGGTCACGATGTTGCCAGCGCTGTCCACAGCGACGCGATTGGACGCGCCGCCGTTGCCGCCGCTGCCACCGACCGAAGCGCCGGCCGCGCCTCCCGTCCCCGACGCGGTAAAAGCAAAAGACAGATTGAGCGAAGCGCCGCCGGCACCACCACTGCCGCCAATCGACTGCGCGACGATGCCGTGCGAGCGGTCCGTGGTGGTGAAGATATTGCCGAGGTTGATGAGATCGACCGTGCCGCCGATGCCGCCGTCACCGCCGGAGCCCCCCACGGCGACACTGCCAGCCGCCGAGCCCGTGCCGCCGAGAGCAATCGCGGCCGAGCCGCCAAGGCCGCCGATACCGCCAGAGCCGCCAATCGATTGGGCGAGTACGCCGTAGGCGTCGGTGTTGATGCGCTCGCCGGTCGCGGGATCCTCCGCCAGGCCGACTGTGAAGATGTCGGCGTTGTTCGTCACGCTGACAGCACCGCCCTTGCCGCCGTTACCGCCCGAGCCGCCGAGCGAAACCGAAGCCGCGCCCGTGCGCCCGCCGCCCGAGACGCTCGGCGCCGCGCCCACCGAAAGACCTCCGGCGCCGCCATCGCCACCGATCGACTGGGCCGCGATGCCAGCGGCGCGCGCGCCTTCCGTTACGATCGCAGCGTTGTTGACGACATCGACCGCTCCGCCCCTGCCGCCGGCACCACCGGAACCGCCTAGACTGACGCCGGCCGCGCCACCCGTACCCGACGTGGCGTTGAGGGCACCGCCAACGGAAAGACCGCCGACGCCGCCACTTCCGCCAACCGACTGGGCGAGCACGCCGTAGGCGTCTGCGCCCTGCGTGACGATCATCCCGTCGTTTTCGACGGTCACAGCGCTGGCAGTGCCGCCGTCGCCGCCCGAGCCGCCGAGCGACACACTGGCGGAACCGCCGCTGCCGCCGGCGACGTTCAGCGCGCCTGCGATGGAAATGCCGGCAATACCGCCAGCGCCGCCGAGCGATTGCGCGATGATGCCGGAGGCGCCGTCGCCTTCGGTCGAAAGAACGCCACTGTTATTGAGGGTCACGGCACCCGCCGTGCCGCCGTCGCCACCGCTGCCGCCGAGCCCTACGCTGACGGCGCCGCCACTGCCCACGGAGGCATTCAGCGTGCCGGAAACCGCAAGGCCGCCCGCGCCGCCACCGCCACCAACCGATTGAGCGATGAGCGCACTGGAACCAGCGCCTTGCGTTCCGATATCGCCCGTGTTGTCGAGGGCTACGGCACCACCTTTGCCGCCCCCGCCGCCGGAGCCGCCAAAACCGAGCGCGACGCTTCCCGCCGCCGTGCCGCCCGAACCGCTGGCCGCGATGGCATTGCCGCCCGCGCCGCCACCGCCGCCAACGCTCTGCGCTAAGATGCCGTAGGCCTGGGCGCCACGGGTGATGATGTTGCCCGCGTTGTCGACATCGACCGTGCCACCGTCGTTGCCACTGCCGCCGCTGCCGCCAACTGAAACGCCAACCGTTGCGGTGGCGCTGAGACCGGCGGCCACCGACATCCCGCCTTCGCCACCGCCGCCGCCGACGCTCTGCGCCAAGATGCCGTACGAGCCCTCGCCGAGGGTCTCGATGGATGCAGCATTCGACACATCGACGGCGGCGCCCTTGCCGCCTTTGCCGCCATGCCCGCCCAGCGCGACGTTGAGACTACCGCCGATGCTGGCGCCGGCCGCGATGGAAAGCCCGCCCGAGCCTCCTCCGCCGCCGACACTCTGGGCAAAGATGCCGTACGAGCTCGCGCCTTCGGTCAGTATGGAGCCGCTATCGACAGTGACGTCGACATCGGACCCCGAGCCGCCATCGCCACCCGATCCGCCGATGCCGACATTGGCGCTGGCGCCGGTGCTGACGGAGCCAGCCACCGCCATGCCACCACTACCGCCGCCACCGCCGATGGATTGTGCCGCGATGCCGCTCGAGCGATCGCCCTCGGTGGTAATCTCGGCGGTGGAGGTGAGATCGATGACCCCGCCGTTGCCGCCATTACCACCCGAGCCTCCAACCGCTACCGACGCGTTGACGCCATTGCCGACGCTGACGCCGGCCGCGATGGCACGCCCGCCGTTGCCGCCGCCGCCACCGACGGATTGAGCGAGGATTGCGTTGGCATCATCGCCGGCCGTCGTGAGAATGCCGCCTGCGATGACGGTAACGGTGCCGCCATCGCCGCCAGGACCGCCCGAGCCGCCAACCGAAACGGCCTGAGACGGCGAAACCGATGTCGCATTGCCGCCGTTGCCACCGCCGCCGCCGATCGATTGCGCAACGAGCGCTGCGGCACGGTCTCCCGTCGTGGCAATGCGGCCGCGGTTGGTCTGTGTAACTGTCACGGCAGCGCCTTCGCCACCGGATCCCGCACGTCCACCCGTAGAGAAAACACCACCCGAGCTGCCGCCGTCCCCACCGCCGCCTCCGACCGACTGCGCGAGGACGCCGAACGATCCAGCGCCGGCCGTGACGATCGTCCCGCTGTTGGTGACGGTAACCCTGCCGCCGTCGGCTTCGCTGCCGCCGTTGCCGCCTATGGCGTAGACGCCGCCGGAATCCGAGCCATCGCCCGCGCCGGCGCCATAGCTGTGCGCAAAAATGCCGTACGAGGCGTCGCCACCGGTGGAGATGGTGCCGGCGTTTTTGACGGTAACCTCACCGCCCGTGCCGCCATTGCCGCCCTTGCTGCCGAGCGCGTAGCCGCCCTCCGACTTGCCGCCCGCGCCACCATCGCCGCCGCGGCTCTGGGCGAGCACGCCGTGGCTGTCGTTGCCCGTGGTCGTAATGTCCGAGGCGGCCCTGAGATCGACGTAGACCTCTCCGCCGTCGCCGCCGTTGCCGCCTGCACCAGGATCGGAGACAAGACCGCCGGCACCGCCGCCATTGCCGCCGTCTCCACCCTTGCTGTTGGCGAAGACGCCGTAGCGGCCATTGCCGTTGACGACGATCTCGCCGGAGTTGGTGACGACGACAGAACCGCCATCGCTGCCGTTGCCGCCTTTCTTGCCCTTCGTATAGAGGCCGAGAACGGTCTTGGTGCCGCCCTTGCCGCCTTTGCCCCCTTCCGCTTCCGCGTAGAGGCCATGGCCGTTGGCGGCGAAACTCGCGGCATTGCTCAGGTTGACGGCGCCGGCCGCCGTGGCGTTGCTGCCGTCAGGTGCATCCGAGTAGTCGATATTGTCCGCGATGCCGTCACCGTCGAAGTCGATGTCGGGAATGCCGTCGCCATCGGAATCGATCGGGTCGCCGTTCTCATCGACGAGCACCACGCCTGCGTTCTCGTCCTCGATCTCGATGCCGTCGTCGCCGAACTTGCCCTTCTGGCGAACGAAAATCCCGGTCGTCGACACGTTGACCGGGCCGCCGCTGGGAGCGTTCACGATGACGGAGCTGATGCCGGTGTCGTTATAGCTGATGCCGCCCGCCGGAACGCCGGAGCAGGTCGCTGTCGCGCCGCTGGCGCTGCAGGTTCCGTTCACGCCCTGCGCGAATGCCGGTGACGTTAGAGACGTGAGGGAAAGTACCGCCGCGGCTCCCGCGGCAAAAAAGACGGCACGTTCTCGATATCGGCTGGAAACGAAGCCCAACAGCTTCGGGGCAATTCCGAGAACGCAACACGACATAGGACGATCTACCGTACGCTGACACGAACTGCGTTGCTTCGGTAGCTTCGTGCTGCCCGAAGCGAGGCAACGCGACACCTCTCAGCGCTAAACCCAGCACCTGCCCCGCCCACCTACTATGGGTTTGTAATTGCCTGAGCATCGGATGTGAACAACGTCTACAAACGCTGTGCACAAAATTCGCCCCAGCCGGGCCGCTTGCCCCGCAAGCGTGGCATCTCGGGAACACCAGCGCGCGTTGACATGGCCGCGCGAGACGGCGAAACGAACGCGCCAGTCCCGTGCGCAGGAGTGAAAATGTCGAAAGCGGTTTCAGTTGCAGCGTTGCTAGCTCTCGTCCTCGTGCCGGTTGGAACGGCCAGTGCGCAGGAAAAGGGCCAGAAAGGAAATGCGACGCCCCCACCGACGGCGGTTGACAAAAGCGCAGCCGCAAAGGCTGCATCCCAGCAGCCCCTAACGCCCTGGCTCGTCAACTGCACCTCCACGGGTACCGAGGTCGCCTGCGAAGCAAATCAGCGCCTCGTCGTTCAGAAGACCGGACAGCTTCTCCTCGCCGTGACCGTGCGCATTCCACCGCAATCCAAGACCGGCGCGATGATGTTGCATCTGCCCCACGGGCTGTTTTTGCCCGACGGCATATCGCTCGAGATCGACGGCAAGGCGGGCAAGCAGCAAGCGGTCCAGACGTGCGATCAGAAGGGCTGCTATGCCGGGCTGCCGATCGACGATGCGTACCTGAAGGATCTGCAGACCGGAAAGACGCTGACGGTCGCCTTCCGCAATCTGCAGAAAGAGGACATGCGCATCCCCGTCTCGCTCAGCGGCTTCAAGGAAGCCTACGCGAAGCTGCAGCAATAGAGTGCTTCCGGAAAAGTGGGCACCGGTTTTCCGATGAGAAGCACGATCAAATAATGATCTAGAGCCGTTCTGCGTTTCACCTAGACCGGCACGGCCCACGTCTCACCCGCCGTTGCGGTCGCGAGCTGGCACTTGCGTTGCCGACGAATGCCCGTTGCCTAAGGCTCGGGGTCTACGCGCCGCATGAATTCCAAATAGAGGCGCACGGGCCCCTGGAGATGCACCTCGTGCGGCTCTTCGGGCTTGACGATGCCCGGATGCCCAGGCGTCAGCACGGTCTCGCTCAACGGATCCAGTATCCGATAAAGCAGACTGCCTTCCAGCACGTGGATCACGGCCCAGGTGCCCGCTTTCGTGCGGTGCCCATTCTGCAACGAAGCGGGTAAAGTGTCCTGATTGAATTCCGGCGAACGGCTGTAGGGCGTCAGCCCCTGCGGTAGCTCATGCACTGTCGTCCCTCCCCGATTGGATTGTGGACAGCAAACCCTACCACAATCGAGGCGGCGATGGTTCCGAGCGCGCTGGCTTGGCGGTTCAGCGCGCCTCCGCCGCACGCCGATTGAATTGAAAACCGGCCGCAAGGGCGCCGAGCACCAAAAGCTGCGCCGCAACGGTCTGGACGGTCGGATAGACGCCGAACCAGGACAAGCGTGGTACGGAAACGAGCGGCGAAATTCCGACGATGCCAGCCTCCTGCAGCGAGGCAACACCCTTGCCGGCGAGAACGACAGCAAGGATCGCCATCAGCCATGAGCTGTAGCTGAAGAACTTTCCGATCGGCAGCCTGCGGGCGAAGCGCAGCATGGCCGCAGCAATCAGCGTCAGTGCGATGCAGGCGGCGACCGCGCCGGCGAGCATCGCCGTGCCGTTCCCCTGCGTCCAGATTGCCGCGTAAAAGAGGATCGTCTCGAAGACCTCACGGTAGACCGCGACGAACGCGAGACCGAACAATATCCAGGCCGAGCGCCCCGACAGCGCGTTTGACATCTTATCGCGGATATAGCGTTGCCATTGGTCGGCGTGGGACTTGTCGTGCATCCAGATGCCCACCGACAACAGCACCACCGCCGCGAAGACCGAGCCGAACCCTTCCGTAAGCTCGCGGCTGGCGCCGCTGATCCCGATAATCCAAGTCGCGGCCGCCCACGTGAGCAGACCCGCTACCAGCCCCGAGATCCATCCGGCATGGACATGCGGAAGAACGTCCGTTCGCTCCGCCTTGCGCAAGAAGGCGATCATGGCAACGACGATCAGCAACGCTTCCAAGCCTTCGCGCAGCAGGATGGTGGCCGCGCCGAGAAAAGTGCTCACGCTGCTTGCCGTGCTCGACGTCAGCACCGCTTCGGCATCATCGAACAGAACATTGAGAACCCGGAGGTGATCGGCGAGCACGCCGGGCTCCTCGCCACGCTCGATGGCTGCACGATATTCACCCAGCTTCCCCTCGATCTGTTCCATGAGGGTCGCATTGCGCGTGGCGATCGCCGGTTCGAGAGGCTCGAAGCCATCGAGATAGGCCGACAAGGCGAGTTCGCGCGCCTGATGGCGGTCTCCAGCCTGATAGGCCTTCAGACTTTGGCCGAGCCCGTTGCGCACCAGCGCAAGCGGACTCGCCTGTCGCTGAACCACCGCTTCGGGATGGCGGCGCAGATAGCCCATGATGGCGTCTGCGTTGTCCTCACCGAGCCGGGCGGCCAGAGACGCCGGTGTCGTACCGGTCAAGCTCTTCAAATCGGGTAGGAGATCGTGCAGCGTGCTGTCTGCCTTCCAGAGCCGCTCGCCCTCGGCTGCCGCCTGTGCGGGAAAGGCGAAGTGCCCGGCATAAAATGCCAGCGCCCAGCGATCGCTGGCCGGCAGGCTGTCGAAGCTCGGCATGGCCGTACCGTCGATACCCTGCGTGATCGCCTGATAGAGCGCGAAGATGCTGCGCTGCCGCGCCCGTTCGGCGTCCGTGAAGGCAATCGGCGGTGTGCTCAGTTCGGACGCGCTCGGACCCTGTCCGTCACCGGCCGTTCCATGACAGGATGCGCAGTTCTCTGCGTAAAGCGCGGCGCCGCGCTCGAAGGAGGGCGCCGTCGTTGGCGCGAGCGGCACGGGATAAGCCGCCAGCAAAGACGCTGCGAGCGCCCCGGCGATCTCGGCGACATCCTTGGGCTCGGATTTGGCGTCGATCGCTTCGCGCAGGCGCGCTGCCCCTGCAATCAACGCCTCGCGCTGTGCCTTGGCAGGCAGCCCCGCGATCTTCGTCGCAACGGTTGCCGCGAACTCCTGTTGTTCGGCATATTCCGATGGACTTGTGATCTGGCCGTCCGCAACGGCTCCCGAATAATCGACGGCGATATAGTCGAGCAGCCGCCAAGCGGTTTGCACATCCCCGTCGTCGGCCCGTGCGATCGCCGGCAACGAGATGACCAGGAGGATAACGAGCGCCCGGATGAGGGTGCCGAGGTACCTGTGTGTCATCGCGATCCCTCCAGGCGCCGTTGGGAATCTTCCCCGTCGTTGATGCGCGGCCGCTGACGGCATCCGCGCGCGATTTCCGCATCCCGCGGGCTGCTGGCTAAATTCGCAGACGTCGAGTATTCCGATAGCGGCATGCCGTCAACGGGGGCTTGGACGCCCCCCATCGCAGGTGGGTCCTTATCGTGCTGCGATGATTATGCTGGCGCGATGGCTATCCGCGATACCGGCGCAACCTTGGGGCGTGGACCGTTCGGCGGGCTCTTGACACGGGCGAAGCGATAGCCTGTCCCCATCACATGGCGACCCCGCCTCTCCAGCGGCCAGATCGCGCCGATGGCGATGCATTGCACCGCTTGCAACGCGCATGCAGCGGCAGGCAAAAAAAGAGCCGCCCCGCAGGGCGGCTCAAGTCGAAGAGCAGGTCGAGAGAGGTGCGTTCAGAACTGAATACGCGCGCCGCTGATGACCATGTCGAAGTCGTCGAGGCCAACCTTGGTGCCAGCCTTGTTGATGAAGTCACCTTCGGAGTGGCGATAGATCACGTAGAGATCCATTGCCGCCGCGTCGATGCTCTGCACGATGCCGCCGGCGTAGTGTGTCAGGTCGGCGCCCTGCGAGTTGAGCGTTGCCGTATTGCTGGTGCCGGAGAAAAGCGCGCCAGCGTCGTCCTTGCGGTATTCACCGAAGATCGTCGTCTTGCCGATCGGATGCCATTTGCGCTCGATGCCCGGCTGGATGAACCAAGTCGTGCTCGTGTCGTCGAGGCTCCCGGGAAGCGACTCGATCTTCTGCTCGCCGTAGCCCGCATAGAGGTAAAGGCCGGTCGGTGCGTGCATGACGGTGCCGGCAGCGCCCCACCACGTGCACTTGAAGCCCGAGGCAGGTCCGGTGCAGTTCGTAGCGGCCTGATCCGTGCTTTCGCCGTAGCCGATCCTGCCGACGATCTTGAAGTCGTGCAGCTCACCCTTGTAGCTCAGCGAGGTATCCCAAAGGTCATCCTCACCCCAAGACACCGACGCGACGAAGCCGCCGAACTCCGGCGAGTCGTACTTGACGATGTTGCGGCGTCCATCCTGGCCGGGCGTGCCGTTGTTATAGCCCGCCATGATGTTGCCCCAGGTCAAATTGCCCGCCGCTGCAGCCGAGCCGCCCGAGCGCAGACCGAATGCGCCAAGAGCGACACGAGCCGCCTCTGCGTCGGAATAGTTCCGCGTGTTGGCACCGTCGGCATCATCGAGCAGATGGTAGGTCGACGTGCCGTCGAGACCGACCGTGAGCTTGCCGTACGTTTTGCTCTTCAGGTACCAGTTGCTCTTGCGCAGCGTCAGGCTGGTTGAGGTGCCGGTGCTGGACTGTGAGAACGTGCTCGATGCCGCACCCGCAACGCCGACCTCGAGGGTGTAACCGGCCGACCAGTCCTTATCGATCTTGGCCTCGCCGGCGAACTTGAAGCGGGACTGCTCCAGCGTGTTCGTACCGACGTAGACATTGCGCTCCGTGCCATCGTCCCAGAAAAACACGGCCTCGTTGACCCAGCCCGAAATCGCCAGGCTGACCTTGCGATTACCCTTCCTCGCCGTCGTCGCCTCGAGATCGGCGATACGCTCTTCCAGATCGCTGCAGCAATCGCCTCCCAGATCGGCTGCCTGAGCACTTACGCCGCCCAGCATCAGCCCGCTCACGGCCAGGGCGGAAAACCACCCGGCCTTTACTCCCCCACTCATACCAAACTCCTACGAAGTACGCTTCAACTAGGCCTTCGATCGACGCAACAGACACGACAATTACGCGACCACGCCGCCGAGCGAGATCCTGTTGAAATCTCGCTCAGCCACGGCAGCGATAGCTTGAGAAAAGGGAGGGCGTAAACAGCGATTCGGTATATGACAATTTATGACGATTCCGCCGCGAAGCTTTGCATCACTGCGACGTTTTATTTCCGCGGCCAGCGCCCATTCAGCATGCGCCGAATAACTTCAGGATGAAACGGCTTTTCATTGCCGCCATTGAATCCCGCCGCGGAAAGCCGGGCGCTGATTTCGCGCAAGGTGATACGCTCGCCGCTCGCCCTGCTGGCCTGGAAGAGCCGCTTGGCCATGAGCGTTGCTTCCGGCTCCCGCTCGGCATACGTCTTTCGATGCGCGGGCCCCGTGCTCGCACGGCGTACTTTCGCCGTGAGCCGTGCCGCGGCACCATCTCGCGCAGCGTCGAATTGTGCCGCTTCTTCAAGGATTTGCCGAACCTCCGGATGCGCCTCGGACTCCGTCGCGAATGCATCCGGAGCATCGGCCGCAACAAGGTCGATGCCGCGCTCCCTCAGCCGCTCGTATCCGACGATGCGTTCGAGGCTCATCCCGGAAAAAAGACCGGCCGTGCTGACGATCACCGCGCGCGCGGCATTGAGATCGACGCGAACCAACAAATCGGTGAGATTGGCAAGCGTGAGGAGGGGCATTGCGCCCTCTTCGACGGCGGCGGCGAATTCCGCCACGATTTCGAATCCGGATCCGGCTGCAAAAGCCCGAATAGCGCTCAGTTGCGCCACGCCAAAACCACGGCGCAAAAACGCCAGAGCCGGTTTTAAATCCGTGCCGACTTTCTGGAGCATTCAAACGCTCGACGCTATCGAGACGCAATTCTCCCCCAAATGCCGAATTACCGCCATCCAAGATCGAGCGTCCCTCTTCGGCAGGGAAAGTGCATTGGGGAGCTTACCCCGTCCTTACCATTTTCTTACGGATCGGTAAGGTTCGCGCGGGCCCGTCACGAACCGTCGCAGGAAGCTGAGGCGTGTGCACGCCACCTCCGCGAAAGCGAGCCACGCGTATCGGTCTCCCGGTTCCGCGTTTGAAGGTTCTGTGAAAGATCTGGAGCTGTAGTCGCCGCGCCACAACGCGCCGGCCCCTGCGCGGCTCAGCCACCTGTCGAACCGGCCTGGCCCCGCCAGACTATGGCACCTGCGGCACGGCCGAGACCTGCCAAGGAGAGGTCAAGGAAGCCGGTTCGAGACGTTCAGCTTGTCGAGCGTGATCGGGAGCTGGCGCACGCGTGTCCCCGTCGCGTGATAGCAGGCATTCGCGATCGCAGCGGCCACGCCGACGATACCGATCTCGCCCACGCCCTTCATGCCGAGCGGATTGATGAGGTCGTCCCGCTCCTCCACGAAGATGACCTCCACATCGTGAATGTCGGCGTTCACCGGCACGTGGTACTCGGCGATATCGGCGTTCATGATCCGGCCGAATGTGTGGTCGACCAGCGTTTCCTCTTCCAGCGCCATGCCGACGCCACCCACGACTGCCCCCATGATCTGGCTGCCCGCCGTCTTCGTATTCAATATACGCCCCGCGGCGACAGCGCTCACGACACGCGTCGTGCGGATGACCCCCAGCTGGGCGTCGACCTTCACCTCGGCAAAGATGGCCGAATGGGTGTTGCTCGAGTAGCCTTTATGCTTCGTCGGCTGCGCGGTTGTCTGGCATTCGATATGGTGCTTGCCGCTGCGGCCCATCACTTCCGCAATGGAAAGCCGGTCGCCCGCGTTACGCTTGCTCGTCAACGCCCCGTCGGCGAGAACGACATCGTCCGCCTTGGCGTCGGCGAATGGCGACCCTGGTGCTGATTTTGCGAGCGCGAGCAGCTCGTCTCGGATCGCGTCGCACGTGCTGCAAATCGCGGCCGCCACCGAGGTCGCTATCCACGACCCGCCTTGAACGGGAGACTGCGGCAGATCCGATTTCCCAAGCTCTACTGCAACCCGGTCTATGGGAAGGCCGAGACGGTCCGCCGCCACCTGCGCCATGATCGTGTACGTCCCGGTGCCGATGTCGGTCACCGCGCAGGCCACGCGAGCACGGCCGCCCCGCATCAGCCTGATGCGGACGGCCATAGGCATCTGCAGCGCTTCCCATACGCCCGTTGCCATGCCCCAGCCTACGAGATCGTTCCCCTCGCGCATCGAGCCTGGCTCGGGATTGCGCTTCTCCCAACCGAAAGCCTTCGCGCCCTGGCGATAGCACTCACGCAGCGCTTTGCTGGTGTAGGGCCGGTTCTCGTTCTGATCGATCTCGGAGTAATTGCGCAGACGCAGCTCCAGCGGATCGATTCCGACGGAGACCGCGAGTTCATCCATCGCGCATTCGATCGCAAACACGCCCGTCGCGGCACTCGGCGCGCGCATATCGCACGGGGTCGCAAGGTCGAGCGGCGCGAGCTTGTGCACGAACTTGGCGTTGTCGCACGTGTAGAGGAGGCCGGACCAACCCGTCTCCTGACGATGAAAACTCTCGTAAGTGGACGTTATCGTCGTCGCCTCGTGAAGCATCGCGTCGAGCGATCCTGAGCTGTCCGCGCCCAGGGCAATGCGCTGCACCGTCGCCGGCCGGTAGCCAAGAACGTACATCTGCTGGCGCGTCAGCACGAGGCGAACCGACCGCTTCAATGCGAGCGCCGCCATCGTCGCGAGCACGACCTGAAACTGCGGCCGCAAGCCGGAGCCGAAGCCGCCGCCCATGTAGGGCGTCATGATCCGTACGTCGTCGGGATTGAGGCTGAGAACGCTGCAGATGTAGCGATGCACGTTCTGCACGCCCTGCGTTTTATCCCAGATCGTGAGCTTGCCTTCACCGTCCCACATTACCGTCGACGCATAGAGCTCCATCGGATTGTGGTTCTCGATTGGAACGTAGTATTCGGCCTCGTGACGCACATCTGCGGCGGCAAAGCCATTCTGCAAAGATCCGCGCGGCTTCGGTGGCGTGCCCTGCCCCGAGCCGGGAGCAACGTCTTTCTCGGGATAGCGCCTTTGGAACAGGTCGGTCGAATAGGCGTCCTCCTGATACTTCGCCCGCACGAGCGAAGCTGCGAAGCGCGCGATCTCCGCCGTTTCAGCGATCACCAGCGCGATCGGCTGGCCGTTGAACCGGATACGATCGTCATAGAGAGGACGATAGGGAGAGCCCTCCGGAGCCGTCTCGTCGTGATAAGCCTTGTCCGTGCTCGCCATCGCCGGCCTGTTCCGATGACTGAGCACGTCGAGCACGCCGGCTACGCGCAGGGCCTCGGAGGCATCGATGTCGACGAGCTTCCCGCGTGGGATCGTCGCCGTCACGAGACTGGCATAGGCGAGCCCCTGCGCATTGGAATCGGCCGCATACTTCGCCCGCCCGGTAACCTTGGCGACGCCATCGATCCGCGAAGTAGCCTTTCCGATATAGAGCTGCATGGTGCCCTACCTGATCCACTTTTCGCTCTGGGACTGGGGCGTTCCCAGCGCAGCCTGGCGCAACGCCCGCACGATAGTCTTGCGCGCGAGATCGATCTTGAACCCGTTATGGGCAAAGCCCTTCGCATCCCGTAGCAGCAGCTCGGCAGCCATCTCGAACGTCGCCTCGTTCGCCGGCTGGCCGCGGATTTTCCACTCCGCCAACGGGTCTCGCCATGGCTTGTGCGCTACGCCACCGAGCGCAATCCTCGCTTCGAGGATCGTGTTCCCCTCGAGCTCCAGCGCCGCTGCGACCGAAACCAGGGCAAAGGCATATGAGGCCCGGTCCCTGATTTTCAGATAGCTGTAGTTATCGGCAAAGCCGGCTTCAGGAAGCTCTATCGCCGTCACCAGCTCGTCCGGTTCCAGGTTCGTGTCCCGCTGCGGCGTGTCACCCGGCAGACGGTGAAAATCGAGGAAGCGAATGGAACGCTCGCCCGCAGGGCCCAGGACCGATACTGTCGCGCCGAGCGCCGCAAGCGCCACGCACATGTCGGAAGGATGGGCGGCGATGCACGACGGACTGGTGCCGAGAACAGCGTGAATGCGGTTGAAACCATCGATCGCGGAGCAGCCGCTGCCCGGATCACGCTTGTTGCAAGGCGTAGCCGTATCATAAAAATAATAGCAGCGTGTACGCTGCAGAAGATTGCCCGCCGTCGACGCCATGTTGCGCAGTTGCTGCGACGCCCCGGCAAGAATTGCGCTCGCCAGCAAAGGATATCGGTCCTCGATCAGCGGGTGATAGGCGAGATCCGTATTGGGAACGAGTGCTCCTATGCGCACTCCACCACCCGCCGTCTCCTCGATCGTGGTCAGCGGCAGCCGTGTTATGTCGATGAGCGTGGACGGCTGCTCGACATCCTTCTTCATCAGGTCGATGAGATTGGTGCCGCCGGCGATGAACTTGGCCGCCGGCTCGGCCGCCTTGAGACGGATGGCGTCTGCGACGTCGCTGGCGCGCGCGTATTCGAAATTGATCATGATGCCTCCATCGCCTGCTGGATGGCCGCGACGATGTTGGGATAAGCCCCGCAGCGGCAAATATTGCCGCTCATCAGCTCGCGGATTTCTTCGGCCGTCTTAGCGCGCCCCTCCAACAAAAGCCCGACAGCCGAGCAGATTTGACCGGGCGTGCAGTAGCCGCACTGAAATGCATCGTGATCGATGAAGGCCTGCTGCACGGCGTGCAGAACGCCGTCCTTTTCGAGACCCTCGACGGTTGTGACGTGCGCACCGTCCTTCATCACCGCCAGTGCGAGGCAGGAATTCACACGCCGCCCATCCACGAGAACGGTGCAGGCGCCGCACTGGCCATGATCGCAACCCTTCTTCGTACCGGTCAGGTCGA